>Ga0209231_1001009_pt1 | contig 12104 bp, 12 predicted proteins | sample Deesub45470m_DNA_FD_188086 | JGI IMG/M metagenome (GOLD analysis project Ga0209231, IMG submission 188086) | Deep subsurface microbial communities from North Pacific Ocean - 450_OLKR46/470m Metagenome (SPAdes) (version 2) | ecosystem: Environmental > Terrestrial > Deep subsurface > Unclassified ... | reverse complement strand
GCACTGCTGTCAGGCTCGCCCCTTGATGTGAAAGTTGTCCGTCAGTTGTAACTTTGTTGCAATGGCACCGGTTAGCCGGATTTGTTGCGTTTAATGCAAGATAGCAGGTCAGCTGCCCACGGCGGGCATTACGATGGCCTTGCCGCCCTTCATCACGAAGCTGATGGTTCGCAGCGCACGGATGTCCGCCCTGGGATCGGCATCGACCGCGACGATGTCGGCAAAATAGCCGGGGCGTAGCGCGCCGACCTGATTGTCGACTCCGAGCATCCGGGCGCTGTCGATCGTGGCCGATCGCAGCGACTGAAGGGGAGTCATGCCCGCGTCGACATAGAGCTCGGCCTCGCGGATCGTCGCAGTCGTGCCCTCATTGGGCTCCCAGGGATATTGATCGCTGCCCAGCGCGATCGGCGTGCCGATCCTGATGGCGTTCTGCAGCGTCTGCCAGTGCGCCTTGCCGACCGAATCGACGCGGGCGAGATACCAGTCGGGCGATCCGATCTTGCGGTAGAATTCCTTCGCGCCCGCCTGGCTGACGACGATGGTGGGGACCAGCCAGACGCCTTTCTGCTTCATCCGGGTCAACACCGGGGGGGTGAGGAAATAGCCATGTTCGAAGCCGTCGATGCCCGCGTCGATCGCGGTGTCGGCCGACAGCGGCGAACCGTTGTGCCCGGTGACCTTGACCCCGTTGCGATGCGCGACCTCGATCGCGGTCTTGAGTTCGTCGTCGGTGAAGGGCGATGCCGCGATCTCGCCATGCGTATCGGAGATGCCGCCCGAGATGCCCAGCTTGATCCAGGTCGCGCCGCGCTTGATCTGTTCGCGAACCGCGTGGGCGAACTCTGCCGCGCCGTTTACCTCGGTCGAGCCGTGGCCCCCGGTCGCGACGATCGACGACCCGGCGGTGTGGATGCGGGGGCCGTCGAACACGCCGCTATCGATCATCTTCTTGACGGTGAAGTCGGCGCCGTCCTGCGCGCCGGTCAGGCGAATCGTCGTCACGCCCGAGCGCAGCGACTTCTGCGCGTTGTCGAGCATGCGCAGCGCGATCGAGTCGCGGCCTTCATTATAGACGCGCGACGCGCCAGGCAGGTTGAGCGCCAGATGGACGTGCATGTTCATCAGGCCGGGGATGAGCCATTTCCCGTCGAGCGGGATGATCTTCGCGCCGGCTGGTACCGGCGTCGCCCCCGCCGGGCCGATCGCCTGGATCTTCTCGCCGTCGATCAGCACGACCGCGTTTTTCACGGGAGCCTTGCCGTCGATGTCGACCACGGTCGCGCCCGTCAAAGCAACCAGTTCGGCGTTGGCCGACGTTGCCATCAACAGGCCGATCGCCAGACCCAGTCTTCCGATTCCCGTCATCACCGTATGATCTCCTCGCATGGCTTTGCCCGGGAAGTGCGCGTCGATGGCGTTCGCTTCCCCCCGTGGTGCAGAGGATGCGGGAAGTAGCTGTGCATACAATGCATCAACCTCGGAGAGTTTGTTGCGTTTATCGCAAAATACTCTCCGTTTATTGCAGAAAATCCAGGATAATCAGCTAGTTGTAACAGTTCTGTAGCGTATCTGCAGGGCGGTACAGGATGCTTGCCGCCGTCCGGGGGACTGGCATGCTGCGGGCGCATTATCCGCAGACTAAATTGTCCGGGGGAACGACATGACCGTCTTCAGCCATATCCAGCCGTCCCGCCGCCATATGCTCGCCTTGCTGGCGGCCGGCGTCGCGACCATTGGTATTCCGTCATTCGCCCAGCCGCAATCGGCGGGCGACAGGCGGTTGCGCGACCTGCTCGATCGCAGCGATGCCGCCGACGAGCGGCTCGACCCGATGTCGGCGGTGCGCAAGGACAAGGGCGCGCGCGGCCCGGCCTTCGTCGATCCTCTCGGCGATTCCTATGCCGCCGCGCTCAAGGCCAACAAGACGGCCGAGTGGACCGAATTGCAGACGATCGACCGCGCAACTCTCTCGCCGATCGACCAGATCGCCTATGACGTCTTCGCCTACCGGTTGCGGCAGACGCTCGAACTGTTCGAGACCGGCCTGTTCGAGGTGCAGCGCAAGGCGCCGTTCAATCCCTCCTTCGGCCTGCAGGTCGAGTTTCCGGACTTCGTCTCGGGCGGCCCGGCGCCGTTCGCGACGGTCGAGGATTACGACCGCGGGCTCGAACGGCTCGACGGCTTTGCCGGCTATCTCGCCAATTCGGTGGCGCAGGCGAAGCGCGGCCTGGCCGAGGGCTATCGCCAGCCGCGCATCCTGATCGAGAATCTCCTCAAGCAGGTCGATGCGGTGGCCGGCACTCCGATCGAGAAAAGCCCGTTCTGGTCGGCGATCGATCGCATGCCCGCCGGCTTCGGCGCGGCCGACAAGCAGCGGCTGACGGCGGCCTACCGCGCCGCGATCACCGACAAGGTCTATCCGGGCTACCGCCTGTGGCAGAGTTTCCTGCGCGACACCTATCTGCCGGTGGCGACCCCCGAGCCGGGCCGCTGGGCGATGAAGGACGGCGCCGCGCTCTACGCCTGGGAGCTGTCCCGCCACACGACGACGCGGCGCAGCCCCGACGACATCCACACGCTCGGCCTGTCCGAGGTCGCCCGCATCCGCAAGGAGATGGATTCGGTGCGGGTGAAGGTCGGCTTCCAGGGCGACCTGAAGGCCTTCTTCGAATATGTTCGGACCGATCCCAAATTCTACTGCAAGACCCCCGATGAGCTGCTCGGCCGCTTCAAGGCGATCGAAGCGAAGATCTGGCTGAGCATTCCCAAACTGTTCCACGACCGGCCCAGGGCGCCGTTCCAGGTCGCGCCACTGCCCGCGCTCGGCGACCAGCGCGGCACCGGCTATTATCGGCCGGGCCCACCCGACGGGAAGACGCCCGGCATATTGTTCTTCAACATGTCGATGCTCAACACCCGGCCGATCCCGACGCTCGAGACCCTGACGTTGCACGAGGGCATTCCGGGCCATCATTTCCAGATCACCCTCGCCCGCGAGAACGAGGCGCTGCCCCCGTTGTTGCGCTTCGGCTCCGCGACCGCGTTCAGCGAGGGCTGGGGCCTCTATGCCGAATCGCTCGGCTCCGAACTCGGCATGTTCGGCGATCCGATGCAGCTGTTCGGCCATCTCGACATGGAAATGTTGCGCGCCGTCCGGCTCGTCGTCGACACCGGCATTCATGCGAAGAAGTGGGATCGGGACACGGCGATCGCCTATATGCTCGACAACACGTCGATGGCGCCGCGCGACGTCGCGGTCGAGATCGATCGCTACATCGCCTATCCGGGCCAGGCGTGCGCCTACAAGATCGGCGAGCTGAAGTTCCGCGAACTGCGCAATCGCGGGGCCGCCAAGCTTGGCCGGCGCTTCGATGTGCGCGACTATCACCACCAGCTGCTCGATACGGGATGCCTGCCGATGGACGTGCTCGAGACGAAGATCGACGGCTGGATCGCAGCGGGCGGCGGGAAACCGTCGGCATGACCGCGAAGGATTATGCCCATCGCTGGCTGCTCGTGATCCCCTTCCTGTGGCAGATCGGCGCGGTGCCGTTGGTCAACGACATCGCCTGGCGTCCGCTGTCACTGCCTTTTCCGATGATGTGGCAGCTGGTCGGCATCGTGATCACCACGGTCGTCATCGCGATTGTATTCCGCCTCGATGAGCGCCGCGAGGCCGAGGCCGGCGAAGGCGAGGACGGGCGTTCATGATCCTCGCCTTCACCCTGGCGATCGTGCTGGGCACCGTGCTCGGCTCGATCCTGTACGCCCGGCGACAGGCTCGCGCGAAGACGATGGCCGAATGGGCCGTCGGCGGCCGCCGCTTCGGCATCCTCATCTTCTGGTTTCTCAATGCCGGCGAGATCTACACGACCTTCGCCGTCCTCGGCATTTCCGGTTTCGCCTGGGCTTATGGTGCGCCGGCCTATCTCGCGCTGACTTCGGTCTCGCTCGCCGCGGTGATCGGCTACTGGATCATGCCCCGGATCTGGGCGGCCGGGCACCGCGACAATCTGGTCACCCAGGCCGACTTCTTCGCGGCGCACTATCGGGCGACCTGGCTGGGCGTTATCGTCGGGCTGGCCGGCATCGCGGCGCTGATCGTCTATGTGCAGATCCAGATTACCGCGCTGGGCCTGATCCTGCGCCTGACCCTGGGGCAGGACGTGTCGCCCGCACTCGCCGCATCGCTTGCTGCGGTCGTCATGGTCGCGTTCGTGTTCATCGCGGGCCTGCGCTCGGCGGCCTTCGCGGCCGGCGTGAAGGACGTGCTGATGCTCGTCGTTGTCGTCGTCCTGTGCGGCGGCGCGGCGGCGGCGGTCGGCGCTTCCTCGATGCTCGACATCTACACGCGGGTGCAGGATCGCTTTCCCGCGATCGGCAGCTTCCCCGGCCTGCAGCCCGACGCGGGGCTCGACAGCACCTGGCTGATGACATCGGCGCTCAACGTCGCGATCGGCAACTGGATTCTGCCGCACCTGTTCCAGCTCTGCTTCTCGGCGGGTAGCCGGCGGACGATCCGGCGCAACGCGGTGCTCCAGCCGATCTACTCGCTGTCCTATTTCTTCATCATCCTGCTCGGCTTCGCGGCGCTGCTCGCCAACGTCCAGCCGCCCGGCGGCGACAGCAATGCGGCGCTGATCAGCTTCGTTGCGGGGGCTTATCCCAGTTGGGCGGTCGGGCTGTTTGCCGGCACCGCCTGCCTGCTGGCGCTTGTGCCGGGATCGGTGCTGCTGCTGACCGCAGGATCGCTGTTCAGCCGCAACGTGCTCACGCCGTTGGTGCCGTCGATCAGTGACAAGAGCGCGCTGCTCGCATCGCGCCTTTCGATGATCGTCTTCGCGGGTGTCGCGGTGTGGCTGACCCTCGGCGCGTCGCGCTCGCTCGTCGAGATCGGCCTGTCGGCCTATGCCGCGATCGGCATGCTGGCGCCGGGCGTCTTCTTCGCCTTCCTGTGGAAGCGGGCCAGCGCGGTTGGCGTGTTCGCCGGCATCGTCGTCGGCTATGCGGCGCTGCTGCCGCAGGTCGCGCCCTTCTGGAACGGCGTGCTGCCGCATTGGGACACCGGTTTGGTGGCGATGGCGATCAATGCGGCGGTAGCGGCGATCGTCTCTCTCCTCGTGCCCTCACGTCCCGAGCGGGAGGGGCTCGTTGCCTGACTCGTCCACAGGTGCGGGGGCCGGCGCCCAGTTCTTGAGGCTGTTCTCGAGTTGCGACAGCAGGCGCGCCGGCGCACCGTCGAGCTGACGACCCAGCCGATGGATCAGGCTGACCGAGGAATGTTCGAGCTCTGGATCGATCAGCGGGCGGGCGACCAGCGATCCTTCGGCCAGCTCGGCGAGCGCCGATATGCGCGGCAGCACGGTCACGGCGCGCCCGGCCTTCGCGACCTCACGCATCATCTGGATCGAATTGGTGACCAGCATCGGTTCGAGCATGATCCGCGCGCGCCGCTCGGCATGCTGAAGCGCCGAGCGGATCAGGAACCCCTTGGGCGGGAGGCACAGATCGAATCGGGCGAGGTCCTCGAGGGTGATCGAGCTCAGTGCGGCGGCCGGATGCTTCGGCGCGCAGAGAACGGTCAGCGGCTGGCTGACGCTCAACCGGGTCCGGATTTTCGGTTCGTCGGGAACGTGCAGGATCATCCCGATATGCACTTCGTCCTCCAGCACCATGCGGATGATCTCCGAACTGGCGAAGATCTGGACGGTGATCGCGATGCCGCGGTTGCGGCGCTGGAACTGGTCGATCGTGTGGGCGAAGGGATTGCCGATGAAGCCCTCTCCGATCGCCAGGATGATATGCCCGGTCTTGACCTCGCGCAGCTCCTGCAGCCGGTTCATCAGCCCCTCGCGATCGGCCAACTGCTCGCGGTGGAAATCGAACACCAGCCGGCCCGCGTCGGTCAGCCGGATCGACCGGCGGCCGCGCTCGATCAGCGATACGCCCATCGTCGCTTCAAGCTGGCTGATCTGTCGGCTGATCGACGAGACCGCGACGCCGACCTTCTCGCTGGCCAGCCGCATCGAGCCCAGGCTCGCAGCCTCGTAGAAATAATGGAAAGCGTTGTCCCACATCGTCCCGCTCCTGAGGATATGCGGCGATGCAACAGGAAAGCGGCGCGGAACGCAACTCCAAAGATTGCGGATAACGCAACAAAGATACCAAATCATTGCTATTGCTGCGAGGCGCGCTTCGTCGCAACAGCAGAAGGCCGGCTCTATCCGGCGAGTGAGCGCCAGGGGGGCTATCGATTTTGAGCAAGCGATCGCGCGTCAATTGGCGGGGGTACATGCCCGCCATCACAACCCCGTTCGATGCCGACCAGCAGCTCGATCTTGGCGCTTTGGGCAAATTGCTCGAATGGCTGGAGGGCGAAGGCATGCACGGCCTCGTCGTCGCGGGCACGACCGGCGAATGGTCGAGCATGACGGCGGACGAGCGCAAGCGGCTCTTCACCGCCGCCGGCGACCAGCTCGGCAAGCGTCTGCCGATGATCGCCGGATGCAATGCCCTCACCATGCGCGAAGTGCTCGATCATGCGGCACACGCCGCGCAACATGGCTTCGAAGGTATTCTCGTCACGCCGCCACCCTATCTGCGGCCGGGTGCGGACGAGATCGTCGATTTCTACACAGAGATTTCCAACAATACGCCGCTGCCGATCTGCGTCTATAACTGGCCGCCGGGCACCGGAATCGACATGCCGGTCGACCTGCTCGAGCGGATCGCCGATCTCGACAACGTCGTGGCGATCAAGCAGTCGACCAGCGATCTCAACAGCTTCGTGCGGACCTTCTTCGCGCTCAACGACAAGGTCCGCGTGTTCGGCCATTCGATGGACGAGCATGGGCTGGCGCTGCTTCAGGCGCGCGGCGGCGACGGGACGATGGGCGCGGGCGCGGTGCTCGGCCGGGTCCATGCCGATTTCTATAACCATCTCTGGGCGGGCCGGATCGACGAGGCCCGCGCCTGCGGCCTCAAGGATCGGATGATCCTCGATCATTGGTATACGCGGGAACTCGTCGGTCGCTTCGGGTCGGGGCCGGCGGTGCTCAAGGCCGGGCTCAACGTCCAGGGCCTGCCGGGCGGTTTCGTTCGCAAACCGCTGCGCGATGTCGCCGCGGAAAATCTCGACATGATCCGGGAGACTTTGGTCGCCGCCGGGCGCATCTAGGGCGTCATGGAAACCGTGGATGTCCTCGTGGTGGGTGGTGGCCTCGTCGGCTGCGCCACCGCATGGCATCTTGCGAAGACCGGCGCCTCGGTCTTGCTGGTCGAGGCCGGCGACCTCGGCATGGGCGCCTCGGGCCAGAATGCCGGATCGCTGCATTTCCAGATCGAACGCCGCTTCCTCGAACAGGGCGATGCGCTCGCCCGCCAGGCCGAACAGACGATCGCGCTCAGCCGTCTGGCGATCGAGGACTGGCGCGGGTTGGAAACGGCGCTCGGCGCCGATCTCCATGTCGTGATGGAGGGCGGCCTGATGGTCGCCGAAACCCCCGACGACGTCGCGCTGCTCGAACGGAAGATCGCCCGCGAAACCCGCGAGGGGCTGCGCATGGCGCTGCTCGACGGTGACGAGGCGCGGCGGATCGCCCCCTATCTTTCCAACGGCATCCTCGCGGCTGGCTTCTCAGCCGACGAGGGCCATGCCGATTCCCGAGCGATCACGCCGGCGTTTGCCGCCGCCGCTGTGCGGGCGGGCGCCGACATCCGGACCCGCACCCCGCTGCGCTCGCTCGACAGGATCGCCGGCGGATTCGAGGCACGCGGCGACAGGCTGGCGGTGCGCGCCGAACAGGTTCTGGTCGCCGCTGGGGCCTGGACAGCGCAGGTGTGCGCGATGGCCAATCTCCACGCGCCGCTCTACCCCGTGGCGCTGCTGATGAACGCCACGGAGCGCGCCGATCGGCCGCTGATCCCGCATCTCGTCCAGCATGTCGGCCGCCGCCTGTCGATGAAGCAGACCCATGCCGGCAACATCCTGATCGGCGGCGGCTGGTCTTCGCGCCTCGCGCGCACCGGCGACGGCAGGTTCGATCCCGGTGCGCGCGCCGATATGATCGAGGAGTCGCTGGCGGGCAATCTGCGCGCCGCCATCGATACCGTCCCCGACGTCGCCGCGCTCAACCTGATCCGCAGCTGGACCGGGGTTACCGCTGTGAGCGGCGACCAGCTGCCGGTGGTCGGGCAGGTGCCCCGGATGCCGGGCCTGTGGATCGCCGGTGGCGGCTCCGCCTTCACCCTCGGACCGACTTTCGCTCGCCTCATCGCGCAGGCGATGGGTGGGCAGGCGATGCCCGAGCTGGACTTCGTCTCTCCGGCGCGGTTCGATCATCTCAACAGCTTCATGGGATAGCGATGCGGATCGAGCGCGACACCCGCCGGGGAAGACCCATCAGCATCCGCGTCGACGGCGTCGAGATCGGATCGTTCGAGGGCGAGACCGTCGCCGCCGCGATGCTGGAGCAGGACGTCGCTTTTCGCCGCGACACGCGCGGACGCGATCGGGGATTGTTCTGCAATATGGGCACCTGTTCGGAATGCATGGTGACCTTGCTGCCCTCGCGCCGCCGGGTCCGCGCGTGCATCACCCCAGCAAGCGACGGCATGGAGCTCGTCACCCATGGTTGAGCGCTTCGACATCGCGATCGTCGGCGGCGGGCCGGCGGGGCAGGCGGCGGCGCTGCAGCTTGTTGCCCTGGGGCTGTCGGTCGCGGTCGTCGACGAGCAGTTGCGTCCCGGTGGACAGATATTGCGCCAGCCGCCGGTCGGTTACGCCGTGGACGGCTGGATGACCGACCGGAGCTATGCCCCGCTGCGCGATCAGATCGCGCGCTTTGAGGCTGCGCCGGGGTTGCACTGGATGGGCGGCCGATCGGTCCTCGGCCTCACAGTGCGCGGCAGCGATGATTTCGCCCTGACGGTTTCCTCGCCGGAGGGCGTCGAGCGGATAGAAAGTCGCCGTGTCCTGATCGCTGCGGGCTGTCAGGATCTGGCGGTACCGATGCCGGGCTGGACCCTGCCTGGCGTTTACGCCGCAGGCGGCCTTCAGGCATTTCTCAAGAGCCAGAGGGTGATCCCCGGCGAGCGCCTCCTGCTCGCGGGTACCCATCCGCTCCAGCTCGTAATCGCGGCGCAGACCGTTGGGGCGGGCGGGTCGGTCGAGGGCGTCTTTTTCGCCCAGCCCTTCGCGCGGATGGCGGCGGTGATGGCCTCAGCGCCGCTGGCCGCGATCGGCCATGTCGGGCTGCTGTTGTCCACGGTGTCGGCGTTGCGCGCCCTGCGCCGCCACCGCGTGCCGGTGCGGTTTGGGATGCCGGTCGAGCGGGTCGTCGGCGAGCACCGCGTCGAAGGTCTCGTTGTAGGCGGCAAGACCTATGAGGGCGACACCGTCGGCCTCTGCTTCGGCTTCGTGCCGCAATCGGCGCTGCCGCGCATGGCCGGTGCGAAGATACGTCCGGCGGGCAGGGCGGGCGGATGGGCCGCCGTCCATGACCGCTGGATGCAATCGACCGTCCCCGGCCTGTTCGTGGCTGGCGAGACGACCGGCGTCGCCGGCGCGCCGGCCGCCATGGCGGCGGGGGAAATCGCGGGCGCGGGCATCGCGCTCGATCTGGGCGTAATTGACGCGACCGCCGCGGAACGGCTTGCATCGAACGCCCGCGACCGGCGTGCGGGCCATCTGCGCTTTGCCGCATTGCTCGACGCGGTCGCCGACCCGCGCCGCTCTTTTCCGGCGCTCGAAGACGACACGCTGCTGTGCCGTTGCGAGGATGTGCCGGCCAGCCGCATCGTCGCCTTGATCGGCGATCGATCGGCCAACGCGGTAAAGCTGGCCACTCGGTGCGGCATGGGGGCCTGCCAGGGGCGCAATTGCGAACCTACATTGCTGCGGCTGATCGACGATCCCCGCGATCCCGGCTTCACGGCGCGCTTTCCCGCGCGGCCGGTGACGATCGCCGATCTCGCGGGTTAGGGTCGCGATCGTTGCGGCCAGAGCAACGAACTCGCGCACCATGCCGCGTTGCCGCGCGGTGGAGAGCAGGACACATTCGGTCGAAGACAGTCGGAGATCATCGATGAGCACCAACCCCGAAAAGCCGCAATTCCTGGCGGTCGATCATATCTCCTGGACGGTGCCCGATCTTGAGGAGGCGCTCGCCTTCTACCGGGACGTCATCGGCGGGGAGGAACTGTTCCGTCTCGGCCCGCTCGATGCGGCCGACATTCCGCTCGACGCGCAGGGCCGCGACTGGATGGCGACCCATGTCAACGTGCCCGGCGCGCGCCTGACGCTGGTGATGATGAAGCTGACCGACAATCTGAACTTCCAGTTGGTCCAGTATGACAAGCCCGTCGACCGGCGCCAGGACGTGCCGCGCAATTGCGACCGGGGTGGCCACCATCTCGCGCTGCGGGTCGACGACGTCGACAAGGCGATCGCCTATCTCACCGCCCATGGCTGCACCGCGATGGAGATCATCCACATCGAGGAAGGCCCGCTGGCGGGCAAGAAGAATGTCTATATGACCGATCCCTTCGGTCACAGCCTCGAAATCGTCGATTAATCCCAGCAGGAGATCTGCCATGGCGAACAGCCGCATCAATCCGGAATCCATGTACAATTCGCTCGGCTATGGCTTCTCGCATGCCGCTCTGCAGGAAAGCGGCAAGACGCTGCACATGGCCGGGCAGGTCGCGTGGGATGCCGACTGCAACGTGATCGGCGGCGACGACCTCGCCGCACAGACGCGCCAGACGCTGGCCAACATCAAGACCGTTCTGGAGGCGGCCGGCGGCACGCTCGCCGATCTGGTCCGCCTGCGCATCTATGTAGTCAACCATACGCCCGACAAGCTCGGCGTGGTCCTGCCCGAGATCGGCGCCTTCTTCGGTTCGGTCACCCCGCCGCCGAACACCTTCCTCGGCGTGCAGGCGCTCGCATTGCCCGACTTCCTGATCGAGATCGAGGCGACCGCCGCGATCGACTGATGCGATCTTTCAGCGCGCAACCAGCGTGAAGGCCGCCCAGGTCTCCGGGGCGCTGGCCGCAGGCGTATGACGATCCCCGCCCCGGCCAGTGGCTGACCAGCAGCATGGTGCATGGGGACTGCGTCACCCGGCCAGCCATCGGACGTCTCCGCGTCAGCGCCGCGAACCTGGGTCCCTGCGTTGCCGTGATTCCCCCGCGAAAGGGGCGACGTGAGCCTAGCGCCGTCTGCCTTTCGACCTGCGCGCACCGCCGCTGGAGAACCAGCGGATCAGGATGAACAGGATCGTCGGCCAGAAGACAGTGTACAGGACATCGCTGCCGGTATCCGGCATCCAGCGGCCATGGTTGAGTCGGTCGAAAATCTCGTTGATGACCGCGCCGACATAGACGCAGATGAGCGGCAGCGGCGATGCGAAGGACCGCCGGGTCACCAGTTTCACCACCACGAAAATCAGCAGTCCGGCATGGACATGGAGCAGCCGGTCTTCGAACCCGGTCGCCTGCGCGACCCAGGCCACGGTTTCGAAATAGGTGCCGACGATGCGCCGGAGGAGATGCTCGAACATTGTCGTCCTTGCTGGCGGACGATCCCCCGCGCGTCAACCGCCGATGGCGCGCGCGCCTATGCGGGGGAAACCCAGTCGTTGAGCTGCTCGATCGGGACATAGCGGTCCTGGAAGCCGAAGGCATCGGGTCCGACGAAGTCGAGGGCGAGTGGTTCGCGGAGCATGGCGGGGGCGGCGGCGCCGACGATCTTGACCCTCTGGCCATATTTGAGCCGTTCGGTGGTGATGCTGTCGGCGGTTTCGCGGTCCATGACGGTGATGAGGTCGGGGACCATGGCGCAGACGGCGCCGTCGCGGCGGGCGACGAGGTTCTCGTTCTGGAAGATCAGCTCCATAGTGGAGGCGCCGTCGAAGCTTTCGATCGCGACCCGCCCGATCGAGAAGCCGTTGCGGGTCTCGCGCTCGAGATCGACGATCTTGCCGTCGAACAGCACGCCGGCATGGGGGTAGAGGCCCGAGGCGCGCAGCGCGGCGAACAACGCCTCGAACGGATCGCGGCCCTCGGCGCGGGCGTGGCGGATCGCTGAGCGTGATCG
>Ga0209231_1001008_pt1 | contig 12111 bp, 9 predicted proteins | sample Deesub45470m_DNA_FD_188086 | JGI IMG/M metagenome (GOLD analysis project Ga0209231, IMG submission 188086) | Deep subsurface microbial communities from North Pacific Ocean - 450_OLKR46/470m Metagenome (SPAdes) (version 2) | ecosystem: Environmental > Terrestrial > Deep subsurface > Unclassified ... | reverse complement strand
GCAGAGTCAGCCGGTTTGCTTTGTTGCCGGTGGCATAGACGAGAAAATCGTAACGTTCACGATATGGAGCAGGTTTGTCGCGGGCAACGATTGTCACCTCTTTTTTGGCGGTGTCGATCACAACGGCTTCATGCTGCAGACGGTAATCGATGTCCCGTTCCACGCGGATCTGCTCAAGCGTCAGCGCATACAGGCTCTCAGCCGGTTTATCCTCAAAAAGCAGATTGTACGGCATGCCGCAGGCCCCATACGAAACATCGCCCGATTTTTCCAGGACGATCACTTCAGCGCCGGGATCCTGGCGTTTAATCTGGCTGGCAGCCGACAATCCTCCTGCCACCCCGCCGATAATGACTGTTTTCATCTCTGCTCCCCCGAGTGCGTTTGGATTCTTCCCACCGAATCGCTGTCTATTCATGTGCAATTTAGAAGGTAGTCGCAACTAACATGCCAGAGGGAAACGGTCGCCAGATAGCGGCTCAACCTACTGATAGTTAAAGCTAATTGCCAAAGTTTACAGGCTGAAGGCAAGTAACACCTTCATGGCGATCTGTCATTCTTAACACTACTGTCAAATATGAAGGCTACGAAGGGGGGGCAGAGGTCAGACTGCAATTAAATAAAGTACACCTGCCCCCGATCGCTGAATTCCCGGTGGCCCCTGAATCCCACTCTTCCCGGGGATGGATAAGGTGTTCCGGATGAATGTCGACAGCTATCTGTTAGAACGGATGGTCTGTTATGTGCAATAGTAGGGGTCAGAAAAATTGGGCCCCTGCAGTTTGTCAAACTTTTCCCTTGTGGATTTTTTCCCTGGGGGATCTGCTGTTGTCAATTTTTTCAGAATGGATTGAGACCCGAAAATGGATACGTTTCTGGTTCACGCAATCACGGTCTTTATGGGTTTTTTTGCCATCATGAACCCCATCGCCACCATCCCGGTCTTTGTCAGTCTTACTGCCAACGATGATGAGCAGACGACTGCGGCCGTGGCATTAAGCTCGCTGCTGTTGGCATTTATAATTGTTGTGGTCTTTTCTCTGGCAGGGAATCTCATTTTTGAACTCTTCAATATTACCTTCGCTGCCTTTCGGATTACCGGCGGTCTGCTGATCTTTCTGATCGGCTTTCAAATGTTGCAGGGTCATGCCTCAAAAGTTCATCTGCCGAGCGAAGTTGACAAACAGAGCTCCAGGGAGGCGGCACTGAGTATTGCTGTCTCACCACTGGCGATACCGATCCTCGCCGGGCCGGGGACGATCATCACGGCAATGAATTTCTCCGCGGGGGGGATGAAACACATGGCCGTGACCATCGTGGTCTTCGCCCTTCTTTGTGCCATCACCTATGTCTGTTTTATTTTCGGCCGAAAATTTGTGGAATTTATCGGTGCGAGTGCCTTGGGGGCGATTACCCGGATGATGGGTTTGATCCTTGCGGTCATCGGCACGCAGATGGTCATTGAAGGACTCAACGGCGCCTTTAAGCTTTCAAGTTTATTGCCGCAATGAACTTCTGGAGAGGGAAAATCAGAGAAAAATATTATCAAGATCATCGCACGATCAGGCAAAAATCCAGCAGGATTGAGCTACCTCCCCACACACCACTCTTAAGTAGGGTAAAAACATCAGCAGACCTCTCCAAAGCGGGTAGACTGTTGAGGTAATGTCTCCGTCCCACCAGCCAGGAGGATCGTCCCATGAAACAAGCCAAAGCCTACTCCGCCGCCAGCGCCACCGCCAAGCTTGCCTCAACCACCATCCCGCGCCGTGCTACGACCCCCCGCGATGTCGCGATCGAAATCCTTTTCTGCGGCGTCTGCCACTCCGACCTGCACACGGTGCGCGACGAATGGCACAGCATCATGCCGACGGTCTACCCCTGCGTGCCGGGGCACGAGATCGTCGGCCGGGTGACCCAGGTCGGTAAGGAGGTCAGCGGGTTCAAAGCCGGCGACCTGGTCGGCGTCGGCTGCATGGTCGATTCGGATCATGACTGCCCGAGCTGCAAGGCCAACGTCGAGCAGTTCTGTCCGTCGGCGGTCTTTACCTACAACGGCCCGGACAAGCACGGCACAGCACCGGTCACCTACGGCGGCTACTCGGAGAGCATCGTCGTCGACGAGCGTTTCTGCCTTAAGGTCCCGACCAATCTCGATCTGGCCGGAGTGGCGCCGCTGTTGTGCGCCGGCATCACCACCTGGTCGCCGATCCAGCGCTGGGGTGATATCAAGGGGAAGAAGGTCGGTGTGGTCGGCCTCGGTGGTTTGGGGCACATGGGGGTCAAATTCGCTCACGCCCTCGGTGCCAAGGTGACAGTCTTTACCACCTCACCCGGGAAAAAAGTCGATGCCTTGCGCCTCGGCGCTGATGCGGTGATCCTGTCGAAAAATGCACAGGAGATGAAGGCGCATGCCGGCAGCTTCGATTTTATCCTCGACACCATCGCCGCCGACCACGACATCAACGCTTACCTCGGCATGCTGGCCCTCGACGGCAACCTGACCCTGGTCGGCGCACCGGAGACCCCGCTGCAGGTTTCAGCTTTCGCCCTGCTCTTTGGCCGCAAGAGCCTCTCCGGCTCGCTGATCGGTGGCATCAAGGAGACCCAGGAGATGCTCGATTTCTGCGGCAAGCACAACATCACCTCTGAGGTCGAGATCATCCCGATCCAGAAGATCAACGAAGCCTACGAGCGGCTGGTGAAGTCGGATGTGAAGTACCGCTTCTCCATCGACATGGCGTCGCTGAAGGGCTGAGTTTGCATAAAAGCCTCTCACCGCAAAGAGCATTAAACACGCAAAAGCTTGCACCACGAAGGACACGAAGGACACGAAGGACACGAAGGACACGAAGGACACGAAGAACACGAAGAAAAGCTTAAGACAGGCCAGAACTTTTTGGTTTTAACACCAAAGCCTTGGGTTTTTGCTTTCCTTCGTGCCCTTCGTATCTTCGTGCCGAAAAGATCTTTAAAACTGCAAAGCACTGCTTCTCACCACGAAGGCACGTAGAAAAGGGGACAGATTTATTTTATCAGCACTCTGAAAGAACTTTGTGGTCGAAGGTTCAAAAACCTCTTGCCCCGACCAATTTGCCTTTTAAGTTTCATCGGTCTCGCATCCTGAACGCGAAATCCGCCTGACTATAGACATTTGATCAGCACCGCCGTGCAGTCGTCCTGCCGCGGCGCCGATTGCAAAAAGGCGCTGACATCAGCGAGCAGCGCGCCGAGCATCGCCCTGGCGGTCGTGGTGCGCCGTTGCCGCGCCCCCTCAAGCAAACGGGCCGTGCCATACATGACTCCGTCCGGGTCGGTCATTTCGAAGCAGCCGTCGGTGGGGATCAGGACGAAATCACCTGGCGCAAAGCGCTGCGTGACCAGCTCGGCATAATCGGCCTCGGCCAAAATCCCCAGAGGGAGGCCGGTGGCCGGGGCTTCAGCAAAGCAATCGTCGGCCTGGCTATAAATGATGATCGGCCCGTGCCCCGCCGACGCATAGCAAATGGTCCGGGCCGCCGGGTCGAGCAGGCCGACAAAACAGGTCACGAAGCGCCCGTCGAGATCGAGGGCAAGCAGCCGGTTGGCCGTCGCCAACAGACGGCAGGGGTCCCGGTACATGGTACTGGCCGCCCGCAGCATGGCGCGGGTTTCGGCGACGACCAGGGCGGGGCCGATACCGTGACCGCTGGCGTCGGCTACGATCACCAGCCAGCAACCATCGTCCAGCGGGATGAAATCGAACAAGTCTCCGCCGGTCTTGTCCGCTGGCTCACTCACTCCGGCGACATCAAACCCGGCGATGACCGGCTGACATTTCGGCAACAGCCCGATCTGAATGTCACGGGCAATCTCCATCGCCCGCTCCATTTCCACCTTTTCGTGATAATGCACCATCAACCGCGCATGCTGCAGGCAGACCCCGGCCTGGGCCGCCAGTGTTGTCGCAAGATGTTCGTCTTCGCCATCAAAACAACCGGTCCACTTGTTGAGAACCTGCAACACACCGACCAGATCACCGGAAAAATCGAACAGCGGCAGCGACAGGATGTTACGGGTATGGTAACCGGTTTTTTTGTCGATGGCCGGATTGAAGCGCGCATCGGCGTAGGCGTCGGCCACATTGATCACCGCCCGCGCAGCAATCGTTGCCCCGGCGATGCCACAGTCGGCCGAAAAACGGAGTTCCCCTTCACCGACTGCGATGCGGCTGATCAGTTCATTGCGGGTTGCATCATAGAGCAAGATGCTGGCCCGCTCGGCAGAGAGCAGTTCGAGGGCGCTGTCGATCACCACTTGCAGCAGACTGTCGAGGTCGGCGCTCGCCATCATCAGGCGAGTGATATCGAGTATCTTCTCCAGTTTGTGCTGACTGTTCATCCCTGCCTCACTCCATCACCCGTTGACGCCCGGCAATCTTTCTTCTTCCGCCCCTGCCAAGTATAATAGCAAGAACAGCTCATCGCCACCCAAGGGACAAATGGGCATCCGCTTAGCGACTGCACTCCAGCTGAATGAGCCATGACGCAGGTCTCATCACCTCTACCACAAAGAATAGCTAGACATGCGGGTTATCGCCATTTACCCTTAGGAGCGGAATCTTCAGCACGAAGGTAGCGTTAAGCAACCCATCCAGCTGCTCGCAAAAAAGGTGTCTATTGTGAAAAAGCTCCTCAGCGTCGCCTGCATCCTCCTGCTTACCGGTCTGTCCGCCTGTACCCCGTTCAACTCCCCACGCCCCGATCAATATAAATACGAAAAACCGCGCGTGGCTATCCTCGATTTTGAGAACAAGGCTTCGTTGTCGAACCAGTGGAAACTCAGCGAAGGGATGCGCGATATTCTGGTCGATTCTCTGGTTAAAACGGATCGCTATACGGTTTTGACCCGCAACGATCTCGGTGCGGTCCTGACTGAACTCGACATCCAGCGGCAACCCCATTTTCGCCAGCAGGGGAAGCTGCAACAGGGGAAACTGAAAAACCTGCAGTACCTGATCAAAGGGGCGGTGACCGACTTTGCCCATGTCAAGGGGGGCGCCTTAAGGGCGCTTGGCAGCAACTTTGGTTTAGGCATCAGCAGTGAGGTGGCGGTGGTGTCGGTGACCTTGTATGTGATCGATGTCGAAAGCGGTGAGATCATTACCAGTAAAACTCTGGAGGGGACGGCAAGCGCGGGGTCAGTCGATTTTAAAACCACCTATCAGGATGTTGCCATCGGCGGCAAATCCTTCTTTCGCACACCACTGGGTAAAGCCACACAGAAAGTGATGGATCAGTGTCTGGAGCAGATTGCGCAAGTCATCGCCACCCAGAAATGGCACCCTTCTGTGGTTAAGGTTGACGGTTCCCGCCTCATCATCAGCGGCGGCGAGGATCGGCACATCACCGTTGGTTCACAATGGTCGGCCTTCGAAAAAGGCGAGGTTCTCATCGACCCTAAAACCGGCGATGTGTTAGGGCAGGAACCCGGAACCTGTTCAGGGAGCATCCGGGTGACAGACGTCCACGATAAATATGCGACAGCGGAAATTATGGAAGGGGTGTTCAGCGTCGGCCAGGAATTGCGGCCGGTGCCGCAGCCAGAAAAGCCGCAGCAACCCAAGCAGCCCGATCCGGAACTACCGCACGATTAAGGTGCAAGCCCGGTATAACTCCGCTGGCCCTCGGTGTCCGCAGACCTGGAATAAAGATCGGATTAAAAACACCTCAATCATAACGTTCTCAGTTTGAACCTGATTGGTTTCCTGGTGATCTTCGTGTCCTTTGTGATCAAAAGCCCTTTCTTTTCATCTTTATGCAAACCCCATGAAGGTTGGACATGCGCATCACCAAAACCCTGATCACTGGAGCAGCCATCACCGAAGCACTCGACGACCTGGCGACTTTGCGCCTCGACATTTTCGTGGAATACCCCTACCTGTATCAAGGACGGCGGGAAGATGAGCTCGCCTACCTGCGCAGCTATGCCGAAAAACCGAAGGCCTGCGTTATCCTCGCCCGTAACGGCGCTGAGGTCATCGGCGCGGCGACCGGCATGCCGCTGATCCACGAAGATGTCCAGTTGCGCAATGCCTTTGCCGGCAGCGACCACCCGCTTGAGTCGATCTACTACGTTGGCGAACTGCTGCTGCGCCCGGCCTACCGCAACGCCGGGTTGGGGCAGAAGCTGCTGACCCAGATGGAACAGCAGATCCGTTCCCTTGGCCACTACCACCTGTTGACCTGCGCCACGGTCGAGCGCCCTGACGACCACCCCCTGCGACCACACGACGCCATCCCCATCACCCGCTTTCTGGCCCGCACCAATTTTGTGCGCCTGCCAGAAGTGACCACCCGCTTCACCTGGCGCGAGACCGATGGTGTCAAACGGGAGCACACCATGCAATTCTGGCTGAAAACCTTAAGCGCAGCCACAGGCGCATAGCGGCCACCCGCCTTACGCCCAAACAAAAATTCCCGCCAAAACTGACGGGGGTTTTTTCTGGTGATGGTGGGGTTAAAAAGAGCCGGCTGGATCGTTCGGTACAATGCGCGGCCCCACCTCCAGATTCAGCAAAATCGCCAGATTGTTGTGGCAAATCCCCCTGAAGTCATCAGACACAGCCGGCTCGCTGCCGGCCCGCTCCCAAAAGCGCTGTGCCGCCAGCAGGGCACCCGGCCAGACATCAGTGGTCGCAGCGCTCATCATCGGCGGAGCAAATTCCCGCGGCGGGGTCTCGCCGGATACCGGCCGATAAAGCATCGGCAGCATGTCGTAGACCGGTGCCAACCGGTAAAAACGTTTCCCGGTCCGAATGAAAGACAGGTTACCCAGGTGCATGTCGGTGTTACCGATCAGTCCGCCGAACACCTTCAGCCAGCGCATCCTGCGCGCATCCTCGGCGGAGATCACCCCGGCTCGCTGCAATCCGGCGGCACAGCGTACCCAATCATCTCCGGCACCAACGTATTCACTGTCAAGCGCACGCAGGGAGAAGAGTGACGACCTGCCCAACGTGCCGATTCGATCAAAGCGGTCGACCTCGAGAAAAACACGTTGTCCGGTGGCAAAAACCCGACTGTCGGCCGCAGCAATCACGAAATCACGCACCACCTCAAGGGCAAGATGTTCACAGTGGAGAAGGTCGGCCCAGCGCTGACCCTCCACACTCGCCAAAAGCGGTGAAAACTTGACCAGCACCTGCCGATAGTCGTCGCCATCTTGCAGCGACGTGGCAAACTTGGATTGCTCGCCCCCTGCCGACGATCCGGCGGGGTCGCCGGCCATGGCGTCGGCAGCAAGTTTGACATAGGCCTCCCCACGACCCAACTCGCTAAGCCCCGAAGTGGGCTTTTGCGCCGCTTTCAGATAACGGTTGAGTGACTCATCGCCGATAATCAGATTGCCGATATGGTCTTCACCACGACGGGACAAGGCCAGTAACACATCATCGTCGGTCCAGTCGTTCAACCTGGTCGGCAGACCGAGATCTGCTCCGAGCCGTTGGGCAAACGCCCGACCGACAAAGCCGTCGGGGCGCATATCCTGAATAAACCAGGGCAGGTGGTCAAACAACCGGTTTTCATAATCCGGCCCGTCCAGCTCCCACCAGTAGTGCCCACCCACCAACGTCTGCAGCACACCGAGCGGGCGCGCATGACCCGCCTCGTCAATCCGGCAGACCGGAAATACGCTGGTGGTGCCACGCACCAGACGTGGGCGAGCATAGATGGTCGATCGACCACGCCCCAGACTGAGAACTTGAGCACCCAGTGCGATGATCGTCCGGGAGACGGTCGGCTGACTGACTCCGAGCATAGCCGCCAGTTCCTTGGCTGACTTCGGCCCGGTCGCCAACTTTTCCAGTAATCGTGTTTTCTGCTCTTCGCGCATTTTAAAACTCATTTTGAATAGATAGTGAATAGATATATACTACCGATAAGCCTTTTAAACAATTACTTTACGAGATTTTTTATTAATTTTTGAATAGATAATGATGCGAACTATCCGGATCGTTTCTGTTGCTGAAAAAGCGGGGTTCTGGATACCCAACAAAAAGACCCGCCGGAAACGGGCGGGTCTTTTGTTGGAATCCAGAAAAGAAGAGCAAAGCCTAAGCCGGCGACCAGTAGCAGCGCTTGGGCGAGACAATCTTCTCCTCTTTTTTCAGCTGGTTCATCGCCTTGTCGACCTCTTTGCGGTCGAGGCCGCCGAGCTCGGCGATCTTGCCGGCGTTGAGGGGCTCACCTGACTGACGCATAACGGCTAAAACCTTATCGGGAACACTCATTTTTGTCCTCCTTGTGGGTTTCTGTTGACGAAGGGAATATACTACCATTTGACTCACAAATCGAGCGTTGCCATCAATTTTCTCCGCTTTTCGACGGCAAAGGCCTCTCCGGCGCAACCCGCGTCAACTCCTCCGCCAGCTCCCGGATCGCAAATGGCTTGCTCAGATAGCCGTCAAACCCCAGCTTGAGGTATTTCTCCTTGTCGCCGATCAGGGCATAAGCAGTCAGGGCAATCACGGTCAGATGCTCCTGGCTCTGCCGCTCCAGGTCACGCAGGGCCAACAGCGCCTCAACACCACTCATCACCGGCATATGAATGTCCATGAGCACAAGATCAAACCGGCCAGACTGCAAAACAGCAAGGGCAACCTTACCATTCTCAGCCGTGGTGACCACGTGACCCTTCTGCTCGAGGATGGTCTTGATGAACTGGATGTTGATCGGATTGTCTTCGGCCAACAGAATCCTTAAAGCCGATCCGCGCCAGAGAACCGGCTCTGCCTCTGAGCACTTCTTTTCTATCTGGGGGCCGGCTTTCTTCAGCAGGGGGATAAGCAGATGGAAGGTACTGCCGGTTCCCATCTGGCTCTGCACCCGGATGGTTCCGCCCATAAGCTTTGCCAGACTCTGACTGATGGCCAGCCCCAGACCGGCGCCGCCACGGTTATGGCTGCTGGTGCTGGAAATCTGGGCAAATGGTGCGAAAATCCGGGTCAGAAAATCGGCCGGGATCCCCGCACCGGTGTCTGTGACCGCAATATCCAGCAGAACCCTGGCCCCGCTCTCCTCGGCCAAAGAGACCGTAACGCTGATGGTCCCCTTATCAGTAAACTTGATGGCATTACCGAGCAGATTGAGTAGCACCTGCTGAATACGTACCGGATCACCCGCCAGAGAATCAGGGACATCAGCGTCTATACTGAGATTGAAAGCAAGGTTCTTTCTGGCAATCTGCGGTTCCTGCAGACCGACCACCTCGGCCATGAACTTGCGCAGGCCGAAGTCTTTTTGCGTAATGGCGAGCTCTCCTGCCTCGACTTTCGACAAATCGAGCACATCGTCGATCAGCACGGCCAGAGCGTTGCTGGCGGTGTTGATCGCCTCCAGGTATTGTCTCTGGTCAGATGTCAATTCGGTCTCTTCCAGCAACTCACCAAAGCCGATGACGGCCGTCATCGGCGTGCGGATTTCGTGGCTGACGTTGGCCAGGAACAGCCCCTTGGCCCGGTTGGCTGCTTCAGCCGCCTGCGTGGCCGAGAGCAAGGCTTCCTCGTTGGCCTTACGCTCGGTGATATCCTTGACCATACCGATAGAGCGGACGACGGCGCCCTGCGTATCCCGCTCGTGCCGGCATTTTTCGTAAACATAGCGAACGTCACCGCTGTTTTCCTGAATGACCCGGTGACTGATCTCGTATGTGTCCTGCCCCGCCTGCAGGGAGGCAGAGTAGGCGGCAGCCACGGCGGCACGGTCATCGGGGTGGACGGCCGCCAGAAACGCTTCATAGGTCGCCGCAAAAGACTGCGGATCCAGGCCGAAGATGCGATAGGTCTCATCAGACCAGGTCAGCCGGCTGCTGGCGACCTCAAGCTGCCAGCTGCCCACCTTGGCCAGCTCCTGGGTCTGGGCCAACAAAGCCTCACTGGCGCGCAAAGCATCTTCGGTCGCTTTACGCTCGGTAACGTCACGGTCGGCACCGTTGTAGCCAACAATCTCGCCGCTGACATCGAGCATCGGCTTGGCATTGCTTTCGAGGTAGCGATAGCTGCCATCCCGGTGTCGCCAGCGCAGGACCCAGCTATTCCAGCCTCGTTTTTCGGCAATAAGCCGGGGGAGAGCGGCCTGCACCTCCTGCCGATCCTCCTCATGCAGAAAGCGGAAGAAATCCTGGCCGACAAACTCCTCGAGCCGATAGCCGAGGAGTTCAAAGAGTCGATGGTTTGAGTAAGTGTGCCGCCCGGACAGATCGACTTCCCAGATCCATTCCGATGAGGTGTCGAGAATGTTCTGAAATTTCTCGCGGCTTTGCCGTAAGTCCTCCTCGCCCCGCTTGCGCTGGGTGATGTCACGGTCGATCCCCTGGTAACCGCGGAATCGCCCCTGCTCGTCAAAGATCGGCGTGCCGCAAGATTCAATGATAACCTCGTGCCCGTCCTTGTGCAGATTGACGTTGATGAGCTGATTAAACGGCAGATACTTTTTGGCGATGGGATCAAAGTGTCCCCGCACCCGCTCCGCTTCTTCCGGAGTCATCAAATCGAAGGCATTCAAGCCGAGCAACTCTTCGGGTTCGTAACCCAATAAATCCTTGATCCTCGGACTGACATAGGTAAAGTTCGCCTGTTCATCAAACTCCCAAAACCAGTCCTGGGAGTGTTCAACCATTTTTTTGAAGCGTGCGTATTCCTGATTCATAATCGCTACCAAAGAGAGGCAAATCTATGCACGGCATTTAAACAGCACAGGTTACTTTATACACCAGATTCCGGTCAGGGCAAACAAGCCATCCCTTCCCGAGCTGACACGCCTTGCGCTGGTGGCGACCCGTTCTACCAACCCGGACAAGATCTTTTCTATTTAATCATCAACTCTTAGTCGCCGTAAAGATCGCCCGCAGCGGCGCGGGATGCCCTTCAATGGTTTTATCCGGATCGTGCGGATGAAGAAAGTCGGCCAGCGACTCGAAGGTCATCCACTCGGTCGAGCGTTGCTCTTCCCGGCTGGTGCGGTTGGTATCGACGCAGGCGATATTTTTGAAGCCACAGCGCTGCAACCAGAGGCACATGGCGCCAATGGAGGGGAGAAACCAGACATTGCGCATTTTGGCGTAACGCCCCTCTGGCATGAAGATGGTCTGCTGATCCCCCTCGACAATCAGCGTCTCCAGAATCAGTTCACCACCGGGACGCAGGCAACCCTTGAGCTCAAGCAGGTGGTCGAGGGGTGATCGGCGATGATAAAGCACCCCCATGGAAAAAACGCTGTCGAAGCAACCGAGATCGGGCGGAATCTCCTCGATACCGAGGGGGAGGACATGATGCTGCGGATCGTTCAGATAGCGCTGCATGACCTGGAACTGCAGTACCGATATCGGGGTCGGGTCGATGCCGATCACCAGGTCGGCGCCGGCACCGCGCATGCGCCAGCCGTGGTAGCCGTTGCCGCAACCGACATCGAGCACCTTGCGACCGGATAGCGGTTGGATGTGCGGGGCGAGGCGCTCCCACTTCCAGTCGGAGCGCCATTCGGTATCAATATCCACCCCGAACAGGCGGTAGGGGCCTTTGCGCCAGGGGTGAAAGACCTTGAGTGCGGCGATCAACTCTTCCCGGCCGCCCGGACAAAGATCCGCGGCGCAGCCGATCTCCACCCGATCGTTAAGCTCCACGATCGACGGGTGCAGTTCCGGCAACGCCTGCAAGGTAGCGAGCCAGTCGGCCATCTCCCGGCGACCATCCACTCCCAGTTTGCCCGGCAGACTCTGTTGCAACTGCTGCGACCACAAATGCAGACCCAGAGCTTCTAGTTGTGGGTATAAAGAGCTGTAAAAATTCATTTGATCGCAACCGGGGAGACTGAGTTCATAAAGTGGTGCGGCATCGATATTCTGTTCACAGCCTGATTGCCCTTGTTAACATTTAATACACTACCTGAATGGGCACATCTGTCCAGAGCAGTCTAAGCGAAGCGCCGGTCAGATTAAAGAGGGATCCTTGCAGCAAACGACAATAATCAAACCAGACACGCCGCGACCATACCCCCGGCATAAACTACGAGCGTTTTTCTGGCTGTTGCCGGGTAATCGCCGCCGTATTTGATATGCTCAAAGCAATAGCCT
>Ga0209231_1001006_pt1 | contig 12130 bp, 13 predicted proteins | sample Deesub45470m_DNA_FD_188086 | JGI IMG/M metagenome (GOLD analysis project Ga0209231, IMG submission 188086) | Deep subsurface microbial communities from North Pacific Ocean - 450_OLKR46/470m Metagenome (SPAdes) (version 2) | ecosystem: Environmental > Terrestrial > Deep subsurface > Unclassified ... | reverse complement strand
CGGCGCTATCGGGCGGTTGCGCAGTCTGAGCATCAGCGCCTCGGTGGCGAGCGCGGTGAGGCTGGCCAGCGTGATCGAAACCAGAATCGCCGGGCCGAAATACCACACATACAGCGCGATGCCGGGTATCAGTGCCAGCAGCACCTTGAGCATGATCTGCGATACGCTGTCCGGTTTGGTGATGAAGGGTGAGAAGAATCCGGACATATTATCCTTTGGTGAAATACTCGCGCAGCGAGGCGACGTTGCGCTCCCCCGCGTGCAGGGGAGCGCCAGGAAAAAAGGGTGCGGGCAGGGTCGTCATTTGTCGCCCTGCCCGTCGGTGTGCTCATCCGTCGAGGACAGGGCCAGTTCGCGGATGCGTGCGCGGCGCGCCTCGATCTCGGCGATTTCTGCCTGTTGCCGGGATGTCAGGTTGTCGGTGTTTTTCGGTTTGATGCTGGCCGCCGCCTGTTGTTTGGCCTGATCTATCGCCGCCTGAATTTTCAGCTGCATGGTGTCTTCAGGGTCGGCTTCGACTTTGACCGGTGCAATGGCAGGTTGCCGCGCGAGTTGCGCCTTGGCGTCGAGTGCGGCCTTCTCCTTTGCGGCCAGTTTTTCGGCTTTTTCCTGTTTCTCGCGTTCGATGCGCAGTTCGCGATATTCATATCGCTCGCGCGCCGCGTCGGCCGCTTTTTTGCTGGTCTCCTGCGCCCAGATTTCGCTCTTGGCAAAGCGATAATATTCCACCAGCGGAATGTTGCTCGGACAGACATAGCTGCATGCGCCGCATTCGATGCAGTCGAACAGGTGGTATTCCTGAGCCTTGAGCAAATTCTTTGCCTGGGCGAACCAGTATAGCTCCTGCGGCTGCAACTCTGCGGGGCAGACATCGACGCAGCGCGTGCAGCGTATGCAGGGCAAGGCCGGCGGAACGGGGGGAAACAGGCTGTCCGACATGGCGATCAGGCAGTTGGTCGCCTTGATCACGCCAACCTGTGCCGAGGGCAGGCGTATGCCCATCATCGGGCCGCCCATGATGTAGCCGCGGGTGTCGGGCAGCTGTCCGGCCTGGGCGATCAGTTCGTTGACCGGCGTGCCCAGCAGGGTCTCGAAGTTCTGCGGCTGGCCGACGTGTCCGGTCACGGTAACGATGCGTGAAATCAGCGCTTCGCCGTGACGGATGGCGCGCCAGGTGCTGTAGGCGGTGCCTACGTTGAAGCATTGCACGCCCAGATTGGTGGAACGCACGCCCGCTGCGACCTCGATGCCGGTGAGCACGCGTATCAGCTGTTTTGCGCCACCGCCCGGATAAATAGTGGGCACGGCGATCACTTCCATGCGCTCGTGCCTGCCGTCCAGCACGGCGCGGCTCATGGCTGCGATGGCTTCCGGTTTATTGTCCTCTATGCCTATCAGTACTTCTTCCGCGTACAGCAGGGCGCGCATGATCTCGGCGCCTTGCAGGATTTCTGCCGCGCGTTCGCGCATCAACAGGTCGTCGCAGGTGATGTAGGGTTCGCATTCCGCGCCATTGAGCACCAGCGTCTTGATCTTGTGCTTGTGCGCATACAGCTTCATATCGCTGGGGAATACCGCGCCGCCCAGGCCGACCACGCCGGCGGCGCGCAAACGGTGGCGCAAATCGGTGTGCGACAGTGCCTTCCAGTCAGCGCAGGGCTTGCGTGCGATCCATTCGTCATCGCCATCCGGGATCAGGGTAATGCACAGATCGGGGATGCCGGAAGGGTGGGCGACCAGCTGCATGTCGATGGTCGCGATCACGCCGGAAGTGGGGGCGTGTACCGCGCTGGAGACATGCCCCTCGGGTGCGCCGATAATCTGGCCCTTGAGCACGCGCTGACCGATTTCAGCAACAGGCCTGGCGCTGTTGCCGACATGCTGGTGCAGCGGGATGACCAGTTTTGAGGGCAGCACGGCTTGCGCAATCGGTTTGTGGCTCGATTGCGCCTTGTTGCTGGCCGGATGGATGCCGCCGTTAAACCTGAATAGGGATCTCATGCTGCCGGCCTCAGTGAGTAAACCGGATATTTCCACTTCCAGTTGCTGATGTTTTCTTCGATCTCCACCATGTCGATGCAGTCCACCGGGCAGGGCGCGACGCACAACTCACAGCCGGTGCATTCCGCCGCGATGATGGTGTGCATCTGCTTCGCCGCACCGACGATGGCGTCCACCGGACAGGCCTGGATGCACAGCGTGCAACCGATGCAGTTGTTTTCGTCGATAAAGGCCACGGCCTTGGGCTTGGGAGCTGTGTCGCCGCCGAACGGCTTGAAGTCCACACCAAGCAGATCGGCGAGCTTGTGTATGCCTTCTTCGCCGCCGGGCGGGCACAGATTGATGTCTGCAACACCTTCGGCTATCGCAGTTGCATAAGGCTTGCAGCCGGGATAGCCGCATTGTCCGCACTGTGTTTGCGGCAGCACGGCGTCAATTTTTTCGACCAGCGGATTGCCTTCGACGTGGAATTTGATTGCGGCGAAACCCAGCACCGCGCCCAGCGCGATGGCGATGAGCGCCATGATCAGCAATGCGCTGAGCATTATTTGACCAACCCGGAGAATCCCATAAAGGACAGGCTCATCAGCCCGGCCGTGATCATGGCGATCGCCGAGCCCTTGAAGATGCCGGGAACATCCGCGCCTTCCATGCGTTCACGCATTCCGGCGAACAGGATCATCACCAGCGTGAATCCGAGTGCGCCGCCCATGCCGAAAATCAGCGATTCCATGAAATTGTGTTTGGCCTGCACGTTGAGCAGCGGTATGCCCAGAACCGCACAGTTGGTGGTGATCAGCGGCAGATAGATGCCCAGCACCTGGTATAGCTCCGGGCTGGTACGCTGAATGATCATTTCAGTGAATTGCACGATGCCGGCGATCACCACGATGAACGACAGCGTGGTGAGATAGGCCAGTTCCGGCCCCAGCAGATACTGGTTGATCAGATAGCTGCTGCCGGAGGCCAGGGTCAGCACGAAGGTGGTGGCAGCACCCATGCCTATGGCGGCCTCCAGTTTTTTGGAGACTCCCATGAACGGGCACAAACCGAGAATCTTGACCATCACGATGTTGTTCACAAACACCGCGCCGACCAGGATCAACAGATATTCAGTCATTGTCGCGCTTTCAGAAATTGTGCGGGATTATCCGTTTATTCATACTAGGCTTCAACTGCTTTGTGGACATAACCATATTGCCGTCAGTTATTAACGTGCGGCCCGCTGCGCCGGTCTTGCGTTAACCGGCGCGTATCGCGGAGCAGCACTCGCCGATCAACGCCGGGCCGCGATAAATCAATCCGCTGTAGAGTTGCACCAGCGAGGCGCCCGCACTGATCTTGTCGGCGGCATCTGCGCCGCTCAGGATGCCGCCCACACCGATGACAGGCAGCGCGCCTTGCAGTTCGGCGGCGAGCTGGCAAATGACTGCGGTGGATTTGTCGCGTACCGGCGCACCGCTCAGGCCACCGCTTTCATCGCCATGCGGCAGGTTTTCCACGCCCTCGCGGGATAGTGTGGTGTTGGTGGCGATCACGCCGTCGATGTGATGCTGCATCAGCAGGCGGGCGATTTGTGTGATCTGTTCGCCTCCCATGTCCGGTGCGATCTTCAGGGCGAGGGGCACATATTTTCCATGCAGGTCGGCCAGCTTTTGCTGTTCGGCCTTCAGTTGCGAGAGCAGATCGTTCAGCGCGCCCTCATCCTGCAACTGGCGCAGATTTTTGGTGTTGGGGGATGAGATGTTGACGGTGATATAGCTGGCGTGCGCATACACTTTGCGCAGGCAGATCAGATAATCATCGGCGGCATGGTCTATCGGGGTTGCGGCGTTCTTGCCGATGTTGATGCCCAATATCCCCTTGTAATCAGAATGTTGAATGTTGCCAATCAGTGTATCCACGCCCTCGTTGTTGAATCCCATGCGGTTGATGATGCCCTGTGCGGCAGGCAGACGGAACAGGCGCGGCCTGGGATTGCCCGGTTGCGGCAGTGGCGTGATGGTGCCGATCTCGATGAATCCGAATCCGAGCGCTGCCAGTCCGTCTATGCAATCGCCGTTCTTGTCCAGACCGGCGGCCAGGCCGACAGGATTGGGAAAGGTCAGGCCCATGACCGTGCGCGGATCGTCGGGGATGTTTGGCGCGATCATTCCGCTTAACCCTAATGAATATGCGGCGTTCAGGCTGTTCAGGGTGAGATGGTGGGCGGTTTCCGGAGCTAGTTGGAACAGTACGGGACGGAGCAGAGAATACATTGTTAAACTTTCGATAGCTGAGATTGAGTTTTTTGACTTACGACTTACGTCTATTTTTGGCTATTTCTTCACGACGACCGGAATCGGAAATTTATGCTGTGTGGTGCGCGTCTTGCCGCGCCAGTGCTCGGCGATGGCATCGCCCAGTTGCATGCACAACAGGCCAAACAGGGCGTAGCCTGCTTGGGTGAACAGCGGGTGGGGCAGCTGGCTGATCAGACTGCCATCGGCAGCCTGATAGGTGTAGTTGACCAGATTGCCCACGATCAGACCGGCCAGCGCGGCGCAGATCAAACGCCCCCAGTCACCGGAGTTAAACGCTGCGAAAACGGTGCTTTCGTGCCACAGCAGTTGCAGCGCGGCTAACAGCAGCAGGGGGGATAGCCACATCAGCCAGAACAGGTAGGCGGGCCAGGCTGCGCCGCCCAGCAGACCCGCGGCGGCGGCGGCAAGGAGTGCGAAGGCCAGTGTTTCACCGCTGATCCCGGGCAGGGCGGGGCCGCGCGCCAGAAATTTTAACAAGCCGCGAACAGAGCCGAGCAGGGCGCGGGTAATCGAAACGGCGGGCGCCAGCAGCGCGAACAGGATGGAGAACAGGATGCCCGAGCCGTCTTGCTCGGTCGACCAGCTGGCCGCGTACAGATTGAGGTAAACCAGCAGCCAGCACAGCACGACGCTGGCCGCACCCAGCGATAAATAATATTTGAGCTGACTGGCAAGCGGGCTGTTGCCCGTGCTGATTTTGACCAGCTTGTTGATGAGCAGCAAGTAGCTGATCAGCATGAAAATACAGGTGATGGTGGCGCCGACACTTATTTTGGCAGCAGTGCTGTCAGTGCTCCATTCGGCGCCGCTCAGGGCGAACCCTGCCAGCGGCAGCAACAGCAGCGCAGAGATAAAAATGCTTAATCGGGTTTTGATGTGGATACTCCTTAGGCGGGATTCAGGTCAGCGCAGCGTCTGCCAGATGCCATTTTGCAGACCCTGCGCAGGCTGATATTGAGATTTGTACGACATTTTGCGGCTGTCTTTTATCCAGTAACCCAGATAAACGAAATCCAGGTTGAGTTTGCGGCACAATTCGATTTGCCAGAGTACGTTGTATACACCGAAACGCGCGCGCGGCAAATCCGGGTCGTAAAAAGTGTATACCGAGGACAGTCCGTCGCTGAGCAGATCAATTACGCTGACCATGCGCAGCACGCCTCCCTCCCGGAATTCTACCAGCAGTGTATCGATATGGCTTTGCAACAGGAAGGTCTGGTAGGCGTCGTAGTCGTCATTGTCCATTCCGCCGTCGGGGTGGCGGGCGCGTTGATAGCGCTGATACAGCTCGTAATATTCGGGCTGATCCTGCAGGGGATGCAGCGTGGCCTTGAGCTGTGCATGCTGCGTCCAGGCGCGGCGCTGTGAGCGACTCGGCGTGAATTGTCTGGTCTGTACGCGCAACTGCACGCAGGCATCGCACGCGTCGCAGCGCGGGCGGTAGACGTAGCTTCCGCTGCGCCGGAAGCCATGCCTGACCAGCTGGGAATACAACGGAGAGTTAATCAGAAATGAGGGTGTGGCGACCTGCGAGCGCGCCTGCAATCCGGGCAAATAACTGCACGGATAGGGTGCGCTCAGATAAAAATGCAGCGCGGAAATGGGAATGTCGTGTAACGAGCTCATTTGTAGAGGTCGGGGTCGAATGACCAGTCGGTAACAGGCGCACAGTTTACCAATTCTTCCAGCCGCGTAACGAATTCACTGCGCGGAATTTTTTTTGCGCCCAGCGAGGCCAGGTGTGGCGTGTACATCTGGCAGTCGATCATCCCTGTCGCGGCATGGGGTGCATGGCTGGCTCTCCAGCGTTCCATCTGCCGGGTCAAGTGTGCCAGCGCTATTTTTGAGGCGTTGCTGGCATGGCTATACATGGATTCGCCATAGAACATCTGTCCCAGGGTAACGCCATACAAACCGCCGACCAGCCTGCCATCCATCCACGTTTCCACGGAATGCGCGTAGCCTAAGCTGTGCAGCGTGCAGTACGCCGCTATCATCTGTTCGTCTATCCAGCTGCCGCGCTGCCCGCCGCGCGGTGCCGCGCAGGCGCGCATTACTCGTTCGAATGCGGTATCGGTGCGCACCTGGTAATTCCTGTTGCGCAATACTTTGGCGAGCGAGCCGGATAACTTGAATTCACCCGGAATCAATATCATGCGCGGATCGGGACTCCACCACAGTATCGGTTCGCCGGGGGAGAACCACGGAAAGATTCCGTGACGATACGCCTCCAGCAAGCGTGCGGCAGAGAGTTCGCCACCCGCAGCCAGCAGCCCGTCGGGTTCGCGCAAGGCCTGTGTTACCGGCGGAAAGGGTGTGTTTTCAAGCAGCCAGGGAATCATGAATCAGCGTTGAGGCTCGCCTCAGGGCTTGTGCGGACACTGTTTTTTAGTGCAATCGGCGTAAATATGCAGCGCATGATCGCGTATGCTGAAACCGCGCTCGGAGGCGATTTTTTCCTGCCGCGCTTCGATGGCCGTATCGTAAAACTCTTCCACGCGTCCGCATTGCAGGCAGACGATGTGGTCGTGGTGCTTTCCCTGATTGAGTTCGAATACCGATTTGCCGCCCTCGAAGTAATGGCGCACCAGCAGGCCGGCCTGCTCGAACTGGGTCAGTATGCGGTAAACCGTGGCCAGTCCCACATCGTCGCCGCTCGCCAGCAATAGTTTGTACACATCCTCTGCGCTCATGTGGCGCTCCGTACCCGATTCAAACAGGCTCAAGACCTTGAGCCGTGGTACGGTGGACTTCAGTCCTGCGTTCTTCAAATGTTCTGGCTGGTGCATGTCAGCGTCTCCTTTTTTGCATCATGCATGAAAATGCTTGCAAACGCAAATGAGAACGATTATCATTTGCATCCTCAATCGACAAAAGGATAGCCATGAAGAATATTTTATTAGTCGCGCTGCTGTTTCCGCTGGCAGAACTGGGGGATGAGGACTAAGGGCTAAGGACTAAGGACTGGAGGAGGGTGGGCGACGGTTTTGACTCCCACTCAGTCCTCGCACCTCATTTCTGTTCTTCCATCCTGTTCTTGATCCAGGTTTCGATGTCGCGTAATTCCCTTTCGTTAACCGAGTGTTGCATTGCGTATTCATGCCAGGAAACGGCATAACCCTGTGCCAGTAAAAATTCTCTTGAGGCCGCACCCAGGCTGCAGGGCACGACGGTATCGTCACGTCCGTGCGCCATGAAGACGGGTGTATCTCGTGAGGCGGCAGTGGCTTCAGTCTGAACTGATTCAGACAGCGGCAGATAGGTCGAGAGGGCCAATACGCCGGCCAGCGGCACAGTCTGGCGCAATGCGGTATGGAGTGCGACCGCGCCTCCCTGGGAAAATCCAGCCAGAAAAATATGCTGTGGCAGGATGCCGCGCGAGACTTCCTGTGCGATGAGCGCTTCGACATCCGCCTGCGAGGCGCGTATGCCCGCAGCATCCTGCTGCGCGTCGATCCTGTCGCTGGCGATGTCATACCAGGCGCGCATGACAAACCCGCCATTGATGGTTACCGGCCGTTTGGGCGCATGCGGGAAGAGATAACGCACCGCCGCAGGCAGTTTTAGTTCGTCCACCACGGGCACAAAGTCCTGGCCGTCAGCCCCCAGGCCGTGCAGCCAGATGATGCTGTATTGAGGCTGTTTGCCAGATTCGAGGAGGATGTGAGTGAGAATAGCGGCCATGTATTGCTCCTGTTCGTTGTTTTGCATGTTTGAGTCCGCGGTTATCATGTGAGCCGCAGACTAAAGATTTGGGGTGTTTTGCCGATAGTCAGGGTGATAAAACAATAATAATTCAGTGTGGAATTATAGGCAGGAGGGGCGAAATGAAAAGATCAATAACACCAACATCGATTGAAAGAGTGATGCGAGACGATGATTTTATCGTTTCCATGACGGACCTTAAGGGGCGCATCACCTATGGTAACCGGATTTTTATAGAATTTTCCGGTTATGAGGAGAGCGAGTTAATCGGCACGCAGCACAACATCATCCGTCATCCGGATATGCCGCGCGGCGTGTTCAAGCTGCTCTGGGATAAGATTCAGGCCGGGCAGGAGTGTTTTGCCTATGTCAAAAACATGTCCAGGGACGGCGGATTTTATTGGGTATTTACCAATGTGACGCCCACTTTCGACTCGAAGGGTAACATCACCGGTTATTTCTCGATACGCCGCAAGCCTAAAATAAGCGGGATACAGACCGTAACGGGGTTGTATGCCGCCATGCTGGAGGCGGAAAAAAATGCCGGCGCGGCGAATGCCATTGCGGCTTCCACGCAAATACTTGTTGATGTATTGACTGAAAAGGGGCTCAGCTATGATGAACTTATCCTTGCAATCTAAGTTTTCGGCGTTGTTATGGTCGTTCTCATTCGGCACCCTGACGATTATTCTGACCAGCTTCGCGCTGCACGGCGTAGAGGTTTTCATGCTGGTATTTCTGGTGGTGGGGATTGCGGTTTCCGCGCTGGGGCAATGGCTGGCCAGGCGCTGGCTGGCGCCGCTGGTTCAGTTGAACGATGTGATCAAGAGTGTTGCGCAAGGCAGTTTCAACAAGCGCATTACCGGGATTACAGATGCAGATGAAATCGGCAAGTTGTGCTGGGACATGAACGACATGCTGGATCAGCTGGGCGCCTTCTTTCGTGAGCAGGAAACCAGTTTTCGCGCCAATCTGGCCGGGAATTTTTATCGCGTTGCGATGAATGGCGGAATGCACGGCGGATTCAACAAGGGTTTGTCCAACCAGAATATTTTGCTGGATGGGATGGTGGGGCAGAAGAAGGGCGCGATGCGCAATAATCTGCTATCCAAGGCGCACCATTTGAACACGCATAACCTGCTGGGTAATCTGGCTTCCAACCAGCAGGACCTGAAGATCATTACCGATAACATGGAGGCGCTCGCCAAATTGGCACTGCGTACCAGTGAAGACGCGGAAGCCAGTCAGTCCTCGGTCAAGGATATCGTGGTTCGGTTATCCGGCATCACGGAGCGTGTCGAGAGCGCCAATGCGGCCATTACTCAGCTGAATGCGCGCAGCACGGAAATCAACAAGGCGGTCGGACTGATCACGTCGATTGCCGATCAGACCAATTTGCTGGCGTTGAATGCGGCGATTGAAGCCGCCCGTGCCGGTGAGGCGGGGCGCGGTTTCGCCGTGGTGGCCGATGAGGTGCGCAAACTCGCCGAGAATACCAAAAACGCGTCCGAATCTATCGGGCGCGTGATGCAGATGTTGCAGGGTGAGGCCAGCAAGATGCTGGCGGATTCAGAGGAAATGCACGAGATTGCCCAAGCGTCGCAAAGCGTGATTTCGCGCCTGGAAGAGAAATTTGCCAGATTCCATCAGTCCGCGAAAGTGACACTGGATAGTGCCCACTATGCGCAGGATTTGAGCTTTGCGTCATTGATCAAGGTGGACCACGTTATTTACAAACAACGCGCTTATGCGCTGATCAACAGCCCGGAAGATGATGACTTGCGCAAGGCGATAGGCGTTGATCATCACAACTGCCGTCTGGGCAAGTGGTATGACGGAGCGGGCAAGGCGGTGTTCGGTGATTTGCCTGCATATCGCGCCCTGCTTCAGCCGCATAGCCAGGTGCATGTCGGTGCGCATAAGGCCATGTCCTTGCTCGACGCCGGCTGGGAACATGACGAGAAGGTGCAGGTGGCAATGATAGAGGCGATGGCGGGATCAGAATCCAGCAGCGCGGTCGTGATGGATATCCTGAATAGAATGGTGGTTGAGAAACACCCGGGGCTGGCGAAAGGGCATTAACGGCGGGGAGTGGTTAGTGGGGAGTGGGGGTTAAATTTCCGCATTCCGCATTCCGCACTCCGCACTCCGCACTCCGCACTCCGCACTCCGCATTCCGCATTCCGCACTCTCACGTCGGCTCGGGTATGGTTTCGCGCAGTACCTGGAACAGTTCGCGGAAGTTTTTGGCGGGTTTGCCGGTTTCGCGTTCTTTCAGGGCATTGCGTATTAGCGTACGCAGGCGCTGCACATCGGTTTGCGGATAGGCGGTCAACAGTTCGGTAAGCGCGCTGTCGCTTTCCAGCAGGCGTTCACGCCAGCGTTCCAGCTGGTGCATATAGCCGATATGTTGTTTTGAAACACCTTTCCAAGCGTCCAGTTTGGCAAGAATGGGCGCAGGATCAATGTCGCGCATCAGTTTGCCGATGTATTGTATCTGGCGACGTTTTGCGCCGAATGTTTTCATGCGTTGCATCTCGCGTATCGCATCGCGTAACGACTCAGGGATGTCGAGTTGTGCGAGCTGGTCTTTCCCCAGTCCTGTCAGCTCTTCTCCCAGGTCACGCAAGTCGTGCATCTGTTTTTTTATTTTGGTCTTACTAGGCGGCAGTTCCTCTTCCTCGACGACGGGCAGGCTGCGCAAGCCGCGACCCTGTGGTCTGGCAGGTGCGGCGTCTTGATCGTCATCTTCCTGATCTTCATCGTCGTACTGCTCATCCTCGTCCGGCAGGCTCTCATCTTCGTCGTCGTCGAAGTCATTCAGTTCGTCGCTTGCATCGAACTCATTGATATCTTGATGGTTTTTTTGGTCTGTTGATTCGTCGTGCGTGCTCATGGTGTGCAATGTGGCTGGTTGGATGCTGCTATGATAGCGTCTTTCGTCATTTTACGGCCTGAAGTTATGAACAAACCTACATCATCCGCGTCAAACTCACCCCCCGGCGATCGATTTTCCAACTCGGCTGATGCGTTGCACGCCATCGCGCAGGACATGCTGAGTTACGCCAGAAAACAGGGCGTAAGCGCGGCATCCGCGGAAGTGTCCGAAGGTTTCGGTCAGGCTGTTACGGTGCGTCAGGGCGAGGTGGAAACCATAGAATACAATCGCGATAAAGGTCTGGGAATCACGGTTTATCTCGGTCAGCAACGCGGCAATGCCAGCACTTCCGATTTTTCTCCGCAAGCCGTGCGCGATACCGTGGACGCAGCCCTGTCCATCGCGCGTTACACCGCAATAGACGATTGTTCAGGCCTGCCGGAAGCGGACAGTCTGGCGCGTGATTTCCCGGATCTGGATCTGTACCATCCCTGGAGCCTGTCGGTGGACGAAGCCATCGCGCTGGCCAGAGAGTGCGAACAGGCTGCGCTGGAAGCGGATGCGCGCATTCATAATTCGGAAGGCGCGACGGTGAACGTGCACGAGGCGCAGTTTGTACTGGCCAATAGTCTGGGATTCGCGGGGGGGTATCCCAGTTCACGTCACAGCCTGAGCTGCTCGGTCATCGCCGGGCAGGACGATGCGATGGAACGCGATTACTGGTACAGCGTGGCAAGGCACGCAGGCGATCTGCTGGGCGCGCAACAGGTGGGTCGTATTGCAGCAGAGCGCACCGTGCGCCGTCTGGGCAGCCGGCAGATAGCCACGATGCAGGTTCCGGTGCTGTTCGACGCATCGGTCGCCTCCAGTCTGCTGGGCCATTTCGTCGGCGCGGTGAGCGGCGGCAGCCTGTATCGCAAGTCGTCGTTTTTGCTCGATCAGCTCGATCAGCAGGTTTTCTCGCCGCACATCAATATCGCCGACATACCGGACATTCCCAGAGGGCTGGCTTCCGGATCCTTCGATGACGAGGGGGTGAAAACACAGCGCCGCAACCTGGTCGAAAACGGCGTGCTGCGCGGTTATTTTCTGGGCACGTATTCGGCGCGCAAGCTGGGGTTGCGCTCAACCGGCAACGCAGGCGGCAACCACAACCTGATTTTGCAGCCCTCCGGAGGGACCAGGGAGCAGCTGAGTCAAGTGAGCCTGCTCAGGAACATGGGGCGCGGCCTGCTGGTGACCA
>Ga0209231_1001005_pt1 | contig 12139 bp, 11 predicted proteins | sample Deesub45470m_DNA_FD_188086 | JGI IMG/M metagenome (GOLD analysis project Ga0209231, IMG submission 188086) | Deep subsurface microbial communities from North Pacific Ocean - 450_OLKR46/470m Metagenome (SPAdes) (version 2) | ecosystem: Environmental > Terrestrial > Deep subsurface > Unclassified ... | reverse complement strand
CAACGACACAGCAGGCTTTTCATGCGAGCTCCCGGCAGATGATTGATCACACCGTCAGTATGCAGCAAAAGATCGGCGTTGCCAACGGAGTTCCCGTTATTAGATATGCAGGCAACGATTTATGGCAGGGGATTGTCGCGGAAACGGTTGAGCTGGGAGACGATGGCAAAGCCATTCTCATTGAAGCAGAAGGTCTCTTTGACTACGAAGCTGTCGACGTAGCGGGCGCCGGGAAATTCGTAGAAGTTGAATCGGCCGAGAAGGCCGGAGGGGTCTTGTTGCAGGCACTCGCCCTGATGTTCCAGATCGATCCAGACATGGTCAGCCTGGCCTTGCGGGATCATGACAATCCCCATAACGATACGGGCGTCGGCTGCCGGCATCCCCATGGCCCGATAAAGGCTGCAGAGTAGCGCTGCCTTGCCGAGGCAGCTGCCGGCGGCATACTCCAGTGTTTTGCCAACTGGCCCCGGCGGGGCGAAGGGGACAAAATTGATTTTATCCCTGACAAAGCGGTAGGCGTCTTCATAATTGCGGAAATTGGCGGCCAGTTGGCGTATGGCCGGGTCGGTGGGGTCGATGAGGGCGACGTAGTCGGTTGCCGGGTTGATGCGCAGGTTGTGGAAGGGCGGTGTCGTCTGCGGCTGGTCGCCAAGAAAGTAACCGGCAGCGAGGGCGCCGGGGATGGCCAGCAGGAGCACTAGGATGAGGAACTTCATTTTCATGGCCGGATTATAAGGCACGACCGGATGGATGAAAATGATTTTAATAATGACTGCTAATCTTGGTCGACCCGGAGCATGAAAGCCATTGGCTGTGCAGGTGTTCGCTCAGGGCCGCTTTTGCAGCAGCAAGGTGCTGAACTCCTCCAGAAAGCGATTTTTGAGCAAAGTGCAGCCAAGGGTTTGATAGCGTTGCCGCACATCAAAGTTGTACTCCCAGAGCATGCCTGAGAGCAGCAGCAGCGCTCCCGGGCGGGCGCGATCGACCAGGTCGGCGGCGATGTCGAGCAGGATGTCGCCGTAAATGTTGGCCAGGACCAGGTCAAAACCGGTCTCCGGCACGGCGGCGAGGGTGCCGCAACGATGGCTGATGGCGCTGCCGATACCGTTCAGGCCGCAGTTGTGCCGGGCGCTGTGCACCGCCTCCGGCGCGATATCGACACACAGGGCGGCAGCCGCGCCGAGCTTGAGGGCGGCGATGGCGAGAATGCCGGTGCCGCTGCCGAGGTCGAGGAGACGCGCTCCGGCCACCTCGGGTCGGGTCTCAAGCAGCTCCAGGCAACTGGCAGTGGTTTCGTGTTCGCCGGAACCGAAGGCACCGCGGGCCATGACCAGATCGATCCGGTCGTTATCGGCGGCGGTCCCCGGCGGCACGAGGCGGAAGCGTTCGCCGATGGCAAAGGGTGCATAAGCGGCGGGCATTTCAGGTGACGCAGACATAATCTTTTCCTTCAAGTAGACCGCGCTGTGCGCAGTAGTCCCGCACCAGGGCGCGGGCGGCGCGGACACCGATGGTAATCAGCATCGGTCCGCAGCCGGGCTGGAGCGTCTCATGGGGGTCGACCGGGGCGTTATGGATGGTCTGGCCGATTTTGCGCGGATCGACTTCGATCCAGCGCTGTACGGCGATGTTGTTTTCCTGCAACAGTCGCTGCCAGGCTTTCCCTTCCGATCCGGCGCCCCACAAGGTGATGTGCTTGCTGTCGCGCAGGTAATCGCGTCGCAGGTAATGCAGGCGGCAGGCGCGAAAGGCCTCCAGGGTGCAACCGGGGCTGGTGCGGGTGATACGCTGGGCATGGTCGCGCCAGAAAAACAGGGTCTGCGGCAGCCGGGCAAAGCGGGCGCCGTTTTGCGCCAGGCGCAACCAGAGATCGTAATCTTCGCTCCAGCCGTTGTCCTGATAGCCGCCGGCTGCATCGAGGGCGCTGCGGCGCAGCATGACACTCGGCTGCACCAGCGGCGCTTCGACGTAAAGATCGCGAACGATTTCGTCATGGCCATGCAGGCTGTTGAGCCAGTCTTCGTAGGCGCGCATGCCATTGGTGATCAGGCGACCGGGAAAGTGGCGGATGCCGCAGGTGACCACATCGACCGCGCGGTGGTGGTTCAGGTAGTCGAGCTGGAGCTGCAACCGCTGTGGATGGCAGATGTCATCGCCGTCCATGCGGGCGATGATTCCTGCCCGGCAATGGCGCAGCCCCAACGTCAGGGCGGTCACCAAACCGTGTGCCGGCTGTTGCAGCACCCGGATGCGGTCGTCGCCGGCCGCGGCGTTTGCCAAAAGTTGCGGAGTTGCATCGGTCGAACCATCATCGATGACCACCAGCTCCCAGTTGGTCAGGCTCTGGCGTTGCAGGGAGCGTAAAGCGGCAGTCAGATAGCGCGCTTCGTTGCGCACCGCCATCAGGATGGAGACGTTTGGTGTGGTCACAGTCCGGACGTGCGTAGCAGGTAGAGAGCGATGGTGTAGGTGACGGCGGAGGCGAGGGTGGAGAGCATGACGATCGAACCGGCCAGTTCGGCATCGCCGTGCAGCTCCTGCGCCATGATGTAGTTGGCGGTTGCCGCCGGGGTACCGGCGATCAGCACGCCGATGCCGAGATCGAGCCCCTCAACGCCGAGCAGGCGCAGAAAAAATAAGGCAATAAGCGGCAGCAGCAGCAGCTTGCCGGCACTGGCGGCGATAGTCAGAGAGAGGTCTCCACGCAATTTTTGTAATGAGAAGCCGCCGCCGATGGCGATCAGCGCCAGCGGCAAGGCCATGCTGCTGGAGATTTTCAGGCTGCGTTCAAGCAGCACCGGCATCGGCAGCGCCAGCCAACTCCAGAGGATGCCGGCTGCCGAGGCGAGGATCAGCGGATTGAGTAAAAACTGACGCAGCCAGAAACGCGTGCCGTGTTCATTGCCGGAGCCGCGATGCGGCCAGAGCAGGGCGGTGATGGCAAAGAGGTTGAGAAACGGCACCAGAAAGCCCATGAGGATGCCGGCCCGGGTCAGGCCGGTTTCGCCGTAGGCGTTCAGGGCGATGGCAAGACCAATGTAGGCGATGTTGCCGCGAAACGCGCCTTGAGAAAAGACTCCACGCACGGCTGGCGGATAGCCGCGCAGTGCCGCCCAACTGTAGGTGAGCAGAAAGACGGTGGCAACGGCGCCGATGGTGGCGGCGACCAGAGCCAGATTGAAGTTCTGACCGAAATCGGCGGTGCCGATTTTGTAGAAGAGCAACAGCGGCAAACAGACGTAGTAGACCAGACGGTTGGTCTGGCGCAAAAAGGCGGCATCGATCAGCTCCAGGCGGCGCAGCAATGTGCCGAGGGCGATGACCAGAAAGACCGGCAGGACGATGTTGAGGATGTCGAGAAACAGGGCCATATTCGGTGGCTCTCCTTTAAACGGTGAGAATAGCGCAGGGGAGGGGAGGTGTCTACGGCTTTTGTCTTTCGCTCTTTATCTCTGGGGTCGGTCATAGCTGCGTCGGTGGGACCTGTGGTAAAGGCAGGTCGGCGGGTCTCGCCCCGCCAGGCGACTTACTTTTTTGCAGACGCCAAAAAAAGTAAGCAAAAATGGCTTTCCCCTGCGGGGGGCATCTCGGTTGCGGTCAAGCGTGGCTTGCGTTCAAACGCACTGCCAATAGCCCGGTCAGAGACCTTCTGCCGGAGAAAACCCGTGATGGACCTGTGTCAGGTGAATTGAGCTGTTGGCTTTTTTGCAGCATGACACAAAAGAGTAAGGCGGCGGCGGGGGCTGATGTATTTGGCCCCCTGTTTTGAGATTTGCAGCGGAGGTTAATTGCGACTGACCTACAGAATTCATCAGTAGCGTGCAATCCCGGATCATGTGACAGAAGGGCTCAGCCCGGGCAAATAGTCAATGTCGCTGCCTAAAAAAACACGTCAGCCCGCATGCGAAATGCCCACCGCAGGTGAAAGGCCCTTTTTGCCTACTTTTTGTGGCCGCATGGACAAAAAGTAGGGCGGCTGGCGGGCCGCGACCCGCCGGTTTAAGTTTTTACAGCTGACAGTCAAAAGAGCCGAACCTGTGGCTCCTGCCTGCACCAAGACCACATCAAGAAAAGTGTGCACCCATGGATCATCGACAAGAGAGCGCAACAGCAGGCTAAAACGTTTTGCCGCGATCACGGAACTGGTGTAGAATATTCAACACCTGCCGGATCCCGGCATTTACCGGAGCCTGTTATGCACCGTCAGACCGCCATTCGTCTCTTCGTACTGATCACTTTTGTCCTCGGCATCACCGCCCTGCATTACCTGACCGGCCTCGACAAGAGCAGCTATCACGATATCTATCGCCGGCTCTATTACGTGCCGATTGTTCTCGGTGGTCTCTGGTTTACCCTGCGCGGCGGGGTCGGGACGGCGGTGGCGGTGTCGTTGCTGTATGCGCCGCATGTACTGTTGCAATGGGGGCATCATCCCGGCACCAATCCGGAGCAGTACCTGGAGATCGTCCTCTACAACGTCATCGGTCTGTTGACCGGCTTTCTCACCCAGCGGGAGCGGGAACAGAAGCTGCGCTACCAGCAGGCCTCGATTCGTCTCGAAGAGAGCTATGAGAAGTTGCGCGGTCAGGCTGACCAGCTGCTGGAGATCGAGGAGCAGCTGCGCCGGGCCGATCGGCTGTCGGCTCTGGGGGAACTTTCCGCCGGGATGGCGCACGAGATTCGCAATCCCCTCGGGGCGATTCGCGGCACGGCGGAGATTCTGCACGATGCCATCGATAAAACCGATCCGCATCGCGAATTTGCCCAGATCATGATCCGGGAAGTCGATCGCCTGGAAGGGGTGGTCCGCGATTTTCTAAGCTTCGCCCGGCCCGAAGAAGGACGGCGCGAAGCGGTCGACCTTGGTCAGGCACTGCAGGAGGTGTTGCTTTTGACCCGGACGCAGGCGCAAAAAGTCGGGGTGGCGGTCAGGGTCGATCTTTCCGCCGATCTGCCGCCGATCGCCGGCAACAGTGAGCAGCTGAAACAGGTGTTTCTCAATCTGCTGCTCAATGCCCTGCAGGTGATGCCGGACGGTGGTTCCCTGGATGTGCGGGGGACGGCGGCGGCCGGGCGGGTTCGCCTCGAATTCAGCGACAGCGGCCCCGGTATCGCCCCCGAGCTTCACGATCGCATCTTTAACCCGTTTTACACCACGCGCAGCGCGGGGACCGGCCTGGGGCTGGCTATCACCCATCGCATCGTCACCGCCCACGGCGGCAGATTGACGGTGCAAAGCCAGCTTGGCGCCGGCGCCACCTTTATTCTTGAGCTGCCGGTCGGGGCAGGGAGTCTGTTATGAGTGCAACCGGTAAGATTCTGGTGATTGACGACGATGCGTCGTTGCGCCGGGTGATTGAGTTTACCCTGCAGCAGGCCGGTTTCAGTGTGTCGGTGGCGACCGATGGTGAGGCCGGTCTGGCCCTGTTTGCCCGGGAGGCACCGCCGGTGGTGATCACCGATATCCAGATGCCGGGGATCTCCGGCTACGAGGTGCTCCGGCGCCTGCGGGCGGAGAATCCACAGGTGCAGGTGATCCTGGTCACCGCCTTTGGCACCGTTGAGCAGGCGGTGGCGGCGATGAAGGACGGAGCGTTCGATTATGTGACCAAGCCGTTCAGCCGCGATGAACTGCTGCTGGTGGTGCAGCGGGCTTTTGAATTTCTCAACCTGCGTTCCGAAAACGCCCAGCTGCGGCAACAACTTTCCGAGCGGGTCGAGCCGAACCAGCTGATCGGCGCCTCATCGGCCATGCAGTCGGTGCTCGAGCGGGTGCGGCGGGTGGCGACCAGCGAGGCGCCGGTGCTCATCGGCGGCGAGAGCGGCACCGGCAAAGAGTTGGTCGCCCGCGCCATCCACTCTGGCGGCTCACGGCGCAAGGCGCCTTTTATTGCGGTCAATTGCGCGGCGATCCCGGCCGAGCTTTTAGAGAGTGAACTGTTTGGACACGTCAAGGGGGCGTTCACCGGCGCCCTGCGCGACCGGGTCGGCAAGTTTGCCCAGGCTGATGGCGGCACCCTGTTTCTCGATGAAATCGGCGAACTGCCCCTGAACCTGCAGCCGAAACTGCTGCGCGTTTTGCAGGAGATGGAGATTGAACCGGTCGGTGCCGAAAAGTTGCAGCGGGTCGATGTGCGGATTGTCGCCGCCAGTAATCGCGATCTGGAAAAAGCCAGCGCTGAAGGAGAGTTTCGCGAGGACCTTTACTATCGGTTGTCGGTGATTCCGGTGCAGCTGCCGCCGCTGCGCGAGCGCCAGGACGATATCCCTTTGCTGGTCCGGCACTTTCTGTCCCGGCATGAGCCGTCCGGCCGGATAGCTGTCAGCGCCGGTGCGCTGGCGGCGCTGTGCGCCTATCCCTGGCCGGGGAATGTGCGTGAGTTGCAGAACGTGATTGAGCAGGTGGTCCTGCTGCGCAGCGGTGACGGCATCGAGCTTACGGATCTGCCCCTGCGACTGCGCAACGGGGCTGCGGTTGCGGCGACGGAGCATGCGGTGCTCCGCTTGCCGGCGGAGGGTTATTCCCTCCCCGAGCTTGAGTGCGAGGCGGTGCGCCAGGCACTGGAGCGTTGCAACTGGAACCAGACCAAAGCCGCGGTCTTTCTGCGCATTCCACGCCATACGCTGGTCTACCGGATGGAGAAGTATGGTTTGCATAAGGGGTGATTCGGGTGGCTGCGGTTAAGGCAAAAACATTGGACACGGATCAAATCTGATAAAATCTGATTTTCACGGATCAGGCAAAATCTACCCTGGTCGAACGCAGATAAAGGCGGATGGACGCAGATTGAAAACCAAAGCAAACGGCTTGAGGACTTTGGTTAAGGCAAAAACATTGGACACGGATCAAATCTGATCAGATCGGATTTTCACGGATCAGGCAAAATCTACCCTGGTTGAACGCAGATAGAGGCGGATGGACGCAGATTGAAAACCAAAGCAAACGGCTTACGAACTTCGGTTAGGTCAAAAACATTGAACACGGATCAAATCTGATCAAATCTGATTTTCGCGGATCAAGCTAAATCAGGCTGATTGAACAAAGGTTAAAAACCAAAGTCTATGGTTTGAGCACTTCATTTATGCAAAGAGCATTGGACACGGATCAAATCTGATCAGATCGGATTTTCGCAGATCAAGCTAAATCAGGCTGGTTGAACAAAGGTTTAAAACCAAAGTCTATGGTTTTGGTAGTTCATTTATACAAAAAACATTGGTCACGGGTTTACTCTGAATGACACAGATTTTAAAACCAAAAGCCCCGAATCGTTTGCTTTTGCCTGATCCGTGAAAATCAGATTTGATCAGATTTGATCCGTGTTCCATTCCGGTTTTAGAGCAGTTGTTTTCAGATTGATTGTCGCTACAAGGAGATTGGATCGTGATCGGTTGTCGACTCAAAAAGTTTGGTTGTCTGGTTATCTGTTTTCTGCTGACAGGGGTCTTCACGTCGGCTTCGGCGCATGAGGTCGACCGGCGTACGGCGCTGGTTGAGGTGGTGGAGCAGGTGGCGCCGGCGGTGGTGAATATCCGTACCGAACAGATTATCCGCCGGCGCACATCGCCGGTGTTCGGTTTCGGGAATGATTTTTTTGATTCGTTTTTTCGCGGCTACAGTTCGCCGCGTCTCTACAAGACCCAGTCCCTCGGTTCCGGGGTGATCATCGACCCGCGCGGTTACGTGCTGACCAATGCCCATGTTGTCGAGCAGGCGTCAAAGATCTTTGTTGCCATCGCCGGTGAAAATCGCGAGATTGAAGCGACCCTGGTCGGCTTGCACTCGCGCCTCGATCTGGCGGTGATTCGCATCGAGGCCAAGGCAAAATTCACGGCGGTCACCCTCGGCCGTTCCGACGATCTGCTGCTGGGAGAGACGGTGATTGCCATCGGCAACCCCCTCGGCCTTGGCAGTTCGGTCACCACCGGCATCGTCAGCTCCATTTCGCGCCGGGTTCCCCTTGATGACAATCTGGTCGGCCACTTTATCCAGACCGACGCCTTGATCAACCCGGGCAACTCCGGCGGGCCGCTGCTCAACATCCGCGGCGAACTGATCGGGATTAATACCGCCATTGCCACTCAGGCGCAGGGGATCGGTTTTGCCATCCCGGTCGATCTGGTCAAGGGGATAGCCGGCGACCTCATCCGTTTCGGGCATCTGCGCAAGCCCTATCTCGGCCTGATGCCGGGGACGGTGAGCCGGACTTTGATCCAGGCGCGCGGTGCCGGAGGCGCTCTGGTCACCGATATCGATGCCGGTTCGCCGGCGGCCCGGGGCGGGGTGCAGGTGGCCGATGTTATTCTCGCCGTGGACGATCTGGAGATCGAGACGCCGGAGGAGTTGCTGCAACTGCTCGATGCCTACACGCCGGATCATACGCTGCGCCTGCGTCTGCTGCGCGAGACCCGCGAACTTGAGCTGCCGGTCAAGCTGGCACCGCTACCGGCCGGTTTTGGTTTGTCCTATGCCGAAAAAGTCTTTGGTCTGGTCCTGCGCGCCGATGAGCAGGGGCTGGCGCTTGCTCCCCTGCGTCAAGGAACCGTCGCCGAGCGCGCCGGTCTGCAGGCGGGGGATCGTCTGCTGGAGATCGATGGCGTCGCAGTGCGCACAAAAGCCGATGCTGAACAGCAGTTTGTCGACAGCTTCGGTCGTCTGCCCCTCGGTTTTTTGATCGCGCGTGGTAATCGCGCTTATGGATTGACACTGCCATAACAAGGAGGATGTGTGGCCCAACTGCTGGTCGATGGTAATTTACCTATGGTCGCCGATGGCCCGGAAGCCTTTCGCCTCAGCGCCTGGATCGATGGCGCCCCGTTCGAAGATCTGGTCGGCCTGGTGCACGACAGCATCGGTGCGGGCGGGGCGCAGCTGAGCTGCCTGTTTACGGTCAAGCTGGCGCAAGGCGGCGGCGTCATGCATGGCGGCGCGCTGACCACCCTGGCCGACACCGCGGTGGCCATGGCGATCAAGAGTCTGCTGCCTCCTGGAACGATCTTCGCCACCACCGAGTTGACCATGCGTTTTCTCGCCCCGGTCCGCCAGGGGCGGGTGCAGGCGCGGGCCGAGGTCAGTGGCCCGCAGGGGCGCACTTTTCATGGCAAGGCGATCGTCTACGATGCCGATGAGCGTCCGGTGGCGGAGTTTACGTCGGTGTTTCGGGTTGCGCGCGGTCAAGGGATCGAGGATCTTCCGGTCACCCCTTGACGTTGCCATGCTGCCGGTGCTAGAACAACCCTGCATCTATAAAGGAGTAATCGTCCCATGTCTCTGATTCGTATCGCGCGCCTGTTGACGGTTTCAACCTGTCTGGCACTGCTGTTGATGAGTGTCGGCTGTAAAGATAAAAACGAGACCGCACCGTCCGCAGGCAAAGCGGCTGCGATTGGTCAGCCGGCCCCCGATTTTACCCTGAAGGCCGCCGACGGGCGCAGCATCACCTTATCGTCGCTGCGCGGCAAAGTCGTGCTGGTCAACTTCTGGGCCACCTGGTGCCCCCCCTGCCGGGAGGAGATGCCGTCGATGGAGGAGCTTTACAAAAACTACGCCCCCGGCGGTCTTGAACTGCTGGCGATCAATGTCGAGGAGGACGGTCCGCAGATCATGCCCGAATTCCTGCGCGAGAATCCGCACACTTTTCCGGTGTTGTTCGATGTTGATGAAGTCGTACGCGAGCGCTATGGCGTCTTCCAGTTCCCGGAGACCTTTGTCATCGATCGCGAAGGCATCATCGTCGACAAAGTGATCGGAGCTATCGACTGGACCTCGCCGAAGGTTTTGAGTGAGATGAACCGCTATCTGCGGGTGCAAAAATGAATGAAGTGGCGGATCTGTCGGTCTGGATTGCCTTTACTGCCGGCATTGCCTCTTTTATCTCGCCCTGCGTCCTGCCGCTGGTGCCGTCGTATATCACCTACATCTCCGGGCTCACCTTTAAACAGGTGGAGCAGGCCCACCCCGGTTTTCGTATCCGCCTGACCGTCTTTTATCACTCTCTGGCCTTTATCGGCGGTTTCTCCGCTATCTTCATCACCCTCGGTGCTCTGGCCGGTCTCGCCTCTTCCACCTTTGAGCAGACCCTGCGCGAAGGGTTGGTCTGGGTGCAACGCGGTGGCGGGCTGCTGGTCTTTCTGTTCGGTCTGCACATGGCCGGACTGCTCCCACTCGGCTTTCTGCTCGGCGACAAACGTGTCCACCTGCGCACCAAGCCGGCCGGTTTATTTGGCACCTTTATCGTCGGCATCGCCTTCGCCGCCGGCTGGACCCCCTGCATCGGCCCGATCCTCGCCAGCATCCTGGCCATGGTTGCCGGCTCAAAAGGGGGCGTCAGCTCCGGGGTCTGGCTGCTGGCCGTCTACTCCGCCGGTCTCGGTCTGCCGTTTTTGATCGCCGGAGTGCTGTTTCACGAATTTCTCGGTTTTTTCAACCGCTACCGCAAATACATCCGTCTCGGCGAAATACTCACCAGCATCATGCTGATGGTCATCGGTCTGCTGCTGTTCTTCGATCTGTTCGGGCGGCTGGCCGGTTATCTTTATAAGTGGTTCCCTTGGCTTGGTTAGTAAACTTGTTTATTGCTAAAACACGAGCGGCCCGTCGGAATCATCCGGCGGGCCGCTTGGCTTTAAATGAAGATTGTTATCAGGGTTGTTTCTGTTTGGCCGGAAAGGCGCTGACCAAGCCCATCCCCAGCGCCGCCAGATAGGGGAGGGATTGCACCAGCAGGGCGGCGCCCCACAGGCGGGCACCGGGGAGCTCGCCGCCTTGAAACCAGAAGATGCCGAACGCGGCACCAATCAGCAGCAGAGCGAGCAGACTCTCTTCGGCGGCACTCAGAATCGCCTGCACCAGCCGCGGTTTGTTCTCGCATTTGGGGGTGCGGAAGAACGGTTTGCCTTTGGTCCATGCTCCCGACACCATCGCCTTGGCGATGGTGTGCGACAGGGCGAGCCCGGCCCAGGCGGCGCCGAGGGTCTCCCAGCGGCTGGCGCCGAGGCGGGTGCGGTAAAGGTAGATCAGCTTGAGCACCTTGAAGAAGAACAGCGCCAGCGGCGGGATGGTAAACACCGCCAACGGCGGATCGGTATGCAGCGGGTCGAGAAGGATCAAGCCCGACCAGAGCAGGGCGCCGAAGGTGAAAAACAGGTTCAGTCCATCGGCCAGCCAGGGGAGCCAGCCGGCGACGAAGTGGTAGCGCTGGCCCCGGCTCAGCCGACTGTCACCCCAGCCGAGCAGCGGCCGCAGGTGGCGACGCAGGATCTGCATGGCGCCGTAGGCCCAGCGGAAGCGCTGCTTCTTGTAATCGATAAAGCTGTCGGGCATGACGCCGCGGCCGTAACTCTGCTCGACATAGCCCCCTTCAAATCCGGCTTCGAAGATGCGCAGCCCGAGTTCGGCGTCCTCGGTGATGCACCACTCGGCCCAGCCGCCGACCTGGCGCAGCACATCGGCCCGGACCATGGTCATGGTGCCGTGCTCGATGATGGCGTTACGGTCGTTGCGGGTAACCATGCCGATGTGGAAAAAGCCTTTGTACTCGGCGTAGCACATCTGCTTGAACAGCGAGTCGTCGGCATCGTGGTAATCCTGCGGCGCCTGGATAAAACCGATGGCCGGATTGGCGAAGTAGGGGGTGAGATCGCGCAGCCAGCGCGGCTCGACCTGATAGTCGCTGTCGATGACGGCGATGATCTCGGCGTCACTGGCGGTCTGCTCCATGGTGAAGTTGAGCGCACCGGCCTTGAAGCCGGCCAGCGGTGCGCGGTGAAAGAAGCGAAAGCGCGGCCCCAACGTGGCGCAGTGGGCCTCCACCGGCTGCCAGACCGCCGGATCCGGGGTGTTGTTGTCGATAACCAGCACCTCAAAATCGGGGTAATCGAGCCGGGCCAGGGCGTTGAGGGTGTCGATCATCATCGCCGGCGGTTCGTTGTAGGCCGGCACATGAATCGACACCTTGGGCAGAATCTGCTTGGCGTCGAGTTCGCGATCGGGGGTGCCGGCGAAGAAGCGCCGCCGTTTTTTGGTCCAGCTCGCCTCGGCCAGTTCGTGCGCTTCAGTCAGCAGCACAAAGCAGATGCCGAGAAAACCGAGCAGCAAGCAGATGCCGACCGAGATGGTCAGCAGGCTCTGGTACTGGTG
>Ga0209231_1001003_pt1 | contig 12164 bp, 15 predicted proteins | sample Deesub45470m_DNA_FD_188086 | JGI IMG/M metagenome (GOLD analysis project Ga0209231, IMG submission 188086) | Deep subsurface microbial communities from North Pacific Ocean - 450_OLKR46/470m Metagenome (SPAdes) (version 2) | ecosystem: Environmental > Terrestrial > Deep subsurface > Unclassified ... | reverse complement strand
TATTTGGTATTTGATATTTGGTATTTGGTATTTGGTATTTGGTATTTGGTATTTGGAAATTTAATTATTTGTGGTTACATGAAAAGTTGAAAAAATATTTAATACTTCATACCAGATACTTGATACTTGATACTTGATACTTTATACCTGATACCAGATACTTCTCTCTACTTAAAAAAAGAATCTACAAACTCAATTTTATTAAATACTTGTAAATCGTCAAGTCCTTCACCAACTCCAATGTATTTAACTGGAATTTGAAACTGATCTGAAATTCCTATGACTACACCACCTTTAGCTGTACCATCTAATTTAGTTACTGCCAATGAGGTTACTTCAGTTGCTAATGTAAACTGTTTAGCTTGTTCAAAGGCATTTTGACCTGTAGAACCATCTAACACTAATAAAACTTCATGAGGTGCATCTTCAACAACTTTTTGCATTACTCGTTTTATTTTGGTTAACTCATTCATTAAATTCACTTTATTATGAAGCCTTCCCGCAGTATCAATAATTACAACATCTGCATTTTGTGCAACGGCAGATTTTAATGTATCAAATGCAACAGAAGCTGGGTCACTTCCCATTTCTTGTCGAACCAAAGGAACTCCTACTCTATCAGCCCAAACCTGCAATTGATCAATAGCTGCTGCTCTAAAAGTATCAGCTGCACCTAATACTACTTTTTTACCATTTTTGGTGAATTGAGAAGCTAATTTTCCAATAGTTGTAGTTTTGCCAACACCATTTACACCAACTACCATAATTACATAAGGCTTTTTAGTTGAAGGAATTGTAAAGTCCGTTTCATTACCAACATTTGTTTCAGCTAATAAACCTGCAATTTCTTCACGAAGAATCGTATTTAATTCATCGGTACCCAAGTATTTATCTTTTGCAACTCGCGCTTCAATTCTATCAATAATTTTTAAGGTCGTTTTTACACCAACATCTGAAGAAACCAAAATTTCTTCTAAATTATCAAGAACATTGTTATCAACTTTTGTTTTACCAGCAACAGCTTTGGATAGTTTAGAGAAGAATGTTGTACTACTTTTCTCAAGTCCTTTATCTAAAGTTTCTTTTTTTTCCTTCGAAAATATTTTTTTGAATAAACTCATTTACTAGAAATTAACGATGTAAATATAAAAAAGAAAAGCTACTCTCGTTATTTAGAAAGTAGCTTCATATATTATTATGAACAAATTTTTTATTTTTTGCTCAAAAAGTCGTTTACTTTTGTTGGATCCATTACAGATTCAACGAAAGTATAAGCTCCAGTTTTTGGAGATTTTACCATTTTAATGGCTTTTGTTAATCTTTTTGATCCTGTTTGTAATGATGCTACTGCTTTCTTTGCCATGACTCTAAATTATTTAATTTCTTTGTGAACTGTCATTTTTTTCAAGATAGGATTGAATTTTTTAATTTCCATTCTATCTGGAGTGTTCTTTTTATTCTTAGTAGTAATATATCTTGAAGTTCCTGGTTGCCCAGAACCTTTATGTTCAGTACATTCTAATATTACTTGAATTCTATTTCCTTTACTCTTTGCCATTTCTTAATCCTTAATTTTTATAAAAACCTTTTTCTCTTGCAGTTTTTAACACAGCAGAGATTCCCAATTTATTAATATTCTTAAGCGCAGATGTAGATATTTTTAAAATTACCCACTTATCTTCTTCAGGAATATAAAAACGCTTTTTAATTAAATTAGCGTCAAATTTTCTTTTTGTTTTATTCATAGCATGAGAAACATTGTTCCCAACCATTGCTTTTTTTCCAGTAAGTTCACAAACTCTTGACATATTCTGTACCTTTATTTAGTGTTTTCTCAAACGAGATGCAAAATTATAATATTCCTACTTAATACACAAACTTATTTTATTTGTTTTTTAATATTTCCTTCTTTAAAAGTTCTAACGCTTTATTTGAGGTTCGTTCTATTACTTTTTCTCGAGGTTGTCCAAAGAAAAACTCTTCAGAAATTACGGTTGTTGGAGTTGCAATTGCAATGTAAACAGTCCCTGCTGCTTTATGAGTAATATCTGTTGTAGGCCCAGCATTACCAGTAGTTGCAATTGCATAACTTGTATTGTATTTTTTTTGAATTCCAATCGCCATAGCTTCTGCAACTTGTGAGCTTACAACGGAATATTTTTCAATTAATTTTTTATCAACATTTAGTTCTTTAATTTTAATTTTCTGATGATATGCTATCACGGAACCCATAAAATAATTGGAAGCACCTGCTACAGAAGTTATCATTTTAGCAATATTTCCGCCAGTACAACTTTCTGCTGTGGCTAAACTTTGCCTTTTATCAGTTAGTAATTTCCCAATAATCACTTCAATTGTCTCATTTTCGTCAAAACCAACAATAATATCAGAAATTAACTCTGATAATTTTTGAACTTCATTATTTATATTTTTTTCAAGAACTTCTTTATACTCACCTTTAGCTGTTAGTCGCAATCGTAATTTTCCATAGGAGGGCAAATAGCCTAATTTTATAAACTTTGGCAAATTATTTTCCCAATCTTCTATTCTAGAAGCCACCATACTTTCTCCCATTCCATAGGTAATAACAGTTTTATGAAGAATATATGGCAAATGATAGGTTTCCTTTAATTTTGGCAATACACTGTCAATCATTAACCCTTTCATTTCATTTGGAACACCTGGCAAAGCAATAACAACTTTATTTTCACTCCTAAACCACATTCCTGGTGCTGTACCTAACTCATTTTTTAGAGGAATACATTTTGATGGAACTAAAGCTTGATTCTTATTAACTTCAGTAAAAGGATAGTTGATTTTAGCAAACATCTCTTTAATTTGCCCAACAATATCTTCATTTAAAATAAGTATATCATTAAAATATTCCGCTAAAGTTAATTTAGTAATATCATCTTTTGTGGGACCTAATCCGCCAGTAATAATTACAATATCTGCATTAAATTGAGCTTCTTTTAACGCTTTTAATATATGTTTCTTATCATCTTGAATTGAAGTAATTTGATATACTGAAACTCCAATTTTATTTAGTTCTTCTGCAATCCATTTTGAATTTGTATCAACTATTTGACCAATTAAAATTTCATCTCCAACGGTAATTATTTCAGCAATCATTTTTCTTAATTTTTTGTGCTAAAAGTACAAATTAGTACGCAACCTTTTATATAAATTTACATCTATTAAAAGAAGAAAAAGTAATAAAATAATCTACAGCTATGACCACACATACAGAATTAAGCGACAAAGAACTCCTATATCAAATGGAGAATTGCACCATTGACCCTGATATAGTTACTCATGAGGTTTTGTTAAGACTCTCTTGGATTTTAATTCATAAATATGGCATTGATAAGGCCATTGTTAAAAATTGTGAGATTAAAGAACAGTTTTTTATTAAAGTTTTAAACAGTCATAAATTTAATCTACCTTTAACTAAAGCGTATACTGAAATCTTATATTATTTTATGGAGAATTCTAACGCTAAGACACTTGATAAATTATTACGTGAATTTCCAAGATTAAAATACAATTTTAACGATCTTGTGAAATTACATTATGGTGTTGATAGTTTAAAGCCTCATCGAACTGATGATCTTAAACCAAAAGACACTATTCTATTTACGTTTTAGTAAATTATTTCACTTTTATTGAAAATATCTCTTTTTCCTTAATTTTACCGATGAGGATGTCGTTTTCATTAACTCTACCAACTCCCTCAGGAGTTCCTGTAAATATAACATCACCTTTCTTCAGCGTAAAAAATTGAGAAACATAGCTTATCAACTCATCTATTTTCCATAACATCACATTTGTATTTCCGTCTTGTACAATTTTACTGTTTTTAGATAATGTAAAAGTTAAGTTATTTAAATCTCCTAAAGTATCTTTTTGTAAAAACTCTCCAATAACAGCACTTCCGTCAAAAGCTTTTGCTTTTTCCCAAGGCAGTCCTTTTTCTTTGCATTTATCTTGAATATCACGAGCTGTAAAGTCTATTCCTAATCCAATTTCGTCATAATAAGTATGTGCAAATTTTTCATCAATATATTTTCCTACTTTATTTATTTTTACCAAAATTTCAACTTCATAATGAATATCATTCGAAAATGGTGGAATAAAAAATGGTTGATTTTTGGCTAAAATTGCAGAATCTGGTTTTAAAAATATCACCGGATTTTCTGGCTTTTCATTTTGTAACTCTTCAATGTGTTTTGCGTAATTACGCCCAATGCAAATTATTTTCATACTAAATTATTAAAAGATTAAAGGATTAAAAGATTGAAAAACTATTCATTTTTAATTTTTCATTATTAATTATTTTATGGAATCCACTTTTTTTCGAAATTAGGTTTTCGTTTTTCTAAAAAAGCGTTTCTACCTTCTTTTGCTTCATCAGTCATATAGGCCAATCGTGTTGCCTCACCTGCAAAAACTTGTTGTCCAACCATACCATCATCCGTTAAATTCATAGCGAATTTTAACATTCTAATTGATGTTGGTGATTTTGCTAATATTTCTTGAGCCCATTCATAAGCTGTTTCTTCCAGTTTTTCATGAGGAATTACGGCATTTACCATTCCCATTTCATAAGCTTCCTGAGCAGAATAATTTCTTCCTAAGAAAAAGATTTCCCGAGCTCTTTTTTGCCCAACCATTTTTGCCAAATATGCTGAGCCATAACCACCATCAAAACTTGTTACATCCGCATCTGTTTGTTTAAAAATTGCATGTTCTTTACTTGCTAATGTTAAATCACACACCACATGCAAACTATGCCCCCCGCCAACTGCCCAACCAGGAACAACTGCTATTACAGCTTTTGGCATAAAACGAATTAAACGCTGAACCTCTAAAATATTTAAACGATGATAACCATCTTCCCCAACATAACCTTGATGACCACGAGCTGTTTGATCACCACCACTACAAAAGGAATATACTCCATCTTTGGTAGAAGGTCCTTCAGCAGACAATAAAACAACCCCTATAGATGTATCTTCACCTGCATCATAAAATGCTTCATATAATTCTTTAGTTGTTTTTGGTCTAAAGGCATTTCTAACATTTGGTCTATTGAAAGCAATACGAGCAACTCCATCACATTTTTTATATGTAATGTCCTCAAACTCTTTAACAGTTTTCCAATTTATTTTTTTCATTATAAATTAATTTAAGGGTAAAAATAAATTATTTTGACGGTAAAAAAAACTAATAGAATAAAAGAAATTATCACTAGCAAAATTTAAAAGATTGTGATGTATCATAAAAATAGATTTTTTCCGTTTTATTGGTTAGTTATTTAAATTTTGATAACTTTCTGAATGTTAAGTAAAATCTCTAAATAATAAAATTCATATGAAAAAAATACTTTTTTTATTCATTCTATTTTCAATAAGTTCATATACTCAAAATATTAAAGAAAAAAAGTTTGATTCAAAAGAATTAGGGAATGATAGATACTTGCGGATTTATATTCCACCAAGTTATGAAGCAAATCCAACTAAATTATACCCATTAACAGTGGTATTAGACGCTGAATATTTGTTTGATGTATATGTTGGAAATGCTATTTTATTTGCAAATAATGATGAGGCTCCAGAACAAATAATTGTAGGAATTAATCAAAATCAAAATAATGAGCGTTATGAAGATTGTTCTTATCAAAAAGAAAATAGTTTTCCAACAGCCAATGGAGATGCATTCTATAAATTTATTAGAAGTGAATTATTTCAGTTTTTTGAAGAAAACTATAGAATATCTCCTTTTAAAACAGTTGTAGGAAATACGTTAACAGCAAATTTCATCAATTATTTTTTAGTTGAACAAAACCCTGGTTTTAATGCATTTATAAACATAAACCCTTATTATGCACAGGATATGCCAACAATGTTAAACAATAAACTTCCATTGTTAAATGATGAAAATATATACTACTATTTGTGCAATGGCAATTACAATTCTGATGAAGTTAAAAAAAACATCAACAACACAAATTTACTTTTAGGAAAAAGTGAAAATCCTAAGTTGAAATATAAATTCAATTTGTTTGAAAACACAACAAAAACAGCTTCTATCGGACAAGCAATTCCAAGTGCTTTGTCTTTTATTTTTGAAATGTATTCTGCTATTTCAAAAGAAGAATTTCAAAAGAATATCAAAGATTTATCACCTCCAGATGCTATTGCTTATTTAGAAAATAAATATGTTGAAATTGAATATTTATTTGGAAGTAATTTGAAAATTAGAGAACGAGATATTTTTGCGATAGAATCGATTATTTTAGATAAAGAAAACGGAGATTATTTGAAAAACTTCGGAGAAATGATTAATAAACTATACAAAGAATCTCCTATTGGTGATTACTACATTGGGCGCTATTACGAAACTGGAAATAAACTAAAACAAGCATTAACCTACTATAAAAGTGGTTATATGAAATTACCAGAAGGCGATCCAAATGCTGACGCTTATTATGAAAATATAGAAAGAATTCTTCAAAAAAAGGACGGAGTTTATATTGAACCAACCGTAAAAAACTAACTAGCTGTAATTTACATAATAAATTTACTTCCTAATTGGCTTTTTTTAAATTCAAAAAAGTTACATTTGGCTGTAAATCTTACCTTATGAAACGTACATTAATTTTAAGCGCATTTTTAGCTTTTTCATCATTATTTTATGCTCAGGAAGATATCATTGTTAAAGTAAATCTTCCTTCTGAACAAAAATATGAATTTACACCAGTGATTGATATTGAAGCTTCTGCAGTAAAAAATCAGGGAAATACAGGAACTTGTTGGAGTTTTTCAACTTCATCTTTTATTGAATCTGAAATTTATAGAAATACTGGAGAACTTATAGATATTTCTGAAATGTATACGGTGAGAAATACTTATGAAGCAAAAGCCTATAATTATGTAATGAGGCAAGGAAAAGCACAATTTGATGAAGGAGGTTTGGCACATGATGTTATGAATTCTATTCAATTAAATGGATTGGTTCCCGAAAATGCATACACTGGTTTAAAGCCTGAAGAAACAAATCACAATCACTCTAAATTAGTATCTGAACTAAAAATAGTTCTAGATGCATACATAAAAAACGGCACACAATCAGCGTATCCTAATTGGAAGGTTTCAGTAGATTCAATTTTAGATTTAGAATTGGGTTCGGTTCGTAAAAATTTTAGTTACAACGGACTTTTTTACAACCCAACATCATTTTTAGAAATGACAAAATTAAAACCTTCAAATTATGTTACATTAACTTCTTTTATACACCAGCCTTACAAAACATCGTTTATATTGAATATTCCTGATAATTTTGCAAATGGTAGTTTTTACAACGTTAAACTTGATGAATTGGTTACTGAAGTAGATAATGCATTAAAAAAAGGATACACTTTAGCACTGGATTGTGATGTTTCAGAAAAAACATTTTCACAAAAATATGGAGTTGCGGTAATTCCAAAAACAATTGAAAATAATGAAAAAGCATTAACATACATTGTTGAAGAAAATACCATTTCCCCAGAATTCAGACAACAAGAATTTGAAAACTATAACACAACCGACGACCATTTAATGCATATAGTTGGCTTGGTGAAAGATCAAAAAGGTAACGAGTATTATAAAGTGAAAAATTCTTGGGGTACCTCTGGTGAACGTATTGGAAATGGTGGTTATGTATATATGAGCAAAGCTTTTTTTAAATTAAAAGCAATCTCAGTAATGGTTCACAAAGATGGATTAAGTGATGCCCTTAAAAGTGAACTTAAAATTTAAAATATACATCTTTAATTAATATTTTTTTTGAGTAGTTTATTTACCCTCATCAAGTTTAAATAACTTTATTCCTTCATCTGAAATAGTAATTAACTTTTGTCTGAACAAACCACCCACAGCGCTTTTAAACGCCTTTTTACTTAGTCCTAATTGGTATTTAATATCATCCGGGTTGCTTTTATCATGCAGCGCTAAAAACCCATCGTTTTGTCTTAAAGCATTTAAAACTATAATTTCATTTTTAACAATAGTTTGCTTAAAACCAACTGCTTGTAAACTAATATCTAGCTTTTCATCGTCCCGAATTTTTTTTACAAACCCAACTAATTTTTCGCCTTCTGAAATTTTTTGGTACAATTCGTTTTTATAAAGCAACCCTTCAAATTCTTCATTTACCAAAACTGTAAAGCCTATTGCTGTGTTTCTAACAACAATTAAATCTACCTTATCTCCTACTTTTAAATCCATTTTTATTCTTTTAAATTGTTGAAATATGCTTTTAATATTTTATCATTTTCTTCTCTTGGAGTAAATATTTCTAGTAGCTTTGGAAAACCTGAGTCTTCATAAAAATTGAAAAGTTGCTCACTCAATTCACTTCCATTTGAAGCTATAGAATATTCAAAATTATACATTTTACACAAATGTTCTGCTGTTAAATGATGTGGAGTTTCAAAATAATCCAACGCATTTGAATCTTTTGGGCCTGGTATAAACCTAAAAATACCTCCACCACCATTATTAATTACAATAATTCTGAAATTTTGTGGAATATAGTTATTCCACAAAGCATTACTGTCATACAAAAAACTGATATCTCCAGAAATTAATACTGTTTTCTCATTTACTGCAGAAGCTGCTCCAATGGCTGTACTTGTACTTCCGTCAATACCACTTGTCCCTCTATTGCAAAACACACGTAATGTTTTATTTATATCAAACAATTGTGAGTATCGAATAACTGAACTATTACTCAATTGCAATTGTGAATTATTTGGTATTGAATCCAGTAGTTTACTAAATACTTTTAAATCAGAAAATGCACAAGTTTCTATAAACTCTTGATGCTTTTTTAATCGTAGCTCCTTTTTTTGTAACCAGAATTTTTGATAATTACTTTCATTTGACTTTGTTAAAAAGAAAAACTGGCTAAAAAACAATTGCGGTGATATTTTAAAATGATGTGTTAAACAGTGAAAAGTATCAAAAGCTCTTTTCGCATCCACATGCCAATGCTGTTTTGGTTTATATTTCCGTAAATGCTCCTTTATTTTTTTTGAAACAATTAATCCTCCTAAAGTCAATAAAATATCAGGTTGAAATTCTTCCAGTTCATCATCACCAAATGGAAAAATTAATTTATCAATACTATTAATAAATTTTTTATGAGAAACATTTGCTGTATTTTCAATTAACACTAAAACCGAAGGATCTTTTAATAAATGTTCCAATTGGGTTTGCAATAATTCATCCGGAAAATGTTCACCAACCAATACCATTTTTTTTGTTGAAGCATTCCAAACATCAGCAAATTGTTGAAGTTCATCAACTTCTAATGGAATTTCATTTAATAAACTAGTTTTATCCTTTTTAACGACTTCAACTTCTTTAAAATTTAATTCTTCACGCTCATACAAAGGATCATCAAATGGCACATTTATATGTACGGGACCTTTTTTTTGAATAGCAGTTTGTATGGCTTTTTGAATTATTTCATTGTCATTACCGTCATTTTCAACACCTAAATTAGCATTAAATAAAATATGATTGTCAAATACATTTTCCTGTCGAATTGTTTGTCCGTCACCAACATCAATTAAATGAGAAGGTCGGTCAGCTGAAATTATTATTAAAGGAATATTGCTGTAAAATGCTTCCGCAATCGCTGGGTAATAATTTAGTAAAGCTGATCCGGAAGTACAAACCAAAGCAACTGGTTTTCTAGTTTGTTGTGCAATTCCCAAGGCAAAAAAAGCTGCACAACGTTCGTCAACTATTGATAACGTTTCAACTTTTTCAGATTCATTAAAACCAATAATTAAAGGAGCATTTCGTGAACCTGGAGAAATTACAACCGTATTAACAGCATAATTTTCACAGTTTTTTACAATTAATTGTGCTAATTTATTTTTTGGGAAATGCGGCATTCGCTATTTTTTTTAATTTGCAAAGTTAAACAAACTTAAAGTAGTAAAATTTGATTTCTTCCATATTTTTAGGCTAAAACTCTTTTCATTATTTCAGCTTTATTAACTGTTTCTTCCCACTCTTTTATTGAATTACTACTTTTCGTAATTCCACCACCCACATAAATTGAAGCACTATTACTTTCTATTTTCATACATCTTAAATTAACAAATAAATTAGTTTGATTATTTATATTTAATTCTCCTAAATACCCTGTATAAAAAGTTCTATTGTAACCTTCTTTTTCTGAAATAAACTGAGTTGCAATATCCTTCGGCAGTCCACAAACAGCCGGAGTTGGATGTAAAGAATCAATTAAGTTTTCTAATAATTTATTAGAAATTAATTCTCCTGAAATATCCGTTCTTATGTGTAACAAATCACCTGCTTGAACAGTGTAAGGCTTAGATATTTTAATATTTCCAATACTACTTTTTATAGTATCTAAAATATAATCTGTCACAAATTGCTGCTCTTCTTTTTCTTTATCTTGCCAAATTACAGATTCTAAATCAATATTTAACTTAGTTCCAGCCAAAGCCATCGTTTTAAAAGTATTTTTTTTAATAGAAATTAATCTTTCAGGTGTTGCTCCCATCCATAAACCTACAGTTGGGTGATACCACAAATACACAAAAGCATTTTTGTAAATATTCAACATTTTTTTTAACGTATTTATGACATCAAAATCTGTGTATTCTACCTTTTCTTTTCTCGAAAGAACAATTTTTTTAGCTTTATTATTTTTTATGAAATCAATTCCATTTTGCACTAGCTTAATATGCATTTGTTTGGAATCTTCATTTGTTTTAAATTGCTGTTTTACATTTTTTGAAGTATTGTTTACTAAAATTACATCATTAATTTCAGATGTTAAAATCATACAATCCTTCAAAGGAAAAAATATCTTTTTTCCATCTTTATGAAAGGGCGCAAAAACAAAACCATTTTCATTAAATGAATTTAATTCGTGTACAATGTTTGAATTTTGAATATAAGCAGTAATTTTATTTTCATCAGGTTTTCTGTAAACAACAAAAGGCGATTTTAAGTTGTAAACATGTTCAATTTCAGTAAAAAAAATATTTATGTTTTTATGCAATTTCTTTTAATTTAATTGTTGAAACAAAACACTCTAAATTTCAATTTTAATATATGCTTTGCTAAAATTTTATCTTTAGGCATTCTTTTTAGGTAAAATAATATTGGTTAATTTACAAATTGAAACTAATTTCCCTTCATCATCTTCTACCCTAATTTCCAATAAATGTGTAGTTCTTCCTTTATGAATAAATTTTGCAGTTGCAGTTACATTTCCAGTTTTTACACTTCTTAAATGGTTAGCTGAAAACTCAATTCCTCGAACAGTAAATTTATCCTTATCAATAACTAACAAAGAAGCTGGGCTCCCAACACTTTCAGCTAAAGCCATAGTAGCGCCTCCATTTAAAACTCCATCTGGCTGATGAACTCTTGAATTTACGGGCATTGTAGCCACTAAAAAATCATCACCAACTTCAATATATTTAATATGCAAAGTCTCCATCAATGTATTTTTACACATGTTGTTTAATGCTTTAAGCATTTCTTCCTTTTTGTTCATAAAAAAATGTTAGGATGTAAAAATAAGAATTTAACTTTATATTGTAACTTTGTGCATTAATACTTTATACAATGGCTTATAAAATTAGAATTATATTAGATGTAGAAGAAGATGTAATTAGAGATATTGTTGTTAAAAGCACGATAAATTTAGAAGATTTGCATGCCATTATTTCAAAAACTTTCGGTTTTACCGGACAAGAAATGGCTGCTTTTTATAAAGCTGACGATCAATGGCAGCAAGGTGAAGAAATTCCTCTTTGTGATATGAATGAAGACCCTAACGCTTTAATTATGTCTAATTGTTTGTTAAGTAATTTATTAAAAAAAGGAGGAGATAAATTGATTTATGTATACGATTTTTTCTTAATGTGGACATTCTTTGTTGAATTATTAGAGCCCAATTCTTCTATAAATGTTGATTTCTCTAAAACGATATTTTCCTTTGGAAATGTGCCAGAACAAGCTCCAGAAAAAGAATTTATTGCTGATGACTCCTTTGATGATATTGATCTGTATGATGATGATTCCAATTTTCAAAATATAGATGATATTGATTTTGATAATTATTAA
>Ga0209231_1001002_pt1 | contig 12190 bp, 11 predicted proteins | sample Deesub45470m_DNA_FD_188086 | JGI IMG/M metagenome (GOLD analysis project Ga0209231, IMG submission 188086) | Deep subsurface microbial communities from North Pacific Ocean - 450_OLKR46/470m Metagenome (SPAdes) (version 2) | ecosystem: Environmental > Terrestrial > Deep subsurface > Unclassified ... | reverse complement strand
GTCCCAAAATATCAATCGCTGCCAAATTAAACGTCCGTAATTCACCGTTCCGATTAATCGCCAACACCCCTGAAGACAAATGCGCCAAAATAGTTTCTAAATAACCGCGAGCTGCTTCCAGCCGCTGCCGATTACGCTCATTGGCTTTATTCGCATCACCTAATTGACGCGTCATACTGTTGAATGATTTAACCAAGACGCCCAGTTCATCATTGCCATACTCAGGCAAGATTTTACTGTAATTACCATCGGCAATCGTTCGCGTTCCCTCTGCCAAAACAGTCAATGGGCGTGATAATCGACGACTAAGCACAAAAGCAATCGCCAATGCAGAAAGCATGGCTAACATGAGCACCAAGGTTAATGTTAGCTTAAACACATCTTTGATAGATTCGCGACTATAAGAAAGCTCTTGATAGTCACGATAAACATCCTGCACGGCTTCAGCGGTGTTCGATAAGGCTTTAGGAACTGGCTGTAACAGCTGCAAAATTAAGGTTTCTCCCGTGAGTTCTTGCGAATTCACGGGCGTTAAAATCCGTAAATACAAGCCTTTGTCAGGGATAGGCTCTATCTTACCAACTAGTTGATATCGCGCTTGTCGCAATTGTGCCACACTAGGAAGCTCTGGTAAAAAGCTAGAAGCATCAGCACTAGACACCGCCATAATACGGCCGCTGGGTGACAACAAGGTTGCATCTTGTATGCCCGATCTCTCGCGTAAATCGTGCAGCACTCTATATTGTGAAAGTCCAGGCTGTAACGATAACGTTGTTGCCATACTATCTGCTTGATTTTCTAAATCAGTCAACAAAGTATCTAAAGCACGCTGACCTAAACTTAAACCGCCATCTAAAGCGGCTTCTACTTTGACGTTAAACCAAGACTCGATAGAGCGCGATAAAAAATTCACAGAAACGAGGTAAACAATCAGGCCAGGAACAATCGCCATCATGGCAAAAGCACTGACCATACGTAAATTGAGACGACTACCAACGACATGATTTTTAATATTTTTATAGAGATTTTGTATTTGAAAGGTAATCAGCACCACCATCAGCGTAGCAAGTGCAATATTTAAATACAGCAGAACTTTATAATAATCGCCTGAAACGGCAGTATTGGCACTTGCCGAGGAAAGCAAATACAACAAAATCAATCCTAAGGCCGCACTAAAAAATACAATGTATTTCATACTAGTGATTTAAATCTTTTGGTATCCATTCAAACTGTTCTGAAGCTAAATTCCACTCTTCAGATCCAATCGCATCCACCTGTATCGCTTTAGGCAATTTACTTTGGTCTAATCGCATGCTTAACTTTGCTTCGTATTGCTGTCCCAGCTCAATGACGGACTTATTGAAGACTTTCCAGTCATAGAGTTGTACCAGTTCAATCATGGCCTCACTCAAAATATCATGAGACGTCTGACGCCCATCCTGAGTGACTAAATATTGCCGACTTAATGCATGATAACTAACCTTAATACGCGTTTTTGTTTTAACGACTTCTGCGTCAAACCACAAATATCGCGGCCTAACCAGCTCAAACTCATACAAAAATTCAACAACCACGCCTTTATTAATCGCTTCTTCAACTTTTTCGCCTAGACTAATTTCCAAATCTGAGTTGAGATAGTAGGACTCACCAGACGCTTTTAAATCTGCATTTTTCACTACGATATACTGTGGTGCCGCCGACGCTAACAGGCAGGTCAATAGAAAAACAAAAAATAAACTAACTTTTTTGTAATAAGGCATAAAAGAAGCCGTCATGGGTATTTGAGGGAATCAGTTGACCATGCTGAATAGTCATGTTTTCGGTCCTGTCATCTGTTAAGGCAAGCGGTAATTGAATAGCATCCGCGTTTAATTGTAGAAAACGATCAATTTGTTGCTGATTTTCTTCAGCAAAAACTGAACAAGTTGCATAAAGCAATTTACCGCCTTTTGACAATAAATGCCACAAATTAGCCAAAATCACTGCTTGTTGTTGCGTAAACGAGACAATATCTGACTCACGACGCAGCCATTTAATATCCACGTGTCGTCGCACAATGCCTGAAGCAGTACATGGCACATCGGCTAAAATGCGGTCAAACGGCTGTGCAGTCTGCCATTTACCCGCATCCCCTAGCTGCAAATCAGCTTGCAAATGTAAGCGCGTTAAATTACTCGCCACACGGTCCAATCGGCTTGCATCATTATCTAAAGCGATGAGTTCTAGTTCTGCCAATTCTAACAAATGGCCTGTTTTGCCGCCTGGTGCACTGCATGCATCTAATACGCGCATATTTGGTTTTACATCCAGCAAATGAGCTGCCAACTGCGCGCCGTAATCTTGCACAGAGACCACGCCATCCACAAACCCCGTTACTTGCTCAACTGGAATTGGCTTAGAAAGCATGACTGCTTCACCACCCAAAACCGTCGCCGTAATATCTTGACGCGTTAGTAATTTTACATAAGCATGCGCAGTAGATTGTTTCGCATTCACGCGCAACGTCATCGGCGGATGCGCATTGCCTGCTTGCAACATCACTTGCCAAGCGTCGGGGTATTGCTGCTTTAGTGTATTAATCCACCACTGCGGATAAGAATAAAGCGCCACTTCATTCGCTTTTATTGAAGTTGAAAGCGTTTCTTTTTTTCGTAAAAAATTACGAAGTACGCCATTAACCAAGCTTTTTGCCCAGCGCGGCTTAGCATTACCTGCGGCTTTAACCGCTTGATTAACGACAGTAAAGTCATCTGCTTGATCATGCAATAACTGATAAAGTGCCACTAATAACAAGGCGTTGATATCCGTATTGCTCAATGGCTTTTCTAATAATTGCGTTAAATAGGCGTTAACCTCACCATAAAAGCGTAGTGTGCCATAGCTTAAATCGGCAGCGCCCCCTTTTTGTTGCGGCGTCGCTTTAGGAAATACATCCAATGCATCAGGCAGTGCTAAAGTGAGATTACGACCAGATAAAACGTCGGCTACGGCCATCGCAGCAATTTGTTGAGAAATGTACAAAAAAGGCTTTCAAGTTTGGGTTGATGAGATTTTACTGCATATCAACCCAAACAGGGAGACGCTGATACAAACAGCGCAATCAGCTAGTACTGATTCGCCATTTCAAGCAGCCTTCTTACCCGTTCCTCAGTCTGCGGATGCGTACTAAAAAGTCCCTTTAAACTTTGACCTGACAATGGATTGATAATCATCATCTGCCCAGTTTCTGGATGCATTTCTGCGGTTTGATTAGGAATTTTGTGTGCGTAGTTATGAATCTTTTCTAAAGCCGCCGCTAGTGCTTTTGGATCTTTGCAAATTTCCGCACCACCTCTATCGGCCTCATATTCACGTGCGCGCGAAATAGCCATTTGAATTAAACCCGCCGCCATAGGGGCTAAGAACATCATCAATAAGCCGATCACTGGATTAGGTCTATTATCGCCACTACCGCCAAAGAACATGCCAAATTGCGCAATCGCAGAGATTGCACCAGCGACGGTTGCAGAAATGGTGGAAATTAAAGTGTCGCGATGTTTAACATGCGCCAGCTCATGCGCCATCACACCGCGTAATTCTCGTTCGTTTAAAATGCGCATAATGCCAACCGTAGCCGCAACCGCTGCATGTTCTGGATTACGCCCTGTGGCAAACGCATTGGGTTGCTGTTCGTCAATCACATAGACTTTAGGCATCGGCAATTGTGCATTTTCTGCCAACTCTTTTACCATGTTGTAGTAACTACGAAACTGCATATTATCTGGCGTCACTTCTTGTGCGCCATACATTTTCAATACTGCTTTATCCGAAAACCAATAGGCATAAATATTCATCCCACCAGCAAAGAACAAGGCAATCATCATGCCCCCTGCGCCACCTAACGCTGCGCCAACACTGCCAAACAACGCAGTAATTGCCGCCATTAACACAAAGGTTTTAATCCAGTTTCCTAACATGACAATTTCCTTTTAACGAACAAATAAGTTGACAATCAATATCACTGATATGCAGACAGACGCTGCCATATTCAAGTGCCAGCGATTAAACAAAAAGTGCTTTCTTTTGCAGATGGTGCCCTTGAATAAACTGTTTCGCCGTTTGTCTTTTAGCGCCTGGCATTTGCAATTCAGCAATCTCCAGCAAGCCGTCACCGCAGCCTACTTGTATAGTATTACCCAACTCAACCACTTCTCCTGGCATGCCTTGGCCTTCAATCGCATTAGCAAACCAAATACGGCAGGTTTCGCCTTTGAATTGTGTTGTTGCAACAGGAAAAGGATTAAACGCACGGATTTGACGAGAGAGCTCAACAGCAGACTTGCTCCAATCCAAGGCTGACTCTGCCTTTTCTACTTTATGTGCGTAAGTCACTAAGGCTTCATCTTGTGCTTCAGCGTCTAAATGACCAGTCTCTTGCAAAGTTTGCATCGCCTCAACCATCAACTCCGCCCCCATATTACTAATGGCATCATGCAAACTCTGCGTAGTATCTGACGCTAAAATAGGGATACGACCTTTACTAATCATCGCCCCCGCATCAAGTTTTGGCACAACTTCCATAATGGTCACGCCCGTTTCTTTATCACCTGCCAAAATAGCACGGTGAATCGGCGCTGCGCCACGCCACCTTGGGAGTAAAGAGCCGTGAATGTTGTAACAGCCTTTTTGCGGCATATTGAGTATTGCCGTCGGGATAATCAACCCATAAGCTGCCACAATCATGACATCGCACTGCACGGCTGCAATGACTGCTTGCACCGCATCAGGCTTTAAAGACTCTGGCTGATAAACAGGTAGCTTATGCTCCAATGCCAATTGCTTAACTGGGCTAGCGCGTAACTTCATTCCTCTTCCAGCCGGTCGATCTGGCTGTGTTAGCACCATCACAATCTCATGCCCCGCGGCAATTAAAGCCGCTAGAGCGGGAACGGCAAATTCCGGCGTGCCAGCAAAAATAATCTTCATCTTAATCGTCGCTTAGTAAGCGTTTCTTTCAATTTCGCGTGCATGTTTCGCCAACCTCTTTTTAATGCGATTGCGTTTGAGCGGCGATAAATACTCCACAAAAACTTTGCCTAGCAAATGATCCATTTCATGCTGAATGCATACTGCTAACAAACCATCGGCCTGTAATTTAAATTTCTTACCCTCTTTATCCAACGCTTCAACTGTCACCGTTTCCGCACGCGTAACGGTCTCATATACACCTGGAACCGACAAACAGCCTTCCTCGTACTCTGTTAGTCCGCTTTTTGCAACAATCTTGGGATTGATAAACACCTGTAGATTATTTTGTTCTTTGCTGGTATCAATCACAATGAGTTGAATATGCTGATCCACTTGCGTAGCCGCCAATCCCACGCCTGGCGCGGCATACATCGTTTCTGCCATGTCTGAAATTAATTGTCGAATCTCATCGTTCACCTCTAAAACAGGCTGTGCCACTTGATGTAAACGTGGGTCTGGATAATTTAATATTGTTAAGGTTGCCATATCGTTACGTATTTTGCCAAAAAAGCTTGATTTCTTAATGAATTACATGATAAGTTTAATGCAACTTCGCGGATAGATTCCGTCATTTGACTGAGATTACTCAATGTATAAAAAAAAGCTGCATCATGCCATTATAACGCTGCTTGCATTTACTTGCCTAAGCGTTAACGTTTTTGCTGATGAAATTCAGCTAAAAAAAGACCATCCCTACCGTCATGTTGTCGTTAAAGGTGACACACTTTGGGATATTTCTGGCAAATTCTTAAAAGACCCATGGTTATGGCCAAAACTATGGGGTATGAACCGCGATGAAATTAGAAACCCACATTTAATTTACCCAGGTGATGTGGTTATTCTGGATTTGAGTGGCGGCGACCCAAGGCTTCGTTTATTACATGAAACCGTTAAACTAGAACCAACTGCACGGGTAGAAGAGTTAGCAAAAGAGTCCATTCAAACCATTTCTCCTCATATTATCACCCCATTTTTAACGCAACCATTATTGATTGAGAATGATGACTTAGCCGCTGCGCCGCGTATTATTGCAGGCCCTGACAACCGCGTCATTATGAGTCCAGGCTCTCGGGTTTATATCAATGAGATTAAAGAAGAAAATGGTGCCAACTGGAATATTTATCGACCTGGCGAACCTTTAATTGACCCAGATACGAAAGAAACACTCGGAACAGAAGCCATTCATTTGGGCGATTTAAATGTTGTTCGTTTTGGCGCGCCAGCATCCGCTGATATTCATGCTGCGAAAGAAGAAATATTTGTCAAAGACCGTTTAGTGATTGCGCCAGATGAGATTAGAGATCGCTTTGTACCACATGCACCAGAGGAGAAAGTTAAAGGTCGCATCATTCGTATTTATGGCGGCGTTTCTGGCGGAGTAGCCGAAGCTGGGCCCAACTCAGTGGTTGCGATCAATCTTGGCGAACAAGATGGTTTAGAGGTTGGTCATGTTTTGGCGATTAGTCGATATGGACGCATTATTAACGACCCGGAATACAAGCCAACAGGCGTGATTGAACAGAAACCAAAATTAAAAGAATTAAACTTTGATGTTTCAAAAGATGAGAACGGCGCGCCCGTTGTTAACTTTGCAAAAGAGTCTGTGCAAAAAGAGCTGATATTAGAGGCAGGCCAAGTTAAATTACCAGATGAACGCGTTGGTTTACTGATGGTGTTTAGAACATTTAACCGCGTTTCTTATGGTCTGATTATGCGCTCATCTAATTCGATATTCACTTTGGATGCAGTACAAACGCCCTAAAATAAAACAACAACTAATAATAACAATAAATGGAAACAAAAAAATTCGTGTCTGAAGACGCGCAATCATGGATTGCGCTGAGTCAGATTCAAGGGCTTGGTAATGCCGCCCTTTGTCAATTATTAGCTAAATTTGGCTCTCCAGAGAACATCTTTAAAACAAGCCTCCACCAGCTTAAAGAGATTGTTGGCGATGCAATCGCCAACAAAATCACACAGGGAATAACAGTTGAAACAATTCAACCAACGTTAGACTGGCTGCAAAAAGATAATAACCACCTGATTACATTAGCTGATGCGGCTTACCCTCAAGCGCTATTACAGATTAGCAATCCACCTGCTGTGTTGTATGCGATTGGCAATTTATCCTGGCTCAATCATCCTGCTATCGCTATGGTTGGCAGTCGCAACGCAACGCCACAAGGGGAAAGAAATGCAGAAAATTTTGCCGAGAACTTATGCAATCAAGGTCTATGTGTTGTGAGCGGCATGGCGTTAGGCATTGACGGTGCCGCACACCGAGGCGCGCTGAAAAGTAATGGCAGTACGATTGCAGTAGTGGGCACGGGTTTGGACATTGTTTACCCTGCAAAGCACCGAGAGCTGGCGCATCAAATTGCCGAGCGCGGTCTTATTCTGTCCGAATTTCCACTTGGCACACCATCCAAGGCAGGAAACTTTCCACGGCGCAATCGCTTAATTAGTGGTTTAAGCCTTGGTTGTTTGGTAGTGGAAGCAAATATTGACAGCGGATCAATGATTACTGCGCGCTTAGCAACAGAACAAGGTCGTGAAGTGTTTGCCATTCCAGGCTCCATTCACTCTCCTGTTTCCAAGGGCTGTCATTCTTTAATCAAACAAGGTGCCAAATTAGTCGAAAGCTCCACAGACATTTTGGAAGAATTACAGCACTTAATGCCTAAGCAACGGTCACTTACAATTGTCGACAGTGATAAAGTACCATCGGAAGCTAATGCGCTACTGGGGGCAATGGGATTTGAGGCGATTAGTTTTGAAACATTACTTGAATTATCAGGATTGACGACAGAGGCACTTTCGTCCATGCTTATGATACTTGAACTAGAAGGTAAAGTAACAACGCTAGCTGGCGGCAATTATCAACGTTTAATTTAGTTAGGAAACGATATGTTTGAAGTCTTAGTGTTTATGTTCAAAAATTACTTTACTAACCAAGACATGCTAAGTGATGCTACTTTAGATGATGTCACTATGGAACAAGAACTATCAGCGGCGGGATTCGAACAAGATGATATCTTAGGTGCTTTTGGTTGGATTCATGAGATGAAATCTATGTTCACTACACCAACATTTGATTACTCGCATGAAAAAACAGCCATCCGCATTTTTACGCCAAGCGAAACTAAAATCATTAATACCGAAAGCCTCGGTTTTTTAATTTTCTTACAGCAAGCCAAAGTGATTAATGATGTGGAGCGTGATTTAATTGTTGATCGTGCGATGGCGCTCAATACCAGCTTGGGCATTGAGGAAATGCGCTGGATTACCATGATGGCTTTGTGGAGCCAAGGGCGTGATAAAGATTACTCTTTTGTCGAGGATGCATTGTTCAATCCTCGCGGCTCAACACTACAATAATTAGTCTTCAGCTTCCAAGCCGACATTATTAATAATTTTAGTAATGGTATCGGCTTGATTCAAAGTGTAGAAGTGAAAGCTAGGCACGCCAGCTAACAATAGCTTTTCGCAAAGTTCGCTGACAACATCCGCGCCAAAAGCACGTAGTGAAGTCAAATCATCACCATAAGCTTCTAAGCGTAAACGCAACCAACGTGGAATTTCTGCTCCACAAATACCTGAAAAACGTGCCAGCTGTGTGTAATTGTAAATTGGCATAATGCCTGGAACAATCGCAGTGCGAATACCTGCTTTATAACAACTTTCTAGAAATTGAAAGTAAGCATCGACATTGTAAAAATATTGGGTAATCGCTGAGTTAGCGCCTGCATCAACTTTACGTTTAAAGTTCTCTATGTCTTTAGCCGCAGATAGTGATTCTGGGTGGAATTCTGGATAAGCCGCTACTTCGATATGAAACCAATCGCCTGTTTGTTGGCGGATAAAAGCGACTAAATCTACTGCGTATTTAAAATCTCCAGTACTGACTTCACCTGATGGCACATCACCGCGCAACACAACCAAACGCTTAATGCCTTTATCCTGATACGCTTTTAATAGCTCAACAATTTCTGTTTTACTGGATGAAATACACGAAATATGTGGTGCGGCTTGAAAGCCTTCATCTTGAATCTCGAAAACAGTATCCATCGTGCGGTCGCGGGTAGAGCCGCCAGCTCCGAAGGTAACCGAAAAAAATTCAGGATTAAAAATGGCTAACTTTTTACGCGTCTCACGTAAATTAGCAATGCCATCTGCTGTTTTTGGTGGGAAAAATTCAAAGCTTAATGCGCTATTTTTCATATTTTTGCTCAATCAAATATCTTCAAGAAGACTTATTGCCAAGGACCAAACTCGCCAGCAACCAAGAAATTAAACTGTAGGCTAATGCGCCAATAATACCTGCCATGATTGTGCTAACCTCGAAGCCTTGTAGATAGCGTCCAACACACCAAAACAGAACACCATTAATGACTAAGATAAACAAACCAATGGTCAAAATGGTAATTGGTAGCGTTAATACAACTAACAGTGGTCGAATCAACATATTGACTAATCCAATCACAACCGCCGCAATCAACGCCACATCTAAACCAGTGACATGGATATCAGGAACAAGATAGGCGACCACTAACAATGCCAATGCATTTAGCAACCAACTCAGTAAAAATCTCATTCCCGACTCCAAATAATTAACTAAACAAACTAATTAATAACGATAGTGCTCAGGCTTGTAAGGGCCTTTAACATCAACACCAATGTAATCTGCTTGTTTTGGTGTTAACTCAGTCAACTGCGCATTAAGCGTTTTTAATTGTAATCTAGCCACTTTTTCATCCAAGTGTTTAGGTAAGGTATAAACGCCTACTGGGTACTCTTGTGTTTTCGTGAATAGCTCAATTTGCGCAATGGTTTGATTAGCAAAACTAGAGCTCATTACGTAGCTTGGATGGCCAGTACCGCAACCTAAGTTAACCAAACGGCCTTTAGCTAATAATGTAATGCGTTTGCCATCTGGGAAAATCACATGATCAACTTGTGGCTTAATTTCATCCCACTCGTATTTTTCTAGTGAAGCAACATCGATTTCATTATCAAAGTGACCAATATTACACACAATGGCTTCATTCTTCATTTGCACCATATGATCATGCGTAATCACGTGATAATTACCTGTTGTTGTAACAAAAATATCGGCATGCGCACATGCATAATCCATCTGCACGACGCGATAACCTTCCATCGCCGCTTGCAATGCACAAATTGGGTCAATTTCAGTTACCCAAACTTGCGCAGATAAAGCGCGTAATGCTTGAGCAGAACCTTTACCTACATCACCATAACCAATCACCACAGCCACTTTACCTGCAATCATGACATCGGTTGCGCGTTTAATTGCATCCACTAATGACTCACGACAGCCATATAAATTATCAAATTTTGATTTGGTTACAGAATCGTTCACATTAATCGCAGGGAAAGCCAATTTGCCTTCTTTATGCATTTGATACAAACGGTGTACACCAGTGGTGGTTTCTTCTGTTACGCCTTTAATTTGCGCTAAACGCGTTGAATACCAAGTTGGATCGACTTTAAGTTTTTCTTTAATCGCTGCAAATAGGCAAGTTTCTTCTTCAGAAGTTGGATTCGCTATCACAGATAAATCTTTTTCTGCACGCGTTCCCAAATGCAATAGTAAGGTTGCATCGCCACCATCATCCAAAATCATGTTTGAATAACCACCGTCAGTCCATTCAAAAATGCGATGGGTGTAATCCCAATATTCAGTTAACGTCTCACCTTTGATGGCAAAAACTGGTGTGCCGCCCGCAGCAATTGCTGCTGCCGCATGGTCTTGTGTAGAGTAAATATTGCAAGATGCCCAACGCACTTCTGCGCCTAAGTCTTTTAATGTTTCAATCAACACTGCCGTTTGAATAGTCATGTGAAGCGAGCCAGTAATGCGCGCACCTTTAAGCGGTTGCGCCTTGGCAAACTCTTCACGAATCGCCATCAAACCAGGCATTTCATTTTCGGCAATAGAAATTTCTTTACGACCAAAAGCGGCTAAATTAATATCCGCAATTACATAGTCTTTAATATCAGCTACAGTATTCATATTCTTCCTTTAATAAATGAAAACTGAGCAAGGAAATAAATCTTTGGAAGCAACTGCTCACCTTTTATTTTCCGTGCTCGCACAGTAAAAAGTGAACGCAGTTAAAACATCTCTGAGCCTGGGAGTTTTAGAACAAACTCTCGCAACGTTCCTCAGAAGGTTTGCATTATATCGTTAAATCAATTTTTTGCAAAAAATCAGACACTTGCTTCCACCCAAAGTTCATCCACATTATCGATTCCCCATGCTTGGGTAGATTCTGGCCCTGCAATCTCATCATTAATAGATGGCTTGGACAAATCAACTTCTTCAACAGGGATACGCTCTTTTGATTTAGTTGAAAAAAATATTTTAACAATAGGCTTTAATAAACTTTTATCCGACTGATCCACAACAACAGCTAAACGCTTAGACTTAAGCAACACGATAGAACCAACTGGATATATGCCAACACTTTTTACAAAAGCCTTAAATACATCTTCATCAAAATGTCCTTTCCACTGTGCCATTCTTTTGAGAGAAACACTTGGTTCCCAACCTGCTTTATAAGGTCGATTCGATGTCACAGCATCATAAACATCACAGACAGCGCCCATCTTCGCAAACAAGCTAATATTCTCACCCGCTAATCCTTCAGGATAGCCAGTGCCATCCACTTTTTCATGATGATGTAAACAAACATCCAAAGTTACCGCATCTTTAATCCCAGCTTGCATCAATAGCTGACGACCTTTTACAGGATGATGCTTCACCAGCGTAAACTCTTGATCAGTCAATGCACCAGGCTTATTCAACACGGTTAACGGTATGGCGGCTTTACCAATATCATGTAAAAGCCCAGCCAAACCTGCTTGCTTAATTTCCCTATCCGACAAACCGAGTTCTTTTGCTAATGCGGTCATCAGCGCGCAGACAGCAACGCTATGCATATAGGTATAATCATCTTGCGTTTTTAAGCGTGCCAAACTGATTAACGCCGCCTTATTTCGGTCAATGGACGCAGAGATTTCTTCAACCAACGGCATTACTGCTTCCGCGCTAACTACCTTACCCAAACGCAAATCATTAAACATGGTTGTGACGGCTTGCCTAGATGCGTTAATTGTGCGCTTCGCTATTTTCATTTCCGCAGCGGCACTTATTTTT
>Ga0209231_1001001_pt1 | contig 12191 bp, 9 predicted proteins | sample Deesub45470m_DNA_FD_188086 | JGI IMG/M metagenome (GOLD analysis project Ga0209231, IMG submission 188086) | Deep subsurface microbial communities from North Pacific Ocean - 450_OLKR46/470m Metagenome (SPAdes) (version 2) | ecosystem: Environmental > Terrestrial > Deep subsurface > Unclassified ... | reverse complement strand
ATCCGAGCAGGCCTTATGCTGAAGACCTGATGTAGGGGAAGGGGGAAGGGGGAAGGGGGAAGGGTAAAACCTTCTCTCCGAATTAAGTGGGGGTGTTACCCTTCTTCCTCCCCCTTCTCTTTCACTCCCTGGCTTTTTCCAGGTAATACTCGATCAGGCTGCGGGTGGATTTGTCGTGAGGTGATCTGACGGAGGCATCCAGCAATTCAGGCAGAATTTTGCTGGCGAGCTGTTTGCCCAGCTCCACCCCCCACTGGTCGAAGGAGTTGATGTTCCACACGATGCCCTGCACGAATACTTTCTGTTCATAGAGCGCAATCAGCATACCCAGTGAGTGGGGGTCGAGGCGGTCGAACAGCAGGGTGTTGGTCGGTTTGTTGCCCGGGAACACCTTGTGCGGCAACAGAGCTTCCAGTTCCTCTCCCTGCATGCCCTGCGCCTCCAGCTCCGCGCGTGCTTCTTCCGCAGTCTTGCCGACCATCAGCGCTTCGGTCTGCGCAAAACAGTTGGCGAGCAGAATGGCATGATGTTCGCCGACGGGGTTCTGGCTGTGCAGCGGCGCCAGAAAGTCAGCCGGTATCATGCGGGTGCCCTGATGGATCAGCTGGTAAAAGGCGTGCTGGCCGTTGGTGCCCGATTCGCCCCACACCACCATGCCGGTGTCGTAATCGACCCGATTGCCGTCGCGATCCACGCCCTTGCCGTTGCTCTCCATATCCAGCTGTTGCAGATAGGCGGGGAAGCGGTGCAGGTACTGGTCGTAGGGCAGCACGGCATTGGAACCCGCGCCGAAAAAATCGCCGTACCAGATGCCCAGCATGCCCATTAGCACCGGAATGTTCTGATCCAGCGGCGTGGTGCGGAAATGTTCATCCATCTCGTGTGCGCCCGCCAGCAACTCCTCGAATCGGTCCATGCCGACAAACAGCGCGATGGGCAGACCTATGGCTGACCACAGCGAATAGCGCCCGCCGACCCAGTCCCAGAATTCGAACACGTTCTCCGGACTGATGCCGAACTCGGCGGTCGCCTTGAGGTTGGTCGATACCGCAGCGAAATGCTTTTCCACCGCTGTCGGGTCGCCCAGTTGGCCGATCAGCCAGTCACGCGCCGAACGCGCGTTGGTCAGCGTTTCCTGGGTGGTGAAGGTCTTGGAGCTGATGATGAACAACGTGGTTTCCGCGTCCAGTTTTTTCAGCGTCTCGGTGATTTGCGTCGCGTCCACGTTGGATACAAAATGGGCGCGCAGATTGGCGCTGGCATAAGGCTTGAGCGCCTCGCATACCATCAGCGGGCCGAGATCGGAACCCCCTATGCCGATGTTGACGATGTCGGTGAAGGCACGGCCAGTGTGGCCCAGATGTGAACCATTGCGCACCGCCTCGGAAAATTCCCGCATCAGGCCCAGCACCCGCCGCACTTCGGGCATGACATCCTCGCCGTTGTATAGAACCGGGCGGTTGGAGCGGTTGCGCAGCGCGGTATGCAGCACGGCGCGTTGTTCGGTGATGTTGATCCGGGTGCCGGCAAACTTGCGCTCGATATAGGCGGGAAGTTCTGCGCTTTCGGCCAGTGAGATCAGCAGTCGCATGGTCTCGTCGGTGATGCGGTTTTTGGAATAATCAAACAGCAGGCTGCCGAATTTCACCGAGAATTTTTCAAAACGAGCCGGATCATCCTGAAACATCTGACGCATGTGGTTTTTTTTGATGCCGGCAAAATGCGTCTTCAGCGCCTGCCAGGCAGCGGATTGTGTAAGTTTTGACATGTTAATTATCTCAAATCAAATTTAACCTAAAAAGCAGTTGTCCACGAAATACACGAAAATACACGAAAAAATTCAGACAGATACCAGTGTTTTGGGCTTGCTGGCGGGATGCTGAATTAATGCAGGTTTCCGGTTTGTTTTAGTGTCTTTCGTGCTTTTGCGAGTTGCTGCCTTTGGCAGCATCCCTGCGAAAACCATTGCGTGGATATAAAAGTTTTTAGCCTACGCATCAGGTACCAGAATCACACCCGCCAGCGGGGGCAGTGAGATTTCAGCAGAGCAGGGCAGACCCATCCAGGGTATGTCTTCCGCCTGAATCAGACCCGCATTGCCGAGGTTGCTTCCCGCGTAATAGCTGGAATCGCTGTTCAGCACTTCGCGATAGCTGGTATTTTTGGGAAGACCGATGCGATAGTGCTTGCGCGGCAAAGGCGTCAGGTTCAGGGCGACTATCGCCATGGAACCGTCGCGCGCGCGCCGCTGGTAGGACAGCACCGACTTTTCTGCGTCATTGCAGTCTATCCAGGAAAATCCGTCCGACTGAAAATCCAGCTCGTGCAGCGCGGGCAGGGTGCGATACAGCTGATTGAGGTCGTGCGTCAAATTCTGTACACCGCGATGCAGTTCTTCACCCAACTGCCACCATTCCAGTTCCCACTTCGATTGCCATTCGCGCCCCTGCGCAATCTCATTGCCCATGAAGTTGAGCTTCTTGCCCGGACTGGTCATCTGATAAATCAGCAGCAGGCGCAGATTGGCAAATTTCTGCCAGGCATCGCCGGGCATCTTGGACAGCAGCGAGCCCTTGCCGTGTACCACTTCGTCGTGCGAAAAAGGCATGATGAAGTTTTCGCTATAGGCGTAAATCTGCCCGAAGGTCAGCTGGCTGTGATGATAGCGACGGTGTATCGGATCGTTCTGGAAATAGCTCAGCGTGTCATTCATCCAGCCCATGTTCCACTTCATCGAGAAACCCAGGCCGCCCAGGTAGACGGGGCGCGATACGCCCGGCCACGCGGTTGATTCTTCCGCCATGGTCAGCGCGCCCGGAAACTCGTCATGCACCATGATGTTCATCTCGCGCAGGAATTCCACTGCATCGAGATTTTCACGGCCGCCGTATTTGTTCGGTATCCATTCGCCCGCTTTGCGCGAGTAATCCAGGTAGAGCATGGATGCGACGGCATCCACGCGCAAGCCGTCGAAATGAAATTCGGAAAGCCAGTAATGCGCGCTGGACAACAAAAAGGTTTTGACCTCGTTGCGGCCGAAATTGAAGATGTGCGTGCCCCAGTCCTGATGAAAGCCCAGGCGCGGGTCCTCGTGTTCGTAGAGTGCCGTGCCGTCAAAGCGTGCCAGCGCCCAGCTATCCTGGGGAAAGTGTGCGGGCACCCAGTCGAGAATGACGCCGATGTCAGCCTGATGGAAAGCATCTATCAGCTGACGCAATTCGTCGGGTGAACCGAAGCGGCTGCTGGGGGCAAAGTAGCCGGTGCACTGATAACCCCAGGATTCATCCAGCGGATGTTCGGTAACCGGCATCAATTCGACGTGGGTATAGCCCATACCCTTGACATAGGGCACCAGGTCTCTGGCCAATTCGCTGTAAGTGTAGAAGCGGCCGTCCGGGTGGCGCTTCCAGGAACCGGGGTGGATTTCATAGATATTGACCGCGCCATGCAGCCAGTCCCATTCACTGCGTTTCTGCATCCAGGCATCGTCCTGCCAGCGGTGCACGTTGGCGGGCGCTGCCAGCGCCGCTGTACCGGGGCGCAGTTCATAGCCCTGCGCATAGGGGTCGGTCTTGGTCAGCACGTTGCCGGAATCGCGATTGCGGATTTCATAACGATACAGGGCATGTTGCGCGATTTCGGGGATGAAAATTTCCCACACACCGCTGGATCCGTGCAAACGCATGGGGTAGAGGCGACCATCCCAGCTATTGAATTCGCCCACCACGCTGACGCGTTCGGCATTCGGCGCCCAGACGGCGAAACGTACACCCTGGACCCCGTTGATTTCCACCGCGTGCGAACCGAGCATGCGATAGCCCTGGCGCAGATTTCCCTCGCTGAACAGAAACAGATCCTGTTCGGAAATATGGGAGGGGAACTGGTAGGGATCGTACACATCGCGCGATGCGGTGCCCTGATTGATGCGCAGGCGGTAGGGTTGCACGGGTTCGTTCGTTCCGCGCCATTCGAACAGGCCGTCAGGGTGGATTTTTCTGAATGCTTCACCGCTGCCCAGCAGGGTGATTTGCGTGGCATGAGGATCGTAGAAGCGTATGACCCACTCGCCGGCTACACGATGCGCACCCAGCAAAGCGAAGGGATCATGCAGGCGAGTTTGCAACAAAGATTCAATCAGCATGTCCACGTTATTTCCTTTTTAGTTCTTGTGCCGTGCAGTGATTGTAAACGATAATGACCGCGTCAATTAAGGTAAATATGACTTGAAGGAGACTGAGATGAGTGTTGAATTGGGTTATCTGAAGAAGAAATACCACGTGGCTGCTGGCGATCCTGAACCCCGTTTTGTGAGCCGCCTGACCAAAAACACATATGCGATGGTGCTGGCTGGCGGCCGCGGCAGCAGACTGCATGAATTGACTGACTGGCGCGCCAAGCCAGCCGTTCCGTTCGGCGGCAAGTTTCGCATCATCGATTTCGTGCTTTCAAACTGCGTGAATTCCGGCATACGCCGCATCGGCGTGGCGACGCAATATAAATCTCACAGTCTGATTCAGCATCTGCAGCGCGGCTGGTCATTTCTGAACGGTCAGTTCGGCGAGTATCTTGATCTGCTGCCCGCCCAGCAGCGCGTCAGCGAAGATCAGTGGTATCGCGGCACGGCCGACGCCGTATTTCAGAATCTGGATATCATACGCGGGTCGAAGTGCGACTTTATCGTGGTGCTGGCGGGCGACCATATCTATAAAATGGATTACGGCAAGCTGCTGGCCTTCCATGTGGAAAAAAAGGCTGACATGACCGTGGCCTGCCTCGAAGTGCCGATTGCCGAGGCGTACGCCTTTGGCGTGATGGGTGTGGACGACGATGCTCGTGTAGTCGAATTCGTCGAGAAACCAGCCAATCCGCCCTCGATTCCGGACAATCCGGAAAAATCGCTGGCCAGCATGGGTATCTATGTGTTCAACACACAGTTTCTGATAGAGCAGCTGATACGCGATGCCGACAACCCCAAGTCCAGTCATGATTTCGGCAAGGATCTGATCCCGCACATGGTTAAAAATTATCGCGTGTTTGCGCAAAGCTTCGAACAAAGCTGCGTAGGCATGGATGAGAACAAGATGCCGTACTGGCGTGACGTGGGTACCATAGATTCCTACTGGGAAGCCAGCATGGAAATGACCAAGGTCATACCCGACCTGAATATGTATGATCAGGAATGGCCCATCTGGACCTATCAGGAACAGTTACCTCCCGCCAAATTCGTCTTCGACGAGGAGGAGCGTCGCGGTTATGCGGTCGATTCTCTGGTATCCGGTGGTTGCATAGTCAGTGGTTCGGCCGTCAAGCGCTCGCTGCTTTTCTCGGATGTGCGCGTGAACAGCTATTCGACCATAGAGGATTCGGTAATCCTGCCTGACGTGGATATCGGCCGGCATGTGGTCTTGAAGCGCGTGATCGTCGATAAAAGTTGCAAGATTCCCGACGGAATGGAAATCGGTGTCAATATCGACGAAGACCGCAGGCGTTTCCATGTCAGCGAGAATGGCGTCACGCTGATCACTCCTGAAATGCTGGGGCAGAAGTTTCACAGTACACGCTAAGATTAAACTCACCTATCCCCGCCGCTAAACGGCGGGATTTCATGTCATGAAAAAATCCCTCGATCTAGTTTTTCTCTGGCATATGCACCAGCCGGATTATCGCGATTATGCCAGCGGTGATTTTGTCCTGCCCTGGGTCTATCTGCACGCCATCAAGGATTACACCGACATGGCGTACCACCTTGAGCGTCACCCCAAGGTGCGCGTGGTGTTGAACTTCGTGCCCATCCTGCTCGACCAGCTGGAGGATTACGCCGACCAGTTCGCGACTGGAAAATTGCGCGATCCCTTGTTGCGCCTGCTGGTACATAAGAATTCCTGTGAATTGTCGCTGGAAGAACGGCGGCTGGCGCTGGATGCCTGTTTCCGCAGCAGCCACACCAAGATGATCGCACCCTATCCGGCCTATACGCGTTTGTGGGAATTATTCCAGCGTTTACAGTCCGAAGGGGATACGGCGTTGTCGTATCTGTCCGGGCAGTACGTCGCCGACCTGCTGGTCTGGTATCACCTGGCATGGTGTGGTGAAAGCGTGCGCCGCGAGAGCGAACTGGTCGCGCGTTTGATGACCAAGGCCGAGGGTTTTGATTACGAAGACCGTAAACGCCTGCTCGATCTGGTGGGCGAGTTGACCAGCGGCATCATTCCGCGTTATCGCAAACTGGCCGAATCCGGTCAGATCGAAATATCGGCCACACCGCACTACCATCCTCTGGCGCCGCTGCTGATCGATTTTGCCAGCAGCAAAGAGGCGATGCCGGATGCGCCCATGCCCATGTCCCCGCATTATCCCAAGGGACGGTTGCGCGTGTCGCGCCACATACAGCTGGCCAAGCAGAGCCACAAGGCGCGATTTGGCAGCGAACCGAAGGGAATGTGGCCTGCCGAGGGCTCGATTTCCGTGGAAACACTGGAGGTGATGGCCGAAGAAGGTTGCCATTGGGCAGCCAGCGGCGAGGGCGTACTGGTCAATAGCTTGCGCCGCTCACATCAGGCTGTGCCTGAACGCGGCCAGTATCTGTATCGCCCTTACCGCATGGAAAAGGGCGCGGACGGTTTGCAGTGTTTTTTCCGTGATGATCATTTGTCTGATCTGATAGGCTTTGAATATTCGCGCTGGCATGGCAAGGATGCAGCCCTGCACTTCATCGACCAGCTGGAGAATATAGCCAGACATGCGCTGGATGGGGAAACGCCGGTAGTGAGCGTGATACTGGATGGCGAAAATGCCTGGGAATATTATCCCTACAACGGATTCTATTTTCTGGACGAGTTGTACGCACAGATAGAAGCTCACCCCAAAATCCATACCAGCACTTACGCTGACTATGTCAAATTAAGCCCGGTACGCACCGATATAGCCGCTTCAGCCAGTCTGCCGACGATTGCGGCTGGCAGTTGGGTCTATGGGAATTTTTCAACCTGGATAGGCTGTGAAGACAAGAATCGCGCCTGGGATCTACTGTGCGCGGCCAAACTGAGTTACGACATGGTCATGTCCAGCGGCCGTTTGAGCCAGGAGCAGCAGGAAGCTGCCGAAAGACAGCTGTGTTCCTGCGAAAGCTCGGACTGGTTCTGGTGGTTTGGCGATTACAACCCTTCCAGCTCGGTTGCCAGCTTTGATCGCCTGTACCGGCACAATCTGAGCGAGCTGTATCGTCTGCTGCAATTGCCCGCACCGCAAAGCCTCAATGATCCGGTCAGCCTGGGATGCTCGGGCGAAACGGAAGTGGATGGAGCGATGCGTCGCGCAACCGAATAATCCACCCGCTCATATATCCATACAACAGCAACAAAACTAGTCTTTATGATAAACAATCGCACCAGCGGTATCCTGCTGCACCCCACCTCATTGCCCGGCCCTTTGGGTTCCGGAGACTTGGGCAGCAACGCCTATCTTTTTGTGGACTGGCTGGCCGGAGCCGGACAAAGCTATTGGCAAGTCCTGCCCCTGGGTGAAATCGGTCCCGGCAATTCACCCTATATGAGCACCTCCGCCTTCGCAGGTAATGTGCTGCTGATCGATCTTTACGAATTGCTCCATCAAGGCTGGCTGGTAGCGGAGGATGTGCAGCCTCTCGCCGAGTTCCGGCACGACAGAGTGGACTTTACCTTGCAGGCGCCGTTTCGTATCGAGCGTTTGCGTCGCGCCGCCAAGCGTTTCTTCGCAGGCCATGATGCAGCCATGCACGCTGCCTATACTGAGTTCTGCATGACTGAAGGAGAGTGGCTGGAAGACTACGCGCGCTTCATGACCATCTCCGAGCAGCAGGAAGGGCGTCACTGGAATCTGTGGCCTGAGGCCTTAGCCAACCGGGATGAGCAAGCCCTGCGGTTTCTGGAGGCAATCAGCGCGGAGACAATCGATTTCTGGAAATTCTGCCAATGGTGTTTTTCGCGTCAATGGATGCAATTGAAGCGCTATGCCAATGAGCGCGGCGTCAGGCTGATAGGCGACGTGCCTATCTTCGTCGCTTATCAGAGCGCCGATGTATGGGCGCACCGCGAACTTTTTGAGCTCGATGTTGCCGGTTTGCCTACGGCCGTCGCCGGTGTCCCGCCGGATTATTTCAGCGCAACCGGGCAGCTCTGGGGCAACCCGCTTTACCGCTGGGACTTGCATGAACAGACCGGTTACATCTGGTGGATAAGGCGTTTGCAACATGCGCTACGCAACTTTGATCAGGTACGCATAGACCATTTCCGGGGATTTGCCAGCTATTGGGAAGTGCCTGCGCACGAAACGACCGCGATCAACGGCAGGTGGATGCCCGGTCCGGGTGCCAGCCTGTTTGAAGCGTTTGAGAATGCATTCCTGCATTTGCCCATCATAGCCGAAGATCTGGGTGTCATTACCCAGGACGTGGTTGAATTGCGCGACAAGTTCAAGCTGCCGGGCATGCGCATCCTGCAGTTTGCCTTTGCCGAAGATCATTCCAATTATTTTTTACCGCACAATTACATCCCCAATACGATAGCCTATACCGGTACGCACGATAACGACACGATGCTTGGGTGGTGGAATACCGCCTCTGAACATGAGAAGGATTTCGTCCGGCACTACCTCGGTAAGGATGAAGTGGATGTGCCCTGGGACATGATGCATTCACTGTCTGCCTCGGTGGCCAATACGGTGATTTTCCCTATGCAGGATGTGCTCTGCCTGTCTGGTGAGCACCGCATGAATTATCCGGGAAGCGCCGAAGGGAATTGGGAGTGGCGTTTTTCATGGGAGCAGGTGCAGCCCTGGCAAACCATAAAATTGGCAGGCATCACCGCAGAACAGGGTCGCGGCCGTTTGCCTCTGTAACCTTGTGGTGAGTGCTGCACCAGCCCCGACCGGGACTGGTGCAGTATTTATTACTTGTTTACCGTTGCCTTCAGCGTAGCGCCGGGCTTGAATGCCGGAACTTTGGAAGCTGCGATTTTCAATTCTGCTCCAGTCTTTGGATTACGGCCGACGCGTGCAGCGCGTTCACGTACTTCGAATGTTCCAAAACCCACCAGTGCCAGGCTGTCGCCTTTTGCCAGCGTTTCACCGATGATTTCGATCAGTGCGGCAACATTCTGCTCAGCAGCAATTTTTGTGCTTCCCGTTTTTCCGGCCAAAGCATCAATCAGTTCTTTTCTGTTCATATAAATTCCTCCGTGAATAAGCTCGTTAAATAGATGGCTGCGCGTAACAGCGGGCAAAGTCTAACACTGTACTGCCGCAAACTGAACAACTCAGCGCGTTTCTGACGAACTATTTTTCATGTATGTCGGCGAAACGCCTCAAAACACTGTTTTGCGCCGTATTTGCGGGGCAGTGTGTCATGTCAGGGCTATTGATCAGCGGATATTTTTCTGCTCTAATGCGCCCGTCATTTTAATAATTGTTTAACAATATAACTGTAAAATGCTTACATCGACTCAGGTAGTAGTGGCACTGTCGGCTTTGGCACAACCCACCCGGCTGGAGATATACCGCCAGCTGGTGTCGTGCGGGCCGCAGGGTATGACGGCAGGGCAGTTGGCTGAAAGACTGAAAGTGTCACCGGCAAACATGTCATTTCACTTCAAGACGCTGAGTCATGCCGGACTGATATCGAGCAGGCAGGAGGGGCGATTTGTCTATTACGCGGCAAATTTCACCGTGATGAATGGCATGCTGGCCTATCTGACGGAAAATTGTTGCGCCGGCAATCCGCAGGCTTGCGCAATTCCACAACAAAAATGTTAATCAACCCATGCAAGAGGTCGCAAGATGAGTATCAAACCATACAACGTGCTGGTGTTATGTACCGGCAATTCCGCACGCAGCATTCTGGGCGAAGTGCTGTTCAACGTGCTGGGAAAGGGGAAGTTCATCGCTCACAGTGCCGGCAGCAAGCCCGTCGGACGCGTCAATCCGGCAGCCCTGAAATTATTGCAGCAACAGGGGCATGACATTTCCGCCTTGCGCAGCAAGAGCTGGGACGAATTCGCCGCTCCCGGCGCGCCGGAAATCGATTTCATCTTTACCGTGTGCGATAACGCCGCCGGTGAAACTTGTCCGATCTGGCCCGGCAAGCCTGCTACCGCGCACTGGGGTATCCCCGACCCGGCGCATGTCGAAGGCGAGGAAGCGCGCCGCGCCGCATTTCGCAGGGCATACGAGCAGCTAGCCAGACGCATACAGCTGTTCATGAGCTTGCCGATAGACAAACTGGATCAACTGGCACTGAAGAAAAAGCTCGCCGAAATCGGGCAGGTACAGGATTAACGCGATGAATCTGTTCGAACGCTATCTGACGCTCTGGGTATTGCTGTGCATCATCGCCGGTGTGCTGCTGGGGCAGTTTTTTCCCGCCTTGTTTCAAGGCATCGCCGCTCTGAAACTGGCCGAAGTCAATGTTCCCGTCGGGGTGCTGGTATGGGTGATGATTATTCCCATGCTGCTGCGCATAGACTACACCGCACTTAATCAGGTAAAACAGCATGTGCGCGGCATCGGCGTCACCCTGTTCGTCAACTGGGCGATCAAGCCTTTCTCCATGGCATTGCTGGCCTGGCTGTTCATACGCCATGTATTCGCCGACGCGCTCCCGCAGGATCAGCTCGACAGCTATGTTGCCGGGCTCATCCTGCTGGCTGCCGCTCCCTGTACTGCAATGGTCTTTGTCTGGAGCAATCTGGTGAAGGGCGACCCCTATTTTACTTTGTCGCAAGTGGCGCTCAACGATGTCATCATGATCTTCGCCTTTGCGCCTCTGGTCGGATTGCTGCTCGGCATTGCCAGCATCACCGTACCGTGGGCCACCTTGCTGGTCTCGGTGCTGTTCTATATCGTGATTCCGGTGGTCATCGCACAGTGGCTGCGTAGCCGGATGCTGAGGGAAGGGGAGGCTGCATTCGCGCGTGCTCTGAAGCGCATAGGGCCGTATTCGATAGCCGCACTGCTGCTGACGCTGGTGCTGCTGTTCGCCCTGCAGGGCGAGGCCATCGTCGCACAGCCGCTGGTGATCGCCATACTGGCCGTGCCTATTCTGATACAGGTATTGCTGAACTCCGGCCTGGCCTACTGGCTGAATCGACGCCTGGGTGTGGCGCACTGCGTTGCCGCGCCGTCTGCCTTGATTGCCGCGAGTAATTTCTTTGAACTGGCGGTAGCCACGGCGATCAGTCTGTTCGGTTTTCAGTCGGGAGCGGCGCTGGCCACCGTGGTCGGCGTGTTGATAGAAGTGCCGCTGATGCTGGCGGTGGTGAGCATAGCAAACCGGTCGCGCGACTGGTATCAGCAGGCGATCCCGGCGCGATGAATGGCTGCCCGCGAAAATCACCGGTAAATGCTCATGAAAATCCATAAAGCGTTTACGTTTAACAGAGGTATCGTGATTTCGTGGGTCCAGCGTGTTTGACATTATTCCATCCGGAGGATAGGGATATAAGGTGGTACAATACTGGCCGTCCTTGGCCGTCTGCGTGACTGCTGTCCAAACAAGGTTGATCAGAGTGAAGCGTTCGTTATTGTTTGCAATTCCCTTCGCAGCTTTGCTGCTGCTTTATGTTGTCGCTCCCTTCGTTTTTAGCGATCCGGAAACGCCGGACCGGCTGCAGAAGGATGCTTTTCATCAGGCGGCCGCTATCGGGCGCGAGCCTATTCTGCCGCTTCCAGAGGTCGTGTCGTTGCCGTCCGGGAAGGTGGCGCTGGGCGATAAGCTGTTCCACGATCCCAGGCTTTCCCGCGACGACAGTATTTCCTGCGCGAGCTGCCATGCCTTGAGTATGGGCGGTACAGATCAGTCGCGGTTCTCAACCGGTATCGGCGGTGCCACAGGCGACGTCAATGCGCCTACGGTATTCAATTCGTCGTTCAATATCGCGCAGTTCTGGGATGGACGCGCCGCCTCACTTGAGGAGCAAGCCGCCGGGCCGGTGCACAATCCTGCCGAGATGGGGTCGAGCTGGCCCGAGGTGATTGCCAAACTGCGGGCGGACCGGGATTATCCTGCGCTGTTCGAGCGCGAGTATCCGGACGGCATCACCCCTGCAAATATCACCGGGGCGATCGCGACATTCGAACGGTCGCTGATTACGCCGAACGCGAGGTTCGACCGTCATCTGCGCGGCGAGAAAAATATGATCGACAGCGACGAACTGGAAGGC
>Ga0209231_1001000_pt1 | contig 12193 bp, 14 predicted proteins | sample Deesub45470m_DNA_FD_188086 | JGI IMG/M metagenome (GOLD analysis project Ga0209231, IMG submission 188086) | Deep subsurface microbial communities from North Pacific Ocean - 450_OLKR46/470m Metagenome (SPAdes) (version 2) | ecosystem: Environmental > Terrestrial > Deep subsurface > Unclassified ... | reverse complement strand
GCCTTGGGGGTGACGCCGATGGCGACAAATAACCCCGCCAGTTCGAGGTCGCGCTCGCTGTCGTTGGCCAGATCCTGCAGCCGCACCCCGGTCAGGCCGCTGTTGTCGGCCACCAGTCCGGCGATGGCGCTGTTCCAGAGGATCTCGACCTTGTCGTTGGCGGCCAGGCGCTCCTGCAGGATTTTGGTGGCCCGCAGTTCGTCGCGGCGGTGGATCAGATAAACCTTGCTGGCGAAGCGCGTCAGGAAAAGCGCCTCTTCGGCGGCCGTGTCACCACCGCCGATGATCGCCACAGGGATGTTGCGGAAAAAAGCCCCGTCGCAGGTGGCGCAATAGGAGACGCCGCGGCCGATGAAAGGATCCTCGCCGGGGACGCCGAGCTTGCTCGGTTCGGCGCCAGTGGTGATGATCACGGCGCGGGTGCGGACTTCCTTGCCGTCGACGGTGACAATCTTCACCTCGCCCTGGTCGACCATTCCGGTGACCTCGCCGGTGACCGTCTCCAGGCCGAACTCCTGACAGTGCTCCTGGAAGCGCATCATCAGGTCCGGGCCGTCGATGCCGCCAGGGAAGCCGGGGTAGTTCTCGACCTTGGTGGTGGTCATGACCTGGCCGCCGAGGATCATGCGCTCGACCAGCAAGGACTTGAGCTTGGCGCGCGAGGTATAGAGGCCGGCGGTCAGCCCGGCCGGGCCGCCACCGATGATCAGTACGTCGTAAAGGTTTTCGGTCATGCTTGGATCCTCCGTAAAAAATCGTCGGCAACCTATAACATAGGCTTGAATAAAAGGGAATGCTTGCCGGGGTTGATTTGCAGTGAGGCAAGAGCCTAGAATGCAGCCGACGGAAAAGATCGGCAAAGGAGTTTATACAGGCATGCCCGCAGACGATCATCACCAGCACCAGGGCGAGGCCGAAGCGTCTCACGGTCAGCTCGATCAGCGCATTACCCGTGGCTTTATCATCGCCATCGGTCTGACTGCGGTCACGCTGGTCGCTGAGCTGATCGGCGGCTTCTGGACCAACTCCCTGGCGTTGCTCTCGGACGCCGCCCATGTCTTCATGGATCTGTTCGCCCTGGCGCTGTCGCTGGCGGCGATTCGCCTGGCGCGTTTTCCGGCCAGCGACACCCGCACCTACGGCTGGCACCGCGCCGAGATCTTTGCCTCGCTGATCAACGGCTCGACCCTGCTTTTGATCGCCTGCGGCATTCTCTGGGAAGCCTGGGGGCGCATGCTCCATCCCGAGGCGGTGAAGAGCAAGGAGATGTTCATTATCGCCGTCATCGGCCTGGTGATGAACCTCATCGCGGCGAGCCGCCTGCACGCCCACAGCCACGACGATCTCAACGTCCGCAGTGCCTTTCTCCATGTAATTGGCGACGCCATCGCCTCGGTCGGGGTGATCATCGGCGGCGCGATTATGTATTATACTGGCTGGTACGTGCTCGACGCGCTGGTCTCGATGGCGATCGTGGTGATCATCGGCTTCGGCGCGCTACGCATCCTGCGCGAGGCGAGTCACATCCTGCTGGAAGGGGTGCCACGGCATGTTGACATCAACCTTCTGGTCGAAAAGATGCGCGCGGTCGAGGGGGTCAACGACATCCACCATCTGCACGTCTGGTCGATCTGCTCGCATATCACCGCGCTGTCGGCGCATATCGACGTTGAAGCTGATTACCGCCTGCGTCAGGGAGAGGTGGTCGGCGCTCTCGAACTCCTCCTGGCGCACGATTTCCACATTACCCATACAACGTTGCAGGGTGAGTGCTCCAGCTGTATGACCGGCCCGGTCATTCAGCAGCTGCAGCACCGTGCGCGGTCATCGTCCGGAGGGCATGACCATGACTCCGGCCATCACCATCACTGAGGTGCCCATGCTCCGCATTATCAAGCCCCTTTTCTGGACCGCCCTGTTTCTGATCATGCTGCTCGCTGTTGACCAGCTGCTGGTTCAGGTGCCGCCGGTGCATCCGGCTCATGCCGCCATCAGCAATTTTTATCAGGATTTTCGCGCTCGGCTCATCGACCTGACTTTTGGCGACAAGGATGCCGATAAGCCGTCGATCGAAGCGGTGATTGAGCAGCAGCAGGCGAAGAAGCCGCCGGCGAAGGCGGCGACAAAACCCGCAGCAGAGAAACCAGCGGTTGTTGACAAGCCGTTGGCTGCCGACAAACCTGAGGCGCAGAAGCTCCAGCGTTATCTCTACGCCGATGGCAAGGGTGAACTGCACTTCGCCGACTCCCTCGACGATATCCCCGACGAATTCCGCGGGCAGGCGCAGCCGATGGGGCAGTGAGGCCGGTGAGGAGTGAGGAGTGAGGAGTGAGGCGTAGGGACTGTCCCTTGTGTGAAGTGTGAGGTGTGAGGTGTGAGGTGTGAGGTGTGAAAGGGCCGGCGTTAGCCGGCCCTTTGTCGTTGAGTCTTTGCGCTTTACCCCTCACGTTTCAGAGCAGCGTGCCGTAAATCTCCGGCCGACGGTCATAGTAGCAGCGGATCTGCTCGCGGTATTCCGTCATCTCAGCCCGCTCGAAGGTGGTGATCAGCTCCGCATCGCTCTCGGCCCCTTCGGCCAGGACTTCGCCCCGCGCGGAAAGGAGCAGGCTCATGCCGAAGAAATCGAGCTTCCCCTGCACGCCACAGCAGTTGGCGGCAACGACGAACAGCTGGTTTTCCATGGCCCGGGCGCGCAACAGGGTGCGCCAGTGCTCCTGGCGCGGTTTGGGCCACTCGGCCGGCAGGCAGATGATCTCGGCGCCGTCGAGGGCCATCTTGCGGAAGAGCTCGGGGAAGCGCAGGTCGTAACAGATGGCGACGCCGAGTTTGCCGACGGAGGTTGGCACCACCAGGACCTGATTGCCGGGCGAGAGGAAGCGGTCCTCACCCATGGTCGAGAACATATGCAGCTTGCGATAGCTACCGACGACCTTGCCGCCATCGATGACGGTGGCGGTGTTGTAGATCTTGCCATCAACCGTCTCGGGGAGGCTGCCGACCACCACCAGCTTGCGTTCCGCCGCCAGCCTGACAAGTCGAGCAATGACCGCCGGGGAGGACTCGGCGTGTTTCGCCAGGCCTCGATAGTCATAGCCGCAGCTCCACATCTCTGGCAGTACCGCGAGCTGTGCGCCGCTGTCTGCCGCCCGGGAGAGGGCGGCCTCGGCCTTGGCCAGGTTGAGCTCGATGTTGCCGAGCGTGATATTAAACTGTATGGCTGCTGCCTTAAGGGTTTGTTCCATATCCTCTCCAAAGTAAAACACAGTTATACGTAGCTTGTGGCCTCAGGAGGTCCCCGTTGCCTTGTTGATTATAAGTCAGTATAAGGCAGCAGGCAAGGATGCGTTCATCTCCCCGGATTCTCTTGACCAGCCGACAAAAAGCATGATAAGACAAGTGGCATTTTAGCGGTTAGACTCTCGTTCTAGACCCTGCTGATAAGAAGCTTTCGCTGTCGGGTTCAGACCTTGCGGTGCTGGCGACATTGTCTCTTGAGTGGAGTTCATGAAAGCCAAAATCGCCACATTCGCGGTCATGATGTTCTTCTGGGTAGTGCTGTCCGGCATGTTCGACGCCTTTCACCTGACTCTTGGCGTCGTCTGCTGTCTGCTGATCGCCCACTTCAGTCACGATCTGCTCTTTTACGGTGGTGAACAGCAAGCCTGGGGGCGAGGTCTTGTTGGCGTAATAACCTATCTCCCCTGGCTGTTTTATCAGATCGTCATAGCCAACCTGCAAGTGGCTTACATCGTTTTACACCCGCGCATGCTGGAGTTGATCGATCCGCGAATAATACGGTTCAAAACCACACTCAAAAGGCCGATTTCAAAGGTCACTCTTGCCCAGTCAATCACCCTGACGCCCGGGACCAACACGGTCAGTATTCATGGCGACGAATTCACAGTGTACGCCCTCACCGCCGTCGCCAGCGATTCTCTCCCTGGTGAAATGGAGGCCCGCGTCGCCCGGGCGCTGGAGTCCAACACTTGATGCATTCCTTCTTCCTCATATCGAGTATCCTTCTGGTCCTGTTGATGGGGCTCAGTTTGATCCGTACTGTACTCGGGCCGACCATCCTCGACCGCATCCTCGGTGGCAACGTGATCGGCACCAAGACGACCGTGCTGCTGCTGCTGATCGGTCTGCTCTACGAAAACCTCAGCATGTTCGTCGATATTGCTTTGGCTTACGCACTACTCAATTTCATAGCGACTCTCGGAGCGGCCAAGTTCTTTCTGCGGCGGCTCGCGGTGTATTTTGAGAAAGGCGAAATGGAGGAAGGGTCATGACTGTCCTGTCCATCCTGTCCGTGGTCCTGATCGTGCTCGGGCTGTTTTTCTTCCTGATCGGGACGATCGGTATTCTGCGTCTACCTGATTTTTACACGCGTCTGCATGCTGCCGGCAAATGCGACTCGCTGGCCAGCGTGCTGGTTATCTGCGGCGTCGCGCTCTACAGCCTGCAGCCGTTCACACTCGCCAATCTGCTGGTCAGCATCAAGCTGCTGTTGATTGCCGTTTTCGTTTTTATTGCCAGCCCGACCGCGACTCATGCGATCACCGAAGCCGCTCTGGTCCTTGGCGTCAAGCCATGGACCAGGGGAAAGAAGAAAAGATCATGATCTGGCAGCTTGATCTCATGATTTTGACCCTGGTTGTGGTCTGCGCCCTGGTGGTCATTAATCTCAAGGACCTGCTGGGGGCGTCGGTCATCTTCGGTATCTACAGTTTTCTTATGTGCCTGCTCTGGGCCGAAATGGGCGCGGTCGACGTGGCCTTTACCGAGGCGACCGTCGGTGCCGGTGTCAGCACCATCTTCTTTATCGCCGCGATTCTGCGAACCACCAGAAGGAGCAAGGATTGAAAGCTCTGGCATTGCTTGCCACCCTGGTGACGGGGGCACTGTTGTTGTACGGCACCCGGGATTTCCCCGCATGGGGCGATCCGGCAGCGCCTGCCAGCACCTACCTCTCGCCGACCTACATCGAAAAGGCCGTTGAGCAGACGCATGTCCCCAACATCGTTACCGCAGTCCTTGGTGACTACCGAGGTTACGACACCATGTTCGAAACGGTCGTCATCTATTGCGCCGGCATGGCCGTGGTCAGCGTACTCTGGCGGAAGAAGGAAGAAGAATGAGAGACCTCAACGAGCATACCGCCGGAGAAGACCTGATCATCACGACCGCGGTGCGGCTGATGGTCCCCTTCATCCAGCTGTTCGGTCTCTACGTCATCGTCCACGGGCATTACAGCCCGGGCGGTGGTTTCCAGGGGGGGGTGATCCTCGGTGCGGCCTTTATCCTGCTGGCGCTGGCTTACGACCTGAAAACTTCCCAGAAATTCATGACGGTCAAGATCAATGCCATACTCGGCAATCTTGGTGCCGCCATATTTATCGGCGTCGGGGTCTTGTGCGCGCTCTTTGGCGGGCTGTTCCTCGATTACAGTGCCCTGGATGCCCTGATCCCGCTTGGCCCGGTCGCGTGGCGTTCGTTCGGCATTTTTCTGGTTGAGGTCGGCGTCGGTCTCACGGTCATGAGCATCATGGTGCTGCTCTACTGGAATCTCAGCTCCGGTGGAGCCATGGACGAAGGGCTGTAGGCATGGAGATGATGGTCGACGAAGTCGTCGCAAAATATAACTACTGGATCTACGTGGTGCTGATGATGATCGGCTTTTACGCCATGATCGGCAAACGCAATCTGGTCAAGAAGCTGCTCGGTCTGAACATCTTCCAGACCGCCATCATCCTCTTCTTCGTCTCGACCGGGGTCAAGAAGGGCGGCGGCATCCCGATCGTCGACAAGTACCAGGCGCTAGCCGGCGGGGTCGACGCGGCCAGCGTGGTCAATCCTCTGCCGCACGTCCTGATGCTCACGGCGATCGTCGTTGGTGTCAGCGTCACCGGCGTGGCCCTGGCAGTCCTGCAGCGTGTTTATCGTGAATACGGCACCCTCGAAGAAGACGAAATTCTGGAGAAGGTTCAACAATGACCGCATCCAGTCTGCATCTCTTCGTGCTGGTCGTCCCGCTCCTCTCGGCCCTGGCCGTCAACCTGCTGGGGCGCAATTCCCGCCAGTGGATCGCGCCACTGGTCCTTGGCTCCCTGACCTTTTCCGTCTTCGCCTCGCTCATTGTCCTCGTCCGGGTGATCAATCAGGGCACCCTGCGCTATACGGTCGGCAACTGGCAGCCACCCTTTGGTATCGAGCTGGTGGTCGATCCCTTAAGTGCCCTGATGATGGTGCTGATTGCGGTGGTTGCCCTGCTCGCCTCTTTCTCCTCGTTGAAGAGCGTCGAACAGGAGCTCCCCGGGCGGGAACACCTGTTCTTCACTCTCTACCTGATCCTGATCGCCGGCCTGTTCGGTCTGGTGCTGACCGGCGACGCCTTCAACCTCTACGTCCTGCTTGAGATCACCTCAATCACCAGCTACGGTTTGATCGCCATGGGGCGCGGGCGTGCGGCCCTCTCCAGCTTCAACTACATCATCATGGGCTCGATCGGTGCCTGTTTCTACCTGCTCGGCGTCGGCTACATCTACATCCTGACCGGCACCCTGAATATGGCCGACATCGCCCGGATTCTACCGACGCTCAACGCTCCGGTCGCCACTGCCACTGCCATCTCTTTTTCGTTGGTCGGCCTGTGGATCAAGATGGCCTTTTTCCCGCTGCACACCTGGTTGCCCAACGCCTACGGCCATGCGCCGACCGGGGCCACCACCATGATGGCGCCGTTGATGACCAAGGTGACCGTCTACCTGATGGTGCGAGTCATCCTCTCGATGTACACTCCGGAACAGGTCTTTACCCACGCCTGGATTACCAGCAGCGTGGTCTGGGCGGCGGCCCTTGCCATTATCTGTGGTTCGGCCATGGCACTGGCACAGAAAGATCTGCGACGCATGCTGACCTACGTCATCGTTGCCGAGGTCGGCTACATGGTCGGCGGTGTCTTCCTGGCCAACGCCAACGGCTTGACCGGCAGCATTCTGCATATCGTCAACGACGCCCTGATGACCCTCTGTCTTTTCCTGGTGGTCGCTGCCATCATCTACCGTCAGGGGAGCGTGTCGCTGGTGTCGCTGCAGGGAATTTTTCACCGCATGCCGGTGACCATGGCGGCCTTCACGCTCGGGGCCTTCGCCATGATCGGCGTGCCGCCGACCTGCGGCTTCTTCAGCAAGTGGTACCTGATCCTCGGCGGTGTTGAAGCGGGCCGCTGGGAGTTCGTAATCGCCCTGGTGATCAGCAGCCTGGTCAACGCGGTTCTCTTCTTCCGCATCATAGAACTCGCCTATTTTGGCTCTCTGGCCGATGGTGAGCATCATGAGCACGCAGCCTCGGAGCGTCATGAAGCCCCCTGGTGGATGCTCAAACCACTGGTGCTGACGGCCATTCTGCTGATCGTGGTCGGCCTGAGCACCGGCCCGCTGGTCGATAACGTTATCCGCCTGATGATTCCCGTCGGGTTTTAAGCGTGATGTCATGAGCCCGGACAATTGTCGCCGGGTCTGGTTCTGAGAGAGATATGACTCCGATTGTTTCCATCTGGCCACTGGCCGCGATTCTGGTCTCCCTGCTGGGGGCTTTGCCGATCCTGCTTTCCGCTCGGCAACCGAACCTGCGCGAGAGCTGGACCATCCTGATTGCTCTGGCCAAGCTGTCCATCGTCGCCTCACTCCTGCCGGGTGTGCTGCAGGGCGGCAGCTACGTCTTTACCATCGCCGAAGTGCTGCCGAACGTGCCGATCGAGCTGCGCGTCGACGCACTGGGGATGATCTTTGCCCTGGTCGCCTCCTGTCTCTGGCTGTTTACTTCGATCTATTCGATCGGTTATATGCGGGCGCTCAACGAGCACGCCCAGACCCGCTATTTCGCCTCTTTTGCCGTGGCCATTTCGGCAACTCTCGGTGTCGCCTTCGCCGGCAACCTGTTGACCATGTATCTCTTCTACGAGATGCTGTCGCTCTCCACCTACCCGCTGGTCACCCATGAGCAGAACGCCGAGGCCCGCGCTTCCGGACGCAAGTACCTGACCTACATCCTCGGCACATCGATCGGCTTCGCCCTGCCAGCCATGCTCATGACCTATGCCGTGGCCGGCACCCTCGATTTCACCGCAGGGGGTATCCTGGCCGGCAAGGCCTCGCCCGAGCTGCTCGGGCTGCTGCTGGTCCTCTTCCTGTTCGGTTTCGCCAAGGCCGGCCTTATGCCGTTTCACGGTTGGCTGCCGGCCGCCATGGTGGCACCGACGCCGGTCAGCTCTTTCCTGCATGGCGTGGCCGTGGTCAAGGCCGGGGTCTTCGCCATCTTCCGCGTGGTGTTTCACATCCTCGGTCCGGAAACCCTGCAGGCGGCCAACCTCAGCACGATTATTACCACCCTGGCTTCAGTGACCTTGATTGTCGCCTCGCTGATCGCCTTGACCCAGGACAGCATGAAGCGCCGCCTGGCCTACTCGACCATCGGCCAACTCTCCTACATGGTGCTCGGTGCCGGTATGCTTTCGGCCGTCGGCATGCTCGGTGGCGTGATGCACCTGGCAATGCACGCCTTCGGCAAGATCACCCTCTTCTTCTGCGCCGGAGCGATTTACGTCGCCAGCAAGAAGAAGTACATCAGCCAGATGGACGGCCTGGGTCGGCAGATGCCGATCACCTTCGCCGCCTTTTTCCTCGGCGCTATGTCGATCATCGGCCTGCCGCCGCTGGGCGGCTTCATCAGCAAGTGGAACCTGGTACTCGGCGCGGTGGATGGCGGACAGCTGATGCTGCTGCTGGTGTTGTTGACCAGCTCACTGCTCAACGCCGCCTATTTTCTGCCGGTCGTCTACCGCGCCTTCTTCGCCGAACCGCCGGCTGGTGCGGTGGTTGGCATCAAGGAGGCGCCGCTCTTCTGTCTGGTGCCGCTCTGCCTGACGGCGTTCGGTTCGCTGCTGCTGTTCTTCTTCCACGACCCCTTGCTGCGCCTGGCGCAGCTGGCCCTGGCGCCCTAGGGGCAAGGATCGCATTATGAAAGAGAAGAAGGTTTACGACTGGTTCGATCATCCGCAGAATATCCGCAAACTGCGCTACGGTTTCTATACCGTGCTGGTGCTGCTGGTGCTGCCCGATTTTTTCCTGCACAAACACACCTACTTTTCGGCGGTGGAAAGCGTGCCCGGTTTCTTCGCCCTGTTCGGTTTCATCTCCTGCGTGGTGATCATCCTTGTCTCGAAGCTGCTCGGCTACCTGTTGAAGCGCAGGGAAGACTACTATGACTGACTTCCTGCCGCCTTTTCTGCTCTTCTTCGCCGGCGCACTCCTGCTGCCCTTCCTACCGCGGGTTGGTCGCAATCTGCTGATCCTGCTGGTGCCGGCCCTCGGCTTCGTCCTGATCGCCTTCATGGAGCCGGGCCAGAGCTGGCATTACCGCCTGTTCGGCCTCGATCTGACCCTGCTGCGGGTCGACAAACTGAGCAAGGTTTTTGGCTACGTCTACGTCATCAACGCCTTCTGCTGCTTCCTTTTTGCCCAGCACCTGAAGAAAGCGGATGAGCATTTCGCCGCGCTGGTCTATATCGGTGCCAGCCTCGGCGCAGTCTTTGCCGGCGACCTGATCAGCCTCTACCTCTTCTGGGAGGTGATGGCAGTCTTTTCCACCTTTCTCATTCTGGCCCGCCGCACCGAGCGCAGCTGGAATTCCGCGTACCGTTATGTCTTGATGCACCTGTTCGGCGGATTGCTGCTGCTGGCCGGCATCCTGCTGCAGATTCATGACACCGGCTCGGTGGCCTTTGACGGCTTCTCCGTCCAGACCCCGGCCACCTGGCTGATCCTGATCGGTTTCCTGGTCAACGCCGCCGCCCCGCCTTTTTCCGCCTGGCTGTCAGATGCCTACCCCGAGGCGACCGTCACCGGCGGCGTGATCATGACCGCCTATACCACCAAGACTGCCGTTTACACCCTGCTGCGCGGCTTCGCCGGCTGGGAGGTTCTGATGGTAGTCGGTTGCGTCATGGCGATCTACGGCATCATCTACGCCATACTCGAAAACGACATGCGACGCATCCTGGCCTACTCGATCATCAACCAGGTCGGCTTCATGGTCTGCGGCGCGGGCATCGGCACTGCCATGGCGATCAATGGTGCCGCCGCCCATGCCTTCTGTCACATCCTCTACAAAGCGCTGCTCTGGATGAGTGCCGGAGCCGTGTTGTACATGACCGGCAAGAGCAAGTGCACCGACCTCGGTGGCCTGTACAAGACCATGCCGTTGACCATGATTTTCGGCACAATCGGTGCCCTGGCTATTTCATCCTTTCCCGCTTTTTCCGGTTACACCAGTAAACCGATGATTATGGCGGCGGGGGTTAACGAGGGTTTTTTCTGGGTGTGGCTGATTCTGGAAATTGCTTCAGCGGGGGTCTTCCTGCATGCCGGCATCAAATTCCCCTACTTCGTCTTTTTCGCCAAGGACAACGGACTGCGCCCGGGTGAACCACCGAAACACATGCTGGCCGGCATGGCGATCCTGGCTTTCCTCTGTATCTTCCTCGGCGTCTATCCGCAGCCGCTCTACGATATTTTACCCTACGGGGTCGATTTCCAGGCCTACAAGCTGGATAGTACCCTGAACCAGCTGCAGCTGCTGATGTTCTCGGCCCTGGCCTTTTTCCTGCTGCTGCCGATGCTCAAACGCACCGAAACCATCTCCCTCGACTCCGACTGGCTGTATCGCCTGGGGGGACGGCAACTCTTCCGCTTCTGCCGCTGGGCGTTTGATGGGCTCAATGAGCAGGCCAACCGCCTGTTTGCCCACCAACTCCCCAGCCTGCTCGCCCGCTTTTTCGTGAATCCGCTTGGCAACGTGCAGAAGTACGGTTACCGTCTCTGGGTCGAAACCAGCGGTATTGCAGATCAGCAGGAGCGCGTGACGGCAGAGATCGAAAGCCGCAGCCGCCATGGCGCCTATCCGGTTGGCGGCGGGGTGCTGCTGGCGGTCATGTTCCTGGCCGTGGTCTCCCTGCTGCTGTACATCAAGTAAGGTGTCGCCGCCGGATCTTTCCTGCGGCGGCAGCACTCATCTATGTCCAGTCTTTATCTGCATGTCCCCTTCTGTCGCCGCAAGTGCCCCTATTGTGACTTTTTTTCATTGGCGGCACCGGAAGCGCAGATTGCTGCTTACCCGGAGTTGCTTGTCAAACATCTCGCTCTGGCCGCTGCAAGCGACTGGCAAGGGCCGTTTGACAGCGTCTACTTCGGCGGCGGCACGCCGTCCCTCCTCTCGCCTGGGGCCATCGCATCCATCCTGCAGGCCGCCGAGCGATATTTCGGGCTGGTGGAAAACGCTGAAATCACCCTTGAAGCCAATCCGGGGACAGTCACCCGGCAGAGCCTGGCCGGCTATCGTTCTGCCGGGGTCAACCGGCTGTCGCTCGGCTTGCAGTCCTGCAAGGCTCATCAACTGGAACGGCTTGGCCGCCTGCACGACCGCGAGGCCGGATTTGCTGTGGTGGATCTGGCGCGCAGCGCGGGCTTCGATAGCCTCTCACTCGACCTGATGTTCGCCCTGCCTGGCCAGACGGCGGCTGAGTTGGCCGAAGAGATTCAGACCTATCTCTCGTTGGCGCCAGAGCATCTTTCCTGCTACGGACTGACCGCTGAGCCAGAGACGCCCTTTGGCCGTGAGGTTGCTGCCGGAACCCTGGTCCTGCCCGAGGAGGAGTTCTATGCTCAGGCTTTCCTGACCCTGAATCAATGCTTGACGGCGGCCGGTTACCGGCACTACGAAATCGCCAACTATGCGCAACCCGGGCGCGAATGCCGCCACAACCTCGGTTACTGGGCGCGCCGGAGTTGCCTTGGGCTTGGGGCTGGCGCACACTCTTTTAACAGCTCCGCCTGGGGGAGTCGCTGGGCGGTCCCTGACGATCTGGCTCAATACAGTCGCAAAATAGAGGAACAGCAGGAGCCGGCCCTCTGTCTGGAGACATTCGACCGGCAGGCCGCCTTGAGTGAGACGGTCTACCTCGGCTTGCGCACCGCCAGCGGCGTGGCTGATGACGCTCTGCGCCGCGACTTCGGTTGCGGGCTAGCCGAGGCTTTTCCCGCTGCCGTCTCTGCCAGCGCCGCCTGGCTGGAAAACCGCGCTGGCTGCTGGCGGCTCTCTCCTGACAGCTGGCTCCTGTTCGACCATTTGATCCTGC
>Ga0209231_1000999_pt1 | contig 12216 bp, 11 predicted proteins | sample Deesub45470m_DNA_FD_188086 | JGI IMG/M metagenome (GOLD analysis project Ga0209231, IMG submission 188086) | Deep subsurface microbial communities from North Pacific Ocean - 450_OLKR46/470m Metagenome (SPAdes) (version 2) | ecosystem: Environmental > Terrestrial > Deep subsurface > Unclassified ... | reverse complement strand
ATCTTACAAACTAAAGTGCAAATTCAAAAAAATAAAGAAGGTAAAGGAAAATTGATAATTCCTTTTGCCACCGAAGATGATTTAGAGAGAATTGCTGAATTATTAGGTTTTTAATAGTGAATAACACTAACTTTTAACTTATTTGGATGTTATTAACCCAGCCATATTTTTTCTTTTTTAACTATCGTTTGCTTTGTTGGGTATTTGTTGTGTTGCTTGGTATTAGTACTTCTGTAAACGCTCAAGATTCTTTAGCGGTCAATTCCAACAACAATAAAGTACCTGATACCTTATTGATAGATATAGCCAAACCTCATTCTCCCGCAAAAGCTGCTATTATGAGTACCATTCTTCCGGGGTTAGGACAAGCCTACAATAAAAAATATTGGAAAATCCCCATAATTTACGGAGCAATAGGAACTTCCATTTATTTTGCAGTAGAAAACAACAAAACCTACGATAGATTTAAAACAGCATTGAGTGAACGATTGGATAATGACCCCAATACTGTTGATGAGTTTGATGGTCGTTTGTCAGTTCAGAGTTTAGAATCTAACTATAATTTTTACCAACGAAATAGAGATTTATCCATTATTGTGGCGGGCATTTTTTATGCTCTTAACATTGTAGATGCCAGTGTTGATGCTCACTTGTATTCTTTCCCCAAAAACGATAACCTTTCATTAAGAATAGTTCCAACTACACAATTAACAGCCAATAATAACATTATGCATGGAGCTAGTTTAGTATTTAATTTTTAGTAATGACAGCAAGTAGAAGTATCGAATCAATAAAAAAATTACTAGATCATCAGGTTTTTGAAGTAATTAAACAAGCTTCTGCAGAAATAGGGGTAGAAAGCTATGTGATAGGCGGTTTTGTTAGAGATTTTTTGTTAAACCGACCTTGTAAAGATATCGACATTGTTTGTAAGGGGTCAGGAATAGCCTTAGCCGAAAAAGTAGCTGAATTAATAGGGAACTCAACAAAAGTAACTGTTTTCAAAAACTTTGGAACAGCCATGTTGCAGTACAAAGATTATGAAGTAGAATTTGTTGGAGCAAGAAAAGAATCTTACCAAAGAAACTCCAGAAAACCTATAGTGGAAGATGGGACTTTGCAAGACGACCAAAACAGAAGAGATTTTACCATTAATGCCTTAGCCATTAGTTTAAATGAAGCCAATTACGGAGAATTGATTGATCCGTTTAATGGCATTGATGATTTAAAAAACAAACGCATTGTAACACCTTTAGATCCTGATATTACTTACTCAGACGATCCTTTAAGAATGATGCGGGCCATACGTTTTGCGGCTCAATTAAATTTTATTATTGAAGAAACCTCCTTGCAATCCATCGCCAAAAATAAAGAACGCATTAAAATTGTTTCTCAAGAAAGAATTATTGATGAATTGAATAAAATTATTCTCACCAAAAAACCATCAGTAGGTTTTGAGTTATTGTTTGATACGGGGTTGTTGGCAATCATTTTTCCGGAAATGGATAACCTGAAAGGAGTGGAGGTAATTAATGGAAAAGCCCATAAAGATAATTTTTACCATACCATACAGGTGCTGGATAATATTGCTCCCAATACAGATAATTTGTGGCTGAGATGGGCTGCTATTTTGCACGATATTGCCAAGCCGGCAACCAAACGATTTGACAAAGAAGTAGGGTGGACGTTCCACGGACACGAAGACAAAGGAGCTAAAATGGTTCCTAAAATCTTTAAAGCATTAAAACTTCCGTTAGATGCCAAAATGAAATATGTTCAGAAATTGGTAAGGCTCCACCTCAGACCAATAGCATTGGTAAAAGAAACCGTTAGTGATAGTGCTGTTAGAAGGTTGTTGTTTGAGGCAGGAGAAGATATTGATGATTTAATGACTTTGTGCAATGCAGATATTACTTCTAAGAATAAGCAAAAAGTCTTAAAATATTTGGCTAACTTTGAATTAGTTAAAGAAAAACTAAAAGAAGTTGAAGAAAAAGACCAGTTAAGAAATTGGCAACCACCTATAACAGGTGAGTTGATTATGGAAACCTTTAATTTGAAGCCTTGCAGAGAAATAGGCATTATTAAAGAAGCCATAAAAGAAGCCATTTTAGAAGGCGATATAGAAAATAACTACGAAGCAGCTTATCAGTTAATGCTTCAAAAAGGAAAAGAATTAAATTTAAAAACCCTATAAAACCCCAAAAACTATTACAGCAATGAGCATTTATAAGTTTAGAGTTCTGATTGAAGGAGAAAAACAAGTTTTTAGAGACATTGAGATTAAGAGTGACCAAAACTTTGAAGCATTTCATCAATCTATTTTAAAAGCATTTGATTTTGATAACGAGCAAATGGCTTCTTTTTATTTAAGTGATTACGATTGGAATAAAGGTCAAGAAATTTCTTTGTTTGACATGAGTATGTCTGATGAGGAAAAAGTATTGCAGATGAGTGAAACCCCAATAAAATCAATCATTAATTGTGTTGGTGGACATTTATTATATACCTACGATTTTTTAAACATGTGGAATTTCTTTATTGAATTGATAGAAATTTCGGTGAAAGAAAAAGAAGGTGAATTCCCTCAATTAGTTTATAGTCAAGGGACAGCCCCTGATCAAAATACCAGAAATAGCGTGCTTTCTGATGAAGAAATTCTGAACGAAATTCTTAAATCTGAAGGATTGGATGAAGACAAGTTAAAAGATAGCGATGAACCTTTTAATGATGATATCTTTGAAGGGTTTGATGATTTTGACGACTACCAATAAATAAAAATGAACTCCAAATTTTTAGTGGTTATTGCAGGACCTACGGCAGTTGGTAAAACAGCTTTAGCAGTAGAACTTGCACAACATTTCCGTACAGCGGTAATTTCTGCCGATTCACGACAATTTTACAAAGAAATAGCTATAGGTACAGCTAAACCAACTCCCGAAGAAATGAAAGGAGTGAAGCACTACTTTGTTGATTCCCATTCTATTCATGATGAAATAAATGTAAACGACTACGAACATCAAGTGCTTCAGTTGCTTAATCAGATTTTTAAAGATAATGAGGTAGTTATTCTTACCGGAGGCTCCGGATTATATATTGATGCGGTTTGTGATGGTTTTGATGATGATTTGCCCGAAGGAAATAAACAGCTCAGAAAAGAGCTGGAAGAACTTAAAAACAAGTACGGCATAGCTTTGCTTCAAGAAAAACTAAAACAGCTTGACGAAGATTTTTATAACGAGATAGATTTAGCCAACACCAAACGATTGTTTAGAGCAATAGAAGTCTGTATGCTGAGTAAGCAGAAATATTCCTCATTACGTAAAGGCAAGAAGAACCCAAGAGCATTTAACACCATTAAAATAGCCTTAAACCGACCAAAAGAAGTATTAAATGAGCGAATTAACCAGCGGGTGGATATAATGATGCAAGAAGGCTTATTGGAAGAAGCCAAAAAAGTACATCCTTATAAAGATAAAGTGGCACTAAAAACAGTTGGTTACAGAGAGTTATTTGCTTATTTTGAAGAAGAAACAAGCTTAGCAGCAGCCATAGAAAAAATAAAAACCAATACCCGCAGGTATGCGAAAAGACAAATAGCTTGGTTTAAAAGAAACGATAATGATTACCATTGGTTCCAACCCGAACAACAAGCGGAAATAATACAATTGATTGAGGAAAGAGTGGGGTAACGTTCCGTGTATGGCAAGTAGGGCAGTAGAAAGCACTAAACTTTCGAGTTCGCTCTGAGCCAAAACGTTGTATTTTGTTTTTAATTTATTTATTCCTAAAAGCCAAATCAACGATTTGGCGGTATTGATAAATAGTGCTGAACTTTCGTAAACCACTGACTATCCTATTTGCTATATACAGTGTTGGTGGTTGTTATTCTTCGTATTTTAATATTTTATCAAATCCAGAGTTGCCATAAATTGTGATAATACCTTTATTTATTAACTCATAAATAATTATTTTCTTGAAATTTTCATATACCGCAAACGTATTTAATCCAATACACCATCTAAAGAGTCTATTTGCTTTATTTTTCGGTTTAAAATAGGAGTCAATAAAATTGTAAATGACTCTTTCCTTGAATTTATATGATTTTGAAGAGTAAGAGAAGTCATAATCATTACTAGATTTTTGTTCAATATTTTCTTTTACGAAGTCGAATAGTTTTATGTTAAAATCAGTTGATTTGATTATTTCTGTCCATTTATTGATTATTATCTTTTTAAAGTAATTAATGATAAATATTCCTGTAACAAACAATAAGACACTAAGAGTAACTAGTTTAATTGTATTGGGGTCTATCATTGGAAGATAGTTTGTGTAAAATGAGACTGCTTTTTCTGTGGGAGAAAGTATTAAAACTAAACCACTTAAAAATGCAGAAATTCCCAATGCTATAATATTGCCAGTTTTTGGTTTGAAAATTTCCTTTAGTTTTTCAGACTCTTCTTTAATTTTTATGTCATTTAATTTTGAAATAGTCTCATCTTTCTTTTCTACATCCTTTTTTAAAAAATAGATGTCACTTTCTAAGCTTTTAACCTTGCTTTTTAATTCATCATTTTCAAGTTTTGCACTTACATAATCAAATTCAATTTCTCCTTTGTAAAGCTGAAGATCATTGTTGTTTTCAGGTGATACTTTTACATATTCACCAAACCTTTTATACAGGTCATTAAGTGCCTTTGCTTTCTCTTCATACTCAGCTTTAACTACATCATCGGTTGTCCTGTCTGGATGAATAGATTTTCTTTTCTTGTCTAGTAATTTAAAGAGTTCAATATCTGAAAAATTGTCTTCATTACGAATGTCAAGCGTTTCAAAAATCTCTTGTTTTATTTTTTCTTTCATTTCTATCTATATCTTCAATAACCACCAACGGTTAGTATATGGCAAGTAGGGCAGTAGAAAGCACTAAACTTTCGGTTGAGCACTTAGTTTGATACGAGCCAAAAGCCTTGATTGTATTAATGTTTCGCCTATTTTTTATATACATTGTTATCAGCTGGCTATTTTATATGTTTATATCTTTCTGAACGCATATTAAAAGCTTTTTCACTTCCTTCCATAACGTCACAAATTTCTTTTTTAATTGTCGGTTCTTCAACTGTTCCAGAATATAGAACTTCTAGATTCTTACTTTCAGAATCCATTGACAAAATATATTCAGCATCTCCATTTACTGGAATATTTGCATTATGGCTAACTACTATGATTTGCCTATTTTCTTTAGCTTGTTTTAAGCGGTCAACAATTAATTCATATACTAATCTATTGTCTAAATCATCTTCTGGTTGGTCTAATAAAAGAGGTGTATTACCTTGAGAAAGAATAAATGTCAAAATCGCTGTTGTTTTTTGACCTGCTGATGCTGTGGATAATGGCTTAAATGTAGACGAACCCGAAGGTTTGTATTGTATATCAATTTCATCTTCGGGAATAAGTAACTCAATTTCATCAATTTGAGATTCGGACATTCCCTTGACTAAATTCACAAAATACCTACTAACATTTGTAACAGTTTCCTCTTTTTTAATTTTTAAAAAGATATCGCGAACATCTTTTATTTTATTCTCAACATTACCATTAAAACAAATGTCAACCAATGAATCGATATCAGTTTCGAAACCAGTCCATCTTTGAGTAATAGCTCTAATTTTATTTACAAAATCAGCTTTATTTCTAAATTGCTTAATTGAAACTTTTACTTTATCATCTTGCATTAAGTTAGCTACAAAATTTCTTCTCAAGACAGTAATGTCTTTAGTCTTTTGCAAGAATTGATTTTGTAGATTTTCTCTTTCAGCTATTTCAGTTATTAGACTTAGTTCAATTGTTATTATTTTTTCTAGCTCTAATTCTTTTGCTTTTTTAGCTTCTGAAAGTTTTTCATAATTAGAAATATCATCAACTCCTTGAGCTTCTAATTCAATTTTTTTAGCGTTGAAATCAAGATTATTTTGGTCAAAATCTTTATTCCAATTTGTTAAAGGCAATGAGATGCTAAAGTCGGTTCTTAATTTCTCAGCTTTTCGTTTTAAAGCCTCTATTTCACGTTTGACTTCTTCATAACCATCAACAACACTCTTACTTAATGGAGAAATTTCGTCAGAATACTTTGTGTCAAATTCTGTAAAATCAATTTCTTCTATTTTAAGAGTATTGGAAAGATTTTCGATTTCTTCCTCATTGTTCTTGACTTCTAGAAGAAATTCATCAATAGTCTTTTTTTGACTTGTGAACTTATTTTTTGAAGTTAGTAATGAAGCTATACCACTTTGATGTAACAATTTAATCCGAGCGTCTAAATCCGTTATTTCAGTTTGTAGTTTTCCTTTTCCTGAAATTTGTTGTCTTATTGTTCTTATGGAAGCTGATTTCTCTAAAAACTCTTTTTTGATTATTTCTCTCTCATTTACAAGAGATTCCATTCCAGATATAGATTTATCAATTCTCTCTCTTAATGAATTAGGTTCTTGAGCTATTTCATATATCTGTTTTTGAGAATATTGTTCATATTGAAAAAAGTCAATAAATGATTCAGCTTCCTCTAAAATCCAATCATCTGTTTCTGAATCGTATTTCTGAATAATGATTGTTTGATTGACTGAATTAGAAATATCGCTTGCTATTATTTTATAAATAATACTATTTCTTATAAACTCTATCTCAATTGAAGTGTCTTCCTTGATAACACCTTTTTGAGTTCTAGTATCAAAACTTTTATAAAATTGATTATGGTCTTCAAGAATTTCTGTTAAATCGGCTAAATCATTTGTACGATTAAACAAGCCTCGAATAAATCTCAAAATACTTGATTTTCCACTACCACGACCTCCAATAATTGTAGTTAATTGTGGGTTAAAATCTATTTTTAGAGGAATGTTGTCTTTTGTTATTGTTGAATTAGAAACCGTAATAGATTTAATCCACAAGTCTGGAAGATTATAAGGCGAATTAGGAGAATTAAAATCATTCTTAATTCTGAAATCAGGTAATAAAAAGGCTTGTCTCAAACCTTCAAGTGAAGGCGTGTCGCCCATTTTAATCCAAGTAAACCTAGTTCCAATTCCATCCAAGCCGTGTTTAGAATTTTTTGGTGCGTGTGGGTTGTCGGAGAAAGTTACAATAGCTTTTTTAGATTCTAAGGCGTATTTTACACAAGTGTACCATTCTTTAATCGTTGAATCTTCGATTGAAGGTGTTGGATTATTATAATAATCGTTTAACTTTACTTTCAAATCTACATTACCTGTCGTTTGTAAAGAAGGGTCTAAAAATTCCTTATGAACTACTTGAACCGCATTTATCTCATATTCGGCATATAATTTTTTTAAATTTCCAACACTTACAGAGCCAAGTCCGTTGTATTCGTCAATATGTGCAGGAATTACTAATGCTCCATCTTTTATAGCTAATTCGGATATTTCAAAAATGCTAGAAATGGTTGCCGCCTCTTGTTTCCCAAAATCTTCTGCTTTGATATTCGCTCTAACAAGAAAATCTCTTATGTCCGCAGTAGTTTTAGTTGTGTCAAAAATTATAAGCAAATGAACCTTACTTGCATCACAAGTTATTTCAACCCCTGGAAAGATTGTCAATGAAGTGTCTTTCGCAGCTTCTTTTATTTCATCAATACTTGCTCCTGTATTATGGTCAGTAACAGCAACACAATTCAAACCCTGCTCAATAGCTCTGTCAACCCATTGTTGAGCGGTTACAGTTTGGTCTTCAAAACACTTGCTAGCAGTTGTGTGTAGATGTAAATCACATTTAAACCATCTACTTCCTTTATAATTTAATTCTGTCATTTAGGTTGTGTTTTTTGCTTGCTGGTAACTTGTATATATGTATACCTTTGGTGTACATGTCTAACATAATGTTGTTGTATATACACACTTTTTAGTGTACTTATTTTTATTTTGTAAATATACATTTTTTTACAAACCAAGCCAATAGCTTCATAAAAGTAGGTGGGAGTAGTTTAAAACCTCACACCTGCAATATCTTCATTTTTGTCCGTTACCTTCTCTTTCAATTATAATCATACTATGTTATCATTAATTTCTCCATAAATTAAATATAAAGCTCGCTCTAATTTTGAAAATCTATAAAAAAAGGTTAAATTTAGGACTACACCAAAAAGCGAGATTTACATGAGTACATCAAGAAAACATATTTTTCCTGAAATTTTATCTAAAGAAATTAATAAAGCATTTTCTTATTTCCCTGAATTAAAAAAAGTACCTATAGAAATTAAGTTTAAAAAAAATATAAAAAAATCTACTATGCAGGCACAACCTGATTTTAGCAGTTTACTTAAAAGTAAAGAACAGCGAAAATATTATATTTATATCAGTAAAACATTTAAAATTTCAGATAGAAAGTTTAAAACGATAGATTTGCCCTCAGATGTTTTAATTGGTTGGTTTGGTCATGAATTAGGACACATTATAGACTATCAACACAGGAGTAGTTTAAATTTAGTTTGGTTTGGAATACGCTATTTATTATTAGAAAATCATATTGTAGAAGCAGAGCGTATGGCAGATACTTATGCCGTTAATAGGGGGATGGGGAATTATATTTTAGAAACAAAAAACTTTATTCTTAATCACGCAGATATAGATGATAAATACAAATTACGAATGAAAAAATTCTATTTATCTCCTGAGGAGATTATGAATATTGTAGCAGAAAACGACACCGATAGCTAAGTTAATTATGCTTCACAAATGTTTCCCACTCCTCAAATTTATCTTCACTCATAACACGCTCCATTTTTACTTGCCCGCCTTTTTTCTTATTTGCATTACTCCACTCATGAAAAACTTTTGGAGAAATAACATTAACCTTTACACCTGCCAATGCTTTAGATCGTGCAACACTATAGTTTTTGTTCGCCTCAGACAAATAAGTATCTAACAATTCCGCTATTTTATCATTATCAACATCCATCTGGTCGGAACCTAAATACCAAGAATGATAAAAATCTTCACCAAATCGTTTTGCACAAATGGTATATTCTGTTATGCTCACATCTAATTTTTCTTCTACATGCTTTATAGCACTATCTAGCTTATTTACCGAAAGTTGAGAACCTACTGTATTCAGAAAAAACTTAGTCCTTCCCGTTATAATAATTTCAGCCCTTTCAATATTTGTAAAAGCAATGGTATCTCCAATTAAATAACGCCAAGCACCACTTACTGTTGATATAATCAATATATAATCTTGGTTTAACTCAACATCTGCTATCGTTAAACTTGGAGCATCGCTCACAATAGACCCATCTTGATTGATGTATTCCGGTTTAAAGGGAACAAATTCAAAGTAAATACCATTGTCTGTTATTAATTTCATTGCTTTAGTATCAGGTCGCTCTTGAAATGCTAAAAAACCCTCAGATGCTAAATAGGTGTCTAGCACTAAAATAGGTTTCCCTAAAAGCTTGTTAAAGCTCTTTTCGTAAGGACCAAATGCAACACCTCCTGAAGTGAAAACCCGTAAATTTGGCCATATATCATGAATAGAATCTAAGTTATGATGTTTTATAACCGCTTCTAACATTAACTCTATCCAAGAAGGTATGCCACTTAAAGCACCTATATCCCAATCTTTTGCTTTTTCGGCTATTTTTTTAACGCGTTTATCCCAATCATCAATTTTTGCAATTTCTTCTCCAGGTTTGTAGTAGCCACTAAACCATCCTGGAATGTTACTAGCACTAATGCCACTTATTTCACCTTCAAGATGCTCATCTTTTTCAATTAAATCTGTAGAACTACCCAACATCAAAATTTCTTTTTCAAAAAAATCAGCAGGTAAATCAAAATTTTTTAAGGCAAAAACCTGATTAATTCCTGCTTGGCGTATAGCATCAATCATAGCGCTTGTAACAGGGATACGTTTGCTTTCCTTGCCGGTAGTGCCGGAGCTTAAAGCAAAATAATGAGGAATTCCCGGCCACGTAATATCTTTTTGTCCATCAATAACCTTGTTCCACCATTTGTCTTTAATAGTTTCGTAATCGTGATATGGTATTGTCTGTGCAAATTTTTCAAGAGGTTTTTCATCATTTAATATTTCTTGAAAATTATAATGCTTTCCAAAAGCGGTATTTTTTGCCTTATCTAATAAATTATTCAAAGCATTTTTTTGCTCTTCAATAGGGTTTGATGCTGTACTAATAGTACCCTTTAACTCAATAAGTGCTTTTATAATTTTACCAATTATTGCCATCTTGTCTTTTGTTTCTTATCCGTAAACTTCAAAGTACTTTCTTTTGAACCTGAATAGCTATAAAGTTACAAAATTATTTTCTCTATAACAATGAGCTTGCTGCAAGCTAGAATAAGGGAGGTTTTTAGAAGTATTGACCAACAAGTGGAAATAATACAATTGATTGAGGAAAGGATAACGTTTTGCACCTACCCGAAGGTGTTGATTTCGAAGCACTTCACTGTCAACCAAGCAGAAACTTAGATAGTAGCACAAAGCTTGATTTGACCACGAAGCCACCACTTTTGGATAGGTGCTGTTATGGGCTGGTCTTCTTGTTTCTGTCATTAAATGCTTTTATTATTTCCTTCTCTTCTTTAGTTAATTTTTGATGATTGATGATAATTTTAAATGTTCTGTTAGTGTCAAGTCCTTTCGGAATACCTGAAAAAGCGTCATACCAAGTGCTAAATTCTACTTTCTCAACACAAGGATTTAGTGCCAAATCAATTTTTGATAAATCAATGTCTCCACGATATGCTCCAAGAGTAATTCTTCTTAAACACTTTAGTTGGTCAAAGTCGGCAGGGAATGGCTCTAATTTTGCGTGTCCGAAGTAAATGTCTCTTAGGTTAAGAGTTGTTTTAAATGATTGAAGCCCTTTAATATGAGATTTTTCAGCATAAAGACCTTCTAATCTATTTAGCCACTTTTCTGAAGTGTTGATGTTAATTTGTGAACCCCAAAAGAATACAGATTTAAGTTTAGGAAAAAGGTCAAGTCCTGCAATATTTTTTCGGCTCTCAATAACTATGTGTTCAACATTTTTAAACACACGAAATTTTTCAGGTATGGTGTCAAACATTGAAAACCTGATTGATTTAATTGTCAATCTTAAACTGTCCGATGAGTATAAATTGAAAATTGAATCACTTTTATTGCTGGACAGATTATAACTATAAAAACTTAGGTCTGTCTTGAAGTGTCCATAATTTTTAAATTTGGCAAAGTCCGTGCAATTACATTTTTCAATTGTTTCTTCAGCAGATTCATCATCATTTCCCACAACGTCAATAGTCGTTGGTTTAAGGGCAGTCGTGTCTGAATTCACAAATGGTTCTGATGATTTTTGGTCAGGTGATTTTGTTTCACAACCAAACATCAAAATTCCAAAGGTCAATATGTATAGTTTCTCTTTCACGTCTGTTTTTTAGGCTTGCCCATAACTTATATATGTATACCTTTAGTATACATGTTTAACTAATTTTGGGTAGATATATACACCAAGAGGTGTATATGTCTATTTTTTGTAAATATACATTTTTTTACAAATCAAGCAAAAAGCTCCATATAATAACGAGTGGTTTTAAGCCCAAATAGGAGGGTGGTGATGTGTTATGAGTTGGCACTTAAAACAAATGAAACACATCCTATAAAATTGAAGCTATTGAAATTAAGCTACTTAAAATTATATTTTTTTTTCATTAATGCTAATTTATTTAAAAAATATAGTAATTTTATTCTCTATTTTTTAGGAATAAATAATAGATTTGTAAGCATAAAATAAGTTTAACTAAAAATTAAAACATGATGGAAGAGAATGAAAACAATGAAAACAGAAGAGATGAAGTATTTTCTAAAGTAGTAAGAGCTGGGAAAAGAACTTATTTTTTCGATGTAAAAGCAACTAAATCTGACGATTATTATTTGACGATTACAGAGAGTAAAAGAAAGTTTAATGGCGACAACCAAAAGTTTAGCTACGAGAAACACAAATTGTTTTTATACAAAGAAGATTTAGAAAAATTTTCTGAAGGACTAAAAGAAGCCGTAGAGAAAATTAAAGAACTTAAATTAGAACAAGGAGAAGAAGTAGTTGAAAAAGTTGCTAGCAGCTTTACCGATATCGATTTTGACGATTTAGGTACCAACCATACAGAAACAGAATAACAAAATAGTTAACTTTTAATTGATAAACCGAAT
>Ga0209231_1000998_pt1 | contig 12217 bp, 14 predicted proteins | sample Deesub45470m_DNA_FD_188086 | JGI IMG/M metagenome (GOLD analysis project Ga0209231, IMG submission 188086) | Deep subsurface microbial communities from North Pacific Ocean - 450_OLKR46/470m Metagenome (SPAdes) (version 2) | ecosystem: Environmental > Terrestrial > Deep subsurface > Unclassified ... | reverse complement strand
TCCAGCGTTCCTCGATAAGCCGCCTGAGCCCACGCGAACTATCCGCCAAATAAATGGTCCAGTGATCGTCGAGAGTCGCGCCGCCCAGCAGTGCGCAGGCGGCCAAGGCCGTGATGATAATCGCCAGCGCGACCGCAGCCGTCGTGTCTGGCGCGCGTCGCCGTCGGCCCGCCTTGATATCCCCCGTCATGACACCCCCGTATCAAAGCGACGTATTGCTGTCAGTGGGCCAAATCACACAGTAAGCTTTCGTCATGATTTTCCGTTTTATGGTCGCATCGCTCGCGACCCTCCTTTCAGTGGCGTCGGGCGCGGCTACCGGGGCTGATTTGCGAGACTATTGTCCGGATCGGCCGGGCCTCGGCACACCAAGTCGCACCGTCGATCCGGGGCATGTCTCGGTCGAGATGGGCATGGCTGACTGGACGCTCGACCGCACCAGCGCAGAGCGAACTGACACGCTGCTGCCGGGTGATGTGCTTATCCGCTACGGAATTGCCGACCATGCGGAGGTGCAGTTCGGCTGAACGAGCTTCGGTCGGGAACATGATCGCGATCGTCTGACCAAGGTTCGGTCGACCGACAGCGGCGCCGGAGACATTCTCGTCGCCCTTCGTCGCAATCTTACCAGTCCGGACGGCTCGGGGTTCTCGTTGGCGCTGATGGGGGTTGCGACCTTGCCGGCGGGTCGTGGGCCGACAGGTGCAGGAGACTGGGGCGCAGCTTTGCGTATGCCGATGTCCTACGCGCTCGACGATCGCTTCAGCATCGAATGGGTGCCGGAGGTGGATGCCATGGTCGATTCGGACGGGGCAGGGCGGCATCTCGCCTATTGCAGCATCGCCGGGCTGGAAGCGAAGCGCGACGCCAAATGGAGTGCGACGGCCGAATATCAGCTCGTCCGCGATCGCGATCCGGCAGGGCATGAGAGCCAGCAACTCGCTGGCCTGTCGCTGGCCTGGCAACCGCGCGACGATCTCCAGTTCGACGTCGGGGCCAACGGCGGCCTCAACCATCACACGCCCGACGTGGAGCTCGATATCGGACTATCCCAGCGCTTTTGAGTCGAAGACAAAAAAAGGGGCATCCGAAGACGCCCCCTTTCCAAGACCTGTTCGCAGCGATCACATCGCCGGCAAGAGCCGCTTCTCTCCGGCGATGCGCATCATCGCTTTCTGCAGCTTGTCGAAGGCGCGGACCTCGATCTGGCGAACCCGCTCGCGACTGACGCCATAAACCTGGCTCAACTCCTCGAGCGTCTTGGGCTCATCGACCAGGCGGCGCTCGACCAGGATATGCTTCTCGCGATCGTTCAGCGCCGCGAGAGCCTCGTTCAGCATGTTATGCCGGACGCTGCGTTCCTCGACATCCGCAAGACGCTCGTCCTGCAACTGGCCCTGGTCGACCAGCATATCCTGCCACTGGCCTTCGCCGTCCTCGTTCACCGAAACGTTGAGCGAAGCGTCGCCACCCATCGACATGCGTCGATTCATGTTGGTGACTTCCTCCTCGGACACGCCGAGATCGGTGGCGATCTTGCGAAGGTGCTCAGGCTTGAGGTCGCCGTCTTCGAACGCTTCGAGCTGCGACTTCATCCGCCGCAGGTTGAAGAACAGCTTCTTCTGCGCCGCGGTGGTGCCCATCTTCACGAGGCTCCACGACCGCAGGATATATTCCTGGATCGAGGCCTTGATCCACCACATCGCGTAGGTGGCGAGGCGGAAGCCACGATCGGGCTCGAACTTCTTCACGCCCTGCATCAGGCCGATATTCCCTTCGGAAATCAGCTCGCTGGCGGGCAGGCCATAGCCGCGATACCCCATCGCGATCTTCGCGACGAGGCGAAGATGCGAGGTTACGAGACGGGTCGCGGCCTCGGGGTCGCCATGCTCCTGAAAGCGCTTGGCGAGCATATATTCTTCTTCCGGCTTCAGAAGCGGAAACTTCCGGATCTCGGCCAGATAGCGGTTGAGGCTCTGCTCCCCGCCCAATGCGGGGATCGTGGCGGGCACGTTCTTTCCGCTTGCCATGATCTTCTTACTCCCTAAGCGGCATCCGTTATGGGTACCGCGAACCTCGTTGCATCGTAGGGGAGAATCACTCCCGTACCGTTCTGTAACATCTATAACAGCTTTACCCGCAGTTCGCTGAACAATTGCTGCATATCCTGCGGAATTTCGCTATCGAAACGTAAAGTTTCGCTTGTCACCGGATGCACGAAGCCCAGCCGGGCAGCGTGCAGCGCCTGACGCTCGAATTTCAAACGGTTGAGCAACTCGCGATGTTCCGGTCGCGACCGGCCGTAAACCGGATCGCCGAGGAGCGGGTGGCCGAGTGAGGCCATATGCACCCGAACCTGATGGGTCCGGCCGGTTTCGAGCCGGCATTCCACCATCGCCGCGGCCTTGAGCCGTTCGATCAGGGTGTAATGGGTGACAGCATGCTTGCCCCGGCCGTCGGATACGATCGCGATCTTCTTTCGATTGGCCGAGGAGCGGCCAAGCGGCGCATCGACCGTGCCTTCGGACAGCTTCGGATGCCCGGCGACGATCGCCTTGTAGCGGCGGTCGATGCTGTGCTTGGCGAACTGTGCTGCCAGCCCGACATGGGTTGGGTCGGTCTTGGCGGCGACCATCAGCCCGGACGTGTCCTTGTCGATGCGGTGAACGATGCCCGGCCGCTCGACCCCGCCGATGCCCGACAGGCTGCCCCGGCAATGGTGGAGCAGGGCGTTGACCAGGGTTCCGTCGAAATTGCCGGCGGCCGGGTGGACCACCAGGCCGGCGGGCTTGTCGACGACGATCAGATGTTCGTCCTCGAAGACGATGGTGAGCGGAATATCCTGCGCTTCATTATGCGCGGGTGTCGGATCGGGGACGCTCACCGAGAAGGAAGCGCCTGGCGTCACCTTCGTCGCAGGGTCGCGGGCGAGAGCACCTTCGGCATTCGTGACCTGGCCAGAGGAGATCAGCGCCTTGAGCCGCTCGCGCGACAGGGTGGGCAGAGCGACGGCCAGCGCGCGATCCAGCCGCCAGCCACCGGCGTCCTGTGGCACCACGGCCTGCAATGTCGATTTCCCCCCGGCCATCCTGTACCGATGTGGCGATGGAACTGACGATATCAAGGGCGATGTTGGACGAAATCCTGTCCACTGCGAGCGCTTCTCCGACAGCGGAGATTTGCGGGCTTCTGCTGGGACGGGGGGCGGTCGTCACGGCGCTCCGTCCCTGCGCCAACGTCGCCGCCGATCCGCGCGACAGTTTCGAAGTCGATCCCGCCGCGCTGATCGCCGCGCACCGGGCCGGGCGGGCGGGGGGCGCCGCGCCGATCGGCCATTATCATTCGCATCCCAACGGGTCGCCTCATCCGTCCGAACGGGACGCCGCAGCCGCCGAGCCGGGGAGTTACTGGATTATCGTCGGTGAGCATGAGCTGCGGTGTTGGTATGCCGACGGCAGGGGGCCTTTCCGCGCCGTAACGATCCTTGCCGTCGACAATCGCTGATTGCGCTACCGTTCCGCGCTTGCCAAAAGACGCGACCTTCGTTCGCCCTTTAAGGAAGTCTCCATGGTCAATCGTTCGGCCGAGTTCGCGAGCCTGCTCTGTTCGCGGCTGTGCCACGATCTGCTGTCACCGGTCGGCGCGCTCAACAACGGGATCGAGCTGCTCGCGGACGAGACCGATCCCGAAATGCGCGAGCGCTGCATGGAGCTTCTGGCCGAAAGCGCACAGACCACGGCGAACCGCCTGAAATTCTACCGGCTCGCCTTCGGATCGGCCGGTGGTTTCGGCGAGCTGGTCGATACCCGCGAGGCGCGTTCGGTGATCGAAGGCTTGCACAGCAGCGGGAAGGTCCAGCTCGGCTGGATGGTCGATGCTCCGGCGCTGCCCAAGTCGGCGATCAAGACCTTGCTCAATCTCGCGCTGATCGCGGGTGACGGCCTGGTCCGGGGCGGACAGCTCGATATCGCGGCCGAGGGGGGCGAAGTCGTGATCCGCGCCGAGGGGCCAAAGGTCGTGCTCGACCCCGAACTGCGCAACGCGCTGCTTGGAGAGGCCGATCCCGACATGATTTCGCCGCGCGCCGCGGCGGCCTGGCTTGTCCACATGCTGGTCAGCGAATGTGGCGGTTCGGTGCAGGTTTCCCAGCCCCAGGACGGGGTGCTCATGATCGGCGCAACGCTGCCTGGCGGGTGACCAGGCAGCTATTCTCAGAAGTATCCTGATCGATATCCTTATTGCGGGAGCGCGATGCTCGCGCGCCTCCAGGGGGGCGCGTAAACCCCGCCTTAACCATGTTGCGCCATGACCGGTTTCGAAGAACCGGTTCGGGAAGAATGCCATGGACGATCTGCTCGGCGATTTCGTCGCGGAGACACGCGAAACCCTCGAAGCCCTGTCGGGGGAAATCGTCGCATGGGAACTTGCGCCCGATGACCGCTCACGGCTCGATGCGATCTTCCGCTTCGTCCATACGGTAAAGGGGAGCTGCGGCTTCCTCGATCTTCCGCGACTCGAAAAACTCAGCCATGCGGCCGAAGACGTCCTGGCCGACGTCCGCGCCGATCGCCGGCGCCCCGATTCGGGCCTGGTCAGCGCGGTGTTGGCGGTGATCGACCGGATCGCTGAGTTGACCGACGCGATAGAAGACGGGCGGTTCATCGCCGATGCCGACGATGCACGCCTCATACAGGCGCTTCAGCCGGGCACTGCGCCGGCTCCCGCGATCATTCCCGCACCTTCGACTCTCGACGACGACGTTGCCGAATTGGCCCAGGCGCTGGATGCGATCCAGGCCGCCAACGATGGCGCGGACGACGAAAACGAGGTGGTGGTGGTCGCCGATGTCGCCGCACCGCAGGTCGATCGCCCAGTCACGTCGGCGCCGGCCACGCCCCGCGTCGTATCCCGGACGATCCGCCTGCCGGTCGACCTGCTCGATCGCATGATGGCCGGCGTGTCGGATATGGTGCTCGCCCGCAACGAACTGGCCCGCCGGCTGCGTGAGAGCGGCACCGAGTCGAACACCGAAGTCGCCTTCGAGCGCCTGTCGCAGTGCATCGCGGAAATGCGCGACTCGATCACCCGCACCCGCATGGCGCGGGTCGAGCATCTTTTCACCGCGCTGCCCCGCATGGTGCGCGATATCTCTGCCGAACTCGGCAAGATCGTGCAGCTGGAGATCGACGGCGGCGACGTCGAGCTGGACCGCGAGATGATCGAGATGATCCGCGATCCGCTGACCCATATCGTTCGCAACGCAATCGACCACGGCATCGAACTGCCCGAAGTTCGCGTCCTCGCCGGCAAGTCGATGGCGGGCCGTCTCCATGTCAGCGCGCGGCAGGTGGGCAACCAGATCCTGATCGAGGTGATCGACGACGGTCGCGGCATCGATGCCGATCGGCTGGTGCAGAAGGCGATCGCCAGCGGCATCCTCGGCCAGGAACGCGCTGCCACCCTCAGTTGGGAACGCAAGCTCGAACTGATCTTCGAGCCGGGCCTGTCGACCGCGCAACAGGTGACCGCCATTTCAGGCCGTGGCGTCGGCATGGACGTCGTCCGCGCCAATGTCGAACGGATCGGCGGCCTGGTCGATGTCGAGAGCCGGCCGGGGCAGGGGCTTCGCCTGACCTTGCGCGTGCCGCTCACCCTGACCATCATCCCGGCCCTCACGATCAGCGCCGGCGGTCAACATTTCGCCATTCCGCGATCCGCGATCGACGAAATCGTCCGCGTCGGCGGCGATGCAGTCCGCATGGCCACGCTGGGCGGCGCCGACATCGTCTTCATTCGCGGCACCCGCGTGCCCGTGGTGTCGCTGAACAAGGTGCTTGGCCTCTCCGAAACAAGCGCGCAGGCGAATCTGGTCGTGCTCAAGCTGTCTGGCGGAGCGCGCTATGCGCTCGCGGTCGAAGCTGTCCATGACCATGAGGAGCTGGTGGTGAAGCCGGCTGCGCCGGTGGTGATGGCCTGCGGTATCTATGGCGGCACGACCTTGCCCGACAACAGCAGGCCGATGCTGCTGCTCGACGTGGCCGGCGTTGCTGAAAAGGCCGGCGTTCGCCACGATGAAAAGGGCGCGGCCGAGACGGTTGTCGAGGACAACGACGTGGATCAGGATGAGAAGGGTACAGTGCCCGTGCTGCTGTTCCGCGATCTCGACGGCATCGAGCGCGGCGTGCCGCTGGCACTGGTCGAGAGGATCGAGGATTGCTTCTCGACATCGGTCAGCACCACCGCCGGTCGCATGCGATTGAACATCGATGGTCGTCTCGTGCCCCTCGTCTCATGCGGCGCACCGATCATCGAGCCGAAAATCCGCGTCCTGCGCATGCGCGATGGCGGTGAGGAACTGGCCTATGCGATCGATATCGTGATCGACATCGTACCGGTCGCGATCGAGCTGCAGCGGAGCACCGTGCCGGGGCCGGTATCCGGGGTGATGCTGGTCGAGGATCGACCTGTCGAGTTCATCGACGCCTTCTGGCTGTTCGCGCAGGGGTTGGGCATCGAGCCTGCGCCCGCACAGCGGCCCATCTGCCTGCTATCGGATGAGGACCCCTGGACGCGCCAGGTACTGGCGCCGCTGGTCGAAAGCGCTGGCTACAAGATCATCTATTCGCAGGATACTGGCGTGGCAGCCGACCTGGTGATCATCGCCGACGGCACGGCATCCGAGCCGACCGAAGCCGGAGCGGTGCTGCGACTCCGCCAGAACGCCGAGGAGCGCGGCGGCTCACCCAACAGCCTGTGGCGTTATGACCGGATCGGCCTGACCGCCGAACTGCGGCGCCATTGGAACAAGCGGAGCGCCTGACCATGAACGATCTCTACCTCATTGTCGAAATTGCGGGTCAGCGCGCCCTGCTCCCAGCTGCCTGCGTGGAGTCGGTCGTCGAGATCGAGGATATCGCGCCGGTGCCCAGTGCCCCGCCCCATGTCTTCGGCCTGTTCGCCTTGCGCAGCCGGGTGCTCACCGTGATCGACACGATCGCGGCACTTGGAGCGGGCCGCAGCTGCGATGGCGAAAAGCAGGCCGTGATCGTTCATGTCGATGGGCATCTCTACGGTATCCTGGTCGACGATGTGGACGATGTCGTCCAGATCGACGGCGTTCCCGCCCACCCGCGCGCACCGCTGTCGGCGGGTTGGGCCCGCTATTCGAACGGGGTGCTGGACCATGACGGCGAACCGATGCTGCTGATCGACGTTGCGGCGATGATCGCCGGGCCAATCGACATAGCCGCTTAGGCCGTTAACGGCACGCTTACCGGTCTAAGCCTAGAGACAGTTGAATTGCCCATCCAAGACGGAAGACCGTGATGAAGACCTGCCTGGTTGTCGATGATTCCAAGGTGATCCGAAAGGTCGCGCGTCATATATTGGAGGCGCTGAACTTCACCGTCGAAGAGGCCGGCGATGGGCGCGAAGCGTTCGATCGCTGCAACGCCGGCGATCTGCCCGATGTGATCCTGCTCGACTGGAACATGCCGGTGATGAGCGGCATGGAGTTCCTGCGGTCGCTGGGCGCCGCCGATTTCGAGAAGCGGCCGAAGGTGGTGTTCTGCACCACGGAGAATGACGTTGCGCATATCCGTGCGGCGATCGAGGCGGGGGCGGACGAATATATGATGAAGCCGTTCGATCGAGAGACGCTCGAAAGCAAGCTGCAACTGGTCGGCGTTGCCTGATCCATGTCTCGGGGGGGACACAGCGGCAGCCTAAGGGTGGGGGTCACCGATCTTGGCAGGGGACAGCCCCGGCCGATCCGGGTGCTGCTCGTCGACGATTCGCTGGTGGCCCGAACCGTACTGGCCCGTCTGCTCGAGAGCCGGCCGGAATTCGAGATCGCCGGCGCGGCGCCCACCGCCGACCAGGCGATCCATTTCCTTAGCAGCCACGACATCGACATCGTCGTCCTCGACGTCGAAATGCCCGGCAAGGACGGGCTGACCGCGCTTCCGGAAATCCTTGAAGCCAGCAATGGCGCTCACGTGCTGGTCGTGTCCTCCGCCGCCGAGGCGGGGGCCTCTGCGACCGTTCGGGCGCTGACCCTGGGCGCGACCGATACGCTGCTCAAGCCGACAGCCGGCAATTTCGCCGGGGAGTTCTCGCACAAGTTCATCGACGCGCTGCTGCGGATCGGCCATTCCAATCGGCAGGCGCACCGGCCCGACCGCCGTGCACCGGATGCGTCGCCACGCCCCGTCGTGGTGACGCCGATCATCGCCTTGCAGCCCGTCAGGTCCGGCAAGATTTCCTGCCTGGCGATCGGCGCCTCAACGGGGGGGCTCCACGCGCTGTCCGCCTTCCTGCGGCGGCTGACCCCCGGCTTCCGGGCACCGATCCTGATCACCCAGCATCTGCCGCCGCCCTTCATGCCCTATTTCGCGGCCCAATTGCGCGATATCGCGGGCCGGCCGACGTCGGTGGCGGCCGACGGTACGCCCCTGGTGCCCGGCGAAATGCTCGTCGCGCCCGGTGAAGGCCATATCCGCCTCGCCCGCAGCGGCTCGCGGATCGTCGTTCGCATCGATCCCGCTCCGGCCCCCAGCCGGTGCATGCCTTCGGTCGATCCGATGTTCGAGGCGATGGCGGAGATATTCGGCGGCGAAGGCGTCGGGGTCGTGCTTACCGGCATGGGTCGCGACGGTACGCTCGGCGCCGAGACCATGGTCGCGGCGGGCGCGGAGATACTGGCGCAGGACTTGGCCACCTCGGTCGTCTGGGGGATGCCGGGATCGGTGGCGCAAGCGGGGCTCGCCTCGCTGGTGATGTCGCCGGAGGATCTGGCGCGCCATGTCTGCCACCGCAACGCCGGTGGCGCATGGACGTAAGCCCGCGCGCGGCGGTGGCGATCGCGCGCCTGTTCGAACAGGCCACGGGCCAGACCCTCTCCCAGGACCGCTTCTGGCGGATCGGTACCACGCTGACGCCCTTTTGCAAGGCGCGGGGTATCCCGAGTTTCGACCATCTGGCGCATGCGCTCGATCGAGGGATCGATCGCGAGTTGTCGCTCGACATGATCGATGCCCTGTTGAACAACGAGACCAGCTTCTTCCGCGACCTGGGGGTCTTCACCCAGGTCGAGAAGGGGATATTGCCCGGGCTGGCCGCGGCACGGGAGCGCGAAAAGCGTATCCGCATCTGGTCCGCCGCCTGTTCGACCGGACAGGAAGCCTATTCGCTGGCGATGCTGTTCGCCGAGCAGGCAGAGAGGTGGGCCGGCTGGCGGATCGAAATCTTCGGCAGCGACATTTCCCGCTCGGCGATCGAACAGGCGAGGGGCGGGCTCTACACCCAGTTCGAGGTCCAGCGCGGCCTGCCGATCCGGCAACTCATCGCCTGGTTCGATCCGGTGCTCGATCAGGGGTGGCGGGCGAAGCCGCAGCTGGCGTCCTACGTTACCTTCCAGCGGCATAATCTGCTCGGTCCGCCGCCGGCCGGGGGACGTTTCGACCTGATCCTTTGTCGCAACGCACTGCTCTACTTCTCGCCGGAACGGCGCCACCAGATGCTCGAAGGGCTCGCGCTGGCCATCGCCCCCGATGGCGGCCTGCTGCTGGGCGCTGGCGAGACGGTACACGGCTCGACCCGCTTCGTGGCCGACCCCGACCTGCCGATGGTCTATCGCCCTGCCGGCGCGCGCAGCATATCCCACGCGGCCTGACAGTTCTGGGCCGAGCAAAGCGCTTCCTCCCCGGGCGATCAGGCCTTAAGCGTCCGACATGGATGAAATCATCGATTGTCCGTCACCGAATCATGACGAGCGGACTCTGCCCATCACCATGCTGGTGCTTCATTATACCGGCATGCAGGACGCCGCGTCGGCGATCGCCAGGCTGACCGATGCCGAGGCGAAGGTTTCGAGCCATTATCTCATTGCCGAAGACGGGCAGGTGATGCGCCTGGTGCCCGAAGCGCGCCGGGCCTGGCATGCCGGACAGGCGCGCTGGCGGGGCATCTCGGACGTCAACTCGGCCAGCGTCGGGATCGAGATCGTCAATCCCGGGCACGAGCTGGGCTATCGGCCCTTTCCAAAGGCGCAGATGGACGCGTTGATCCCGCTGATTTCGGATATCTCGACTCGTCATGCGATTGAGCCGACCAATGTGGTCGGCCATTCCGACGTCGCGCCCCGGCGCAAGCAGGATCCAGGCGAATTGTTCGACTGGGAATTGCTCGGCAAGCTTGGCCTGGCGTTGCGGCGGCCCCGCCACGGCCTGCAGGATCCGCACTGGACGCCGGGCGGCTTCCTGCTGGCGCTCGAGCGCTTTGGCTATGATGTCAGTGACGGGCCAGCCGCCGTCACGGCCTTCCAGCGCCGTTTTCGCCCGGAGGGGATCGATGGCATTGCCGATGGCGAATGTCGGGGAATCCTGCTGCGCCTGCTTCTGCACCGCGAGGGCGAAGGGCTGCTTGAGTCCACCGGGAAAACCCCCTAACGGCACCTTCACCAGAGGGCCGGGCGATCGCCGCGCAGCGATGCGGGGAGGAAAGTCCGGGCTCCAAGGAGTAACGGTGCCGGGTAACGCCCGGCGGGGGCGACCCCAGGGACAGTGCCACAGAAAGCAGACCGCCCGGCGGGTTTCGAACTCCGGGTAAGGTAGAAAGGGTGCGGTAAGAGCGCACCGCGGGCCCGGTAACGGGAACGGCATGGTAAACCCCACCGGGAGCAAGATCGAATAGGGACGGCATATGGGCCACTCCGCCCAGTCGTCCGGGTTGATTGCTGGAGGCCGGGTGCAAGCCCGGTCCTAGAGGAATGATCGCCCATCCGGCGCCAGGATCGTCTTGGCCCGGTGGACAAAACCCGGCTTACAGGCCCTCTGGTATTTTTCGCGATGTCGCTCCGATCCGATGATCGCCCCGCGGCAATGCCAGCAATGCTCGTTTAGTTGGCCAGCGTCGCTGCGCGGGCGGTCGTCGCAACGCTGCTGGTCGAGCTATCAGCAGGAGGCGTCATCGGGCCATGGGCTCTGTCGAGGTAAAAGCCGGCCAGAAAATAATGCGCGCGCACGGCTGCAGGGTGCCGGGCGGCCTGCGCCATCGCGAGTTCGGCTTCGGCGCGTTGCCGATAATAATCGCTGTCCGGATCCATAAGCATCCCCGTTTCGAGCGAAACATAATGCGGCAGGAGCGATAGGGATGCCCATCCAGATCAATAGACGCCGAAAATTATCCCGGTTTTAGCGCACTTCGGCGCAATCGCCGCAAGTGTGCAGGTGCGGAAGGCGTCGCTGTCTGCGCCGGCCGGTCAGTTGCGGGTCCACAAGGCCGATAGCGCCGAGTGAAGTTCCTGATTGGAGAAGGGCTTCAGCAATCGCGGCGAACCATGGAATTTGCTCGGCTCTTTGCCGACGCTTACGCCGCTGGTGAACAAAAAGGGGATTCCCCTTTCGATCAGCACGTCGGCCACCGGATAACAGGCCTCGCCTTTCAGCCAGACGTCGAGCACCGCCGCATCGATGTCCGCCGACCTCGCGACGTCAAGGGCGCTTTCCAGCGTCAGGCAGGGGCCGACGACGTCCGCGCCCAACTCTATCAGCGAATCCTGTATTGCACTGGCGATAATGATCTGGTCCTCGACGACGAGGACTGCGGGGCGTCTGTTTGACAATCTGGAAATCTCCGCAGGATCCTCAATGTGCGTTCGCGACAATTCAAAAGGCCTTGATTTGGCACTTACTCCTGCCGCGTCGAACCGATCGGAGATGGCGCCTGTCACGCATTGCGACGCATTGGCCTCCCTCTCCGCAGGCCCTGTTTCGAGCCGCCGATGCGGGCGCAATAAGCTGACCTCTCGTTTCTTGCCTTCGCTGAAAATCTTGAGAAGTGTCGCAAACGCCATCACTCATACCGCCGGCCGGATGTCTACTGGCAACGCATCGAAGGCCGGCTCGCTCCCCAATGCGATTAGCACAAATTCAAATTGTAAACTATTGTTAAAAAGTCAATTGTGAAAAGATAGCGTGCAGTAAATTTCTATCGATCCGGGACGACACAGCTTCTGGCGGAAAAATTGGTCCAAATACGGACTTTGCATATAAGTCTATTTGTTCACCTGAAGAGGGAAAGGCAAGATCAGATATTAATATGATAAGTATAAGAAGGTAGGAAGAGTAATTCTCCTATCCATATTGCCAGCATGAAGATGCTGTCTAGTGAGCAATGGCTCACATTGCGATATAACGAAATGCTGACGCCTTCTACT
>Ga0209231_1000996_pt1 | contig 12245 bp, 10 predicted proteins | sample Deesub45470m_DNA_FD_188086 | JGI IMG/M metagenome (GOLD analysis project Ga0209231, IMG submission 188086) | Deep subsurface microbial communities from North Pacific Ocean - 450_OLKR46/470m Metagenome (SPAdes) (version 2) | ecosystem: Environmental > Terrestrial > Deep subsurface > Unclassified ... | reverse complement strand
GATTTCATCACCACGCCGACGCGCCTGATTAACATGAATCAGCTCGGCAACGCCCTCAACGACCTGCGCGACCCGCCGGTGCAGAGCCTCTACGTCTACCACTCCAACCCGGCCGCAGTAGCCCCCGACCAGAACCGGGTGCTGCAGGGGCTGGCGCGGGAAGAGCTCTTCACCGTGGTCCACGAGCGCTTTCTCACTGACACCGCCCGCTACGCCGACATCGTCCTGCCGGCGACGACCTCCCTCGAACACAGCGACATTTACCGCTCCTACGGCACCTACTGCATCCAGCGAGCGAGGGCGGTGATCTCGCCGGTCGGCCAGAGCAAATCGAACTGGCAGGTCTTCGCCCTCTTCGCGCAAGCCATGGGTTTCCAGGAACCGTTCTTCCGCCAGAACGCCGACCAATTGATCGACCGACTGCTGGAAATCCCGGCAGCGCTGCGCGAGGGGATTGACATCGGTGCCCTGCAGCAGGGCAAGGCGGTGGAGCTGAGAATTCCGACAGGGGCTCAACCGTACGCCACCCCCTCTGGCAAGATCGAGCTGCTCAACCCACGCCAGCCCCGACCGCTGCCGGTCTTTCTCCCTCCGCACGGCGGCAATCAGCCCCTCAAGCTGATGACGGCGCCCAACCCCTACGCCCTCAACTCCTCGTTTTACGAACGCGATGAGCTCAGGGGAAAACAGGGGGGGATGCTGCTCAAAATGAATGTTGAAGATGCTGCCGTCCGCAATCTAACCGACGGCGCAGAGGTGATAGCCAGTAACGAACTGGGCAATGTCCGTTTCCTGCTACAGGTCAGCGAGCAGGTGCCGGCCGGGGTGGTGGTCGCCGAGGGGGTCTGGTGGCTGGAGTTCGCTCCGGGCGAGCGCTCGGTTAACGCCCTCACCTCGCAGCGCTTGACCGATCAGGGTGCCGGCAGCACCTTTTACGATAATACAGTGGAGGTACGTCCGGCCTGATGTCCGACTCGCTGGAGGACCTTAAGCTCCCCCCTGAGAAGGACCCTCTGGGGCCTAAAGGGAGGTTTGGAGGGGTTTGACGCAAAGTATCAGATCAGACCGAAGCTACGCAGCAGGAAGATCCCCAGCGTCGTTGAGACCATCGAGCCTAACGAGGTCGCGGCAATAATCGCTGCAGCGAGGTGATGGTTGGCCTTCATCGCCTGCGCCATGGGATAGCTGGCAGCGGCGGTCGGCGCGGCGCACATCAGATAAAGGACACCAAGGGCTTCGCCACGCAGGCCGATAGCTATGCCACCCAAAGTGATCAGCAACGGCACCAGCAGCAATTTCCCCAACACCGCCCAGTAGAGCGGCTGCGAAGTCTGGAATTCGCGCAGCCGGATCGAGGCCCCGGCGCAGATCAGGGCCAGCGGCAGGGTCATCTGGGCAAAATAGCCACCGGTGACTAGCAAGATTTCCGGTACATGGACACCGCTCAGCGAGATAATCACACCGGCACCAATGGCCAGGATCAAAGGATTCTTCAAAATTCCCTGCACCATGAGGCCAAGGCCGGCCGGCCCCACAGGCTGGTCCTGATGTCGGGTCAGGGTAATGACCGCCAGTATATTGAAGAGGGTGGTCATCACGGCGAGGTAAATTGAAGCAGTCGTCACCACGCTCTCGCCAAAAGCGCTGAGGCAGAAGGCCAGACCGATGATCCCCATGTTGCTGCGATAGGCCCCCTGGACGAACACCCCCCGATCCCGCGGTTCCTGCAGGCGGGGGGCGATGCAGCGATCGAACACCACGAAAAGCAGCACGGTAGCGCTTAAAGCGTAGACAATCAGGGTGATCGGCAGACCATGGCGAAAATCGGTCTGCACCAGCTTAACGAACAACAGGCAAGGCAGGGTCACCTTGAACACCAGGTCGGAACCAACCTTGGCGAATTCTTCGGTGACCAAGCCAATCCTTTTGAACCACAGACCCAGGCCGAGGATGCAAAAGATCGGTGCGGTTATCAGCAGAGAGTAATAGATATCAGCCAGCATGAAACAGCCTCGGTTTGCAGAGAAGAGACTTACGCAGCCGGGCGGCTGCAGCGCGCAACAGCGGGAAAGATAACATCCCCGCAACGGAGCATCAAACTGATTTAATTTGTTAAAGCCGACTTCCAACGCGGCGCATCCGATGTTAAGCTTGCCGTCATACAATTCCAATAAAAGAGGTGCTCATGAATCTACTCGATCCAATGCCGATTGCCAGAAGCGATGAGATTCTCGGCCTGCTGCCGCGCATGGCCAACCGCCACGGGCTGATCGCCGGCGCGACCGGCACCGGTAAAACCGTCACGCTGCGTGTGCTGGCCGAACACTTCAGCCGCATCGGCGTGCCGGTCTTCATGGCCGACGTCAAGGGCGACCTGTCTGGTCTTGCCTACCCTGGCGGTGATCATCCCAAGGTTGTCGAGCGCGCCCAGCTGCTGGGCCTCGACAATTTCACGCCGCAAGGATTTCCGGTGGTTTTCTGGGACCTGTTCGGCGTACAGGGACATCCGGTGCGCACGACGATCTCGGAAATGGGGCCGTTGCTGCTGTCGCGTCTGCTCGATCTGAACCCGACCCAGACCGGCATCCTCACCCTGGTTTTCAAGGTGGCTGACGATCAGGGGTTGCTGTTGCTCGACCTCAAGGATTTGCGGGCCATGGTGCGTTTCGTCGGCGACAACCCGGCCGATTTCCGTACCAGCTACGGCAATGTTTCCTCGGCCAGTATCGGCGCCATCCAGCGGGCTCTGCTTTCCCTGGAACAGCAGGGTGCCGAAATGTTCTTCGGCGAGCCCGCCCTGAATCTTGACGACTTCATGCAGACCGGCCCCGACGGGCTGGGAGTGATCAACATCCTCGCTGCCGACAAGCTGATCCAGACCCCCAAGCTCTATGCGACCTTCCTGCTCTGGCTGATTTCCGAACTCTTTGAGCAACTACCGGAAGTCGGCGACCCGCAAAAACCACGCATCGTCTTCTTCTTTGACGAAGCGCACCTGCTGTTCGATGACCCGCCCGAGGCGCTGCTCGACAAGATCGAACAGGTGGTACGTCTGATCCGCTCCAAGGGGGTCGGCATCTATTTCGTCACCCAGAACCCGCTCGACCTCCCTGACGCCATCCTCGGCCAGCTCGGCAATCGCGTTCAGCACGCCTTGCGGGCTTTCACGCCGCGCGACCAGAAAGCCGTGCGTGCGGCCGCCCAGACCTTCCGTCCCAATCCGGGGCTGGATGTCGAGCAGGCGATCACCCAGGTCGGCGTCGGCGAAGCGCTGGTGTCGTGTCTCGACGCCAAGGGGATTCCCGCCCCGGTCGAACGGGCCCTCATCTACCCGCCGCTCAGCCGCCTGAAACCGCTGAGCACCCAGGAGCTCAATGGCGTACGGGCAAATTCGATTGTCGGTAGCCACTACGACCGGGAGATTGATCGGGAGTCGGCCTACGAAATGCTGATGGAACGTGCCAGCAAGCAACCTGCCGAGCCTCCGCCAAGCCGTGGCCGCACCCAGAAATCAAGCTCTGCCGGAAACTTCCTCGAGGCAGCGGCCAAAAGCGCTGCACGCTCGATCGGCACCCAGGTCGGGCGCCAGATCATGCGCGGAATACTCGGTTCTTTCTTCGGCAAACGGTAACCATCGGACATGGCGATTTTGTAGATCCTGAAAATTTGCACCACGAGTAGCAACCCCGTTCAATTCGCCGCTGTATCAGCCATTGCAGAACGATGATGCTATAATGTCGGCATGTGGTACACAATGACACAGTGTCTTGCTCTGGGTCTGCTTTTCACCACTCTCGCCTTCGGGCAGGCCGCTGCCGGCGGCGACGAGAAGGGTGTGCCGTGCAAGCCGACCGAAGAGGATGAGATGGGGCCCTTCTACCGTCCCGGAGCCCCCTTGCGCTCGGTGCTTGGCTCAGGCTATATCCTGAGCGGGACGGTTCGCGCAGCCGGCGACTGTCGCCCGCTCGACAACGCACTGGTCGAATTCTGGATGACCGGGCCGGATGGGCACTACAGTGATGCATACCGTGCCGCCGTTATCACCGGCGTGGCCGGTCGCTATCGCCTGGAGACTGACCTCCCTGGCATTTACGGCAGCCGTCCGATTCACATTCATATCCGTGCCGAAGCTTATGGTCATGCCGCTGTGACGACCCAGCACTACCCGGCCAAAGGCCAAAGTACGGCGACCTTCGACTTGGTGCTGCCCCCGGCGAAGCCATGAAAACCGTCCTGATCATCGACGATGACCGACTGTTCCTCAACTACCTGGGTGACTACATCCACGAACGCTGCCCGAGCCTGGATGTTGTTACCTGCGACGACCCATTCCGTGGCCTGGCGGCGATTACCAGTGACATCGACCTGCTGCTGCTTGACCTGGAGATGCCCGGCATCGACGGCCGCAAACTGCTCGACTATGCCTTGAGCAAGGGGCTCGACCGGAGCCACATCATCATCCTCTCCGGTCATGATGCCGATTATCTGCATGCATGCATCCCCATGGGGGAATGCCTGGCGGTGATGAACAAGCACGAGGCCCGCCAGAAGGAGGTCCTCGATATGATCTTCGACTCTTTGCAGCAGAAATCAGAAGGGCCTTGACTGATATGTACCAGGGGTTTTATCCAGAGACAAGTCAGCACTCAATTGATAACGGATTTCATTTTCCGGTTGACAACCTGATAAATTTCCCCTAGTTTAACCGCTCGTCCGGAGATCTTCCGGCTTCACCCGGGTCTCCGGGCGCACCTTCCAGCCAAGACAGAAAGCACCCAAGACCGCGGACTCAAGGCAAGGTACAGCCTTGGCCGTATAATGAAAGTGGATTTCAAAATCAGACAAAGAGGAGATTCAAACGTGAAGATTGTCAAGACCTTGTTGTTGCTCACCGTCCTGATTGCCCCTGTCTGCGGCAGTTTTGCCGTAGCCGAGGAGATTGTCGTCTACTCGGCGCGCAACGAACACCTCATCCAACCGCTGTTCGAGGCCTACACCAAGGAGACCGGCGTCGCCATCAAGTTTGTCACTGACAAGGAAGGGCCGCTCCTGCAGCGCCTCAAGTCGGAAGGTGCGAACACCCCGGCCGACCTGCTGATCACGGTTGACGCCGGCAACCTCTGGCATGCCGCCAGCGAGGGCCTGCTACGCCCGGTCGATTCGAAAGTCCTCGCGGCCAACGTCCCTGCTAACCTGCGCGATGTTGAAAACCGCTGGTTCGGCCTGTCGCTGCGGGCACGCACCATCGTCTACTGCACCGAGCGCGTGAAACCTGAGTTGCTTTCGACCTACGCCGCTCTCGGCGAAGAGAGCTGGAAAGGCCGCCTGATCCTGCGCACCTCGAAGAAGGTCTACAACCAGTCGCTGGTCGCCATGCTGATTGCCGAGTTCGGTGAGGAGAAGACCGAGCAGATCGTCCGCTCCTGGGTCGCCAACCTTGCGACGGAACCCTCTTCTAACGATACCCAGGTGATGGAAGCGATCGCCGCCGGTCAGGGCGATGTCGGCATCGTCAACACCTATTATTTCGGTCGACTGCTGGAGAAGAACCCTGATCTCAAGCTGGCGCTCTTCTGGCCCAACCAGGGCGCCGCCCAAAGTGGCGTGCACGTCAACGTCTCCGGCGCCGGCGTCACCAAACATGCCAAGCATCCGGCTGCAGCCGTGAAGTTCCTCGAATGGCTCTCAAGCGAAAAGGCTCAGAATCTCTTCGCTGACGCCAACCTCGAGTACCCGGTCAACCCGAAGGTGGCTGCTAACCCTGAAGTGGCAGCCTGGGGCAAGTTCACCGCCAGCCCCTTCAACCTGACCCAGGCTGGCGCGCTGCAAGGAGCGGCCATCCGCTTGATGGACCGCTCCGGTTACCGCTGACCTGACGTCACGAGGACGACCCGTGCCCAGACACTCGACCACAAGGACGGCGCCGCGACGCGGCGCCGTCCCGTTTCTCAACAGGGGGTTTTACACCGGCTGGCGCATCGCCACCCTTTTCATCGCGTTGCTGGTGATCATCCCACTGTCGGTGGTCTTTTTCTCGTGGCACGATCCGGCCAGGGAAATCTGGCAGCACATCACAGAGACTCTGCTTGGCAACTTGCTGCGTAACACCTTTTGGCTGGTGACCGGTGTCTCGACCGGTACAATCCTGCTCGGCGTCAGTCTCGCCTGGCTGACTGCCGTCTGTGAATTTCCGGGCCGGCGTTTCTTCACCTGGGCCCTGCTCCTGCCACTGGCCATGCCGGCCTACGTCCTCGCCTTCGTCAGCCTCGGCCTGTTCGACTACGCCGGGCCGGTACAGACCTGGCTGCGCGCCTGGTTCGGCAGTAGCAGCTGGTTCCCCGATGTCCGCGCCACCGGTGGGGTCGTAACCATCCTCACGCTGGCGCTCTACCCCTACGTCTACCTCCTGAGCCGCAACGCCTTTCAGACCCAGGGCAAGCGTCTGCTTGAAGCGGCCGAGTCGCTTGGCTGCGGTCCCTGGCGGGCCTTCTTCCTGGTCGTCCTGCCCATGGCCCGGCCGTGGATCGCCGGCGGAACCCTGCTGGTGATCATGGAAGCCCTGGCTGACTTCGGTGCAGTCTCGATCTTTAACTACGACACCTTCACTACCGCCATTTACAAGGCCTGGTTCGGCTTCTTCTCCCTGCCGGCGGCGGCCCAGCTCGCCTCTTGCCTGGTGCTGCTGGTCTTCTTCATCATTGTCGCCGAACAGCGGATGCGTTCGCGCATGCGCTTCTCCGAAAGTCGCCAAAGCGCCAAAAGTGAACGTATCCTCCTCGACAGACGCTGGCGTTGGCTGGCCTTTGCCTATGCCACGACGGTGCTTTCCTTCGCCTTTCTCCTGCCATTGTTGCAGTTGCTGCGCTGGAGCCTCAACATTTTTCACCAGGAGTTCACCAGCCGCTATCTGGCACTGCTCGGCCACTCGCTTCTTCTTGGCCTGAGCGCCGCCCTGCTGATCTGCGCCTGCGCCCTGTTGCTGGCCTACACCGCCCGCCGCCACCCTGACGCTGCGACCTGCGCCCTGGTGCGCACCGCCAACCTTGGCTATGCCCTCCCTGGCACCGTACTGGCGGTCGGGATCTTTATTCCGGTGGCTGCCCTGGACAATTCGGTTATCAGCCTGGGACGACTGTTCGGTTTTGAAACCGGGCAGATCTTTCAGGGGACTCTGTTGATCATGCTGGTGGCCTACCTGGTCCGTTTTATGGCCGCCGGTTTCAAAACAATCGACGGCGCCATGCACCGGGTGACGCCGAGCATCGACGAGGCTGCCCGCCTGGCTGGATTGCGCGGCCTGAAACTGCTCGGCCGGGTGCATCTGCCGATTCTGCGCAACGGCCTGCTGAGTGCCTTTACTCTGGTCTTCGTCGATGTCATGAAGGAGATGCCGATCACCCTTATGACTCGTCCTTTCGGTTGGGACACCCTGGCGGTGAAAATTTTTGAACTGACCTCGGAAGGGGAATGGGAACGCGCCGCCCTGCCGGCGGTGACGCTGCTTCTGACCGGCCTGGTGCCGATCATCCTGCTCATGCGTAACAGTGAGAGTTGACACGGGGGTTTTATGAATGGGCCATTACTCGAACTGAAGAACATCTCGCAGGCTTACGGCGACCACTGGGTCGTCCGCAATCTTTCCTTAAGCCTCAACAAAGGGGAGATCGGCTGCCTGCTCGGTGCCAGCGGCTGCGGCAAGACCACCGTGCTGCGTACCATCGCCGGCTTCGAGCCTTTGCTGCGCGGCGAGATCCACCTCAACGGGACCACCATCAGCCGTGAAGGGCACAGCCTGCCGCCGGCCAAACGCGCGATCGGCATGGTCTTTCAGGACTACGCTCTCTTCCCGCATCTGACCCTGTTCGACAACGTCGCCTTCGGCCTGCGCGAACTGAGCCGGCCAGAAACAGTGGTACGCGTCCATGAGATGCTCGAACTGGTCGGCCTCGACAAGGCTCACGCCAAATACCCGCACGAGATCTCCGGCGGCCAGCAGCAGCGCGTCGCTCTGGCCCGCGCCCTGGCGCCGCGTCCGGCGTTGCTGCTGCTCGACGAACCTTTCTCCAATCTCGACGTTACCCTGCGCGAGCGGCTCTCCACCGAGGTGCGTGACATCCTCAAGTCGTACGGCGCCACGGCCCTGTTCGTCACCCACAATCAGCATGAAGCCTTCGCCGTCGCCGACCGCATTGGCGTCATGGCCGACGGCGCCATGCTGCAATGGGCCAGCGCCCACGAACTCTACCACTGCCCCGCCGATCGCACGGTCGCGTCGTTCGTCGGTGAAGGGATGCTGATCCCCGGTTTGGTCGAGGATGCAGGGGATATCACCACCGGCCTCGGCGTGCACCGCGGCATCATGTGCCGCCCCGGCGGGCTGCCCGGCCGGGCGATCGAACTGCTGGTCCGCCCGGAAGACGTGGTGCACGACGACAACAGCCCGATCAAGGCCGAGGTTGTGCGGCGCAACTTCCGCGGTGCCAGCATCCTCTACACCCTGCGCCTGGTCAGCGGCGACCTGGTACAGGCTCTGGTGCCGAGCCACTGCGATCACGCCCCCGGAGAGCACATCGGCATTCGCTCCGACGTGCGGCACGTGGTGGTCTTCGATCGTGAGGACGATGTCGTAACGAAGGCGGCCCTCGAAGAAGCCTGACCTGCGTCTTGTCAGTTGATCTCGATGTCTTTTTTGCTGGATGAATCGCGACGGAAGAGGTCTGGAAGTTCGATGCCGAAGTACCTGAGACACATCAGCAACAGGGCGACGGCGGCCGCCTCGTCGAGGTTGCCGATGAGAGGGAGGTTGTCGGGGAGGATTTCAAAAACCCCGGCTGTAGGGTTGAGCAGATAGAGGACCGACAGCAAACCGAGGAAGAAGACGACGATTTTTTTCACGGGGACCTCTCAAAAAAACTGCGCAAACGGGTCCGGGGGACAGAGCGAACATCCCGTCCCCCGGCATCACTTTCATCTTCTCGGTGATTGTTTCAGGCGGCAACTTCCGAAGTGCAATTCGGGCAGCGACTCGCCTTGATTGCGATGGCGGAAAAGCAGAAAGGGCAATCTTTGGTCGTCGGTTCTGCCGCCGGAGCTTCTTGCTCGCGCTTCATCTTGTTGAGCGCACGGATCAGCATGAAGACCGCAAAGGCGACAATCAGGAAACTGACCACCGCGTTGAAAAACAGACCGTAGTTGATGGTCACCGCCCCGGCCTTCTGCGCATCGGCCAAAGTCATGTACGGCCCAGCGGCAGCCCCCTCCTTGAGAACCAGGAACAGCTCCGCGAAATCGACATTACCCAGCAGCATGCCGATCGGCGGCATGATCACATCAGACACCAGCGACTTGACGATCGTGCCGAAGGCCCCGCCGATGATGATACCGACCGCCATGTCGACCACGTTGCCCCGCATGGCAAAATCTTTGAATTCCTTGACCATAGACATACTTAACTCCTCCTCTCAGGTTGATTTCAATGCGTAGTCGGATACGACCCGGCGTACGCCGGGAAAATTATAACCGAGATCTCCGTGAAATCAAAAAAGCCCCAAGACGATGCCAATACTGTTTATTTCTTCAGCTTGACCCCTTGGTCGCTCAACTCCACCAGGCCGGCCTTGTACAGTCCACCAACCCCCTTTTTGAAAAGTTTCTTGCTCAAGCCGAGCATCTGCCGAACCTGGTCTGGCGAACTGCCATCGTGCAAGGGCAGGAACCCCTGATTTTCGGTCAGGGCGCGCATGATCTTGTCTCTGGCATCATCTCTCCCGCTCTTCTCTGCCAGGCTGAGAGTGAGATCAAGTTTGCCGTCGGTGCGGACATGACGGACATAGGCCTTGAGTTTGTCGCCGTACTTAAGGCTATCGCTGATTTCGTCGCGATAGAGCAAGCCACCAAAGCGGTGGTTGACGATCACTTTGGCACCGAGCGGGGTGAATTGCCAGATGATCAGGTCGACCTGCTGCCCTGCGACGATACTGTCATCCGGCGGCGTCAGACATTTTTCTACACGGGCGGTGCCAATCGGCCGTCCCTGGCGGTCGAGACGCACCCGCACCAGGTAACGTCGTCCCGACTTCATCACTTCGGGCTGCTCCTTGACCGGCACGAGCAGGTCTTTGTACAGCCCCCAGCTCATGAAGGCCCCGTGTTCATTGATCTGGCTGGCCTGCATCAGGGCAAACTCGCCGACCTCGGCCAGCGGCTGGCGCAGGGTAACAATCGGCTTGCCCTCGGCGTCGCCGTAGACAAAGCCCTTGACCGTGTCCCCCTTCTTCAGCTCTTCAGTGACTTCGTACGACGGCAACAGAAGCTTCTCCCGGCCAGCCATCAGCCATGCACCGTTTCCATCTATTTCATGAACCTGGAACAGGTTCATGCGACCAATTTCGAACATTGTAATTCTCCATTCCTGCAAATAAGCAACCGCACATGCGGCTCACGTGGACTGACAGTGTATCATCCCCGGCAAACAACCACCTGTAAAAAACATCCCCTTGCCCTTTCCTTCTCGCTGGCATTCTGCCATAATCCCCGCTCTTTTAACGAGACCCCCCATGGCCCTGATTAATCTCCGCAATATACGCCTCGCCTTCGGCGGGCCGCTGCTGTTCGAGGACGTCTCCCTGCGCATCTCCCGGGGTGAACGCATCTGCCTCCTCGGCCGCAACGGCACTGGCAAATCGACACTGCTCCAGGTGATCGCCGGTGAACTGCCGCCCGATGGCGGCGTCATCGACCGTCAACAGGGACTGCGCGTCGCCCGCCTGACCCAGGAGGTGCCGCGCGACATCGACGGCACCATCTACCAGGTGACGGCACGCGGGCTTGGTGTGCTCGGTGAGCAACTCTGCCGCTACCATGAGCTGGCCCTGCGCATCGAGAGTGGCGAGAATCTGACCGCAGAGCTGGCCGAGGCGCAGCACGCTCTGGAGGTCGGCGGCGGCTGGCCGCTGCAGCAGCGCATCGAGCAGGTTCTGTCCCGCCTCAAGCTGCCGGCCGACACCCTGGTCGCCAGCCTCTCCGGCGGCATGCTGCGCCGGGTACTGCTGGCCCGGGCGCTCGCCCAGGACCCCGACATCCTGCTGCTCGACGAGCCGACCAATCATCTCGACATCGAATCGATCACCTGGCTGGAGGACTTCCTGCTGCGCGGCAATCTGACTCTGGTCTTCGTCACCCACGACCGGGCCTTTTTGCGCACCGTAGCGACCCGCATCGTCGAGATCGACCGCGGCCGGCTCTACGACTTCGCCTGCGACTACGACACCTTCCTCGAACGCAAGGAAGACCTGCTGCACGCCGAAGATCAGGAAAGGTCACGCTTCGACAAGAAGCTGGCCGAGGAAGAGGTCTGGATCCGCAAGGGGATCAAGGCCCGCCGCACCCGCAACGAAGGCCGGGTGCGCGCCCTGAAAGCGATGCGCGAGGAGCACCGGCAGCGTCGCGCGCGGCTTGGCACAGCAAGGCTCGGCCTGCATGAAGCAGAACGTAGCGGCAAACTGGTAGCCGAGGTTGAGGGCTTGAATTTCAGCTATGGTGCAACACCGATCGTCCGTGATTTTTCCACCAGCGTCATGCGCGGCGACCGCATCGGCATCATCGGCCCCAACGGTGCAGGCAAGACGACCCTGCTCAAGCTGCTGCTCGGCAAACTGCAGCCGCAACAGGGGACAGTCAAGCGCGGCACCAACCTGCAGGTCCTCTACTTCGATCAGCTGCGCGAGCAGCTTGACCCGGACAAGACCGTACAGCAGAACCTGGCAGGCGAGCAGGACACCGTGGTTATCGGCGGTCAGGCACGTCATGTGATCGGCTACCTGCAGGACTTCCTCTTCACCCCTGACCGCGCGCGCAGCCCGGTACGCATCCTCTCCGGCGGCGAGCGCAATCGACTGCTGCTGGCGCGGCTCTTTACCCGCGAGGCCAACGTTCTGGTGCTTGACGAACCGACCAACGATCTCGATCTGGAGACCCTCGATCTCCTCGAGGAACGGCTCGCCGAGTTCAGCGGCACGCTCTTTCTGGTCAGCCATGACCGGGCGTTCCTCAACCGGGTGGTCAGCAGCACCCTGGTCTTTGAAGGTGACGGTCGCATCGGCGACTACGTCGGCGATTACGACGACTGGCAGCGCCAGAAGCCACAGCTTGAAAGCGCAGCAGCGGAAAAGAAGCTGACCAAAGAAAAGCCGCAGAAGACGCGCGAGCGCAAGCTGACCTTCAAGGAGAAACGCGAGCTGGAAGAG
>Ga0209231_1000995_pt1 | contig 12249 bp, 8 predicted proteins | sample Deesub45470m_DNA_FD_188086 | JGI IMG/M metagenome (GOLD analysis project Ga0209231, IMG submission 188086) | Deep subsurface microbial communities from North Pacific Ocean - 450_OLKR46/470m Metagenome (SPAdes) (version 2) | ecosystem: Environmental > Terrestrial > Deep subsurface > Unclassified ... | reverse complement strand
TTACCCGTTCTCCATCAATCCAACCATTTGCTGCAGCTGCTTTAATCATAGCATACTCACCACTTACATTGTAACATGCAATAGGTCTGTCGAAATTATTTTTCAAATCCCGAATAATATCTAAATATGCCAATGCTGGTTTCACCATTAAAATATCTGCACCTTCCTGGTCGTCAAAAGTTGCTTCACGCATTCCTTCATCTCTGTTTGCAGGATCCATTTGGTACGTTCTTCTGTCCCCAAATGTAGGTGCTGAATCTGCTGCATCTCTAAATGGCCCGTAAAAAGCTGAAGAATACTTAACTGCATAAGACATAATTGGAAGGTTTGGAAATCCTGTATTGTCTAATGCCTCTCTAATTGTTGAAATCATTCCATCCATCATTCCTGAAGGCGCCACCATATCAACTCCTGCTTTTGCATGAGATATAACCTGTTTTGCTATATTTGGAAGTGTAGCATCATTATCAACATCATTTTCATGAATAATTCCACAATGACCGTGACTTGTATATTCGCAAAAACATACATCTGTAATTACATATAAACTTGGATAATTTTTCTTGATAAAACGTACTGCTTTTTGCATAATCCCATCATCATTCCATGTCTCTGAACCCGTTTCATCTTTTTTTGATGGGATTCCAAATAGTAAAACCGCAGGAATATCCAACGCTACAACTTCATCTAATTCTTTTGAAATTCGATCCAATGAAAAACGTTTAATTCCAGGCATTGAAACAATTTCTGTTTCAATATTTATACCTTCTTCAATAAATAAAGGGTAGATTAAATCGTCAATAGTTAGTTTATTTTCTCTAACCAAACGACGGATGTTTTCTGTTTTTCTAAGGCGTCTTGTTCTATTAATCATACTTAATATTATTTATCTTGAAAATACTCATTTACAGATTTTATAACACTTTCAACAGTAGACTGTTCTGAAATTATCACATTTCTGAAGTGTTTTTTGGCTTCTGCCCCAGTTGTTTCTCCTATGCAAAAAGCCACCGTGTCGCTTGCTTTATTTTCTACTAAAAAACTTTCTATGCCTGATGGACTATAAAAAATAATTCCGTTGTATTTTTCTTCTAATTTTCTAGGAGTTAGTGATGTTTGATAACATTCAACTTCATTTACTGTTATTCCCTTTTTAGTTAAAATAGTTGGTAAGTCATCTCTTCTTTTATTTCCACAGAAAAAGGTAATCTCAGAATCTTTAAAATCAGATTCCAAATAGTTAGCTAATTGTTCTGCTGAATTTTCAACATGAGTTACTTTCCCTATTTTCTTTTCAATCAATCTTTTTGTTCTTCTTCCAACACAATAAATATTGGTAAAATCCAATTCTGAAGGAATAAAATTTTCCAACAATGCTTCAACTGAATTTTGACTTGTGAAAATTACATTTTTTATAGGGTTTTTTACAACTACAGGTTTTAAACGATTACTTCTAACGGTAATAAAATCGCTCATTGAAACGCCTATAGTTGAAGATAAACTGTTTGATTGATCTGTAGATAGATTTTTGGTAGAATAAACAAGAATTTCTTTTTCAATATTTATTTCTTCGCGCATTAATTTTTTACCGCCTCTATCTAAAATATAATTCGCTGCAAATTCACCTAAATCAGTGGCATTATTTACAGCAACTGTTTTTGAGAATTCTATTTTGTTTTTCCCATCTGGACTAAACAAAACACCTCTGAATTTAATTTCTTCCTCCTTAATAACTGCCAAAGCACCAATTGGAGCCGTGCATCCACCTTCTAAAACTTGTAAGAATTTACGTTCAATAGTAACACACGTTTCGGTTTCTTCGTGGTTTAATTCCTTACAAATAGCTAACAACTCTTCATTTTTTCCAAGCGCTGCAACCATAACTGCACCTTGAGCAGGAGCAGGAACCATCCAATCTAATTTTATATGGTTTTCAGGTAATAAATCTAGTCTACTTAGTCCAGCTAAAGCGAAAATAGCTCCATCCCAATCATTTTCATCTAGTTTTTTTAAACGTGTAATTACATTTCCTCTTAATCCTGTAATTGAATGGTTGGGATAACGATACAACCATTGGGCTTTTCTTCGCAAGCTTCCAGTAGCAATAATCGCAGTTTCGTTTGCGAAAAAGTGTTCATCGCTTTTTAAAACCAACACATCATTAAAATTTCCTCTTTTTAAAATGGCTGCTTGAACAATTCCTTCTGGTAGTTTTGTAGGAACATCTTTAAATGAGTGAACAGCTATATCGATTTTTTCCTCTAACAGCGCAATGTCTAAATTTTTTGTAAAAACACCGGTAATTCCTAATTCGTAAAGTGGTTTATTTAAAACTACGTCGCCAAGAGAATCAATTTTAACTATTTCTGTTTTATGCCCTAAATGGTTTAGTTGACTTGCAACCGTATTTGCTTGCCAAAGTGCTAATTGGCTTGATCTTGTTCCTATTTTAATTACTCTCATTTAAATTTAACTCTGTAATATTAAACATTTTACTGATTACACTTATACTAACATCTACTGACGTTTCTTCATCTTTTAAATGCTTAACAAACTGAGTAGTTATTTTTTGAATCATACGAGAAGTTACAAATTCTGCATGTTCTATATTAAAATCTTTTATTTTTTTTGAATGAAAATCAATTTCATCATGTTGTATTGATAGCAAAACTTCTTTCAAAGCATTTACAGCTGGCACGTATTTACGATGAGAAATCCAGTCATTAAATTCTTCTTTATATTTTTCTATAATTTGTTCGGCAGCAGGTATTTCACTTTTTCTTATTTCAAGGGTTTTATCCGTAATTTTTGAAAGTTCATCAACATTAATCAATGAAATTCCAAGAATTTCTTTAACAGCAATATCTACATTTTCCGGCATTGATAAATCTAAAATCAATAAATTCTGTCCTTCTGTTAAATGCTCTTTAGTAATTGTGGGTACATTTGATCCGGTAGCAACAATTAAAACATCAGTGTCTTTTATATGACTTGTTAAATCTGCCAGCTTTGCAACCTTAACTTCAGGATGTTCTTCAACAAATCCAACTGCCGTATTTAATGTTCTATTGATAATGGTAATATTTTTATTTGAAGTATAATTTAATACATTCTTACAAGTGTTTTTACCAATTTCACCCAAGCCATAAATCAGAATATTTTTATCGGCATGATTTTCAATATTTTCAACTAAATACTGAATTGCAGCATAAGCAACAGAAGTTGTTCCTGAGCTAAGTTTTGTATTGTTTTTAATGTCTTTACTTGCCTGTAACACCAAATTCATTAAACGCTCTAAATAAGCATTTGTGGTTCCTAGTTTTTTAGCTAGTTTAAATGCTTCTTTTAACTGACCTACAATTTCATAGTCTCCCAAAATTTGGCTGTCTAATCCTGTACCAATATTAAAAAGATGTTTAACAGCGTCTTTATTTTTATAAACATTAGAAACTTCAATAAATTCTTCAACACTTCCTTTTGAATATTTTATCAATAAACTAATTAATTCAAAAGGATGTTTTGCAAAACCAGTAATTTCAGTTCTATTGCAAGTCGACAAAATAAAAATTCCGTCAATTCCTTTCTCTTTAGCTTCTAATAATAATAATTTTTGGTTTTCTTTTGTTACGCTAAATGCACCACGAACTGTTACATCTGCTTTTCTATAACTTAATCCTACATTGTATAATTTAGTAGGCATGTTTTCATGACTCATAATGAAATTGTATTACCAATAAGTATCGACAAAAGTACAACTATCTTTTTTCTGTTAATATCGACAAAAGTACTATTATTGTCGACATAAGTTACAAATGTTACTTTAGAATATTTCTAAATAAAATGATTTTGAAATAAACTATGATAAATGTCATTAAATTTAAAGCCTTAAAAATATGACAAAAATCATTCTTTTTATAAAATTCATAATTTTTTTCTATTAAATATAATTACTACTTTTGTTTTCAAAATTAAAAACATCTCATAAAATACTTTATGAAATCCAATTTAGAAAATTACAAAAACATCGATAGAGGTACTCAATTCCTTTTTAATGAAACTAATTCATTTAAAGTGTTTCATTTAAGCAATGTTTCAGACACAAATGAGCTTCTTAAACATTCATTGAGCAATAATTATATTCAACTTTATTTTTGCACTAAAAATTCATGCAAAATTGCCTTTAATTTTGAGCATTGTGTTATCAACTTATTTGAAGGAAACTCGAGTTTGGTATATTTTAAGGATGAAAAAATGGATCTTCTTTTTAATTTATCACCAAATGCTGAGTTAATTGCCATATTAATTTCTATTGAATATTTTCATTCCTTATTTTCTATTGAAGGAAATGTTTTATTTAACTATAATAGTTTAAAATCTGAAAATCCTATCATTGAACCTAAAGAAACAGACTCTTCTATAAAATTAATTTTATCTCAATTAACTTCAAAACACTCTAACGATTCACTTAGACCTATTTTTGTAAAAGGAAAAGTATATGAATTATTGAGTTATTATTTTAGCAAACCGACAGAGTCAAACCCAGAAAATTGCCCTTACATTGTAACAGAAGAAACCATACAAAAGATAAAAAAAGCCAAACAATTAATCATTAAAGAAATGAATAATCCACCTTCACTGCCAGATTTAGCAAAAGAAGTTGGGTTAAATATTAAAAAATTAAAAACAGATTTCAAGGAATATTATGGCGTTCCTGTTTTCACTTATTTATTAAACTACAAAATGGAATTGGCTAAAACAATGTTACAAGACCAACAATTAAATGTTAACGAAATAGCTTTACAATTAGGATATAGCGCATCAACTCACTTTATTGTTGCATTTAAAAGAAAATTTGGTGTAACCCCAAAACAATTTACAAAGTCATAAACTATGAAAGGAGCTTTACTTGTAAACCTTGGATCACCAAACAGCACTTCCGTTAAAGATGTAAAAAATTATTTAGATGAATTTTTAATGGATAAAAGGGTGATAGACACTCCATATCTTTTAAGAGCTTTTTTAGTAAAAGGAATTATCCTTAATACAAGACCAAAAAAATCTGCCGAAGCCTACAAAAAGATTTGGTGGAATGAAGGTTCGCCGTTAATTGTGCTATCAGAAAGATTGCATAAAAAAGTACAAGAAAATTCTGAAATCCCTGTTGAGCTTGCAATGCGTTATGGAAAACCATCCATAAAAAGCGGCATTCAAAAATTGGCTGATAAAGGTGTAACTGAAATTTTTTTGATTCCTTTATATCCTCAATTTGCAATGGCAACAACTGAAACTATTGTTGTTTTGGCTAAAAAAATTATTAAAAAACAGTTTCCTCATATAAAACTAACCGATGTCCCTGCTTTTTATAATAAAGAAGATTATATTGAAGTTTTAAGCAATAGTATTAAAAATCAACTTGACATTCTAAAACCTGAACATTTATTATTTTCTTATCACGGAGTTCCAGAAAGGCATATTAAGAAATCTGATATTACACAATCGCATTGTAAAATAGATGGAAGTTGTTGCAATACACCTTCAGCCGCACACGAATTTTGTTACAGACATCAATGTTATGAAACCACCAAATTAGTTGCTGAAAAATTAAATTTAAAAGAAGGTTTTTACAGCACTTCGTTTCAATCTAGATTAGGACGTGACCCTTGGCTACAACCATATACCGACAAAACTATTGATGATTTCCCAAAAAATGGTATAAAAAATTTAGCTGTAGTTACGCCTGCTTTTGTTTCAGATTGTTTAGAAACATTGGAAGAAATTGGAATGGAAGCCAAACATTCTTTTGTTGAAAATGGAGGTTTAAAATTTTCTACTATTCCATGTTTAAATGATGATGATTCTTGGGCAAATACAATTGCTGCATGGATTCAAAATTGGAATTTAAAAACCTAAACTAACTTAATCCTCTTTTATAATTTTATCATATTTACTGCCTAAAAACATAAAATAAAGTATAATTAAACTTGTAGCAATACTTGTTACAATAAATGTTGTGCTTGCTCCAAATTTATACCAAATAAATCCAGCTACAGAACTTGCCAACATAGCACATATACTTTGAAAACTTGAATAAGTGCCTATTGCAGTTGCTGTATTTTCCTTACGTGATATATTGCTAATCCATGCTTTTGAAATGCCTTCTGTTGCTGAAGCGTACATACCATACAACAAAAATAAACCTATAATAACATACAAATTGGTACTAAGTCCCATACCTAAATAGACTACAGTAAATAATCCCAATCCAATAATAAACATTTTTTTTAAACCTATTTTATCTGCAATAATTCCAGTTGGAAAAGCGCTCAAAGCGTAAATTAAATTATAAAATATGTAAACCCCAATAACCTGAGTATCGTCAAGTCCCGCTTGTTTAGCTTTGAGCAAAAGAAAAACATCCGAACTATTGAACAGCGCAAATGCCAAAAGTCCAACAACCACTTTTCGATACGCTACAGGGCTTTCCTTCCAATAATTTAAAAAAGAAAAAAACGAAACTGATTTTTTCTCTTTTAGAAATATCGTTTTCTTTTCTTTAAGGTAAAAGGTTGAAATTATAGCAAGAAGACCAGGAATAAATGCTATATAAAATAAAGTCACATAATCTTCAGGATAAAAATATAAATAAAGAAGTGCAAACAAAGGTCCTAGAACCGCACCTAAAGTATCCATAGAACGATGAAAGCCAAATACTTTTCCTTTTGTTTTTAGAGTAGCTTCATCAGAAAGAATAGCATCTCTTGCGCCAGTTCTTATTCCTTTCCCAAAACGATCAATAGTTCTTGCAAAGAAAATCCAAAGTGGGTAAACAAAAATAGCCATCATGGGTTTTGATATTGCGCTAAAGGCATACCCAACTTGAACAAATGGAACTCTCCTTGTCGTTTGGTCTGATAATTTTCCGAAATAACCTTTACTTAAACCTGCAACCGCTTCAGCAACACCTTCAAGAATTCCAATTAAAACAATAGAAAAACCAATAGATTTCAAATAAATGGGCATAATTGGATATAACATTTCACTTGCGGTATCTGTAAACAAACTTACAAGTGATAAAATCCAAACGGTTCTAGTGATATATTTCAAGGTTACTTTAATTTATTTAGTTAGTGAGATTTTGAAAAGTGGTTTTTATTTAAAAGTAAAGTTAAATTTTATTTTGATTTTATATTTATACAATTCTTAAAATATCGTGAGTTAGATATAACAATAAACACACACTGCTAATAATCAATAGTTTAAAAGTAGTGTCATTCTGAACGACTGAAAGGAAGTGAAGAATCTTAACAACACTAAAACAGATTCTTCACTATCGTTCAGATGACAAGCACAGTTTTTCATTGTCTTTTCGAACGATAGTGAGAAATCGTATAATGCATAAAACGGTTTGATGAGATTCCTCCTTTGTCGGGAACGAGTGATAGCGAACTTGCGAAGCAATGACAAGCACAGTTTCATTGTCTTTTCGAACGATAGTGAGAAATCGCATAATGCATAAAACGGTTTGATGAGATTCCTCCTTTGTCGGAATGACAAAAATAGCTGATATTCTGATAGTTTTGTTTTTATTTATATCGAACTCACATTAAATAAATCATTCAGCACAAAAAAAGTGAAATAATCCTTAAAATTTAAACTTTCTAAATAGTAAATCTCTAAAATATTATTGAATTATCTGTAAATTCATTAAACAATAAGATAAATTACCCTTATAATATTCAATTTTAAACCTCTTCCAGTGAATATATAATATTCTGTTTATCAGTTCGTTATAAGCCCTACATATGATTTTCGTCATATTAAAATCTAAAACGTTTTCGTAATTTTGCAAGCAGATAAATACTACTGAATAAATTTTATTTTTATGAAAAAACTCCTATTAGGTAACGAAGCATTGGCACAAGCAGCAATAGATGCTGGAATATCAGGTGTTTATGCATATCCTGGAACTCCTTCAACAGAAATTACCGAATATATTCAAAAATCAAAAATAGCACAAGAACTAAATATTCATTCTAATTGGTCCGTAAATGAAAAAACAGCTATGGAAGCGGCTTTAGGAATGTCGTTCGCTGGTAAAAGAACAATGACAGTGATGAAACATGTTGGTTTAAATGTAGCTGCCGATGTTTTTATGAATATGTCTATTTCAGGAATAAATGGCGGATTGGTTGTGGTTGTTGCGGATGATCCTTCTATGCATTCTTCACAAAACGAACAAGATTCTCGTTATTATGGCAAATTTGCTATGATACCAATGTTAGAGCCTTCTAATCAACAAGAAACATACGATATTACAAAATATGCTTTTGACCTTTCAGAAAAATTCGGATTACCCGTTTTAATTAGAATGGTAACGCGTCTATCACACTCAAGAGCTGGAGTAATAACAGGAGAAAGAGTTGCTCAAAAAGAGATTAAACTTCCAAAAAATGAAAGACAATTTCAATTAATACCAATGCACGCAAGAGGTAGATACAATCATTTGATTGATATTCAACCAGATATGCAAGAAAATTCTGAAAATAGTTATTATAATCAATTAACTAAAGGAACTGATACTTCATTTGGTATCATAACTGCTGGAATTGCCTATAATTATTTAATGGAAAATTTCGAAGATGGGAATTGCCCTTATTCTGTTTTAAAAATCTCTCAATATCCATTGCCTAAAAAATCAGTTAAATACTTATTTGATACCTGCGAAAAAATATTGGTTTTGGAAGATGGATATCCTTTTATTGAGGAAATGATTTCCGACTTTTTAAATGAAAATAAAAAAGTAATTGGTCGCTTAACTGGTGATGTACCTCGTGTAGGTGAGTTAAATCCAGATAATATCGGTAAAGCTTTAGGTTTTACTGTTATAGCATCAAAAGAAATACCAAATATAGTTACAGGAAGACCTCCTGAATTATGTGTTGGTTGTGGCCATAGAGATTTATTTAATGCTATAAATGAACTTGGCAAAGAAGCGGATACTCAAAAAGTTTTTGGCGATATTGGCTGTTATGCCTTAGGCGCTTTACCTCCATTTAATAGTATCAATACTCTTATTGATATGGGAGCTTCTATAACAATGGCTAAAGGTGCTTCTGATGCTGGTATTCACCCCGCAATTGCAATTATTGGCGATTCAACTTTTACGCATTCTGGTATGACTGGCTTGCTAGAAGCTGTTGTGGAAAATACCAAAATGACTGTAATTATTTCTGATAATTCCGCCATTGCAATGACAGGAGCCCAAGATTCTTCAGCTTCTGGTAGATTGGTAAATATTTGTAAAGGAATTGGCGTAGATTCAGACCATTTAAAAGTGTTAACACCACTTCATAAAAATTTAGAAGAAAATATTGAATTAATTAGAAATGAAATAAATTATGATGGTGTATCTGTCATTATTTCTCAACGTCCTTGTGTTCAATTATCAAAAGAAAAAAAGGATAACATAAAACATTTATTAGAAATTGCAATAAATTAAATATGAAACTAAATATAATATTAGCAGGTGTTGGCGGACAAGGAATTTTAACTATTGCAGCTATATTAGATACTGCGGCATTGGCTTCTAACCTCAACATTAAACAATCTGAAGTTCACGGAATGAGTCAACGTGGTGGCGCTGTTGAATCTCATGTTCGGATATCAGACAAAGAAATTTATTCCGATTTAATTCCTAAAGGAAAAGCAGATATGATTATCTCTGTTGAACCTATGGAATTATTACGATACTTACCTTTCTTAAAAAAAGATGGTTTGTTGGTAACAGATTCAAATCCGTTTTTAAACATTACAAATTACCCTGAATTAGAAGAATTATATGCTGAAATACAATCGTATCCAAACAGTATTTTAATTGATGCCAACAAAATCGCCAAAGATTTAGGAAACTCTAAAGCAACAAATATTGTTTTACTTGGAGCTGCTTCATCGCAATTGCCTTTAAGTGATGAAAGTGTGCAACAAGCTATTACAACTTTATTTACCCGAAAAGGAGAACGTATCGTAGCAAAAAATTTGGAAGCTTTTAAAAAAGGAAAAGAAATTGCTGTAAATTTAATTTCCAAATAAGATTCATTTAATGCTACATCCAAAATTATTAAATCCAAATAGTATTGTTGTTATTGGGGCTTCTAACACTATTCAAACTCCTGGAGGGCGTGTTCTTAAAAATTTAATAGATCATAACTTTAAAGGGAATTTAATTGCTGTTAATCCAAAAGAAACTGAAGTACAAGGTGTTAAATGCTATCAAAATGTTAGTGAAATTCCGAATGTAGATGTTGCAATAATTGCTATTGCTGCAAAATTCACTCTTGAAACAGTAAAAATTTTAACACAACAAAAAAACACGAAAGGGTTTATTATTTTTTCAGCAGGATTTAGCGAAAAAGATGAGGAAGGAAAAAAATTAGAGCAAGAAATTGTAAATGAAATAAATGCTGTCGGTGGCAGTTTATTAGGCCCAAATAATATAGGATTAATCAATCAAAATTATGCAGGGGTTTTTACAACACCAATTCCAAAATTAAATTTAAAAGGAGTAGATTTTATATCAGGTTCAGGTGCAACAGCCGTATTCATTATGGAAGCCGCTATGTCAACCGGACTTACGTTTTCAAGTGTTTATTCCGTTGGGAATTCAGCCCAAATTGGTGTTGAAGATGTGTTAGAACATTTTGATGAAACCTATAATTCTGAAACAAGTTCCAACGTAAAATTACTTTATATTGAAAGTATTGACAATCCGCAAAAGCTATTAAAACATGCTACTTCATTAATCCAAAAAGGGTGTAAAATTGCAGCAATAAAAGCAGGAAGTTCCGATGAAGGAAGCAGAGCTGCAAGTTCTCATACTGGTGCTTTAGCAAATTCAGATGTAGCAGTAGATGCCTTATTTAAAAAAGCCGGAATTATTCGTTGTTATGGACGGAATGAACTTATTACAGTTGCCTCCATTTTTATGCATCCAGAACTTACAGGGAAAAATATTGCTGTTATTACACATGCTGGTGGACCCGCTGTAATGTTAACTGATGCGCTATCAAAAAATGGATTAAATGTTCCTGAAATAACAGGAAAAGAAAGTGAAGAACTACTTACTAAATTATATGCAGGCTCTTCAGTTTCAAATCCTATAGACTTTTTAGCTACTGGAAACGCTGAACAATTGGAAACTATTATTGATTATTGTGAACATCAGTTTTCTGAAATAGACGCAATGGTTGTCATTTTTGGTAGCCCCGGTTTATTTGAAGTGTTTGATGTTTATGATGTACTTCATAAAAAAATGCGTGAATGTAAAAAACCAATATTTCCTGTTTTACCGTCAGTTGTAAATGTGAAAAATGAAATTGAGTACTTTATTTCTAAAGGAAATATCAATTTTCCTGATGAAGTTTTATTTGGAAATGTATTAGCCAAAACGCTACAAATTAAAAAACAAAAGCTCGTAAAAAACACCATTTCAACAATAGATTTAAAAACGATTAGAACACTAATTGATACTGCTGAAAATGGCTATTTACATCCTGAGCAAGTAAAAGGACTATTAGTTGCTGCACAAATTCCCATTGTAAATGAAATTGTTTGTTCATCAAAAAAAATGTGTTTACTTGAAGCTCCAAAACTTGGATTTCCAGTCGTTATGAAAGTGGTTGGACCAGTTCATAAATCAGATGTTGGTGGTATTATTTTAAATATAACTTCTGAAGAAAAATTAGTAGAATCCTTTCATAAAATCATGAAAATTGAAGGAGCAACTTCTGTATTAATTCAGCCTATGAAAAAAGGAATTGAATTGTTTATTGGTGCAAAAAAAGAAGGGAATTTTGGACATTTAGTATTGTGCGGTTTAGGCGGAATTTATATTGAGGTTTTAAAAGATGTAAACACTTCATTAGCTCCCGTTTCAAAAAATGAGGCTATTCATATGATTCAAAATTTAAAATCATATAAAATACTTCAAGGCATTAGAAATCAAGAAGGTGTAAATGAGGATTTATTTGCTGAAATTATTACAAAAATTTCAAATTTAGTAACTGTTGCTCCAGAAATAGCAGAGTTAGATTTGAATCCACTTTTAGGAAATTCAAAGGAAATTATAGCTGTTGATGCAAGAATTAGGATTGAAAAATATTAATTGTTTTAGTTTTGTCATTCTGAACGACTGAAAGGAAGTGAAGAATCTCAACAGCACTAAAATAGATTCTTCGCTTCGCATCAGAATGA
>Ga0209231_1000994_pt1 | contig 12255 bp, 19 predicted proteins | sample Deesub45470m_DNA_FD_188086 | JGI IMG/M metagenome (GOLD analysis project Ga0209231, IMG submission 188086) | Deep subsurface microbial communities from North Pacific Ocean - 450_OLKR46/470m Metagenome (SPAdes) (version 2) | ecosystem: Environmental > Terrestrial > Deep subsurface > Unclassified ... | reverse complement strand
GATATCTTTTAAATCTGATACGAATAAAATATCAATTGATTTCTCAAGATCAGACCACTTTTCAACAACGATGATATCGACTGTTTTAATCTTTTCACCTTGAGATAAAACAACCTGATAATCACCGGGAATGTTTCCATACCCGGTGAAATCATCAGATTCAATAAATACATCATAAGCATACAATGATAAGAGATCGCCAATTGTAAAAACTTGATTTGCTTCTTTGTGTATGACAGATGGTCCTTCGATATCAGAGCTCGCAGCATATGCAGTTGTATAGTTGAATTGAATCACTAAAAACAATGCAACTAAAAGCACTGATAGTTTCTTCATTTTTTCTTATACCAAATGTAACCGATACCGATAACAACAATACCAATGATAATCCATTGAGTAGTTGTGATTGCACTTTCTTCAGGTACAACAATCGGAGTAGATCCTACAGTCCACTTAGCATACAAAGTCATATCAGATGTAACTATAGCTTCTTCATCATTAAATGCTTGAGTCAAGGATTCGTTAGTATACCATCCAGCGAAGCTATAACCGATGTTGACTGGATTATCTGGTAATGTAATCGTATTACTATCTTCAACTTCAATGTGATAGAGCTCGACACCTGTAGTAAATGCACCTTGTAAGAACTTCACGGCTTCGTTTTTCCAAACTATAGATCCTGCTTCAGTTGGATGAACACCATCAGCTGCAATCAATGTAGCTGGATCAGCACTCAGCGCTTCAAATGCATCAATATAACCATATTTATTTTCAGATGCAATTACACCAATTTGTTGCTGTCTGATAGCATGAGCTGCAATCGAATCTACAGCAGATGGAGCAACTTGTGGGTTTTGAGCTACCAGTACTATATTAGTATCTGGATAGGTAGAAACAACCAGGTTAACATATGCATTGTATGCAATACGTAGATCATCTGATAAACCTTCATTATGTCCTAAAGAAATAAAAGTCATCTCAGGATTAAATGTTACGACTTTATCAAAACGAGTAACCTCAGAAAAATATGCAAGTGTTTCACCTGCTACAGAAGCATTTAAAATTGTAAGTTCTGGTGAACCATAACCAGCTTCAGCATTACCTTCAAATGTATAGGTGTTTCCTTCTACATCTTCAAAAGTAGCACTATTAGCTGTAGCATTTCCTAAATTAGGATTAGCTACTACTCTTGCCGTACTTCCAATTCCACTTCTGATAACAGCTTCATAGAATTTACCTGACCATAAATCAAGAGATAAACTTCTAGATCCAAATGTTACAGCTTCTGAGTTCTGATAGATTGATGTTGTTGCTCCACCAGTAACTGTAGCACCTAATTGGTCCCAACCTTCACCAGTAGTTGATGTATAAAATTTAGCATCATATCCACCAGCACCATTATCAACATCAAGAGTTACTCTAAACCAAAGAGCTTCAGCATTGACTACAGTTGCTGCAACTGTTGCAGTTGCTGTAATTAAATCTGTACCATTTGCTGACCAAACGAATGATGGTTTAGCAACACCTGATGCTAGATTGAACATATAACTTCTTTGACCAGGGATTCCACCAAGCTTATCAACTAAAATTTTTGATCCAGCTGCAGTGTAATTATCCATAGCAACTTTAACAGCTAAATCTATGTCACCAGCAATCTCTAAATCATCTGATGAAGGTGTTTGTATACCTGTACCAGAAGATCCATCTAAGAGTGCATAAGCATCACCTTCTGCACCATCTTGTAAGTAGTCAATTCTACTATAACTTTGAGTTGTATTACTGAATACACGATAACTAATTGAATAGTCATCAATGTTAGCAAGTAGATACTGACTTGTTAAATATACCCATTCATTATCATCATTGCTAGTGCTATCACTAACAAAGAGCAATGACATTGGATCTAAAGCTTCGAGTGCATTTTCTAAATCTTTAGTGCTTTGGTGGATGTATTCTCCACCATTCGCATCGAAGTAGACCGTATTTGAATCAAAATCTGTAGCAGCATATACTGTAGTAAATGACAGAAGCGCTACAAATACGCTCATAAAAACTAAAACAATTTTTTTCATATTAGATATTCCCTTCTGAATTCTATTTTTTTATCTGAACTAACTGCTTACTTCTTTTTAGCAAAGTAAGCTAGAACAATTGCGAGTGCGAATGTATAGACCATCCAGTACTCAATGAAGTGATTGCGAATCTGAACAAAGAAATCAACGATCGTTTTAACAAATCCTGTTGCATTTGGTAATACTGCAGGTAATAAGACTGATAAAACGAGTGCAGCTGCAACGATTGCTAATAACATGAATAAAGAATTCTTGTTCACTTTAACGATTTTGCGTTTAGCCATTTTCATATGCTCCTTTCTTCTGATTGATACTGATGTATCTACCTTTCTTTTACTTTAGAAGTAAAATCTCTGCAACAAATAGGTATGGGAAAATCGTCAAAATACTTACTTATACTAAACAATAGCGCGCGCATGAGTATAGTGTGAGTAAACAAAACCACTAAAAATGACCTCGTGAATCACCTACTTTTGATGATCTCGATTGCTCATAGCTCGCGATGTCTTTTGTCTTTCAATCTTTTAGATCTAAAATCAACTATCTTAAAATCATAAAACCTTCAAAAATCGTTTTTAAAAGGTTTTTATTTTATTCTTAGGTATTGACTTAAATAGAATATGATATCAGATAACAAAAGATTCTCATGGACTTGGTTTGGTTTTAGCCTTTGATGCCTTTCAGGAACCTTAACAAGTTTTTGTCTTTAAGTCTTTAACTCCTTAAGTGTGATTATATGATGATGAGAATACACATTGAAGCGGGAAAATGTCTTCCAGATTAGCACTTTTTAGATATCGTATCCATGGAATAATAATCTTTATCTTAGAGTTTCTTTTTCTTTAGAAAAAGATAACTCCAATTAGTATGGGGAAAACGAGATACATCTCCCTGAAGGATAGGGGGGGAAAATGAATAGATAGATGGCAATCCAATTCAACCAGTGCGCAATCTAATATGCATCATCACAAAAAAAAGACACCTTATCCAGGATGTCTTATCAGATGATCGCTTTTTTCTCGTTTTTTAAAATCACGAAAAGGCTGCACATGGCAACCGATGTCAATTATTTAGTTCATAGCGAACCCTGGAGGCTTGTATTCTAATGTCTTCAGCCAATCCTTCAGGACTGATTTCTGTTCTTCTACAGTGGATTCATCAGCTTCTACAGCTATGTATTTACCAACACGCTTTGTGACATACTTCAAATGCTGTTCATACTCTGCTTGTTTTGCATTTAGATCTTCTAGCTTCTCTTGAATCTCTTTACGCTTATTCTCGTTATCCTTGATGCGTAATACCTTCTTAAGCATGCGAGAAAATGTGTTGACCTTTATTACAGCTTGCATAACAAAATGCTTGCAGATGCTTCCACGTGGAAGATCTTCTACATCTTTACGAGTGAGCTTCAACCATTCAATCGCTTTCTCAACATCCAATGAAAAACCTGTACGTACATACTTCGTTTCAGGATCAGCAAATGTACGCTTCAGGATTCCTTCATCCTCAGTCTCTAGCATTGATATTTGGAGTCCACGTCTAGTGACTCCGAAAGTATCCATGAGTTCCTGGTTAGAGAATGTGAGCTTTCCAGATGTCGAAAATTGAAGGATCATCTTCTGCACTAATTTAGTCGAAATGAAAGAACCACCGGCGAGGTAGTAGTCTGGCATATTGATTCCATCTATATATTCAATTTGATTGCCGTTGAGCTTACCGAATCCGAATGTTGACATAGTTTATCCTTCCATTTTTGCAAATTCTTGAATTACTCCCTCAAGCCATTCAGGCTCGTGAGCTGTATGATGTTCTTTCTTCTGAATAGATCTAGCGTGATCATGACTGCGTTCCAGGTACTCAATCGCTGAATGTACTGTTTTAATCCCTTCAGCTTTGAATGTTTCAGTCACCATACGTAGATATGCTGCATTAAATAATTTATCTTTAGTTATCATAATTGTCCGGATAAGAATGATATTGAGTACACCTCGAGGTAGATTATGCCGACTCTTTAAAAATGATTCTACTTCTGGAATGACTTGCTTCACATATGGAGCCGGTAGCATTTCATCCAGGATATTATGAAAATCAATTTGTGATATAGCTTGAGATTTTTTCATATTTATCACTTTCATGTTAATTTTTTTTAAGGGGAGGAAATGGGATGCTATCAAATGGGGAGGATAATCTCAAGCATCCCTGATGAAGTTATTCTTTGGTTATCTTATACATTGCAGTCATGAAGATGCAGAATAAGAAAAATGTGATTCCTGTGATGATCCAGAATGTTGTACTCATGACTTTATCTCTAGCTTGGATCCTGCAACTAAAAACTTAATGGTTGAAGTTTCAATAGTGATGTAGTAAAAAAGTTTACCCTTCCATGGTTCAACTCCAACAATTTTACAGTCACCATAATCTTTATGTCTGATGTTTTCCTGTCCTACCTGGAACTGTGGACTTTGTTGAGTAAAGATTGTTTCTTGGGATATTTTTTCATTCATGATTTCACCTCAATAACGATCTTCTTTAACTTCAACCGAATAATTCACTCTATCCAAAGTAAGACCAATCAGAACAGCTTCAGCAAGATTCTCTGACCATGATTTGCTATGATCATATTTTACATTTGCTTTTTCTCTTTTTAGATACATCTGATAGAGTTTCAAAGTCTCTAAACTAATCTCATTCATGATTGCACCTCACTATCGCTTGAAGCTCTTAATCATCTCACGCAACTTGGATTTATCACTGTCTTGTTTTTCAATTAGATCTGCAAGTCGTCCTTGGTCGGTTAATGATAGAACTGCATCTTCAATCAGTTTTTCAATCACACTTGGTTCTAGTGCATCAAGTTCCCATGATGAACCTCCATATGAACTTACATATCCATCTGATCTTGAATCTGTAAGCTTTGTTGGATTCTCTGGTGGTCTATATTGAAGGATTTGATCATGGTTTAAAGCTAGTCTATCTACAGTAACATTTGCACCAAATAACATGAGACGATCTTCAATATCTCGTGTCATATCAATTCCAGATGGATCATGATCACCTAGATGTAAAATATAACAGTTTTGATAGTCATGACGTCCAATAATTCTTTGAGCTGCTGAATACATTTCGCTTTGAGAAACATAACCTCTGCAGCTGAAGCAAGGAATATCTAACTTCTTGGCCATACCTTCTACAATGCTGATTAATGCATCTTTTTCAACCCATACTTCAATGTAGTTATCCTGGTCTTCTCTGATATCTACTCGATAACTGTAGAGAGCACTTTCGAGAATTCCTGCAGGTGAAGTCCAATGAGAATTTTCTCTGATATTTCTAGTACGATCAACAATTGCATCCCAATCAATGAGTCCTGCAAGTCTTGCATCATTGATTATTGCTCCAGTGTTTTTATAGCTTCTTTCATTATTTGGAATAATATCTCGAGCTACAAGTTGATAATATACTTGTCGTAATGTAAGCTCGTAACCTTGTAACTGGTATTCTTTAATAATGGTGTTTATTTTATTTATCAATCCAAGTGACTCACTTCGGAAATTCTTTTCAACAAAGCACTCTTTCATGATTGCACCTTTTCTATGGTTGCAGGAAGGAGTGTTGAGCAATCAATCAATAAATCAATAGGATGATCTGAACTCAAGTCTTTCAAATAAACTTTAAAATCATCATTCTCATAAAGTGTTATTTTTCCATCAACAATTTCAATCTTTGTAATATGTCTTGGTCTCTTTGCTGTGAAACAACTGACCAAATTACCTACTGCAATATCTTTAGCTACTACTGGTCTCCATGCGAAGTTGCTCATGATTGCACCTCATGTACAACTTGTGCTAGATCTAATGCGAAGTATTGCATCAATCTCATCATTAAATCTATACTCGGTTGATGTACTCCTCTTTCAACTCTTGATATCGTGCTTGTATTGACTTCAAGTTCTCTAGCTAACTGAGATTGAGTAGTTTTCTCAATCTTTCTAAAATGAGCAATTATCTTGCCATTGAATCTAAATTCCTGTTCCATTGTTTAGCCTCCTTACAGACTTAATAGTCTACATGAGAGCTGATCAGTGTAGAAGTAAGGTTCTTCTTTATCAGCTCACATCTAGGTTATCTTAACTAAAAGAAAAAAGCCTATACTCTACAGCTTTGTTTTCTACTGTAGTTATACTTAGCTTTCATTTCAGCAATCTCTGTGAGAGTATAACCAAAATGACTAAGTGCAGCCTTGGTTAAAGATTCATCATTTGTCTCATTTCTTACAAGACTATATAATGCTTTTTCTCCAAGACCTTTTTTAGATACTTCGATTTCTGCTCTTACTTTTTTTTCAATTAGTTCTAGTGTCATTTTTGGATCCCCTTACTGATCTAACAAAAAAACGCACATATTATGCGTTTCTTTTTGGAGCGAGATTCGAGTCCGATTCCCCTCGCCCGCTCCAACCATTACGCATAATCATTTTGATGCTATTTCCGTAGCACCATCGTTTCAACACCTGTGATGTTGTATCTCTTGGACTTATCTTACAACAAAAATGTTGTGAAAGTCAACAGAAAGGGTGTTTTTTGTGTATAACTATAGTATCAAAATCAAAGAAATTCGCAAAAAGAAGGGTGTAAGCCAAAATTCTCTGGCAAAATCTCTCAACACAAAACAGCAAGTGGTAAGTAGGTATGAACGGCAAGAATCATCACCATCACTTGATAGACTGGTTGAGATTGCGCAGGTTTTAGGCGTTACACTAGATGAACTTGTAGAATTCAAGCAGATACATCATGAATATTCAAAAGAATTAAAAAACAAAATAAAGTGAAAGGGGGAAATGATGATGGATAGCAAAACATTTAATGCTGCATCACTTCGAAGTGTCTATAGTGATGAAGCAAAGTTTAGAGAAGATTTTATGAAAGTTCTTAAATCATTAGTTCATGAGGTAAAAGAGCTAAATAAAAAAATGGATGTAGTTAACGAACAGTTGAAAGACATTGCTTATAGTTCAGGAATTAATCCAAATGGATAAGAGCTGATCATTCAGCTCTTTTTTATTTCTTCAATTAGTTTTGCTACAGAATTTTCATCAAGTTCAATATGAGTCTTGCCAATAAATACAAATCCATTTGTTGCATTTATAACATCTACTCTATCTGGATTGACTAGAATTTTACTTCCTTTTTTCGTAACTAACTCAATCATGATCCTCACTCCTTTCTGAATGGATAAAACTCTTTGTAATCTTTTGCAAGCATGACCTGGTCAATCTGTAAGTAGATCATGGTTTGTCTGATGTCTTTGTGTCCTAGTAGCTTGCTGATAGTTGTCAACGGACATCCTTTTCTGAGTAACCTGGTTGCAAATGTTTTTCTTAATCGATGCGCATGAATAGTAATATCCGTTTTTAGATCACGATTCATCTTATCAAAGAAATGCTCCAGGCTTCTCTTATTGAGCTGCGTTCCCTTCTCGTAGTTGTAGATCACATGCTCAGTTTTTTTCTTTCTAGCTCTGAGTAATAGATCCCTAGATAACTCATCAAAGAAAACAATTCTCTTCTGTCCGTTCTTGGTATGTTCTAAACTGATCATGTTATTATCAAAATCAACATTCTTGAATCTGATATCAAGCAGCTCAGACAATCTCACTCCAATATCCAGGAAGAGACAAATAGATAAAGCCCATGCAAGATTGTTTGTTTCACTGTAGATCATCTTTTTTACATAAGCTAGTACTGCATTGAGCTCTTCATCTGATAGAGCTCTGAATGACTCTGTATCATCTCGCAGCTTGTAACGTTTGGGATACTTAATGTTACTGAAATTAAAAGCTGTGATGATGCATGATACTGCATCATTGATCTTTGAGTTTTTCTTCATAGTCTTAGCTAGAAAGTAGTCAATCAAATTCTCAAAGATTAGATCATCGATCTGGTAGCAATGAACATACCCTAAATCTTCTAACATGGGAATCATCACATTGTAGTTTTTTCTATAGTACAAATATGTTCCCCTTGAACGATACTTTAAAACGTGCATTAAGTATGCATCAAATACTTCACTGATTTTCATGTTTAATCCTCCCCAGAATTAAATAGTCATATACTATTGTACTCATAAGATATGAAATAACAATTTCATTCGGAGGATATTTTTTGTTATGTTGAAATTTCAGGGAAACGAGAGAGATGCAAAAACAACGTACAAATTATACGTATATATAAATATATACGATATCGCTTGTCGCCTTTTCTGAGAGATAATATCATTTATGCTCCAAGAGCTTTGAGTAATTCAGTCTTTTTTAGCTTGGAATATCTCTTAACCCCTTGAGCCTTTGCTAGCTTCTGTAAATCCTTGACATTGAGATCCTTGATATCTGTTTGTTCAGGAACTTTCGTTTCTTCTACAGCACCAACTTCTTGCTGCAGTTCTCGTTTGTGTTTCTCAAGGGATTCTACTTCAATTCTAAGCTGTGTCTTCTGATTAGTTAACGTATCACAAGCTAGCGCATCCTTGGTGATCTGTTCATTCATCTTAACGATGATGCGATCTGCTTCTTTCTCTTCTTTAGTCTTCCACTTCTTATACTTCTCATATCCAGTCATGAGTAAGATTAAAATGATTAAAGGTGATGCAACATACAAGCTATAAATGATAATCTTTAGCAGTCCATTTAAAGCTTCAATGACTCCATTATCTATTGCCATGGGTAAATCCTCCTATTTATAATCTACTGGTAATCCAGCATGTTTAAATCTTTCTGCGTGTGTATCAAATCTTTCTAATACGCTGTATGGTACTGGTAGACTAAATCTAGCTACCTTCTTTCTTTTCATGGATCCATCAAATCCAACATCAACAACAAAGGTTGAGAACTTAAGCTTAACAGGGATATATTTTAGATCACCACTATCAAGCCATCTTTTAATCGGTATGTCCTTGATGGTTTCAACCTCATGCATGTAAGTGATCGAGTCCATGTCCTGTGCATCGAGCTTAGCATGTTGTGAGTACATATAGATGTGCTCCATACCATCATGTCGCATCAGAAGATGATCTTCATGCTCTGGAACGAATGATTCATTGTATTTTTTACCTTTGTTTAATCTAGGATTATACTGCAGATGTCTTTCATCTTTATGAATATCCTTATATTTTTGTGTGTTAAAATTCAACACTTTTTTTCCTTCTTTATAGTAATTGCTCGTATCTATTACTCGATGATGCACATACCAGTATTTTCCATCTTCTGATAGCTGAGGTTTTTCTACAGGTGATGTGAAATAGGATCCATTTGCTGTAGCTAATAAAGTCATCTCAGCCAGTACAAATGATGTGAGTGATTTTCCACCACCGACTTTAGATCTAATCATATGCATACCTGGTTGAAATATTGGTAATCTATTGTAAGTATTCACTGATAGATACTTGTAAGCTATTGGTATACTGATGCTCCATGGTAATGCAGCATAACGTATCAACCGGTCATGGTCATTATTCTTATAGAACACGTGTATGCGTTCATATAAACCATTGCTAAGCTTATCAAAACCACTCATAATATATCTAGCTCCATGCGAAAATGCATCTAGAGTTTGATCACCCAGATGCACTGTTTTATCGAAATAGAGTTCAATTTTATTAAATAATGGATCTAGATAATCTTTCATAGTGTAGATGCAACCTTCAAATAGATTTGATAAATAATATACAAAATAAATGCAGCAATAATAAAACCTTCAAGTGTAAATACTTCAGCTAATCCTCTTCTTGCATCAGTCAAAAGTTTTTTCAATCTTCCTGTGAGTGATAGTACAATCAGAAGCACTAAAATAGATCCCCATAGTTGCCAATCTTTTATCAGTTCTTTTCCAATTTCTATCATTTAAAACACCCCTAAAATATAGAGTAAGTAAGCTGCAACAGCTAATAATAGTATCATCAATCCAGGTTCTTTTTTTGCTTTATCAAATACCTTGAATAAGAAGTACCCGCCTACTAATGCACCAACATAATAGTACCAACCTTCTGGTAAGTTAAATCCGGTTGATGGTTGTGTTGGATATGGGTTAAGAATTGTTGAATCGTTATGTGGATCTAAATAATCATCGACTGCAGCAAGCGTATTGATATTTTCAGATTCAAGTGTATAAAGCATACCATCAGTTTGATAAGTCATGGAAATAACTTTGATAGAATCAGGATCAACTTCAGGCGTGTTGCCAAATTTATCGTATGCACCAAAATCAAGCTTCCATAACGAAAGATTGACTTCGCTAAAGTCTGGATTCAATTCTTTATACTTTGCATTGATCTCATTTAACGTATCGTAATCCGGTGAAGCTAGAGTAATCTCTGATGTATCACCAACAATAAGACTACCAGGATAATTATCAGCTAGATGCTCAAAATATAGTGTTACGATGGATCCTACAATAAAGATACCAAATGCTACCGGTTGTCCTCCTGGTATTGATGCAGCAATCGCAGTTAATACTGCAGTAGCTGTTGCCGATGTTGCCATAGCATCAAACTGCCAAGATGTATTACCTTCACTAATATTTGTATCTTCAAGAATTATAGCTTGTGGAATCCACGATGATTTTTCACCAATTAAAGGATCCCATCTATAATTAAATAATGTTGATACCTGGATAAGACGATCTATCACAAAATCATCAACATAAAAGTATGCAATCAGATGGTTTGCATCGCCTAGTTTCATATACATGTATACATTCAGCTGATCATATCGCACGATCTCATTCGTGTTTAAATTCCATATCGAGTATGGAACAAATGTTTGTGTTTTCCAATTTGAAGTGGTAAATAGTGATTCATCACCTTTATTGAATACGATGAAGCGCTGTCCTTCATGAGTATAATAAAAAGCTTCATAGTTATTATTAAAGATAGTCATATCAGTGTTTTCAGAGAATGTGTATCGCATCTGATAGATCGTATCATAGGATAAGCTAAAATCAACCGTATAGTTATTGATGTTATCAATGCTTACTCTACCCATCATATTTACTTCATCAAAAATAGATCCAGCAGTCTCTGGTAATAAATCTAAATCACCAGGATTAAGAGGATCAATATAAACTGAAACAACATTCGCTGTTACTACTAGATTATATGTATCACCAGGAACCATATTTCCCCAATAACCACCAGCATTAAATACGGATAAAATTCTAGAACGCTGATCTGATGTAAGTGTCTCATTTAATACAATCGTCATGGAGTAATAAACACCTTCAGTAATCTCCACTATCCAATCTGGATCAACCATACTTCCACCATTTAAAAACATGATTTCTGTAACTTCTGGTGCTTCATAGGTCATGTTAACTGTGCTTAATAGAGTTGTTGTTGTCGGGTTTGAATAAATATTGATGCGTGATGTCTCAGTACCATAAGACATCACAAATGCATTTTCAATCATATAATATGGATTTGGATCATCAAATAGTCCATCACCATCTGCATCATATAATGGATTTGTAGATGCTGAAAAATAAGTGTCTAGTTGTATTTCTACAGATACTGCAGAATTCTTGACACGATTTGATTCAAGCATATAAACTCCAGCATTCTCTCTGATCGTCCACGTACTAAATTGTGATGTGATATTTAAAGCTTGTGATTGAACATATGTAGCTTGTACTTGTAAGCTTGCAAATAACATTGTGAGTATGATTAGTGATAAGAATGTCAATTTTTTAATCATAGTTAAATCCTCGTTTCTTTCTATGCTTCAGTATATAAACAATTACTCCAACACCAATAACCCATGGAACATAACTAAATATGATATCTAGTTTTGATGGAGGTGCTTCAATAATGATTCCATTGATAATAATTTCCCTGGTGATGATATGTGCAAAATATGTTTGCTGATATCCGCTGTAATATGTAAGTCTAAATGATAGTTCATACTCAGCTTCAGGGATTTTCCCATCATCATTTAACGTTTGTGTATGATAGGTATTTGAAATTTCTTCATATCTAAATTGATATGATTTTTCTACATATCCAGATATTGGATAAATGTAAAACAAAATCTCATATAGCGTTAGAATTCTTTCATTTGAAACATAGATATCTTTTAAATCTGATACGAATAAAATATCAATTGATTTCTCAAGATCAGACCACTTTTAAACAACGATG
>Ga0209231_1000992_pt1 | contig 12280 bp, 9 predicted proteins | sample Deesub45470m_DNA_FD_188086 | JGI IMG/M metagenome (GOLD analysis project Ga0209231, IMG submission 188086) | Deep subsurface microbial communities from North Pacific Ocean - 450_OLKR46/470m Metagenome (SPAdes) (version 2) | ecosystem: Environmental > Terrestrial > Deep subsurface > Unclassified ... | reverse complement strand
GTTTATTGAATCAGGTAATTACACTTTTCAATATGGCAGAAACAGGGCAGAAATTTTCGTGAAACCAGGCAGTAGTCTGGTTATTAATTTTAATTCCGATGATTTTGACAATACCTTGGTTTTCTCAGGAAAGGGTTTTGAAATAAGCAATTATTTATTTGGAAAACAAAAAACAGAGAAAAAATTATTGGGTGAAAACAATGAAATTTACAAATTGGATGAAGCTGCGTATGTTTCAAAAATGAAAGAAATTAAATCCACTTTGGAAAAAATGGTTTCGGACAGTAAAGGCATTGACGATGATTTTGAGCAAAAAGAAAAGAGAAATATCAATTATGCCTATTTAACGAGACTTAATAATTATCAAATTTTTCATAGCTATTATGCGCAAAAGCCTGATTATAAAACTTCTGAAGGATTTTTAAAAGAGTTGGATGCGGTGACTTACGATAATGAGGAAGATTTTTTATTCTCATCGGATTATAGAACTTTGGTAACCAATCATTACCGAAAAAAAGCGGGTGAATTGTCGCGTGAAAAACAAATTGACAGTGATGTTGCTTTCATTCAAGTGGTGGGGGCGTTGGAAAAACCGACGATGAAAAATGACTTGATTTATGAGCGTGTTAAATATGCATTTACCTATTCAGAAGACTTAGAAACGCTTTACAAACAATTTATGGCGTCTTCCACCAATGAAGCGCATAAAAAGGAAATTACAGAAAGCTACAATAAATTTAAAACGGTGGCCAAAGGACAGCCTTCCCCAAAATTTAAAGATTACGAAAATTATGCAGGCGGAAAAACTTCTTTGGATGATTTAAAAGGCAACTATGTTTATATCAATGTTTGGGCAACTTGGTCTAGTCCAAACCCAAGAGAAATGAATTCTTTAAAGGAGCTTGAAACTGAACATAAAGGCAAAAAAATTAAATTTGTGAGTATTTCTGTTGATAGGGCTGCAGACCACGATAAATGGAAGCGTGTGGTCGCTGAAAATAAATTTGGAGGTATTCACTTATTCGCAGATAAAGATATGGAATCAAGTTTTGTTCAGGAATATTTCATTAAAATGACGCCTCGCTATATTATAATTGATCCTGCCGGAAAAATTGTAAATTCAAATGCGCCTAGACCGTCGAGCAGCAAATTAAAAAGAACACTTAGTGCACTTAATATTTAAACAATAATTTAATAACATAATGAAAAAAATAATTTTACTTCTTGCAGTGATTGCAATAGTATCGTGTAAATCAGAACCAAAGGATTACGTAACTTTATCGGGAAAACTAAAAACGCCGGGCGTTGAAAAATTAACCGTTCAGGGGAGAGATTTCACAAAGGAAATTTCTGTAAATGCCGACGGTACATTTTCAGATACCTTAAAAGTAACCAACGGTGTTCACGCAATTTCCAATGGTGACGACAGAATTACCTTATTTCTTAAAAATGGCTACGATTTAAACTTGGAATTTAAAGGAGAAAGATTGGATGCCGGAGTTTCTTATAAAGGTGAAGGTGCTGAAACCAATAATTTTATGGAAAATAAACGCGGCTTTTATATGAGCGATAACGCCAATCCAAAATCGTACTTTACATTGGACAAAGCGGCTTTTGACGCAAAACTTGCCGCTGCAAAATTAGAATTGCAAGGTTATAAAGACAAAGCTAAAAATTTAGATTCACTGATTGTTGCTATGGACGCCAGAAACGATGAAATGTTTTTTGGTTATATTGAATCCAATTATGAGAGTATGCACGAAACCTTGACCCGTTTGGCAAAAGGAAAAGCATCACCGGTATTTGTAAACTATGAAAATTTTAAAGGTGGAAAAACATCATTGGCAGATTTAAAAGGGAAATATGTTTATATGGACATTTGGGCAACCTGGTGTGCGCCTTGTAAAGCCGAAATTCCGTTTTTAAAAGCATTGGAAAAAGAATATGAAGGCAAAAATATTCAAATTGTAAGCATTTCTGTTGACAAGCCAGAGGCTTACGAAACCTGGAAAAAAATGGTTGTAGCCGAGCAATTGGGAGGTATGCAATTGTATGCCGACAATAATTTTGAATCACAATTTATTTTGGATTATGGTATCAATGCGATTCCTCGATTTATTTTAATTGATCCGGCAGGAAATATTGTTGATGCTGATGCAGCAAGACCATCTGATCCAAAACTTAAAGAATTATTTACGGAATTGGGAATTTAATATTCTGATTATTTTAAAACAATAAAACCCGTGAAGCTCAAGCTTCACGGGTTCTTTTATAAATATTATTATAATTCCAAATCATACTCCCTTTACTTCGGAAAGGACCGGGGATAGGATTAACTTAATATCGCTCTTGAAATCACTATTTTTTGAATTTCAGAAGTACCCTCATAAATTTGGGTAATTTTGGCGTCACGCATCAATCGCTCCACGTGGTATTCTTTTACAAAACCGTAGCCTCCGTGTATTTGAACAGCTTCAACAGTTACATTCATCGCAGTATCTGCGGCATATAATTTTGCCATAGCGCCACTTAAATCGTAATTTAGGTGCTGGTCTTTTTCCCAGGCAGCTTTTATGCACAAATGTCTTGAAGCTTCAATGGAAGTTGCCATATCTGCCAATTTAAAGGCGATTGCTTGGTGTTGGCTAATTTCTTTTCCGAAAGTTTTGCGTTCTTTAGAGTATTTTAGCGCCAATTCATAAGCGCCTGAAGCGATTCCCAAGGCTTGAGCGGCAATGCCAATTCTTCCGCCGGCAAGGGTTTTCATCGCAAATTTAAATCCGAATCCGTCTTCGCCAATCCTGTTTTCTTTGGGAACTTTTACATTGGTAAACATAAGTGAATGTGTATCAGATCCGCGAATCCCTAATTTATTTTCTTTATTTCCCACCACAAAACCTGGCAATCCTTTTTCAACAATTAAAGCATTGATTCCCTTATGTCCTTTTGCGACATCCGTTTGTGCAATTACAATATAAACGCTTGCATTGCTACCGTTGGTAATCCAGTTTTTTGTGCCGTTTAACAAATAATAATCTCCTTTATCAATAGCTGTTGTATGTTGTGAAGTGGCGTCAGAACCAGCTTCAGGCTCACTCAAACAAAAAGCGCCGATAATTTCGCCTGTGGCAAGCGGAACCAAATATTTTTGTTTTTGCGCTTCAGTTCCAAAAGTTTCCAATCCCCAGCAAACCAAAGAATTATTAACGGACATCACAACGGAAGCCGACGCATCAATTTTTGAAATTTCTTCCATCGCCAACACATAAGATACGGTATCTAAACCACTGCCCCCATATAATGGGTCAACCATCATTCCTAAAAATCCAAGTTCCCCCATTTTTTTTATTTGTTCGGCAGGAAATTGTTGTTTTTCATCACGTTCAATCACACCCGGCAAAAGCTCAGTTTGCGCAAAATCACGAGCGGCATCACGTATCATTATCTGTTCTTCGGTCAAATTAAAATCCATAATTAATAAGAGTTTTATGTAAAATTTATTTTTTGTTCAAATATAATTCTTTTTTAGGTTAAATTTTACACAATTAATAAAAATGGAAAAATTTGCCCTTAAGAGTTGCATCAACTTTTAAGAAATGGTTGAAATGAATCAAAAAAATGGAATTAACTGCAAATTTGGTTTCGATGATTTGTTATTTTATAAAGATTAAGTTCTGAAAATCAATCAACTGATTTATTTTATAGGTTGAAGTAATGCAAGCAAATTGTTCCCGAAAAATCTTCGGCCATTTTGCATAAGTTTTTATTATATTTGTTGCACTTGATAAACTTTTATTAATTATGCCTAACGACTAAATTATGACACAAATGTGACCTCCTTTGGGGGAATTATATTTTATACACCAGAGGAAATTTTGTTAGAACAGGTTAAAAATTAATGTCATAAATAGTAAATATCAGGATGAAAAAATTATTAAAAAAGTACGAAGATAAGCAACCCGAAATCGTTTTTCATTGGAAAGACCCAGAATCTGAAGCAGAAGGCTGGACCGTTATCAACTCTTTAAGAGGCGGAGCTGCTGGCGGCGGAACCAGAATGCGTAAAGGATTGGATATGAATGAAGTACTTTCGTTGGCGAAAACAATGGAAGTGAAATTTACGGTTTCAGGCCCGGCAATCGGAGGTGCAAAATCGGGTATCAACTTTGACCCAAACGACCCAAGAAAAGAGGAAGTTTTAAGACGATGGTATAAAGCTGTTACGCCTTTATTGAAACATTATTATGGCACCGGAGGCGATTTAAATGTGGACGAAATACACGAAGTGATTCCAATGACCGAAGATTGTGGCGTTTGGCATCCGCAAGAAGGTGTTTTTAACGGACATTTTAAACCAACAGAAGCAGAAAAAATCAACAGAATTGGCCAATTGCGTTTTGGTGTGATCAAAGTGATTGAAGATGCCAATTTCTCTCCAGATTTATCCAGAAAATTTACGGTTGCCGATATGTTAACCGGTTATGGCGTTGCCGAAGCCGTAAAACATTATTATAATATTTATGGTGGTTCCATTCAAGGAAAACGAGCCATAGTGCAGGGATTTGGGAATGTTGGTTCCGCATCAGCCTATTACTTGACCCAATTGGGCGCTAAAGTGGTGGGGATTATCGACAGAAATGGCGGATTAATCAATGAGAACGGATTTACCCTGAAAGAAATGAGAACCTTATTTTTGGAAAAAGACGGGAATCAGTTGAATTCCGAAAATATTATTCCGTTTGAAGAAATCAATGAAAAAATTTGGGGTTTGCCTGCAGAAATTTTTGTGCCAGCCGCCGCTTCGCGTTTGGTTACCCAAGATCAGGTGACAAAAATGGCCGCATCGGGATTGGAAGTTATTTCTCCAGGCGCAAATGTTCCTTTTGCCGATAAGGAAATTTTCTTCGGACCCATTATGGAATTTGCCGATAAACAGGTGAGTTTGCTTCCAGATTTTATTTCAAATTGCGGTATTGCACGTGTTTTCGCCTATTTAATGGAATCGCGCGTTGAATTGCCTATGAAAGATGCCGCTATTTTTGGCGACATTTCAAATACCATTAAAAAAGCATTGGAAAACACCCATAAAAGAAATTCAGACAAAAAACAGATTTGTAAAACAGCTTTCGAAATCGCATTAAAACAACTAATTTAAACTTTGAATAAAAAATGGAAACAATAATTATAGTACTCTTTATTTTAGGGTACGCCGCAATTGCCCTTGAACATAATTTAAAGCTGGATAAACTGATTCCCGCTTTGGCTATGATGGCAGTTTTATGGGCTTTGGTCGCTTTTGGCATTGATACGGTTCCTAATTGGTTTGATTCTTCAGCGCACAAACTTATTGAGGGTTTTGCTGGATTTTCACTCGAGGAAAGGCGTCATTTGCTGGAAGAAACTTTGCTGCATCATTTGGGCAAAACCGCCGAAATTTTGTTTTTCTTGTTGGGTGCAATGACCATTGTGGAGATTATTGATTATTTTGACGGATTTGCGACCATCAAAGATTTTGTTAAAACAAAAAGCAAAAAAAGGCTGTTGTGGATTTTTGCATTTTTGGCATTTATTCTTTCTTCCATTATAGACAATTTAACAGCTACCATTGTTTTAATTACCATTCTTCAAAAAATAATTCACGATAAAAACACACGCTTGTGGTTTGCAAGTTTAATTATTATTGCGGCAAATGCTGGTGGTGCCTGGTCTCCAATTGGTGATGTTACCACCACGATGCTTTGGATTGCAAAAAAAGTGTCATCGGCAAAATTGATGGAATATTTGATTATCCCATCACTAATTTGTATGGTGGTACCGGTATTTATTGCATCATTTTTGAAACCTTTTCAGGGAAATATTGATGATAGTGCATTCGATGATTTGCCAGAAAGTAAAAATAAATATGGTGCAAGAATGTTATATTTAGGTTTGGGAGCCATTATTTTTGTTCCTATTTTTAAAACTATTACCCATTTGCCGCCTTATGTGGGGATGATGCTTTCATTGGCCGTAGTGGGTATTTTTGCTGAAATTCACAGCAGAACACAGTTTAGTTTATCTAATGTTGTGGAAAATGATGGAGATGATGCCATAGGATTTCACAGTCCGGTGCACAAATCATTGTCAAGAATAGAGATGCCAAGTGTTTTATTTTTCTTTGGAATATTGATGGCAGTGGCCGCTTTAGAATCACTGGGATTATTATTTATTGGTGCTGAAGCCTTAAAAGCAGTGGTGCCAAATATTGATATTGTGGTGATGGCTTTAGGTGTTGGTTCAGCAGTGATTGACAATGTTCCTTTGGTGGCTGCCAGTATGGGAATGTTTAATGACCCTATCGACAGTCATTTATGGCACTTTGTGGCTTATTCTGCAGGAACTGGCGGAAGTATGTTAATTATAGGTTCTGCAGCCGGTGTTGTGGCTATGGGAATGGAGAAAATTAATTTTATGTGGTACTTAAAAAATATCGCTTGGTTGGCAGCGATAGGGTTTGTTACCGGGGCAATTGCATTTATGTTGATAAGGAATTTAACTTTTTAAGGATAGTGACCCAAGATGTATCTCTGGTGTTTTATGTTTAAGAATTCTTTTTATTAAAATTTGCCGCATTAGTCCGCCAAAATAATATGCAATTTATGATATGCCGGTATCGGTACTTTGTTATTGGTTTTTTTACGATTCAAACTAATTATAAAATTATTAATTTTTACCTATGGAGAATATTTTAATTTTAATTTTCATTTTGGGTTATTTGTCTATAACTCTGGAACATTCCATAAAAATAGATAAGCTGATTCCTGCATTAATTATGATGGTAATTATGTGGGCCGTAATTTCAATTGGTCAATTTGACATTTACGCAGTTGATGAAGCACTCAAAATATTAGTTCCAGCCAACTTTGAGGAAACATTGTTGCATCATTTTGGAAAAACCGCGGAAATTTTAATTTTCTTGGTAGGCGCTATGACCATTGTTGAAATTATTGATCATTTTGATGGTTTTTCGGTGATTAAAGGATTTGTAAAAACTGAAAGTAAGCGGAAACTCATTTGGGTATTTTGCATTATTGGGTTCTTTCTATCAGCAGTAATCGATAATTTAACTACTACCATCATTTTAATTTCTATCCTCAGGAAAATAGTCAAAACAGGTGAACTCCGAATTTGGTATGCAAGTTTAATCGTAATTGCTGCAAATGCAGGAGGTGCCTGGTCACCAATTGGCGATGTTACAACTACAATGTTATGGATTGCCAATAAAGTTACGACAGTAAATTTAATTACAAATTTATTTATTCCATCCGTTATATCCATTTTTATACCTGCGTTTATTGCTTCATATCTGCCAATCTTCAAAGGCAATATTGAGCAGGTTGTTATTGAGGATAAATCATCTTCGAAATACGGAAATATTATGTTTTATTTGGGTATGGGAGCAATTGTTTTTGTGCCTATTTTTAAAACGATTACTCATTTACCACCTTATTTAAGTATGATGCTATCCCTGGCAATTGTGGCCATATTTGCTGAGATTTTAAGCCTAAAAAAAATGGAATTCACAACTTTAGAGAGTGAAAAGAGTCATCTCAGCCCTATCCATAAATCACTTTCACGAATAGAAATGCCAAGTGTTTTATTTTTTCTTGGGATATTGATGGCTGTCGCTGCCCTTGAATCTGTTGGGATGTTATTTCAATTTTCCGAATGGCTTAAAATAACTATACCTAATCCTGATTTGGTGGTATTAATATTGGGGTTTAGTTCTTCTGTGATAGATAATGTTCCTTTAGTTGCAGCAAGTATTGGAATGTTTCATAATGGTATTGACGATTCACTTTGGCATTTTGTGGCCTATTCTGCAGGAACAGGCGGAAGTATGTTAATTATAGGTTCTGCAGCCGGTGTTGTGGCTATGGGAATGGAGAAAATTAATTTTATGTGGTACTTAAAAAATATCGCTTGGCTGGCTGCAATAGGGTTTATTTCCGGGGCAATAGCTTTTATGTTAATTCGCAATTTTAATATGTGATGGCATAGAAGATTGATTTATACCAATTTTTTTATAAAAAAGGATATACAATTTTAAATTTTTATTTTCGTTTAATGAAAATAAGACTAAAACTAAAAAAATAATCAACGTTTTAATTATGATACAAGATCCAGCGCAAGTTATACAAGATCCAACTCAAGTTTTACAGGAGACAGTTCCCCAAGAAAAATCGCTTTCTGTTTACAATCTTATTATGGATGGCGGTTTGGGAGGCCAAATTATCATTGCCATACTTTTAGTTTTGTTAACTGTTGCGTTGTATATTTATTTTGAACGTTATTTTGCCATAAAAGCAGCTTCAAAAACCGACAGTAATTTTATGAATCAAATCAGGGATTATGTGTCTCACGGTAAATTAGATTCCGCTAAGGTTTTATGCGCCCAGGCAAATTCACCCGCATCACGATTGATAGAAAAAGGAATTTCCCGTATTGGAAAACCTTTGGCCGATATCAATACCGCCATTGAAAATGCAGGTCGCCTTGAAATTTACAAACTTGAAAAAAACGTTAGCGTATTGGCCACCATTGCAGGTGCAGCACCAATGTTAGGGTTTTTAGGAACTGTGATTGGGATGATTATCGCCATTCACCAAATAGCAAATGCAGGCGGACAAATTGACATTAAAATGCTTTCTGACGGATTGTATACTGCGATGACCACCACGGTTGCAGGTTTAATAGTGGGAATTATCGCCTATATTCAATACAACCATTTGGTGGTTAGAACCAATAAAGTGGTGTATGAAATGGAAGCGCATTCAGTAGAATTTTTAGATTTGCTAAACGAACCGGTTTAAGTTAATTAATAATTAAAAAAGAGAGAATAAAGAGAAGAGAAAAGAGAAAATCCCGAGTTTTATCTTTTTAACCTTTAACCTTTCAACCACATAGAATATGGATATAAGAGGCCGAAATAAAATAAGTCCGGAATTTAGTATGTCGTCTATGACGGACATTGTTTTTTTGTTGCTTATATTTTTTATGATCACTTCAACATTGGTCACCACCAGTGCTTTGGATATTTTGTTGCCGAAAGCAAGCGGCATCACCGAAAATAAAAAAGCCACTTCAGTAACCATCACAAAGGATTTGGCTTTTTATATTGACAATGAATTAGTGGATGAAGAAATTTTGGAACAGGATTTGCTTGCATTATTGGCAGGAAAAGAGGAACCAACCATTGTTTTACGAGCCGAGGAAGGTGTTCCTATTGAAAAAGCTGTTAAAGTGATGGATATTGCAAACCGAAACAGATATAAAGTAATATTGGCCGTTCGCCCAAAATAATAAATATGTCAAATTTTTTAGATACCGATTATAAAAGAAAGTCCGCAGCACTAACAAGTTTGGTAATGAGCTTGATAGTGGTGGCACTTTTTTTCTTCGGATTGACCTATTTAGATCCACCTGAAGAATTTGGGATTGCCTTAAATTTTGGAACTTCTGAAGTGGGTCAGGGCGATATTCAGCCTACAGAAGCTTTACGGCCAGCGGCTTCCCAAGAAGCTGTGCAAGAACAACAGGAAGCCGTTAAAGAGCAAGTAACAAAAGCTGCACCTAAAATTGCGGAAGAAGTACTTACCCAGGATACGGAAGATGCCATTGTGATTAAAAAACAATTGGAAGCAAAGAAGATAGCCGATGAAGTTGCCCGAAAAGAAAGAATTCAACGAGAAGCGATTGCAAAACGACAAGCTGAAGAACTTGAAAAAAGAAAAAAACTGGATGCATTAATCGGTGGTGTGAGCAATTCTAACGGAACGGCTACAGGCGGACAAGGAAATGACAATACTGCCGGAGATAAAGGTAAAATTACCGGCGATCCAAACGCTAGCGGCTACTATGGAAATGGCGCAGGCGGCGGCGGCGGCGATTATCAATTGGGTAACCGAAAACCAATCAGCAGGCCAAAACCAGACTATATTTGCGATGAAGAAGGATTGGTGGTGGTGAGTATTGAAGTCAACGTTTCCGGACGGGTGATTAACGCAACGCCTGGCATAAAAGGATCTACCAATACCGCCGCGTGTTTGCTGTCGCAGGCAAAAGAAGCTGCTTTAAAAACCACTTGGCAACCCGATCCAAATGCGCCTTCCAAACAAATTGGCGTTATAAAATACAGATTTTCCTTATCTCAATAATTTTTAATGGATTATTCAAACACCCTAAAGTGGATGTTTTCACAATTGCCGATGTATCAAAGGCAAGGAGAAACAGCTTTCAGAAAAGATTTAACCAACAGCTTAGCACTTTCCAAACATCTTAATTTCCCCGAAGCAACTTTCAAAAGCATTCACGTGGCAGGAACCAACGGCAAAGGATCCACAAGCCATATGTTGGCTTCCGTATTTCAGGAAGCGGGTTATAAGGTTGGTTTGTATACTTCGCCGCATTTAAAAGATTTTAGGGAGCGCATTAAAATCAATGGCAAACTCATCAAAAAAATGGAGGTCGTAAATTTTATAAAAAACAACAAATCTTTTTTTGAGGCCAACAATCTCTCTTTTTTTGAAATGACAGTGGGATTGGCTTTCGACTGTTTCGCCAAACATAAAATTGATATTGCCGTTGTTGAAGTGGGGCTGGGAGGAAGGCTCGATTCTACCAACATTATAACGCCTGAAATTTCAGTAATTACGAACATAGGCTATGACCATACACAATTTTTGGGAGAAACTTTGCCCGAAATTGCTTTTGAAAAAGCAGGAATCATCAAAAATAAGGTTCCGGTGGTTGTTGGAGAATACCAAGCAGAAACATTTCCGGTTTTTGAGAAAATTGCTTCAGAAAATTTGGCACCTTTATTTTTGGCTTCAAGCAGCGAGAATCATCAATATATATCCGATTTAAAAGGATCTTATCAAATCCACAACATTAAAACGGTGCTTCAGACCATCGAAGTTTTAAAAACGAAAGGCTATGCCATTTCAGAAAAAAATATAAGAAACGGATTGCAAAAAGTGGTTAAAAATACCGGACTTTTGGGCAGATGGCAGGTTTTAAACGAGCTGCCAAAAGTAATTTGCGACACCGCCCACAATGCCGAAGGATTGCGTTATGTGCTCAAACAACTTCAGGAAGAAAAATTTGGGCGACTTCACATAGTTTTAGGCGTTGTAAATGACAAAGATTTAAAATCGGTGCTGCCGTTATTTCCTAAAAATGCCACCTATTATTTTTGCAGGCCAAATATTCCCAGGGGTTTGGATGAGATGGAATTTCAACAGCAATGCGCCAAATTCCAATTAATGGGTAAAACCTATAAAACGGTGCAAACCGCTTATGAAACAGCATTAGATAATGCTGGAAAAAACGATTTAATTTTTATCGGCGGCAGCACTTTTGTGGTCGCTGAGGTGGTGTAAAATAATTTAAGTAAATTTCTGTTTCTAGGTAAATTTTTTCTGTTTTTTTGTTTTATATCCCAAAAATATTATATTTATAAAATAATTACAGCATTGTTACTGGTTCAGTAACCGACCTTTATAGCAAATTTGACCCCAAATTGCTACTGTAAACCTCATTTATTGTTTATCATTATTAATCATTTTAATGTATTATTTTTTTCATTTAACTAGGCATTTTATGCTGAATTGAAATTCTGATTTAATTATTTACTAACCAAAATTATCTACTTATGAAATTATTAAAAAACTTTTCGTTTGGAATACTTGTATTCCTATTTATTTTTACTTCAAAAGCCATTGGCCAACAAACGCAAACTACCGAATTTAAACCTGTTTTTTTAACCATTACAACGCTGCATAGGAGCAGTGACCCCAATGTGGACTTTACCGATTGGAGAAAAACCGAAGAAGAATATTACAATAAAGTGACCGCCAAAAACGATTTAATTATTGGCTCGGGTTATTATATGCATTATTTTACGCCAGATGATTCTGAAATTTTATCGGTATCGGTTTACAATTCTTGGGAAGATATTGAAAAAGCAAACGAGATTACTAACAAATTAGTGATGGAAGCTTGGCCGGATGAAGCTAAAAGAACCGCTTTTTTCGAAAAACAAAACAGCTATTATGCACCCAAACACAGCGATGAGATTTATGCTTCAATGAATTATACCAAACCGGTAAAAACCGATTCAAAAGAGCCATTGATTTATTATGTAAAGAAGAATAAATCGGGCAGAGGCGGTTCTGGTTACAAGGAATATTTTGACAATGTAACTATGAAAAATTCTTATGTCAAAGGGTTTTATACGATG
>Ga0209231_1000990_pt1 | contig 12289 bp, 8 predicted proteins | sample Deesub45470m_DNA_FD_188086 | JGI IMG/M metagenome (GOLD analysis project Ga0209231, IMG submission 188086) | Deep subsurface microbial communities from North Pacific Ocean - 450_OLKR46/470m Metagenome (SPAdes) (version 2) | ecosystem: Environmental > Terrestrial > Deep subsurface > Unclassified ... | reverse complement strand
AGCAAGCTTTTCCGTCCATTCCTGCGAAAGGGTCGACATGGGGTAACCTCCGGGGTTGAAGTCCTACTCGGAGGCCAGCTTAGCCGGTGGTGATGTCAGGAACAAGATGGGGTCGGTTGACGGTTACTCCTGGGCGGTAGACATAGCTCTCTCCTTTTCAACCTGTTTCTTTGGCGAGCTCTTTTCGGCCAGTCTTACACCCCACTGCCATGCAGTCAAAGATTTTTTTAAAACAAAAATTAGCCCCCAAGTTGCTCAAACTTCATGGCAACGTGGAAGTCCCCGAGCCTTCGGGCAAGGTCGCCGTTTAGTCAAATAGTCAAGAACGTCCCCTTAGGTTTTTAATGTGGCAATGCAAGACTTGACCCCCGGCCGTTCTTTTTTCACTCCCCGAGCAGCGACGTTTTGGGTTACCATTCTTCGTTGCCAGCTTGAAAAACCCTTCAACAACCCAGAAGACCTTCCGGCCCGCAAATTGCAGCAACCCCGGATATCAACTATTTGGGGGGGGAAATTTGACTGCATGAAAACAATGAAACTATTATCCTTGCTACTTATGGCAACCTGCGCCTGCTTGATCGCCACACCGGCGCAGGCCAAAGACGTCTCAATCAGTTGGGTAACCAGCACCGACCCGGCCGTAATCGGCTACCGCATCTATTACCGGGCCGACAGCCCGACCATCCCCTACGACGGCACCGAGGCTGATGAAGGCCCCTCCCCCGTCGACGTCGGCAATGTCAGCGGTGCGACCCTGCGTTTCAGCAACGATGCGCAGATCTACTACTACGCCGTCACCGCCTATGATGCCGCCAATAATGAAAGCGACTACGCCCTGCACGGCAACAGTGAGTGGGCCCCGGTCGCCATCGCTCCCCAACCCAATGCCATCACCGGCACCAGCAATTTCCGCTTCATCTGGACCGACCCGCCCAGCGAGTTTCACGGTACCTATACCCTCTATTACAGTCCCGACCCTACCTTTGCCCTCGCACCGCCGCCAACTACCGGTGGGGATTTCAACCTCCCCGCACCGCCGACTTTGCCGGAGTTCGCCGCCGCCCTGTTCCTGCTCTGGAGCCTGGCTGTTATCCGCCGGCCTGCGCCCCGGCGCGCTCTGGCCCTGCTCACCCTCAGTCTCTGCCTGGCCAGTTGCGGCGGCGGAGGGGGGGGCAGCACGACCGTTGGCGCCATTGTCACCCCGGATACCGGCGGCGCCCCACAGCCTCTCCCAGGTGATCCCGGAACCCCAGGGGAAAATCCGGTCGACCCAACGCTGCCCGAACCACCCCCCATCCCGGGTACCCGCATCGTGGCAGGATTGCAGACCACCTACTTTGAAGCCAACGATCTGGTGCCCGGTCACACTTACTACTGGAAGGTGATCGCCCATAATGGCGGCACCGATTATCATAGCGCCGTCTACGCTTTCACCGCCCAATAAGGGGCGTTAAGCCGCAAAACCGCAGATAGCGAAACGCCCGCAATCCTTGGGACTGCGGGCGTTTTCTTTTTTTATTTTCCTGTCCACGTAAGGTTGTCGATAAAAATCACTCCCTGGCTCGAGGTCGGGTAAACTCGCCCTTCATTTGGAAAGGCCCCCGGCTTCAGAGTGTATTCCTGCGACGCATTTTTTCCCCTTGAGGAGGTATCCCCCGGGAAGTCAAGCTTACCCTTTGGACCGATCAGGGTGTAGTCGGTGGAGGGGAGAAGGTCGACGATGATTTTCTTGGGGGCACGACCGTAGGGGTCAGAATAACCAGCCTCGGCAGGAATCAGGTATTTGACCTCACTGTTCACCAGAGCGCCATTGGGGTCGGCCGTGAACAGGGCGACCCAGTTGTTAGCCAGGTTTTTATCATCGGCGATGTAGGCGCCACGCATGTTGTTAGTGCTGACGTCGATGCTGACGGTTTTTGTCATCGTCTCCTGGGATTTTCCCGTGGCCTCGATCACATGGAGGAATTGGTCGAACTCCTGGGTCACTGGAGGATTGTACTTCACCCGATAAAAAGCACTAGCAAAGCTCGGGTTGGCGCTAGCCGTTTGGTTCGTCGTGGTGTAGGTTCCACCAGCAGGGTAAAGCCCCTTGATAAAAATTTTAGAGGCACCAACTGTCGCTGAAATGTTCCTCCCCCCTTGGTCAATAACAGGGTCCGCTTCAAAATGGGTTATCCATGCCTTTTTGTTCTTATTGGTTAAAGCCGAACTATTAACAGGGTCTGAGCGCGTAACATCGTAAACCACAAAAACACCTGGGCGCAGATGCAGAACGCTGCGTCTAAATAAGGAGGCGAGTTTGTAATTATTGACCCCTTTGAAAACATTGGAGACATCGGCGCTCACATACATGAAGGTTCCAGATTCAACAAAACGGTCTATCAGCGGCGTCACGGGTGTTGCAGAAGTTGGTGTGCCGGAAGTCATCCCACTATCGCGGCTCTGTCTGGTGATCAAACCATAACCATCTGCCCCACCATCGGCAAATATAATGGAATTTTGACCATATGAGGTTTCATCCCCCAACTTGTTTGTCCCCATTAGGCGAGAGAGTAGCTGGTCTTGTCCACGGTTGATCAGCAAAGCTCCCTGGTTTTGGGCTTGATGGTCAACATTAAAAACACCACCAAGGACAACCTGAGCCGTCACCGCATCCGTGGATAATAGGTTCCAGGTTGAACGAGTGGTAACAATGCCCGTCCCCTCTGATCGGTAGGATAAAGGTTCCGAAGCAAAATCTTTAGTTGCCGCTGCATTGTTCCTGAAAAGGAAGTTCTCCCAATAATGCGCCCGAGGAGACAATTTTGCAGTATTCAAGAAATGCTGTAACTGCTTCGACTCATCTGAAGATTGGTAATGATTCCGCAGAATATGCGAAAATGTATTCAAAGAATCCGCTACCGGGTGTAACCAATAAGCAGAGTTTTGAGGAGTGTGTATGGAACTACGATACATTTGGTAAGTGAGTGTTGGGTCGGTATTGTGGATATAGTTCTTGACAAATTCCTTTGGGAAGTCAAAACCTGTCCAAGTGTCCAACCCGGTCGCGGTGTTCAAGGCTAAAACGCCATAAAGCAACTCATGCCAGTCTGAGTTGTAGCCAAGCCCCTCTAAAGAGTCACCACCTTTGAAGCCGGTCGGGTTTGACAAGACGGCCTTATGTTGAGTCCAGAGGGACTTGGCATAATCGAGATAGCGGTCTGCATCAACCTGCGGGGCGTCGCCATAGGCTGCGACCGCGTTCATCATCACCAACCCGACATATGGCTCATAAAAATTCGATCCGATTCGCCCTACACCTCCTGGATTACCATATCCATAGGCTTTGTAACTTTCAGGCTTGGGGACGTTGCAGTTATTAATCCCGGTGCATGCGCCTGGTACTGAATTGCCATTAGCGTCTTTCCCGAAATTGTCTTCATGATACCGCACCCCATTGATCAAAACCCCATTATTGTACTCACTGCGGACAGCATTATACCAATCAATGTGCCGATACATCATTTTGTAAAGTGTGGTTTTTAACTCCGTCGTCATGAGTGGATCATTATAAAACCAGTCATAAAATATCGGAACGATCATCGCCAAGGCTCTTGCGGCATATCCGCTTTTATATGCCTGATTGCCGTTTGTGGTGTATACGAACCCATTGGCGTGGGCTGCCAGAGCTTCATCGGCATTAAATGTGACCATCTGACTCGACTTGTTGTCGCTTAGTCGGATAAATTCAACCCCGTCTTTTTCTTCACCAGCAGAGTATTTGTTAATCAGGCGATCCATCAAACTAAAGGCCCAGGCGGCATATTGTGCAGCCTTAATATCGTCGGCTGTTGCGCTCACCGTCCCGTAATTCGGCCCCTTTAGTGTGTGATACGCCAACCCTGCTGACACGATTGCCTCATAAAACCCGCTGCCCACATACCCACTACCCCCAGGCCATGAATACATGGCATAGTTGGAGTCGAAGGCAGTTTGATGTGACGTGTCGTAGTTGATAAAGAATACGTCGAGTCGATTTTGCAACGCAGTCCATTCTGGCTTAGCTGCGGCTTTCTTGGCCTTCAACCCGGCAACCACTTCGCTTGTCAACCAAATGCGAGGGTGTGTACCATCAGGCAGATAGCTGGGGGGGCCAGCAGAATTACCATCAATTGGAATAACAATAAAAACTAATAACATCAAAAATTTCAGCGCATCATTGATTTTTTTTATTGTGCCTCTTTTCATTGAGCATTGAAAAACGTAACGACAAAATTCTTTCCTGATACATATTTTATTGTTTATCGATATCATGCTACCCCCAATTCTTTTATTCTAATCACACCTTGTTTTTTTCTAAGTTTACTTTCATTTTTAAATATTTTTCGAAAATAAATTAAAGGTATTGTTTTATTTTGAAAAATTCCTATAAAGATTTTTTCAACACATAATTTAATTGCAACATTATTTATCAATAAATTTTTTGAACCTGGCAATTATTAAAGCAAAAAAACAGTGAAGATCAAAAAGACGAGTGACAGTGGTATTATCACTAATACGGTCCAAAAGTTAAACAGCGGTCAATGTATCAAAGGAATAGCCGAGATTTAACAAACAAGGGATGTCTTTTTTAAGTATTTCAACAGCAAAAGGCCCATCATCGTGCAGTAGTAAAATGTCTTGGGATTTTGCTTCATAAATACCTTTATAATTTTCCTTTTTGCAATCAAGCGAGTCATAAGACCACTTAACAATCTTAATATTTCTAATAAGGCAGTAATAGAAAAGGCCAAAGTCCAAAACCCCCCAAGGAGGCCTAAAAATACGAGGCCGAATTCCGATTGTACTAAAAATTGCTTCTTCACATCGACGAATTTCGTCGTCGTAGTTTTTTATACGTTCCCTCCATTCAAGGCCATGAGAGAAGGAATGATTACCGACTTGGTGCCCCTGTTCAACAATATTTCTGACAATCTCTGGGTGTGCAATAACATCTTTACCAACAAGGAAGAAAGTCCCCTTTATCCCAAACTGAGCTAAAATCTCCAAAACGAGAGGCGTATACACTGGATGTGGACCGTCATCAAAAGTTAAATACAAAGTTTTTGAATCGCCACCCATTCTCCAAACAATACACTCGCAAAAGATTTTTTGGATTGCATTTTTTATAAAATTTTTTTGGTGCATAGATTTTGTCCCCTAATATAAGTAAGCTCAATACATACCATAAAAAGTTTAAATCAATTAGAGTCAAACAGATAACGACTATAACAGAATTTGCGTTATTTTAAAAAGATAAGAAAAAGCTTTATCGAATGATCAACAGGAAAATGTCACAATAAAGCATATAACTCATTATAATACTTTTCGGAGCAATTTTGCCATGTGTATCCAGCCACTCCGCCGCTAATTGATTTTCGACAATAGGTTCTTGTTAAGATCCTACTTAACTTTTCAACAATATCACAAAGATCGCTTGGATCAATAACAGCCCCATTTTGTCGGTCATCATTAACGAAATCCGGTATGGATCCAACCCGACTGCCTAGCACTGGTGTACCACAAGCCAGGGACTCCATCATAACGTTAGGGTGACCTTCACTAAAACTTGGCAAGCAAAGACAGTCAGCAGCATTCATCCATAGAGGTAAATCGTCGTGCTGAACTTGCCCAATAAAAATTATTTTGTCATTTAATTCCAACTCACTGACCAAGGCTTTCAACTCTTCTTCTAAAAATCCACTACCAACAATATAAAGTTTAGTTGCTAAATTATTTCCATTTTTTACCAGCAATGACATTGAAAGAATTAGATTTTTTACATTCTTCACCGGTACGAGTGAACCAACAAAAAGCAACATTTTTAAATTCAAATCAATCCCGAGTTTTTGGCGACATAAAGCCTTGTCTTTTATAACAAACTTCTCCGCATCAACACCATTAGGTATAACTACCAATTTATCTCTTGGAACCCCCATAGAGACACATTTATTAAACATTTCAAGATTCAAAACAGAGACTTTACTTGCACCACTTAAGGCCCTTTTTATTAACCCACCCCTAATCCTATGTTGACAGTATTGATTCAAATCTGTACCTAACGCTGACAACATTAGAGGTATGTTTAATTTTTCACAAATTCTTCTTACAGCGACTCCGTCAGGATAAAGCCAGTGACAGTTAACAGCGGAAATTGGCCAATTTTTGTTAATATCAGAAACTAAGGTTTCAATAGATCTTTGGTATCCCCATGGATGAAAAAGGCCGACCCCTGGAAAAGCTATATACTTGGGATGATAAACAGGAATGGATTTAATCATTTCAAATTTTGGCAAATTTATATTAGTTTTATATTTTTTATAACGGTCAAGAAATTTTAAATACCCAATAGTTGGGAGGGGAGCTATAACCTTTACATCGGCTAGCAAAGTTAGTTCATTCACGATTTGATATGAAAAAATTCCCCTATTTGGCTCTTTCGAGTTAGGAAATTGAGATGATATAAATAATATATTCATAATGGGCCTATTGCATCTGCATTGCATTGAAGGACTTGATTATAGAGTGTTAAATATTTTCTTACCATCTCATCTACAGAATGTTTTTCTTTGACAACAGAGTTCCCAATATCAGAAAATTTATCACAAAGAGATTTATCGACCAACAGTCTTTCTATTTTTTCAATAAATTCCTTAGAATTTTTCGAAGTATAAGTAAATCCATTAAAAGAGTTTTTTACAATATTTACGCAGGCACCAATGTCTGAGACTACAACGGGAACCCTCATACTCATTGCCTGAATAACACTATTTGGAAAACTCTCTTTCAGAGAACACAAAACGAAAATATCCATCATACAAAGATACTCGGGAACATTATCAACAGACCCGGAAAATATAATTTTATCCTCAAGGCCTTTATCATAAGCAAGTGATTTAATCCTGCCAATCTCCCCCCCCCCACCTACACATAGCAACCTCAGTTTTGGGTGTTTTTCTGAAAGCATGGCAAAGCTTTCAATCAGAAACGGATAGTTTTTTTCCCATCTGAAGTTGGCCACAGTGCCTATAACTATTTCATCAGACGCAATACCGTATTTGGCCCGCATTGTAATTCGACTAGATTTGTCTAATTGAAAGATTTCTGTATCAACACCATTGGTAATCACTGTAATCAATGAAGACCTAATGCCGAGGGCCACCAAGACATCCCTAGCCTGCTCTGAATTACAAATGCTTTTGGTAACAAAGGAAAAAAGAAGTTTAATGGAAAATCTATGCCTATTTTTATAGCTATGCAAGAGGTCGACCGTGTTATGAATCAGTGCAATTCGCGACCGAGCACGGATTTTCAATAAACAACCAACCAACAAACCTTTAAAATCATATGTATTTACAATCCGGATTTCATTGGCAAGAATATATTTATGGATTTCAACAATGCTACTGAATTCACAGTAAGCTCGCCTAATCGGAACAATAAAGACACGTGCGTTGGTCTCCTTAAACCTGTCAAGAAGATCGAGTCGGTCACTTGTTACACAAACATGAATTATATAATTATCTGGCAAGCGCCTGGCGAAGTCGAGCAGCCTGAGCTCAAGTCCTCCACGCTCAAGGCAGGAGACTATATATAGAATATTATTCTTTTTCATCCACCGTTACCACATGTGTCTATCTCTTTTGACCCACTCTATTAAAAACATCCGCCAGATCCTTTGTTAAATTACTTCGCAAAAACTTGGAAACATCTCCCCCTCCCTTCAACCTCAGCTCAGCAATATTATCTAGGATAGCCAAAAATCCATCCACGATCGACTGCACGTTGGCAGGGTTGGCAATGGTAACATTATCATAATGAGTACAAAGGAGAGACTTTGTTTCACCCTGAGGAACAATAGCGAAGACGTGCCTGCCCGAGGCCATATATTCAAAAACCTTGCCAGTAATAATCTTCTCGGCCCCGGGAAGATCGCTTAATGTAAGCAAGAGAACATCTGCTGAGCCTAACTCCCCAAGGGCCTTATCGTGATCAACATACCCACAAAGTTCAACCATTTCACCGACCGGGCCTGTCTCGAAATAACGAGCCTCGGACTCGACAACCCTCCCGACGATCTTCAGAGTGATACGATCAGACAATTCCGGACGCTTACGCAGCAGGGCCTCCAACGCAGCAACAAGAGGTTGAAAGGATGTGGCCGCCCAGACTGTACCAGAATATAAAAAGGTTATTTTTGTGCTATTCCTTGCAGGAATTGAGGATGATTTCAGGCTCTTAAAGTCGTCTTCATCAAAGCCATTTGTTATCACGTAACCTTTTCCAGTAGCCGCACGAGAATAGGTCTTAATAAGTGAGTCAACATAACTTTTGTTAGCCGCAGTAAACGCGGCACATTGAGAAACAACAAACCGTTCAAGCACGCCATCAACCAGAGAGGCAAGCCGTCCCTTGCTGGCATTCTCCCATGTGTTTCGGGAAAACGTCCACTCGTCACGATAATCAAGCACGACGGGAATGCCAAAGAGGCGCCCGACCACGACGACGGGAACAAAGGAAGAAAAAGGAGGCGCCGTCACAAAGAGGCAAGCTGGACGTTCTTTTTTGATTGTGGAAATTAGGGCTAGGATTAATCCTGGACACCATAAAACCTGCAAATCAGGTAGAAAAACCTGGGAAATCCCCTTTTTAAGAAACTTCCTAATTCCACCAGCAGCACTATTGTTTCCTCCCCTGAACCCAGCCTTTTGCTCATATGAGGGTTCCAAGGTGAAGGCTTTATAGATACGGACTCCAGATGGAATATCTTTTTCGAGAGATCTATCAATTACAGGGACAGAAGGATTTAATACCGTCAATACGACGGGTTCCCAACCAAATACTCTGAGAAACTTAACAAACTTAACAGGCCTCTGAACACCTGCGCCACCAACAGGTGGAAAATTATAGGATACGATGAGGGCTTTTTTCATATTTTGCTCACATTTTTAATCGGTATACATACCATTTAAATCTATAGACAGAATAATAATAGAATTAACGATGATTTTCATAAACACTAATCACTTCTCGAACCTGTCTATCTAGGTTAAATTTCTCCCTTGCACGATCAAGACTATCAATCCCCATTTGCTTAAGTTTTCCATTGTCATTATATAGTATTTCAATGGCTTCAGAGATTGACCGGCTATCTTTAGGTTCAATAATGATACCTGTAATTCCATCATCAACTATCTCCGGCGTACCCCCTACACGGGTTGCAATTACCGGCAGGCCACACGCCATGGCTTCAATAAGGCCGAGGGCACAAGCCTCTTGCCATATTGAGGGGTATAGATACACATCACTTGCTTGCAATATTTCTTCTACATCATTCCTCATGCCAAGGAACTGAACACTATCCGCCACACCTAATTCTTTGGAAAGCGCCTCTAATTCTGCTCTCTCCTCGCCATCTCCCGCTATGAGAAAAACAATATCGATATTTTTTTCTGACAAAATTTTTGCTGCTCGAATGAGATAATCAATGCCTTTTACTTTTATAAGGCTAACGGCTGTTACCACGACAAACACATCACTATTTAGCTTTAGTTCGTTTCTAACATTTTTATTTTTTTTATTAATTGTAGGTTGGAATCTTTCTAAATCAACGCCATTATAAATGCATAACAACTTATTCTTTTCAATTCCTGGAATTTTTTCGTCTCTATCGCATATGTAATTAGAAACGCATATAATTTTTTCTATATATTTAATCAATATTTTATTTTTAAAAAAAACTAAAAGCCCCTTAATACCAAAATTCTCACTTGACCCCATTGATGAGTGGTCTGTAAAAATAATTCTTTTCTGACCAAACATGTAAATTGGAATATTTTTGAAAGCAAAAAAGGAGCAGAAGTGTAAATGAACAATATCTGGACTATATTTTTTAAAAAGTCTATAAATCTCTGGATATGAATCAAAAATACCGTTACTCATGGATACAGTTTCGACAACAATACCTTCATACATGTGTTTCAAATGTTCAGGGACACCAGAGCTGAATACAAGCACGTTTTTTTTCCCGAATGCATTAAGTTGCTTCGATAGCGCAATTGTAAACATTTCAAAAGACCCGATTTTTTTCGGGTTCAAATCGACAATGGTCATTATTGTTTCACATTGCCTTAAGTTACCCATTCGCACCCTCACACATTGAAAAGAATTAAAAATATACTACATAACTTATAGCACAAAATTTCTAAGAAAAATTATGGTGTAGCTAATCATGCATTAGGACAAGTTTTTAAATTTAAATCCACCTATAAGTATCGACATTTATCCTACCGAAAAAAACTCAAAAAAAACTATAAATAAAAACACATGTAGGCCGAGAATTGGTCCGTTTGAGCAATTAAACATGAGAATACAAAAGACACCAGACCACGAATGTTTTTAAACAGGTAAACTATAATACAAAGTAATCACAGTTTTTTAACAACATGTAACAGAAAAACTATAATAAGTAGCGAGATTAATGGTCAATAATTTTTAAAATTTATTTTTAACCTTAAAGGTTCTAAGTAAAAAAAAATCAATTCCCATTGGAATATTAAACCAACTTATTGGAAGACAAATAACTTAATACGTTTTTTGCGGAATGAAACTTAAAAGTATTGAACCATCTTCCTGCCCAAGTATCATTATCAAAAAATGGCATTCTATGTTTCCACAACTTCAATAAATACTCATACGGAGGAAAAACCATCAAAACCTTGTGGGGGACCTTCATCCAAAGAGGTTCTGAGAAACCGGATGGCATTGTTATCAAAAGATCACACTGTGACATAATTTCCATTTCTGCAGCGTACCCAGTCCCCATAAGATAAGTCACGCTTTTATCTTCAACATCAAGAAACTCTTCATCAAATTTCCATTTATGCTCCCCTAAAGCAATGCCGCCTTCATCCACCACTCGTTGATAACAATCAAGACCCCTCAACTTTCCCGACCCCATACCACATACATAAATATGGGCATTATGTTTTTCCACATAGTAGTTCATCAATCCACTAACATGCTTTTTTATGACTTTTTTTGGGTACTGGCCAAAAGAGTTAATACCTTTTTTACGATGGCGCCAGAGAAAACCTACCTTAAACTTAAAGTTATCATCTTTTATTGCGTGAATTTCTCTTACGAAATTCAGATAATCATGCCCCTTGGCGGAAAGGTTTAAACAGAGGGGCGCAGCCCTATAATTATGTGTTCTAAGAATTTTCCAAGGCAGTAAATTAGTTTTGACATCAAATTTGCTTAATTCACTGAAAGGCAGTTTGCTTATTATGTCTGACTGGAGTTCCACGTCCATCAATTGAAACTGATAATACTCATCAATATAAACAAGGCCAATTTTATCGGCAGAATGAAGTTCATCAAAAAGTGACAAGTCGTAGTGCAAAAAGGCTCGGTGTCTACTTTCGACAGCGAAAAAACCAATCAACCTTACCCCTACATTTGCCGCTTTATATTTTTGTAGGCAAAGTAATTGTTCGTAGCAATCACCTAGGGCTCCATGAACAATACTTCCAACACGCTTTGACATCGTTATGTGCATTTCCTTATTAAATTAAATAAAAACCCAACATCTATCTAATATCTTATTAGTATCAATCTTCCGCTGCTGTTGTCGGTCACAACCTGGCCGTCTTGGTTCATACCTAGATGGTGTAGTTTGCGTCAGTGAAAGAATAAACCCATCAGGGCCTTTCGAGCAGAGTTGACCTTAGCGGAAGGTCGGTTCAAACCAGAATCCAAAAGAGCCTCTTCCGCAGAATCTGTGGGTAGAGGGGGGTGAAAATTAGAGCACTGCCTTTCATGGGTGGGTAAGATGGTTTTTCCAGAAACTATCAAATCCAACCAGAGGAAAGGCAATGCTGATAAAGACTTTACTGAACAAGGCCGAGCGGTTCAAGTCGTTCGTTTACGGCGCCACCTGCGTCATGGTCGTTGCCGGCGTGGAAGCGCTGGTTATTGACATTGCTGCCAGGCGCAACAGTCGGCCGGTCTGCCCCGAGTGCGGCAAGCAGCGCAATGTGTATGATCGGCAACCGCAACGGCTATTCGAGTATCTGCCGATCTGGACGTTCAAGGCCTACTTCCGCTATGCACCGCGCCGGGTCAACTGTCCGCTCCACGGCGTCAAGGTGGAAGCGCTACCCTGGGGGTATGGCAAAGAGCGGATGACTTTTTCTTATCAGGTCTATCTGGCCCGCTGGGCCAAGCGGCTCTCCTGGCAGGAAACCGCTGACATCTTCGAGACCAGTTG
>Ga0209231_1000989_pt1 | contig 12294 bp, 13 predicted proteins | sample Deesub45470m_DNA_FD_188086 | JGI IMG/M metagenome (GOLD analysis project Ga0209231, IMG submission 188086) | Deep subsurface microbial communities from North Pacific Ocean - 450_OLKR46/470m Metagenome (SPAdes) (version 2) | ecosystem: Environmental > Terrestrial > Deep subsurface > Unclassified ... | reverse complement strand
GGATAGAACGACCCGGTGGGCAGGAGCATCATTTCGCGGTCAGACGGGGTCGCATTCAGGCCGCTTTCGCTCGTTACCGGAAACAGGCCGCGCCCTGCGACAGCGATATCCGTGGCGCTGCCAGTGTCGATCAGCGACCCGGTGGCGGCGATGTCCTTGAATGTGTTGACCCTAACACCGCCTGCGGCATACGCGGACGAGCGTTGCTGCAAGACCATGCTCGAGAATTCAACCTGGCTGCGCTTGTAGCCGGCGGTTGACGAGTTTGCGATGTTATCTGAAATGGTGGAAAGGCGCGCGGCGTTGACATTCAACCCCATGACACCTGCATTCAGGGACGACGAGATACTCATTACGGTTGCTCCTGCAAGGTAGTGCAACCGAAACTAGGTAAGGATGGTTAATGAGCTGATAACTCATTGCTCCACTCGTCTTAACGAGTCAGTATTGTTATTGATATCCTGCGGTTTTGCGCTGCCGACGGATCATCCTTCATGAGTGGGTCAGTGTCGGCTTTTCCAGACACTTCGAGAATCCGGTTCGGGTCGAGACTTGAGTTGAGCAGCAATTTGCGTGCAGCATTGGCCCGGTCCGACGACAGGTTCCAGTTGTCGTATCCCGCCCCGTTGCGATAGCTGAGGCTGTCCGTGTGACCGACGATCTTGATGTCATTCTCAAAAGTCGCGAACGAGTCGGCGACAAGGGCCAGCATGTCTGACAGCAGATTGGACGGAACGCTCTGTCCCACAGGGAACAGCGGTGCGTCTTCAGAATCCGTGATTTCCAGCACAATACCTTCGGCCGACATCTTGATAAGCATATGCTCTGAAAGCTTGCTGCCTTCTTCTGTCAGGGATTGCTTCAGTGTTTCCAGTTCGGTCGAAATTGCCTTTTCCTTGGCGGCATCAATCTCGGATTTGCCCTCGAACGAGGCTGAGCTCGGATGTCGGTCTGATGCGCCAGTGCCGTCTTTGGCGTAGGTCTCCTCGGTCATGATCGACGACCCGTTGAGGCCGTCTGATCCGCCACCGGATATGCGGGAAATCGGAATTGTCGGGCTGAAATAGTCGGCGAGGCCCTTGCGCTGCTCTTCGGTCGTGGCGTTGAGCAGCCACATCAAGAGAAAGAAAGCCATCATTGCAGTCACAAAGTCGGCATACGCAACCTTCCAGGCGCCACCGTGGTGACCGTCTGCTTTCACCACGCGTCGCCGCTTGATGATGATCGGTTGAACGATCGCTGCTTGTTGAATTTCCATTAGTCCCACCGGCTTTTCTGATGAGACTGATCTATCAGACAGCCATGAAGGATCATTGCTTAGCCAAAGCTTAAATTTGGTCGTTGCGTTAATGCTTTTTCAATGGGTCAGACACCATTTGGAAGGGATTAACAATACTTCAACCAAAGGTGATTCGTGTCCGCGGTTCTGCGAAAAAAGATAGAGTCCGGGGCCGGAGTTCCCCCGTCGATTCTGCAGATGCAGGAGTTTTGGGAGCAATTGCTCTCCAAGGCTGATGACTGGGCGCGCAATGCGTTTGACGCCGAAACGCAGCCGATTGTCTCATGCCGGAAAGTTATCGGCGGTCGGACGGCAAGTGCGCTTTTGGAGAATCCGTTTACCTTGTTTTTTGCTGCGGATGTATCGCCAGGACTGTGCGCGATTGCCCTGGATGAGCGCTGCGCGATCCAATGCGCCGCGACCCGCTTGCACCAGGACGCTGCAGGGCTTGAGGGCGCCTCGTCCCTGTTTCTCAAGCTTTTGTCCGAGCAGCCGACGATTGCGCTTTGGCAGAAGTTTGCTTCAGGAATGCCGGACCACAATACAACGAAGAGCCACACGCCGCAGGTTGAGGCTTCAGGTGCGGCCGGTGCACTGGACGCGACAAGCCGCTACCTGGAGGTTGAACTTACGCTCACCTTCGACGGGCAAGCCTCGCATATCAAGCTGCTCTACTTTGTAGACTATATGCAGCGGTATGCTCGTACCTATGTCCGCCAGCTGGCTGAGCGTAAGGCGAAGGCGTGTTCGCAAAGCCCGAAATCACTTAGCGACAGCGTGCGGGCATCCGCGATTGCACTAGACGCTGTCCTTGATCGTATGACGTTAACGATCGGAGAATGCTCACAGCTTGAAATCGGACGTGTCCTTCCCCTGACCAGCGCAGATGCTGGCCGGTTGTTTCTGTCGGCGGAGACAGTGAACGGTAGCGTGGATATCGGAACGGGAGAGTTGGGGGTCTGGAAACGGCAGCGGGCTGTGAAGCTGAATACACCGATTTCGGAGAGTTTTGCCCGCGAAATTGTTGAGTTGTGAGATCGCTGCCGGTGACATGCCGGGGCTAAGGGAGTTTCGTAGTGAACGCTATACTGGGCTTGGTCATTACAGTGGTAATGGTCTTCGGTGGCTACCTGCTTGCCGGGGGCAAAATGGGTATTATCACCCATTCACTGCCATTCGAAATGATGATGATCGGTGGCGCCGCAGTGGGTGCTTTCCTTGCGGGCAATGATATGAGCACGGTCAAACATACCGGTGGTGACATCGTGGCCGTCTTCAAGGGCGCCAAGTGGAAGAAGACCGATTATCAGGACATTTTGTGCCTGATGCATGAACTCCTGAACCTGATGAAGCAAAACCCCGTTGCGCTCGAAGCACATATCGAGACGCCCGAGGAATCCAGCATTTTCACCAAATACCCCAAGATTCTCAAGGATCATTCCGCAATAGAACTGATTTGCGATTCCATCCGGTCGATGATCATGAATTTCGACAATGTTCACCAGGTCGAGGAGCTCTTGCAGAAGCAACTTGAGCAGCTCCAGGAAGATAAACTTCACGGCTCACACGCACTTCAGAACATGGCTGATGCCCTTCCCGCGCTGGGGATCGTCGCTGCCGTTCTGGGTGTGATCAAAACGATGGCCTCCATTGACAAGCCGCCGGAAATTCTAGGCGGCATGATTGGTGGAGCGCTTGTCGGCACCTTTCTCGGCGTATTTCTCGCTTACGGAGTCGTTGGGCCATTTGCCACCAAAGTTAAAGGGATACGCACAGAGGAACATGCGTTTTATACGATGATTGGCGAAATTCTCGTCTCGAACCTGTACCTGAATCCGGTGAACATCTGCGTGGAAGTTGCCCGGCGCCATGCGCCTTCGCGCGTGCGACCATCATTTGATGAAGTGGAACAAGCCATTCGGGAGGCCAAGCGGGCGGCATGACTCGTTTTCCCTGGGTTCTGCTGCTCAGCCTCTGCCTGGTCCCTCAGGTGCTTGCGGCTGAGCCGAATTCAGCGGCGGCTGACAAATCCGACCGAAACGCCGAGCTTTCGTCCGATCTCGATCAGTTCGTCCGCGGCGCAATTAATGAAGGTCTTCTGACGCCCTCCAATCCAGGCAATTCAGCGCCCCCACAGCCGCATGCCGATGGCATGGCCATGGTGATGCCAAGTGAACAGGTTACTGAACAACGGCAGGTCAGTACTGCTCCTGAGGGCATGTGCAATGGAGCTTATGCGCTCGACTTTTCCGGCCTTCAACAGTTTGGCCGTTATCAGGAACTTTATGCAGTTCGCGATAACCAGGACGCTGCGACAGATCACACGGTCACTCCAGTGACGAGTATTGAGCTTGCCAAGGCTCACATTGCTCTCGGCCTTTACTCAGAGGCCCTCATGGTCCTCAAGCGTACGCAGGGCCCTGAAGCCACGCCCTACCGGAAACTGGCCGAGTTGCTGGAAAGCCGGCAACGGCCGGATCTTGAGTACTTCCGCGAGATGGCTTCCTGTCGTTCTCAAGCAGGCCATTGGCACGCCCTCGCTCAGATGGTTTCAGGCGATACGGACGGGTTCCAGAATCTCCAGAGCGCGCTGACCGACTTTCGTAAGCTACCGCTTCACATGCGCATCGACTATGCCGCGCTCGCAATCCCGGAACTTGAGCGGCATGGCGATAAAGCTCTGGCACGCAAGCTGATGGCTGATTTCAACGAAGTCGATATACGCAACTCTCCACAGCTTCGCTTTGTGGACGCACTGGTCAAGCTCGACAGTGGAGATTCTGGTGCCGAGCGCACTATCGTCGGGTTTCTGTCGCATCCGCAATTCCAGGAACAGGCACTCGCCGCAATGCTGAGGCGCAAACGCCCGCTGGACCCGGCTTACCAGGAGATACTTCTTACCGACCTGATGCAAAAGTTCGGCCAGCAGGATGTCGACAGGCAACTGGCCGCCAGCCTCCAATTTGCCCTTGAGGAGTTGAGCGCGCGTTCCAAGTACCAGCCCATTATGGAACTGGCCAGGATGCCGGCGCTTCAAAACCCAGCCGCGCAAGCGGAAGTGAAGCGGCAACTGGTCGCTAGCCTGCAACGTGATTTGAGCAGTGAAGATCCTCTTCGCAACCTCGCTTCCATCAGTGCATTGGCGAGTGAATCAGGACTGCTCGACGACCATCCATCTAAGGATCAACTGATCAGAACAGCTACGGAGCAGGCTGTTCATTTTGGCTTTGGATCAATTGCGAGCATGCTTGCCGGCAAATCTGAAACCAAAGAAAATGCGACGCTTCAAGTCGCGGCTCTTGCGTTCCTCCGTCACGACTACACGTCAGTTTATGCTTTGGCCGATCAAAGTACGGGCGATGATGCCATTACTCTGCTGGCCGCAAAAAGTGCAATTGCAGAGCAAGACAAGCCTTTACTTGCCAAGTTTGAAAGCCGGTTGCCATTGAAACCAGAAGTGACCCTCGCGCTGATCGAGCAGGACGCCTTGTCAGGCTACTGGATTGTTTCCGATCATGTATATGCAACCGCCAGTCAACTAACGGGCGCGGAGCATTTGCGCCGCGTTGCGCGAGTCGAAAGCTTGAAGAGCGCGGCTCTCGGCAAGCCGTTACCGAGAGCGCCGATGACGATGGCGCGCATCCGGGAAACGCTTGGTGCGGCGTCCATTGCGTCCGCACCTGCCTCCAGAGGGAGCAACTAATGTCCAACGCCATTTATGCCACGCTAGCACGTCAGCACGGCCTGATGCAGGAAATGCAGGTCGTCTCCAACAATCTCGCAAACTCGAGTACGACCGGTTACAAGACTGACCGGGCGATATTTGCTGAATTCCTCGTAGGCTCCGATTCAGGCAATACGTCGCTTTCAATGGGCAGTCTGGCTGGCCATGCCTTTGAAATGGAACAGGGCGGCCTCAAAGCCACCGGCGGCCAGTTCGACGTCGCCGTCCAGGGTGACGGGTTTTTCTCGATCGAGACACCGCAAGGCCCCCGTCTGACACGGGCAGGGCATTTCCAGCTTTCAGCGGATGGCACACTGGTCGACATGATCGGAAACAGTGTGCTTGGCGTCGGCGGGGGTCCCATACAGATTCCACCCGAAGCAACCCAGGTAACGATTTCCGCCGACGGCACAATTTCGACTGATGGTGAATTGATTGAACAGATCGGTGTCGTCCTTCCCGACGGTGAGTTGATGCGCGATTCCAATACCTATTTTTCCGCGCCTGCCGGCTATGGAAATGCGACCGACTTCAGCGTGGTCCAGGGCGCCCTTGAGCAATCGAACGTCTCACCGGTACTCGAAGTCGCGCGCATGATTGAAGTGCAGCGTGCCTATGAAGCAGGCCAGACGATACTGGAACGCGAAGACCAACGAATCGGACAAGTCATCTCGACCATACGCGAGCGATAATCGTGATTACTGAACAAAGGAGAAGAGCATGAAGTCACTACAGATCGCAGCGACAGGCATGGCCGCGCAGCAACTGCGCGTTGATGTCATCTCAAACAACATTGCCAACATGAGTACGGCCGCCTACCGGCCCCGGGTCGCGGAATTTTCTGACCTGATGTACCAGCAATATCTGACGCCCGGTACGATTACTTCTCAAGTCGGCACAACCGTGCCGGCGGGCATACAGATCGGTACGGGCGTACGGCCATCAACAGTCTCCATGGAAATCACCCAGGGATCGCTTCGGGAAACAGGGTCGGAGCTCGACCTTGCAGTCGATGGCGCTGGATTTTTCGAAGTGACGCTTCCGTCCGGTGATTCCGCCTACACGCGGGATGGAAAGTTCAACCGCAGTGTCGATGGCGAAATGGTGACAATGGATGGGTATCCGCTAGCCGATGGTATCGCGATCCCTGCCGATGCGCGGAGCATATCGGTCAGCCGCGATGGCGAAGTCGTGGCCTACTTCGACGACCAGGCGGCAGGGCAGGCAATCGGAGCGCTTCAGCTCGTTCGTTTCGTCAACGAGAAAGGCCTTGAGGCGCTTGGTGACAACCTCTTCCGTGAGACGGCTGCATCTGGAACTCCTGCCCAAGTGGTAGCGGGTACGGAAGGGTCGGGATTCATTCGACAAGGATTCCTCGAAGAATCCGGTGTGGATGTCGTCAAGGAAATTTCCGATCTCATCGAAGCGCAGCGAGGTTACGAGCTGAATTCCAAAGTGATCACGGCGTCAGACGAGATGCTCGCTGCCACGACCCGGTTGAGGTAGCGCCATGATCTCGCTCATCGCACTTGGACTAGGCGCAATGGCGATGGTGACAGATGCGTCGTCACTTGTCGCAGCTGAGGTCATTCGCGCAGGCGACCGTGTATCCGCGGCTAACGCCGTAACCGAAGGGGAAGCATCTGCGGACATCAATGACCCCTTGTTGGGCCGTGAGGTGCGCCGCACGATCTATGTCGGACAAGCGATCACGGTGGACAATACGAGATCGCCAATGCTCGTGAAGCGTAACCAGGTCGTGTCGATCAGATACGTGAAAGGCCCGTTGGAAATTACAACAGTTGGCCGTGCCATGGGCGAAGCTGGCGCAAATGAAACAGTGACAGTCCTCAATCAGGACTCGCGTCAATTGGTACAGGGAATCGTCCAGGAAGAAGGATGGGTTTTAGCGCAATGAAAAAGCTACTCTCAACAACCGTTCTCGCAACAGCCCTCACAGCCTGTGCCAGTTCGCATCATTCCGGCTCCCCCGTGGAACACGCTGGCTATACGCAATGGACGGTGCCGGTAAGCGAATTGGCCACCGATACGGATCCGAACCCTTCCCTCTGGGCGACCTCACCCAATGCGCTGCTGAGCATGCGCCGCGCCAAGGAAGTTGGTGATCTGTTGACGGTCGTCGTCGAGATGAACGATCAGGCCAGTTTGAAGAGCTCATTGTCGCGCAGCAGGGATTCAAGTGAAGACTTCAGTGTCGATGCCTTGTTCGGCCTGCCTGACGTGGTCAACAACGCCTTGCCCGGCGCAGCGAGCGTGTCACCGGCCATCGACTTCAACCGAAATTCGAATCTGAATGGCAGTGGAGCCGTGAATCGCGCTGAGAAGATTGCCTTCACGCTGGCGGCACGTGTCGTCGGCCTCGAACCCAATGGCAACCTGGTCATCCAGGGGTATCAGCAAACGCGCGTTGGACATGAAGTCCGGTATCTGAGTGTCGCCGGCGTCATACGCGCTCAGGACATCACGCGCACCAACACCGTTTCATACGAAAAGATTGCTGACGCTCGCATGTCATATGTCAATGAAGGCGACACGACAGGGGGCGGTGGTCGCAAGCTCGTGCCGCGGCTGCTCGATAAAGTCGTGCCGTTCTAGGGAACTCTCATGAAGAATATCATTTCTGCCATTGTCGTCATTGTCTGCATCATTGTGGGTGGAATAGGCGGAAACTTCCTCAAGAATGGGGCCGGCGCGCCGTCAGGCACTTCAGATCACACCAGTGCTCCCAAAGACAAATCTCACACAGCGGAAAAGGCGGGCGGGCACGGATCAGAGCCAACCGAAAAGAAAGACAGCCACGCTGCCAAAGAAAGTCATGGCAGTCCGGCTTCAGGCGCGGTTGACTATTTCAAGTTTACGCGTGAATTCGTCATTCCGGTTATGCGGGAAAGCCGGGTTGAAAGTCTGGTGATCCTGAACATCAATCTCGAAGTCGATTCAAATGTAACTTCGAAATTGTTCGCCATGGAGCCCAAGATTCGCGACAATATCATGACGACGCTGATTGAACTCAGCAATGATGGCAGTACGCTTGAAGCGATTGCTAACTTGGAAAATTACGAATCCATTCGCGCGACAGTTCTCATGAATCTGCAAAAGATCGTACCCGAAGGCATCAAGAACGTCTTGATCGTGGATATGGCCAAGCAGCAGCTCTAGCCTATCCCGGAGACTGTCCATACACGCCTGAGCGTGGTGACTTACAGAGACCAGGCTGCGTAAAGACCTATCAGTTCAGGTCGAGCTTGGGAGCCATCGTCCCGGCATACTCGTCAGCGCGATACAGGTCGATGCCCATCTGGTAGAGCCCCTCGGGTGCCTTCGCGTCGCCAGTCAGAATGCTGCCACTCCAGCTGAAGCTTGTCGCACTCTCGTCGAGTGTTTCGTTCCACACCACTTTCCCGGTATCGTCCTTGACTGTCAGGACGGCGCGGTCGATTTCGTCTGGAATGTCGACGGTGAACTTGATGGCCTGCTCGGAGAACGGAACCCAGGTCGACTCCACAGTAACTGTTTGTCCCAGCCATTGACTGGCAACGATGGCATAGAGGTCACTCATCTTGGCGGCAATGACATCGAGGCTTGAGTTCGATTTCACATTCTGCTCCAGTGACGAGAATGTCGCGAGCTGCTCGACAAACTGGGTCGAATCAAGTGGTTCAAGCGGGTCCTGATTACGAAGTTGAGCTGTCAGGAGCTTCAGAAAGGTGTTGAACTCTTCCCCGATTCCCGGCTGCTCCGTCGACCCGGTTGCGATGCCTGCGGTTGTGTTTGTTACCGGTGCTACAGTGGTCATGGGTGGGTCTTTCAGAGCTTGATGTTCAGGCCGCCGCTCGACGTCGAGACGGGCCGAGAGGTTTGTGCTGCGACCAGGACAGGAGCACTCAGTTCCTGATTTCCGGCGATGTCGGCATCAATCCGGCCGTTACGCGGCGTTTGCTGACCCGGATCCTGCTGGGCTTGCTGCTGCTGAAAGGACATGTTCTGGCTGGACAATCCCTGTTTTTCCAGAGCGTTGACCAGTTCAAAATGCATCAGGCGCAGTTGCCGCATCGCTTCCGGGGATTCGCCCGTGATGGTCACATGCTGAAGGCCCTGGGAATCGAATTTGTAGTCGATGGAAACGCGGCCCAGTTCCGGCGGATCGAGTTGAACAACGATACGATTCTTGCGGTCGTCGGGCGACGCCAGGGAATCGGAAATGACATCGACGACCTCAGCTGGAGTTGCTGTTATCAAAGCATGCGTTTGTGTGAAGCCGGTTGGAACAGGGGCGGTCGCCGTTTGAGGCGCTTGATTTTGTAGCTGGAAAGGCTGTGCGCTCAGGCTCATGTCCAGAGATGCAGCAGGCTTGTTGGTCGTCACGATATCCGAGAATGATGCGGTATCAGCTCGCTGTTGTGTCGAAGCTCCAAGTTCCAGATCAGTCAGGAAAGCATCAGTAGTGAACCGGTCACGACCCGACGGCTTGTGGTCGGAGGCAATTCCACTGGTCGTATGGGCTACCGATTGCGATGCAGGCGTGGCAATGGCGCCCGTGCTTTCGACTTGACCCGTCGATCCAGTATGGGTCGGTGAGTGTGCGGCAAGGCTTGCTGCGACGCCTATTGGGGCAGGCTGAACTGCAGGTTCAGTATCGGTGTGATTTGAAGCGTTGGTTGCATCAGATGGAGGTAATGGTGATTCACTTTTAGCTTGTAGCGTTGGGTCAACAACTTCATGTGAGACTATAGCCGGTGATGCGGGAATTTCAGCAGCAACAGGCAGCGCTCTTTCAGGAACAGGCGCGGCGAGCGTCTCGCCTGCCGTGCTTGACGATGAAGTCGTGATCATGTCGGCCGTGCGGGAGTCCGTGACGAGCTCATCGGTCATTTCCGAGGTCAAGTCAGCAGCAGAAGCGAACTCCGGGGCCAGTTCATTTGGGGAACTGCGGGTCGCCAAGGTAATATCAGCACTCAAGGAAAGGTCGAGCAATTCCCCATCAGGCGAGGCGCCTGGCTCGGGTGTCTTCTGCGGAACATTTATGAGAATCGCCGCGACAGATGTCTGCCCGGCCTCAGTCCGGCTCAGACTTTCCGGCTCTTCATCACGAGGCGGCGCCCTGTCGAACTTCGACAGGCTTTCCTTGAAGTCGGCGCCTTTGTGGTCCGTCTCCAGAGGCTTTTTCCCTGGTTCGGAAGCGGGCCGGGCCGGACGACTGAGGAAATCCGCTTCGAGGGTGTAAGCCATTTTTGAGCCTGTGATTCTTCCTGTTAACCAAATTAAAACCACGCCGCGTAAAAAGTAGGTTAATTCTCGAAGTGATTTCATTCACTTTTCGATTTTGTATGCTTACGGAGTGTCAAATGACAGGTCCAATTGCCTATCCCGGTATGAGTGCACCCAGCATCGGGCCCCTGGAGCGTGTGAATGCAGCCTTGTCTGACGCTGATGCATCGAACATTGGCCAGCGCTTTGAACAAATGCTTTGGGCCGAAATGCTGACTCATGCGGGCTTGGAAAAGGCTTTTTCGCAGGGAGGCGGAGAAGCCGCCTCTGCATTTTCCAGATACGTTGTCGAGGCTGTTGCAAAGGACATAGCCGAGTCTCACCCGCTTGGTCTTGCAGATGCCGTCAAATTCAATGCCGGTCCTGCGCCGCAACCGCGAGTGGATAAGATATCGTGAGCAATCTTGAACTCAGCGCCCAGACGGGCAGGCTCAGGGATATTCTTCTCAGCGAGAGAAGCTTGCTTCTGACAGGGCGGGCGCGTGATGCAGCTGCCCTTATGCCGGACAAGATGGAGGCGATACAGGATCTCGAGGCGTTTCTTGCGGATAGAGAGCTGAATTCCCATCCGGTCGGGCATCGCGCCGATATGGAAGAAATTGTCCGTCTCTCCCGAGAGAACTCAGCGCATTTCGATGCGATCAGGAATGGTCTTCGCCATGCCATTGAAAGACTCGAGTCAATGCATGGCAGTGCCTATGTCGGATCCTACGCGCAGAACGGAAGTAAAATTCCTTTTACGGAGGTTACCGGTCAGTTCCGGAGAAAAGCGTGATCGGTTAACCCTATCTACACAATGCGATCTTAGGGATAACTGTAACAACCAAGATAGGTTGGCGGTTTTCTCCGCTGTCAGGATGACGCGAGTTTGATCAATTTCATGGCTGAGGTCATGGAGAAATATTTAGAGGTACCAAACTGTGTCCAGTATTCTTACCAATAACAGCGCCATGGTCGCGCTCGACACCCTTCGCAGCATCAACAAAGATCTTGCTACGGTTCAAAACGAGATCTCGACAGGCAAGAAAGTGTCGTCCGCCAAGGACAATGCTTCGATCTGGGCTATCTCGACTGTCATGTCGACCGACGTTGAAAGCTTCAAGACGATTTCCGACTCGCTGAACCTCGGTTCTTCAACAGTTGGAGTTGCGCGTTCGGCTGCCGAAGCCGTTACCGAGAACCTTCAGGATATCAAGAACCTTATCGTTGCATCCCAGCAGGGCAACGTCGACCGTTCGAAGATCCAGACCGATATCGATGAACTGACAAAAGGCATCCAGACGATCGTCGGCGCTGCCCAGTTCAACGGCCTGAACCTGCTCGACGGCAGCTCGACAGCCGATGTAGACTTCCTGGCGTCGCTCGACCGTTCGTCGGGTGGATCGGTTGCCGCTTCTTTCATCAGCGTCGAGCGTCAGGATCTGTCGCTTAGCACCTCAGCAACAGCCGCTACCTTCGGTGCTGGCGCTAATGCAGACATGACGATCATCAACTCGGGTGTAAACTCCGGCACGGCAACGGCTGCTGGCGCAGCAGGCACTTTGGACGTTACGATCGAATCTGTCGCCGATGGCTACAGCTATCGCATCCTTCTCAATGACTCGGCAACCAACAACTCCCTTGGTCAGCGGACATTCGAGTATGTTGCGAATGCTGACGATAGCGCTTCCTCGGTCGCGGCAAACCTCGCCAACCAGATCTCGACCTTCTTCTCGGCAACTGGCGAAACCAACTACTCGGTCTCCCGTGCTGATGGCACGATCACGATCGCTAACGCCTCGGCAGCCGCTCTGGCCGTTACGGCGACGGCAACGACCGGTGGTACGGCTGGAACGACCACAGGTGGTCTTGGCAACCTCGCGACCGTTGATGTTACCACGGACGCTGGTGCGACATCTGCTCTGACGGCCATTGAAGGTCTGCTGCAAACGTCGATCGACGCTGCGACTGAACCTGCAGGGCCTGCAGTTTCGCGGAAGCAGCTTCCATGTCGGCATCAACG
>Ga0209231_1000987_pt1 | contig 12322 bp, 8 predicted proteins | sample Deesub45470m_DNA_FD_188086 | JGI IMG/M metagenome (GOLD analysis project Ga0209231, IMG submission 188086) | Deep subsurface microbial communities from North Pacific Ocean - 450_OLKR46/470m Metagenome (SPAdes) (version 2) | ecosystem: Environmental > Terrestrial > Deep subsurface > Unclassified ... | reverse complement strand
ACGCACAACACGGCCTGGTCGATGGATTCATCCCGAACGATCCCGAGTTGCCGCTGCCGCTGGACAAGGTGCATCCGATACATGAAGTGGTGAAAGTCGATTATTTCATCCCCGGCTGCCCGCCTTCAGCCGATGCCATCTGGAAAGTGCTGACCGACCTGCTGGCAGGCCGCGAACCCGAACTGGGTCACGGCCTGATTCATTACGATTAAATTGTAGGGTGGGCAAACGGTTTGCTCGTTTGCCCACGCGGATAACACGGTGGGCAACTTGCCCACCCTACACATAACGAATCCAAGGAACAACATGTCACTCTCATTGGAAACTGCCGCAAACCCCGAGAATCTGCGCCGTGTGGCCATCGATCCGGTATCGCGGGTCGAAGGTCACGGCAAGGTCACCATCCTGCTCGATGACAAAAACCGCGTGCATCAGGTGCGGCTGCATATCGTCGAGTTTCGCGGCTTCGAGAAATTCATTCAGGGGCGCCCTTACTGGGAAGTGCCGGTGATGGTGCAACGCCTGTGCGGCATCTGCCCAGTGAGCCACCATCTGGCGGCGAGCAAGGCGCTCGATGCCATCGTCGGCGCAAAGCAACTGACGTCTACTGCCGAAAAAATGCGGCGCCTGATGCACTACGGCCAGATATTACAGTCGCATGCACTGCACTTTTTCCATTTATGTTCGCCCGACCTGTTGTTCGGCTTCGACAGCGAAGTCAGTAAACGCAATATTGTCGGCGTTGCAGAAAAATATCCCGAGACGGCCAGACGCGGCATCCTGCTGCGCAAGTTCGGCCAGGAGGTAATCCGCCACACCGCGGGTAAACGCATACACGGTACCGGCGCCGTTCCCGGCGGCGTGAACAAGTCGCTTTCCATCGCAGAGCGCGACGATTTGCTCAAGGATATCTACCAGATGGTGGCCTGGAGCCGTGAAGCAGTGCATATGGTAAAAGAGTTACATCACAAGAATCCCGAGCTATACAACAGCTTCGGCGCATTCCGTGCCAACTATATGTCCATGGTGGGATTCGACGGCTCACTTGATTTGTACCACGGCCGGTTGCGCGCCCGGGACGAGAACGGGGATATATTGTTCGACGGCGTGGATTACCGGAACTACACGCAACTGATAGAAGAAGAGGTGAAGAACTGGAGCTACATGAAGTTCCCTTACCTGAAATCGCTGGGCAAGGAAAAAGGCTGGTATCGGGTAGGGCCAATGTCGCGGGTGCAGAACTGCGATTTCATCTCCACGCCGCTGGCCGAGATCGAACGGCGCGAATTCATGGCCTACAGCGGCGTAATGCCGATGCACGCGCCGCTCGGTTACCACTGGACGCGCATGATAGAGATGCTGCACGCGGCCGAGATGATCAAGGATCTGCTGCACGACGACGACATCACCGGCAGCGAATTGATGGCCAGCGGCGAACGCGGTTTCGAGGGCGTAGGCGTGATCGAGGCGCCGCGCGGTACGCTGATCCATCACTATCGCGTGGACGAAAATGACCTGATCACCATGTGCAATCTGATCGTCTCCACCACCCACAACAATCAGGCGATGAACGAAGCGGTGCGCCGGGTCGCACAGCAATATCTGCACGGTCACGAGGTCACCGAGGGCCTGCTCAATCATATCGAAGTGGCGGTGCGCGCCTTCGATCCCTGCCTGTCCTGCGCCACCCATGCGCTGGGCAAGATGCCGCTGGAAGTCGAAGTGCTGAATGAAGCCGGTGAACGGCTGTCCTTTCTGTCCCGCAGAGGCGATGGGGTATTGGGTTAATGGTCGCGCCCGTGCTGATTTTTGCCATCGGCAACGAGTCGCGCGGCGACGATGCGCTCGGCCCCATGCTGTTGCGAGAACTGGAAGCCAGGTTAAATTCAGGAGCGTGGGAAAGTAAGCTGAGACCCGTTGAACAGTTCGAGCTGATGGAAGACTTCCAGTTGCAAATCGAACACGTCATGGATATGCAGGACAGACGATTAGTTCTATTTATCGATGCGGGAATGGATACGCCGACGCCCTACGCTTTTTATCGCGCGCAAATAAGTAAGGAAGCGCTGCTCTACAGCCATGCACTACCGCCCGAAGCCTTGCTCAAGGTGTATGAGCAGTTCTACCGGCAGCCCGCACCCGATGTCTACGTCCTCTGTATCCGTGGTGAGCGATTCAAATTGGGCGAGTCGCCCTCCCCGCCAGCCGAAACCCATCTGGTATCGGCGCTGGAATTTTCCGGACAACTCTTGCTTGACGCGGAAGCCACGGCATGGGATAGGCTATGTACGCAGAAATCGCCAGTAACATCAATCAGGTCGGCTCACGAAACGAGCAATATCGTACGCTGACCCGTCGCCGGTGCACGCTGTCAAGCCGTCTATCAGCGTTCCTTACGCAGTTTTTCCAGCTTGGCTTTGAGTTCAGGCAAGATAGCAGCGACGGCTTTTTCGCCTTCCAGTATCGCAAGGTGTCTGTCATCCAGGTTACTCTGTGCGATCTCCCTGGTGACAGGACGTATCACCACATCTGCATTTAATAATTCGTAGCGATTGATGGTCTGACTCATGATGTCGAAGGTCTGCATCAACACCTCCACCGTGGTTTCCGTTTTATTGTTTTGCGGTAAATGAGAGATATTCACGGCAATCACGAAATCGGCACCCAGCGCACGCGCATCAGAGACAGGCACGGGCCTGACCAACCCACCATCCACATAGCTGCGCCCATTGATGACGACAGGCTGAAACACGCCGGGCACCGCGCAGGACGCGCTGACAGCCATGCCCGTGTTACCGGTACGAAAAACAACTTTTTCACCGCTGGCCAGATCCGTAGCGACGACCGCGAAAGTGCGGCGCAGCTTTTCCAGCGGAAGCTGTTTTACGGCCTGATTAATGTAAGTCTCCAGAGGCTTGCTGGTGAACAGGCCGCGATTGGGCCAGGACCAGTCTATTACCCGCTCTTCCTTCATCGGGATGGACATTTCCTGCAACTGAAAGCCGCTGTAACCTGCTGCATACAGCGCGCCTATCGCCGAGCCGACACTGGTGCCGACGATGATATCCGGGTAAATACCCTGCACTTCCAAGGCCTTGATGACGCCAACATGGGCAAATCCCCGCGTGCCGCCGCCCCCCAGCACCAGCGCGATTTTCGGCGCGGGCCGCACTGCAACAGGCGTATCAGGAATCACGGGTTTGGGTACGCTATTACAGGCGGTCAATGACGTGGCAAAGAATAACGCCAGCAGAAAATAGCCGGGCCGCTTCAGGCCATCCTGAAAAAATGCGCGCACGTTCAATCGATCAATCTTCCGCGTCGGGTGGGCTGACCTTCCTGCGCATAAATAGGGCTGGCAGCTGGCTTTTCGGCTTACTCGGCAGCTCGCGCGGCGGCGTCACCACACGGGTGCTGACAGAGGGTTCATAAGGTTTGTTGAACCACGCGTCATGGACAGGCGTTTTCGATACCGGGGTATGCTGCGCACGGATATGCACATGATGCTCTGTGCGTGGCTCTGTACGGGGCGAGGGACGAGACTCGGCGCGCGGCGGACGCGCGGCAGGCGCAGGGGAAGTCAGCGGTGCTTCCCGTTGAATGGTGGTTTTAATCAGCTTTTCAATTTCAAACAGATATTTTTCCTCTTCCGGCGAAACCAGCGAAATGGCGCTTCCGGACGCACCGGCGCGACCGGTGCGGCCTATGCGATGCACATAGTCTTCCGGTGCACTGGGAATTTCGTAGTTGATCACCATGGGCAGATGATCGATATCCAGACCACGGGCAGCCACATCGGTCGCAATCAGCACGGTAGTTTTGCCTTGTTTAAACGCATCCAGCGCCTGTATGCGTTCCAACTGACTCTTGTCACCATGAATCGCATCTGCAGCAAAGCCTTCGCGGTGCAACTGACGGGCCAGACGACTGGCGGTCAATTTCGTCTTGGTAAACACCAGCGTTTGCTTAGCATCGCTGCCACGCAACAATTGCGCCAGCAAGGCATGTTTTTCGCCGGACCCGACCAGGTAAACTTTTTGGGTGATGTTTTCAGAGGTTGCATTGCTGCGTGCGACCTCAATCAATTTTGGGCTCACCAGAAAATCTTCCGACAATCGCTTGATTTCATTTGAAAATGTTGCGGAGAACATCAGTGTTTGACGCTGCCTGGGCAACAGCGCGAGGATGCGCTTCAAATCGGGCATGAAGCCCATATCCAGCATGCGATCCGCTTCATCCAGCACCAGCATTTGCACCTGATTCAACTGCACGGTCTTCTGCTCGATATGGTCCAACAGCCGACCGGGCGTCGCCACCAGAATCTCTACACCGGTTCGCAGGTGCGGCGTTTGCGTCTTGATATCGACCCCGCCAAACACCACCAGCGAACGCAAATGACTGTGCTTTGCATAGGCTTTGACACTGACTTCGACCTGAATCGCCAGTTCGCGCGTAGGAACCAGTATCAGCGCACGCACCGGATGGCGCGCCGGCGACGGACTGGGCGTTGCCAGAGGCAGCAATTTTTGCAGCATCGGCAAGGCAAAGGCCGCTGTCTTGCCGGTTCCCGTTTGTGCTCCGGCCATCAAATCACACCCTTCAAGCACCATAGGGATGGCTTGTGCCTGTATCGGCGTGGGGACGGTATAACCGGATTCGGTAAGCGCCCTGAGGATTTCCGGCGCCAGATTCAAGTCTGCAAAACTGATGTTATTCAATGATCTATTCTCTTTACGATAGTCGGGCTGAGTCAGCTAAAACCGCTGCATTATACGCCCAATGCCTGAAACACAACAAAGCCATGAAACAGCCTCAAAACAACGTGCCGTAACATCGTTTAATTTTGTCCTCATTCAAACAGCAATTCGTAACTCGTACTCCTGCCGCCGCCCTCGGATTTTTTCAGCACTCCGCGCTCAATTAAATCATTTATGTCGCGCAGCGCAGAATCAGGAGAGCACCGGGCAATTGCCGCCCACTTGGAACTGGTAAGTTTGCCTTCAAAGCCATCAAGGAGCCGATTGATTAATTTAACCTGTCGCTCGCCCAGCGACATACCAGCACACCGTTCCCAGAATCGCGCCTTGGCAATAATCATCCCCAGCGTATTTTCAGCACCCTCGATTGCACGCCCCATACACGCCAAAAACCAAGCGAGCCAAGCGGTCACATCTAGCTCCCCCTTCTGGGTTAGTTCAAGTAAATCGTAGTATTCCCGGCGCTCGCGTTGAATTTGCGCGGCTAAACTATAGAAGCGTTGTGCGGATTTCTCCGATCTGGCCAGCCCCATATCACCGATCGCGCGGGCAATCCGCCCGTTGCCATCGTCAAACGGATGTATGGTGACAAACCATAGATGGGCCAACCCTGCCTTAATGACCGGATCAATATCCTGTTCACTATTGAACCAGCGCAAGAATTCATCCATTTCCACCTTGAGACGGGCAGCCGGTGGTGCCTCATAGTGGACTTTCTGGCGACCGACAGGCCCCGACACCACTTGCATCGGGCCATCTGCATCATCGCGCCAGTCTCCGATTTTGATTTTCGCCAACCCGCTATAGCCAGTCGGAAAAAGCGCTGCATGCCAACCGAACAAGCGTTCCCGAGTCAGTGAATCGGCAAATCCACCGGTTGCATCAAGCACCATCTCAACCACACCGTCCACATGCCGATCGGCGGGAACCAGTGCTCCGATATCCACCCCCAGACGTCTGGCAATAGAAGAACGCACCGCATCGGGGTTAAGTTGCTGACCTTCGATCTCACTGGTTTTGAGTACATCTTCTGTCAACACCTGCAGAGTAGCTTGGTCACGCAGTGCAAAACCCAGCCCCTCCATTCGTCCCAGCAAACGCCCCTGCGAATGGCGAACGCTGGCCAGCGCTATTGAAAGCACACTTGCATCAAAGCGCCAGCATGGCCAATCAGACTGCTCCCAGACGAACATTTAAATCTCCGCAGTTTATGCGCCCATTATGACAGACATTCACCGCATCATGCAGATTGACACTGGAATTGGCGCCGCAAATTCAATCCCGAATAGTCAGTCGCTGGCGCACCGCTTCAAACAGACAAATCGCGGTGGCGGCTGCCGCATTCAGCGACTCGACCCTGCCCGGCATGGGGATAGTGATCCTGTGTGTGGCGCACGCGAGCAGCGCATCGGACAGGCCTGCACCTTCGTTGCCCATCATGAAGGCGACATTGCCCGACAGATCGCACTCGTAAAGGCTGTGCGTAGCGTGCAGCGTGGTTGCCAGCCGCATTCCGGGAAATGCCTGAGCGACAGTCAACAAATCCTGTTGCTCGTGGATGTTCAGGCAGAAATGCCCGCCCATCGCGGCGCGCAGCACTTTCGGTGACCATGCATCGGCGCAGGCTGGCGACAGATACACCGCGTCGCAACCTGCCGCCCCCGCTGAACGCAACATCGATCCCAGATTACCGGGGTCTTGTATGTCTTCCAGCAACAGCGCGAAGCGCGCGGGCGCAAGTGACGCTTGCGGCAGGTCTATCAGCGCAAGGATGCCCGTCGGGGTTTTCAGCTCGCTGAGCTGGGCATACAGTTTGTCATCCAGCTGCGAGACCGGCACATCGCCTAGCCGCGCAAGCAAACCGGCGGTTTCGCCATCCTGCAATGCGGCCGCGTTCAGTAAAATATGGCGCGGCTGATGGCCTGCGTCGAGATACGCGGCCAGCAGATGCGTGCCGTCCAGCAGGGTTTGCCCTGCCTTGTTGCGATTGCGTGCCGAACCGTTCAATTTAACAAGTTCTTTGAAGAAGGCGTTGTCGCGTGACTGGATCAGTTTCATTGAGCTTCTGCTATCCGTTTTGCGATGTGTGCCAGCGCCTCGTCAACCTGATCGATCAGGATCAAGCACAAATCTCCCGCCTCCAGGCGCGACAAGACGGTATCGATAGCCAGAAATTCACCGGTGATCTCATCGATGCGTTTTGCCCGCCCGGCCTGCACCAGCCCCTGTCTGAGCAGCGCCAGCACTTCACCTTCCTCGCGACCGCGCTGACACTGATCCTGATACAGGATGACCTCGTCAAACACATCGCCCAGCATTTCGGTTTGCTGGCGGATGTCTTCATCGCGCCGGTCTCCCGCGCCGCTGATCACGACCAGACGTCTGTTCGCCGCCATGCTCTCAATGGCCGGAATCAGCGCGAGTATCGCATCGGGATTGTGACCGTAATCGGCGATGACGGAAGCACCGCGATAATCGAAAACGTTAAAACGACCGGGCGCTGTCTGCGCATCATTCACGAAACTGGCTAGCCCGCTGCGTATCGTGTCCCAATCCACATTCAGCGCCCAGACGGCAGCGATGGCGGCCATGGCGTTTTCGATCTGAAAACCTATCGTGCCATTGCGCGTAATCGGAATCTGGCTCAACTCGACGCGCTGCTCGGCCTTGTTTTCGCACGCCACGATCTGACTGCCATCAACGTACACCACACGACGTCCTTGCGCACGGTGCGCCGCCATCACCGGATGGTAACGATCCTGCGCAAAAAAGGTGACCGAACCCGGACAGACCGCTGCCATGCCCGCCGTCATCGCATCGGCCGCATTGAGCACGGCCATGCCGTCCGTGGCCACGTTCTGCACTACAACCCGTTTCACCACGCTCAGGTCTTCCACTGTGCTGATGTAATTCAGGCCCAGATGATCGCCCATGCCAATGTTAGTCACCACAGCCACATTGCAGCGGTCGAATGCCAGTCCCTCGCGCAACACACCCCCGCGCGCCGTCTCGAATACCGCCGCATCGACATCGGGATGCATCAACACATTACGCGCGCTCTTGGGGCCGCTGCAATCGCCTGTGTCTATGCGCTTCCCCTGTATATATACGCCATCCGAGTTGGTCATGCCGACACGCAAGCCCTGACAACCCAGAATATGCGCGATCAATCGAACCGTAGTGGTTTTGCCGTTGGTGCCTGCGACCGCCACCAGCGGGATACGCCCGTTTTCATCGGCGGCAAACATTGAGGCGACTATCGCCTCGCCCACATTCCGCCCCTTGCCGAACGACGGCTGCAAGTGCATGCGTAAACCGGGTGCCGCGTTGACTTCGACGATACCGCCGCCCTGCTCTTCCAGCGGACGCAGCACGCTGTCACACACCACATCCACACCGCAAATATCCAGCCCTATCATTTGCGCCGCCGCGACCGCGCTGGCCGCCAGGGCGGGATGCACATCCTCGGTGACATCCGTCGCCGTGCCGCCCGTGCTGAGATTGGCATTGTTGCGCAACACCACGCACTTGCCCTTATCGGGGATAGCGTCAGCCGTATATCCCTGCACTTTCAATCTGGCCAGCGCAATGGTATCGATACGCATTTTGGTCAGCGAAGTGGCATGCCCGTCGCCACGCCTGGGGTCGCTGTTTACCTGCTCGACCAGTTCGCGCACGCTGTGCACGCCGTCACCGATCACCATGGGCGGTTCGCGTCGCGCGGCCGCTACGAGCTGATCGCCCACCACCAGCATGCGGAAATCGCTGCCGGGAATAAAGCGTTCGACCAACACCTCAGCACTGATTGCAGCGGCGGCGGCATAGGCAATGTTCAAATGATCGCGCGAGACAATATTCACTGTCACGCCTTTGCCCTGATTCCCGTCCAGCGGTTTGACAACCACGGGGGCGTCTATCTCGCACATCGCCAGCCAGGCATCATCCGCATCGCGTACCGGTCGCCCTTGCGGCACCGGCACTCCGGCGGCATCGAGCAGCCTCTTGGTCAATTCCTTGTCTTGCGCAATCGCCTCGGCTATGGCGCTGCTGCGATCCGTCTCGGCAGCCTGAATACGGCGCTGTTTGCTGCCCCAGCCGAACTGCACCAGACTGCCGCCGGTCAGGCGACGATAAGGAAAGCCTCGCTGCACAGCCGCTTCAACGATGGAAGCCGTGCTGGGGCCCATACGCACGTCTTCGTCCAGCTCGCGCAGTTCAGCCAGAGCGGCGGCAAGATCAAAAGACAAATCCTCAGCAGCCGCACGGCATAGTGTTTGTGCAAATTTGAAAGCCAGCCGACCCACTGCTTCCTCGACATATTCAAATACCACCTGATACACACCGGCTTCCTGGGTCGCTGTCGTGCGACTGAAGGAAACGGGACATCCGGCCTGCGCCTGCAGACCGAGCGCAGCCACTTCCAGCACATGCGCCATCGCGATGGCCTCGGTATGTCCCGGCACTTGCAACAAGCCGATTTCCGGAAAATGCGCGCGCAAACGCGCCTCAAAACCCCGGACTTGGGCGATGCTGCATTCCGCCTCGGAACAAGACACGATAGCCTCAATGGCAGTATGTCTGCTCCACAGGTTGGGGCCGCGCAGTGCGCGGATACGTGACACTTCCATCTGGAATTTCCTTGTATTAGCGTGCCGAAGAATCAGCACGTTCAACTTCAAATGTTGCTGTGCCTGCGCGAATAAGATCGACAGAGATGCCCAGCGCCCACGCCGCCGCGATAGCCGCCAGCACATTATCCAGTTGCTGACGTTCAGATTCAGCAACGGGTACGGATGCCAGCTTGAACAAGACAACTTCCTGCACGCCCGCGCTCAGCACGATGACACCATCCCGTAGCAGCACGGCACGTCCCGCCTGCGCCAGGTGTTCTGTAATAACGGACGAGGCCGCATTACTGGAAAAGAAAATCACCTCTCCATCGCAATACTCAGCCAGTTGCGCCACCAGCGGGTCGGAGGCGTTGAGCACGGCCACGCCGTCAGACAACACGACATCAACCTGGGTACGCAGCACATTGCAGACCTGTTCGGCGGTCTCGATGTAGTATTCACCGAAATGGCAGGACGGATCAAGGTTGGTCACGATACCGACCTGACAGCGATCGTAGCCCAGACCCTCGGACAAAATCGTCGCGATACTGTTCTCGATCACCGCCGCCTCCACGGAACGATTCAGCAATACTTTCTGCGCCGCCGCCCAGGTCGCGCAATTGCGCTTATCTACGGTGCGTTTATCAAAACAAAGCCCTTCGCTACTGGCCAGTCCTACATATTTCCCTGCCAGTTGCAGCAATCTTGCCACGATGCGTGCGACCTGCGTTTTGCCATGCGTACCGCAAATGCCGACCACGGGAATGCGACCGTTTTCAGCGTCAGGGAACAGGCTTTCCACGATGGCCGCACCGACCGCTTGCACCTCGCCGGACGCCGGCTTTAGATGCATCAACAGACCGGGGCCCGCGTTGATTTCAACTATGGCGCCGCCTTGTTCCGCCAGCGGGCGTGAAATATCCTCTGCCACCAGATCCACGCCGGCGATGTCCAGCCCGACGATGCGTGCGGCAAGCGCAGCCGTTGCCGCCACATCGGGATGCACGCTATCCGTCACATCGAAGGCGACATTGCCATTACGCTGTATCAGCACCTGTTCGCCTGCCGCCGGAATGTCATTTGCCGCATAACCCTGGCGGGCAATTTCAAACCGGACTGCCGCATCATCTTCCAGACGGATCACGTTCAGCGGGCAGTCTTCGCTGCTGCCCCGGCGCGGATCAATGTTGATCTGGGTGTCTATCAGCTCGAGCAGGGTCGAGCGACCATCCCCCGACACAAAGACCGACTCACCTCTCGCCGCGGCTGCCAGGCGCCCGCCTACCACCAGCAGCCTGTGTTCATTACCACGTACGAAGCGTTCGACGATGACTTCGCTGCCTTCTTCGTCGGCCAGCCTGAACGCCGTCTCGACCTCCTCTCGCGTCATCAGCTCGGTGGATACGCCACGCCCGTGATTGCCGTCGCTCGGCTTGACGACCACCGGCAAGCCGATATCTTCCGCAGCCTCCCATGCGTCCGCCGGGCTCTCCACGACGCGCCCCTCAGGAACCGGTACGCCGCACGCCTGCAACAAGTTTTTGGTCAAATCCTTGTCCCTGGAAATTCCTTCGGCGATGGCGCTGGTCTGGTCGGTTTCTGCGGTCCAGATGCGGTGCTGACGCGCGCCATGGCCCAATTGCACCAGATTACCTTCCGTCAGGCGAATAGACGGAATACCCCGTGCTGTCGCCGCATCCACGATGCAAGCCGTACTCGGCCCCAGACACAGCGAGTCCACCATTTCGTGCAACCGCGCCACCGCCGCAGGCACGTCAAACGGTTTGTCTTGCATTGCGGCCAGAATAAGATCGCGCGCCTCATGCAAGGCGGTGCGACTCACCTGTTCGTTGCGCGAACGCACCACGACTTTATAAACCCCGCGCACCGAAGTGCTGCGCGCCTTGCCGAAGCCGCTCTGCATACCCGCCAGATTTTGCAGTTCGAGGGTAATGTGTTCCAGAATATGTCCCGGCCAGGTACCCTCGCGCAAACGCAACAGGAAACCGCCGCGTTCACCTACGCCGCAGCGGTGCTCGACCAGAGTCGGCAGCCAGGCCGTGAGTCGTTCATAAAATCCAGGTATCGTATTGGACGGTGAATCTTCCAGCACACCGATATCCAGCCACACCTCCAGCACGGGGCGGTAAGTCCAGATGTTCGGGCCACGCAGAGGCAATATTTTGAGGAACTCCATCAACACTTTCCGATGAATTAAAGGGGCACTACCCCGCAAGACATATCAGGGTAAACGCAGGGGTGAACGCCGACCGCGACTGTTTGGTTTACGACACCGATTAAGTGTACCAGAGCGCCCCGTGAAATTGCTTGTCACGGCGTTGTATTGTAGTAATATCGCCGCCCGTGAACACTCCAACACATTCCGAAACTTCCCTCCCGGACGCATGGCGCGCCAGCGTACAGTCACGACTGAGCGGCAAGGAAGAAACTCAGGCGTGGCTGGAGATCAATCTCGATACACATCTGAATTTTTCTCCGGGCTTACTGCTGATTACCGGGCAGCGACTCCTTGCTTTTGACAAGCCGCAAGCGGCCAGCGAGTATCACTATCGTGACGGACTGCGCATTCAGCAACACGATCATGGCGGAGTAGGATGCATCGAACTGTTCGATGGCGATGTACGCCTGGCTTGCTGGTTTTACACGCTAGCCCTCAATAGCCAGGCAACGCGCTTCGTCAGACAGTTCGAACAGCAGCTCAGCGCATTTCTCACCGGCATGGCTATACAGCATAGCGCACCGGAGTTTTGCCCGGACTGCCTGACACCCTATCCGGACGACCGGCAGGAATGTCCGCACTGTAGCGACACGATCAATGCGCCTCCTTCTACCTGGACGCTGTTCCGCCTGTGGCGTTTTGCACGCCCTTACCGCTGGCAACTACTGAGCGGCTTTTTGCTGATGCTGGGTTCAACTGCCGCCACGCTGGTGCCG
>Ga0209231_1000986_pt1 | contig 12331 bp, 14 predicted proteins | sample Deesub45470m_DNA_FD_188086 | JGI IMG/M metagenome (GOLD analysis project Ga0209231, IMG submission 188086) | Deep subsurface microbial communities from North Pacific Ocean - 450_OLKR46/470m Metagenome (SPAdes) (version 2) | ecosystem: Environmental > Terrestrial > Deep subsurface > Unclassified ... | reverse complement strand
TGCTCAGCCTGATCGAGCAAGCCGAGCAGACTCTGGATCGCGAAAAGGCCGAGAAGCTCACCAAGAAGCTGAAGAAGGGCAAGGGCTTCGACCTCGAAGACTTCCGCGATCAGCTGCAACAGATGAAGAGCATGGGCGGTCTCGGCGGCCTGATGGACAAGCTGCCACAGATGGGCGGCGTCAATCTGGCGCAGATGGGCAATGCCCAGGGCGCTGCCGAGAAACAGTTCAAGCAGATGGAAGCGATCATCAACTCGATGACGCCTCAGGAGCGCCGTGATCCTGATGTGATCAGTGGCTCGCGCAAACGCCGCATCGCTATGGGCTCCGGTACTCAGGTGCAGGACATTGGCCGCTTGATCAAGCAGCATAAGCAGATGCAGAAGATGATGAAGAAATTCACTGCCAAAGGCGGTATGGCCAAGATGATGCGCGGCATGGGCGGGATGATGCCGGGCGGCATGCCGAAGATGTAAGGAATTTGCGCCGGCAGCAATGTCGGCGCAGACCCCGCGGAAGGCGGGGATTTACAGTAAACCCGCCTTTTGCGGGAGCTGATTGGCCGGTTTGGACAGCGGCCCTCTGGCAAATCTTGATTGCACAGTCCTATGCGCCTGAAAAAGCCATTTGCAAAAATCCGGATATTCCTTAGAATATGCGGCCTTTCGGGCACCCGTGCCCGCCGTGCATTTAGATTTGCAGCACCGACTACAGGAACTATGTTCACATGCTAACGATTCGTCTTGCCCTTGGCGGCTCCAAAAAGCGCCCGTTCTACAAAATCAACGTGACCGACAGCCGTAACCCACGCGACGGTTCGCATAAAGAAGAAATCGGTTTCTTCAACCCGATCGCTCGTGGTCAGGAAGTTCGTCTGTCCGTGAAGCAAGATCGCCTGGCCCACTGGCTGAGCGTTGGTGCACAACCTTCTGATCGTGTTGCTCAGTTGTTGAAGGACGCTGCTAAGGCTGCGGCCTAAGCAATATGAGCGCGACGCCTGTTTCTACCGATGATTTGATCGTTATCGGCAAGATCTACTCTGTACATGGCGTTCGCGGTGAAGTGAAGGTGTATTCCTTTACTGATCCTGTTGCAAACCTGTTGCAGTACAAGTCCTGGACGCTTAGGCGTGAAGGCAGTGTCAAACAGGTAGAGCTGGTCAGCGGACGCGGGAGTGATAAGTTCCTGGTCGCGAAGCTCAAGGGTCTTGATGATCGTGAAGAAGCGCGTCTTCTTGCTGGTTATGAGATCTGTGTGCCGCGCAATCTGTTCCCTGAATTAGCCGACGGCGAGTTCTACTGGTACCAGTTGGAAGGTCTCAAGGTTATTGATCAGGCAGGGCAATTGCTCGGCAAGATTGATCACTTGTTAGAAACCGGTGCCAACGATGTGATGGTGGTCAAACCCTGCACCGACAGCCTGGATGGTCGTGAGCGCCTATTGCCCTATACCGAGCAATGCGTGCTGTCGATTGACCTAAGTGCTGGCGAAATGCGGGTCGACTGGGATGCGGACTTCTAAGCCTGATGCCAAATCTGCGCGTTGAAGTCATTACGCTGTTCCCGGAAATGTTTGCCGCTATCAGCGAATACGGCATTACCAGCCGAGCGGTGAAGCAGGGTTTGTTGCAATTGACCTGCTGGAACCCGCGTAGCTACACCACAGACCGTCACCACACCGTGGATGATCGGCCTTTTGGCGGTGGCCCAGGCATGGTGATGAAGATCAAGCCGCTTGAAGATGCTTTGCTTGAGGCGAAGCAAGCTGCAGGTGGTGCGGCCAAGGTGATTTACCTGTCTCCGCAAGGTCGCCAGCTGACGCAGTCAGCAGTACGCGAACTGGCCAATGAGGATGCGTTAATCCTGATTGCCGGCCGCTACGAAGGAATTGATGAGCGCTTTATTGAAGCGCATGTCGATGAAGAATGGTCGATTGGGGACTACGTCCTGTCTGGCGGTGAGCTGCCGGCCATGGTGCTGATCGACGCGGTAACGCGCCTTTTGCCTGGTGCATTGGGTCATGCAGATTCGGCCGAGGAGGACTCCTTTACGGATGGCCTGCTCGACTGCCCGCACTACACCCGCCCGGAGGTGTATGCGGATAAACGTGTTCCCGATGTGTTGCTGAGTGGCAACCACGAACACATCCGGCGCTGGCGTTTGCAGCAGTCCCTTGGTCGGACCTACGAACGACGCGCCGATCTTCTGGAAAGCCGCTCGCTTTCTGGAGAAGAGAAAAAGCTGCTGGAGGAATACGTCCGCCAGCGGGACGATAGTTAATGTATCGATGACCGGCCGAGGCCTGTCTTAGGAGCGCAGCATGACCAACAAGATTATTCAGCAGCTTGAAGCTGAGCAAATGGGCAAAGAGATCCCAACTTTCGCGCCAGGTGACACCATTGTTGTCCAGGTTAAAGTGAAAGAAGGCGACCGTCAGCGTCTGCAGGCGTTTGAAGGCGTTGTAATTGCCAAGCGTAACCGTGGTCTGAACAGTGCTTTCACTGTTCGTAAGATCTCCAATGGTGTTGGCGTTGAGCGTACCTTCCAGACCTACAGCCCGCTGGTTGACAGCCTGGCCGTTAAGCGTCGCGGCGACGTGCGTAAAGCCAAGCTGTACTACCTGCGTGACCTGTCCGGTAAAGCAGCGCGCATCAAGGAAAAACTGGGCTAAGTCTCAGTCTTCCAATAAAAAAGCAGCCTTCGGGCTGCTTTTTTCGTTTCAGCGGTCTGAATACCGCGTTGCGGCTAGCGCAGGCTGATCTTCAGTGAGGCTTGTGACAGGTCGATGTCATGCAGGCTCAGGCTGCCCATGCTCTGGCCCTGGGGAGCGCCAGCAACGCGGATATTGTCGAACCGCAGCTCGCCAATCGAGCTGGGCAGGCGCACATTCACCGAGCCGTCTGCGTTGATCACTGAGGTCAGTTTGCTGGTGTCGTACTGCACGTCTTTCATCGAGGTTTCCGCCTCAAGGCTGCTCAGTACCGGCATCACCAGTTTGCTCAGTTGGCTGATGGTGCCCATGCCGTCACCGCTGCCGGCTTGGAGAAACAGGCCTTGCAATACGTCGTCCAGGCCCTGGGCGCTGACATTGCTCATTTCCATGTCCGTCAGAGGGTGCAGGCCGCGCGGCGTGTGTTCCTGGCTGATAGCGGGCAGGTTGCGTGGTGCATCGGCGTTGGCGATTTGGAAGGGGCTAAGCAGTGCGGCGACCAGTGTGGCGGCCAGGCGAAGGTTGTTCTGTTTGCTGAGTGCCTTTTTCAGCTGGCGCTCGGTTAGCCAGCCTTGCTCAATCAGCGTTTCGCCGAGACGTTTGTGGTTGGTCAGTTGCAGTTGAATAGCCGCATCCAGCTGGCTGCGGTTAATCAATCCTTTGTTGATCAGAATCTGACCAAGGCGTGAGTGCTGTTGGCTGGACATGGGTGGGTACCGTTGTGCAGTAGTGGCGTGATGCGATCATGGTCTGCAAATCGCGGTCTGTCACCCTCCCAAAGATAGGGTGACCGGAGCTTTCTTCGCTGTTTTAGCCGGCCGTTGGTCGGTGCGCTTAGTGCTGGCCCGTGGCGCAGCGCTCGTAGACACTAGCGGGTATATCGTTTGAGGTTTCTTGATGGCAGCTATCGATCATCCGCTGATTGACCGTTTTCTTGAGTCGTTATGGTTGGAAAAAGGCCTGTCGGCCCACACTCAGGCCGCCTACCGCAGCGACCTCGCGCTGTTCAATGGCTGGCTGCAGGTTCGCGATGTGCAATTACCGGATGCGGGGCGTGAGTTGATTCTCGATCACCTGGCCTGGCGTCTGAATGAGGGCTACAAGGCGCGCTCGACTGCGCGCCTGCTTTCGGGCTTGCGCGGTTTCTACCGGTTTCTCCTGCGTGAACAACTGATTAGTCGTGACCCGACCCTGCAGGTGGATTTGCCGCAGTTGGGTCGGCCGCTGCCGAAATCGCTGTCCGAAGCCGATGTTGAGGCCTTGCTGGCCGCCCCCGAGCTGGATGACCCGATTGGTCTGCGTGATCGGGCGATGCTTGAGGTGCTGTATGCCTGTGGTCTGCGCGTCAGTGAGTTGATTGGCTTGACACTGGAGCAGGTCAATCTGCGTCAGGGGGTGTTGCGCGTCTTCGGCAAGGGCAGCAAGGAGCGCCTGGTGCCGCTGGGTGAAGAGGCGATTGCCTGGATTGAGCGTTACAGCAAGGAGGCGCGACCGTTTCTGCTCGATGGCAAACCGAGTGACGTGCTGTTCCCCAGTTTGCGTGGTGAGCAGATGACCCGGCAGACCTTCTGGTATCGCATCAAGCACCAGGCCAAGGTGGCGGGGATTGCCAAGAGTCTGTCGCCGCACACTCTGCGCCATGCCTTTGCCACGCACCTGCTCAATCACGGTGCTGATTTGCGCGTGGTACAGATGCTGTTGGGGCACAGCGATCTATCGACCACGCAGATCTACACCCATGTTGCCCGCGCGCGGCTGCAGGAGTTGCATGCGCAGCACCACCCGAGAGGCTGAGAGCGCCGTCTGGCCTGCGATGATCGGCCTCTGTGGGCTTCTATGGTAGGCTGCGCCCATCCTTTGTTAGATCGTCTTTCGCCAGGAGTTTGTATGCGTTTTAACCGCATTGTTGTCGCGTTGGCCTTGGGTCTGGTCAGCGGCGTGGGTGTTGCCGCCGATGCTGATCAGGCTATTCGCAATAGCCTCAAAGCTATCGATCCGGCTCTGCCGATTGAGGCGATTGCCGAAAGCCCGATGCCTGGCGTTTATCAGGTTGAGTTGGCCGGTGGTCGACAGCTATACACCAGTGCTGATGGTCAGTTCCTGTTGCAGGGTTACCTGTTTCAAGTCAAGGACGGCAAGCCGGTGAATCTCACTGAGGCGGCGGAAAGCCGTGGTGTGGTCAAGTTGTTGGATGCCATCCCGGCTGCGGAAATGGTGGTGTTTGCCCCCAAGCAACCGAAAACCCATATCACTGTATTTACCGACACCGATTGCGGCTATTGCCAGAAGCTGCACAGCGAAGTGCCTGAGCTCAATCGTCTCGGCGTTGAAGTGCGTTACCTGGCCTTCCCGCGTCAGGGCTTGGAAAGCGCGGCGGCCAAAGAATTGTCGAATGTCTGGTGCGCCAAGGACCAGCAGGACGCTATGAACCGCGCGAAAAGCCGCCAAAGCGTGGCAGATGCGCAGTGCGACAGCCCGGTTGCCAAGCAGTACGCGTTGGGCCAGATGATCGGGGTCAGCGGTACGCCGGCCATCGTTCTGGCCAACGGCAAGATTATTCCCGGCTATCAACCAGCACCGCAGCTGGCGAAAATTGCCTTGGAATCCAAATGATCTGAGGCGTGCGCCTGATTGACTAATAAACAGCCGCTTCGTATGGTGCGGCTCTTTTCTACGGCCGGGGCTTGCTCCGGCCGTTTTACGCAGTGCAGATGGGGAGTTCAGTGTGAAACCGGTGAAAGTAGGCATCTGTGGGCTGGGTACCGTCGGTGGCGGTACGTTGAATGTACTCAAGCGAAATGCCGAGGAAATTACCCGGCGCGCAGGGCGTGGTATTGAAGTTGCCCAGATTGCCATTCGCTCGCCCAAGCCGCAGTACGACACGACCGGTATTAGCATCACCAACGATGTGTTTGAGCTGGTGAACAACCCTGAGATCGATATCGTTATCGAGCTGATCGGCGGATACACCCTGGCCAAGGAACTGGTGCTCAAGGCCATCGAGAATGGCAAACACGTGGTCACCGCCAACAAGGCGCTGATCGCCGTGCATGGCAATGAGATCTTCGCCAAGGCTCGCGAAAAGGGCGTGATCGTCGCCTTCGAGGCCGCGGTTGCTGGCGGTATCCCGGTAATCAAGGCTATTCGTGAAGGTCTGGCGGCCAACCGCATCAACTGGCTGGCCGGGATCATCAATGGCACTGGCAACTTTATCCTCAGCGAAATGCGCGAGAAGGGTCGCACCTTCGACGACGTGCTGGCCGAGGCGCAGGCGCTGGGTTATGCCGAGGCCGATCCGACCTTTGACGTTGAAGGCATCGACGCCGCGCACAAGCTGACCATCCTCGCGTCTATCGCATTTGGTATTCCGCTGCAGTTCGACAAAGCCTACACCGAAGGCATCACCAAGCTGACCACCGCAGACGTGAACTACGCCGAAGCGCTGGGCTATCGCATCAAGCACCTGGGTGTGGCCCGCCGCACCGACGCCGGTATCGAGTTGCGTGTACACCCAACGCTGATTCCGGCTGATCGCCTGATCGCCAACGTCAATGGCGTGATGAACGCGGTGATGGTCAATGGCGACGCCGCTGGCAGCACGCTGTTCTACGGTGCCGGTGCAGGCATGGAGCCGACCGCCTCCTCGGTCATCGCTGATCTGGTTGATGTGGTGCGCGCCTTGACGGCCGATCCAACCAACCGTGTGCCGCACCTAGCCTTCCAGCCAGACTCGCTGTCCGATCACCCAATTCTGCCGATCGAAGCCTGCGAGAGCGCCTACTACCTGCGCATTCAGGCGAAGGATCATCCGGGTGTGCTGGCCCAGGTGGCAAGCATTCTGTCGGCCCGCGGGATCAATATCGAATCGATCATGCAGAAGGAAGTCGAAGAGCAGGACGGCCTGGTGCCGATGATCCTGGTCACCCATCGTGTGGTCGAAGCGCGGATCAACGAGGCGATCAGTGCCCTTGAAGCGCTTGAAGATGTGGTCGGCAGCGTTGTGCGTATCCGCGTCGAGCAGCTGAACTAATCCGCCTCTGACCGCAGGTGCAGCAGGCAGCTGCGGCCCTTAAAGATTCAACCGAAGGTTTGCCCCTATGCGCTATATCAGTACCCGTGGCCAGGCACCGGCCCTGAATTTCGAAGATGTGCTGCTCGCCGGCCTGGCCAGTGATGGCGGCCTCTATGTACCGGAAAACCTGCCGCGCTTTACCCAGGAAGAAATTGCTTCCTGGGCCGGCCTGCCGTACCACGAACTGGCGTTCCGGGTGATGCGCCCGTTCGTCACTGGCAGCATCCCGGATGCGGACTTCAAGAAAATCCTCGAAGAAACATACGGGGTGTTCGCCCACAACGCCGTGGCACCCCTGCGTCAGCTGAATGGCAATGAGTGGGTGTTGGAGCTGTTCCATGGCCCGACCCTTGCGTTCAAGGACTTTGCCCTGCAGCTGCTCGGTCGTTTGCTCGACTACGTACTGGCCAAGCGCAACGAGCGCGTGGTGATCATGGGTGCGACCTCCGGTGATACCGGCTCGGCTGCAATCGAAGGCTGTAAGGCCTGCGACAACGTCGACATCTTTATCATGCATCCGCACAACCGCGTGTCCGAGGTGCAGCGCCGGCAGATGACCACCATCCTCGGCGACAACATCCATAACATCGCCATCGAAGGCAACTTCGATGACTGCCAGGAAATGGTCAAGGACAGCTTCGCTGACCAGGGTTTCCTCAAGGGAACCCGCCTGGTTGCGGTCAACTCGATCAACTGGGCGCGGATCATGGCCCAGATCGTTTACTACTTCCACGCAGCTTTGCAGCTGGGTGGTCCGGCGCGCTCCATCGCGTTTTCGGTGCCGACTGGCAACTTCGGCGATATTTTTGCCGGTTACCTGGCGCGCAATATGGGCCTGCCGATCAGCCAGCTGATCGTCGCGACCAACCGCAACGACATCCTGCACCGCTTTATGAGCGGCAATCAGTATGTGAAGGGCGACCTGCACCCGACCCTGTCGCCGTCCATGGACATCATGGTCTCGTCCAACTTCGAGCGCCTGCTGTTTGATCTGCACGGTCGCAACGGCGCGGCGATTGCCGAGCTGATGGCCACCTTCAAGCAGGGCGGCGGTTTCAGCGTCGATCAGGATCGCTGGACCGAGGCGCGCAGGTTATTCGACTCGCTGGCGGTGGATGATGCGCAGACCTGCGAAACCATCACCGAGGTGTTTAACGAGTGTGGCGAGCTGCTCGATCCGCATACCGCGATCGGCGTGCGTGCTGCCCGTGAGTGCCGTCGTAGCCTGGCTACGCCGATGGTGATTCTTGGTACCGCGCACCCGGTGAAATTCCCTGAGGCGGTAGAGAAGGCTGGTGTTGGTCAGGCACCGGCGCTGCCTGCGCACCTGGCGGATCTGTTCGAGCGCGAGGAGCGCTGTACGGTGCTGGCCAATGACCTGAAAACCGTACAGAGTTTCGTGGCTCAGCACGGCAATCGCGGCAAGCCGCTGTAAACCAGGCGCTGGTCGACAAAGCCGGTACCCGCAAGGGGCCGGCTTTTTTTGCGGCTATGCTCTGGGGTAGTTTGTTGGGCTGGAGCGTTTCATGGCTGAGTTTGATCAGGATTTGCCGGTGGAGGTGATAGCGGCACTTGAGCGTGGGCAGAAAATCGAGGCAATCAAGCTGCTGCGTAAGCTCAAGGGGATTGGCTTGAAGGAGGCCAAGGAGGCCGTGGACGGCTACACGCCTGAGCGACAGTCGGGAGGCGTCTCGGTAGTGCAGTCGGGCGGGCATGGCGGTATCTTCTGGTTGTTGGGCTTACTTGTGCTGGGCGCCGCAGTCGCCTGGTTGTTTGGCGCGTTCTAGCGGCAGTGCATTGCGGTAGGGGTAGTAGGGTGATGGCGTGAAGTGGTTGAGCAAGGTGGTTTTTCTGCTATGCGGTGCCTATCCCTTGGCTGGCGCTAACGCCGCTACCTTTGAAGTCGGTTTTTATAACTACCCGCCGATGATGATTGAGCAGGGTAAAACCGGTATTTATCAGGACATCTTCGATGAGCTAGGCAAGCTCACGGGCGACACCTTCAGCGTGCAGTACTACCCCTATCCGCGTATTGGCTTGCTGTTCAACGGCGGGCAGCTCGATATTGAGCCGGGTGTCTATCCGGGTTGGGTGCACAGCCAGCCGACCCCTGGGGTGTTTTCGGTGCCGTTCGGCAAGGTTGTTGATGTCATGATGTTTGCTCCGGGCAAGGCTTTTCCGGTGGCAAGGCCTGAGGATTTGCGCGGCAAGTCAGTAGGGCTGGTGCGCGGTTACGCTTACCCTGACCTGCACGCGCTGATTGAGGCGGGGCAGCTTGATCGGCGCAATGCGCTGAATGAAGCGCAGCTGCTGGAGATGTTGGCGAAATCGCGCTTTGATCAAATCGTGGTCAACAAGGCGATTGCTCAATACAGCCTGGCCAAGACCCCGGATTACCGTCATCTCGAGATCGGCGATGTAATGAGCTCTTTCGATGTCAGCATGCGCGTTCATCCACGCCACGAAGCCTGGCTGGATAAGCTGGATACGGCAATTCTAGAGCTCAAGCGGCGCGGTGTTATTGAGGGGATATACGCCAAATATGGCGTTCGCCTCTAGCAGGCTTGCGCCCGCAGGCATGGCTGATTAGATGGCGCCATCGCTACGCAGATTGGCGATCTGTTCACTGCTATAGCCCAGCTCGCTCAGCACCTGCTCATTGTGCTCGCCCAGTTCCGGGCCAACCCAGTTCACCTCGCCCGGTGTGTCGCTCAGTTTGGGCACGATACCGGGCATCTTGAAGGCTTTGCCGTCAGGTAGCTTGGCTGACAGAAGCATTTCTCGGGCGAGAAATTGCGGGTCATGGAACATATCCTCGGCGCTGAATATGCGGCTGGCCGGCACTTCGGCCTGGTTCAGGGTTGCCAGTACCTGCTCCAGCGGCAGTGCACCGACCCAGCGGTCGATCACGCCATAAATCTCATCGCGTCGCGCGTCGCGGCCATCATTGCTGGCCAGCGTCACGTCATCGGCCAGGTCCTGGCGGCCAATGGCCTGCATAAAGCGCTTGAAGATCGCATCGCCGTTGGCGCCGATCTGGATATGTTTGCCGTCGCTGCTGGTGTGAATCGAGGAGGGCGTGATGCCGGGCATGATATTGCCCGTGCGTTCGCGGATAAAACCGAACACATCGAACTCCGGCACCATGGATTCCATCATGGCGAAGATCGCCTCATACAGCGCCACGTCCACCACCTGGCCGCTGCCGCCGTTCACTTCGCGATGGCGCAGCGCCATCAGTGCGCCGATCACGCCCCATAGCGCGGCAATCGAATCGCCAATCGAGATGCCGGTGCGCACCGGCGGGCGGTCCTCGAAACCGGTGATATAGCGCAGCCCGCCCATGGATTCGCCCACAGCGCCGAAGCCTGGTTGATCCTTCATCGGGCCTGTTTGACCGAAGCCGGACAGGCGCACCATCACCAGCTTGGGGTTAAGCGCATGCAATACATCCCAGCCCAGGCCGAGTTTCTCCAGCACGCCGGGGCGGAAGTTCTCGATCAGGATATCCGCCTCGCTCAGCAGCTTCTTCAGCACCTCGCGTCCGGCCTCATGCTTGAGGTTAAGGGTGATCGACTGCTTGTTGCGCGCCTGCACAAACCACCACAGCGAAGTGCCCTCATACAGCTTGCGCCACTTGCGCAGCGGGTCACCGCCGTCCGGTGACTCGACCTTGATCACCTCTGCGCCAAACTCGGCGCAGATGCGCGAAGCAAACGGGCCGGCGATCAGGGTGCCGAGCTCAATCACTTTCAGGTCGGCGAGGGGTTTGCTGGGCAAGGACATGCTGTCTCCTGGGCTGGGTTGCGCGGCTAAGCCTATTGCATTGGGCGCGGTTGGGCTATTGCTCCAGGCGGTTGCGGTAAGGCACCGGCCGCAGTGGCCGAGCCGCTGCAATCTGCCCTCTGGAAAGCCCGGCCGATATCCGGCATAACGGCTTACTGCCCTGATGGATGCGCTAAACACGATGATGACCCTCGAACCCTGCCTGTATCGGCACCTGTCCAGCCCGTCGCGGCCGGATTGTATGGCCGGTGAGCGACCATGAAAACCTGGCTGCTGGTACGCCTGCAGTTGCTGCTGGGCATTGCCGTGCTGATGCTGCTGGTGCAGGTGGGCAACAGCCTGAGCGGTTACAGCCTGAATATCTGGGGGGTAATACCGCGGCGGCTCGAGTCCTTGCCGGGTATTGTCATCGCGCCCTGGCTACATGGTGGCTGGGCGCACTTGCTGAGCAATCTCAGCGGGCTGCTGGTGCTGGGACTGCTGGCGCTGCTCGAATCGCGGCGCGACTTTATCAAGGCCAGTGTGGCGATAGTGCTCGGCAGTGGCTTATTGGTCTGGGTGTTCGGCCGCGAGGGTATTCATGTCGGGGCCAGCGGCTGGTTGTTTGGGCTCTGGTCGTTATTGCTGGCGCGTGCCTGGTTTCGCAGTAGTTGGTTGGACCTGCTGCTAGCGGTCCTGGTGCTGCTGTTGCACGGCGGCTGGGTGTTCGGTCTGGTGCCGCAACAGGGTATTTCCTTCGAATATCATCTTGCCGGCGCCCTGTGCGGCGCGCTTTACGCGGCCTGGCGCTATGCACCGCGTCGGCGACAGCCGGGCGGTTGAGTGGGGCTGTGCCCCCGCCGGGCGCTCGGGTTCGTGGCAGGGCAGCCTTTGCGGTAGACTTGCCGGCTTATTCGACCAGTCAAGAAGCCCCGTCCATGGCCCTGCCGTCTACCACTTACAAAATCGAGCTGAACCTCACCGACATGGACCGCAGCGTCTATGAAAACCTGCGTTTCACCGTGGCCAAGCACCCCTCGGAAACCGAAGAACGCCTGGCCGCGCGGCTGGTCGGCTATGCGCTGTTCTACCACGAGCAGCTGGCCTTCGGCCGTGGTCTGTCGGATGTGGATGAGCCGGCGCTGTGGGAAAAGAGCCTGGACGGCCGCGTGCTGCACTGGATCGAAGTCGGCCAGCCGGACAGCGAGCGCATGACCTGGTGTTCGCGGCGTACCGAGAAGTTCAGCCTGGTGGCCTACGGCAACCTGCGCGTATGGCAGACCAAGGAACTGGACCCGGTGCGCAGCCTGAAAAATATCAACGTCGTCGCTCTCGACCAAGAAGCTCTGGCCAAGCTGGCGCTGGATATGCCGCGCTCGCTGAACTGGAGCGTGATGATCAGCGACGGCGAACTGTTCGTCACCGACGAGCGCGGCCAGCATGAGTTGCCTATCGAGTGGCTGATTGGCGAGCGCTAAATAGCTGCTTTATGCGGGACGGCTCCCGTAGCCCGGATGAAATCCGGGGTGCTGTTGAGACCCGATCACCCCGGATTGCATCCGGGCTACGTCTCTGAATGGCCGCTACGTTTTGATTTCGGCGGGTTGCACCCGCCCTACACGAAAAAGAATAACCATGCGTATCGAAGCCCGTCCGTTACCCGCCATCCTGCCCGATCTGGGCAGCCTGCCGCCGTTGTTGACCCGTCTTTATGCTGCTCGCGGCGTGCAATCTGCTGCTGAGCTGGATAAAGGCCTGGCTCGCTTGATTCCGTATCAGCAGCTC
>Ga0209231_1000984_pt1 | contig 12338 bp, 10 predicted proteins | sample Deesub45470m_DNA_FD_188086 | JGI IMG/M metagenome (GOLD analysis project Ga0209231, IMG submission 188086) | Deep subsurface microbial communities from North Pacific Ocean - 450_OLKR46/470m Metagenome (SPAdes) (version 2) | ecosystem: Environmental > Terrestrial > Deep subsurface > Unclassified ... | reverse complement strand
CCAGGTACGCTACATTTCCATCCACGCCATCCACCAGCAGGCCGGTGCGCATGCCATCGTGCGTGACCACGATAATGCGCGCCTCATCGCTCATCGCGACGGCGGGCATGCGAAAAAATTGCTTGAGATCGAGTATCGTCAATAATTCGCCCCTGTGATTGACTACGCCGGACACGAACGCCGGAGTACAGGGCACGCGTGCCAGATTGCCAACGTAGAGCAGCTCTTCCAGATAGGCATAAGGGATGCCGTAACGCTCGACCGCGCCCAGGCGAAAACACAAGTACTGAGCGCGCAACGCGTGCTGCTGTTGACTCAGCGGCTTGGCAATCGCCAGGGCACGCTCCTCCAGCACACGGCGCGACGCCGCGTCCTGCGGCATCAGCGCAACGGCAAATTGAAGCGCGACAGCAGGCACAGGATCGGGAAGACGGCGTTCGGCGGAGGGCATGAACAGCGCGCCCGTCGCCTGATTCAGGCTCTCGGCAAAAGCCAGCGCCTGTTCAAAATCCGGCTTGGCCAATATCGCATCGCCCAATGCCGCATCCTGATTCTGCTTTACTTTTCGTTTAGCCATCTTGCCTGTCCTGTTATACGCCGAGTTGTTGTTTGATTTCCGCAACCAGCGCGGCGAATTCTTCCTGCGCATGACGATCCGGCCATTCCGCGACCGACAAACCACGCGCCAGCGCCTCGGAATAAGCCACCCGATAACCCAGCTTACTATGCAAAGCCGTCAGTCCCAATTGTTTCTCTCCTGCCTCACCCAGTTCGCGCGCCGAACGGGTATGCTCGCGAAAACGGTTCCAGACAATGCGTGCATTGATATCCAGACGGCGTGCGCTCGCCTCTTTGATCGTCTTCACCAGATCGGCCGTTGCCCAGATTTCCGCCGCGCTCGCCCCCAGCGGAATCAGGCACAGGCGACTCATCACCATAATGGCCCGTGTCACCTCCGCCAGGCGGGGCGGGCCGTCAATGACCACAAAATCGTTAACCGCCACCAGTTCGCGGACTTTGCTCACCAGCGCGCGATAGTCCGCCACACCTGCCACGGTCAGCTGTCCCAGCCGACCGTTATCTTCACGCAATTTTCCCCATGATGCGCTGGTGCCTTGCGGCACATCCGCATCAATCAACGCAGTACGGCCATGCCGAGCCAGCGCGGCAGCCAGATTGGTCGCCAGCGTGGAGCGCCCTACGCCGCCTTTAACCTGAACGATGCCTATGATGCGTCCCACGCGAACCTCCCTGTCAGACTAGCGTCCCGCCCTCGATCCGCGCTGTTGAAGCGGGGGAGAGAGTGCGCGCTGGCCGCGCCGCCACTATTTGGCATCGCGCAACATTTCGATTTCATTTTGCAATACCTGCGCGAAACGTTGATACGTCATGCCCGCAGCGTTATGCAATTCACGTTGCGGATCACCCGTCTGCGCGATCTTCAAGGCATTTTCCAGGCTTTTGAGCGCGGCGGGCAAGTCCTTGGCACGCACGCGCAACATGGCCAACTCATAATGCGCCTCAAGAAATGAGCGATCCAGATACAGCGTCCTGCGAAATGCCTCTTCCGCCTCCGGACCGCGATCCAGTTCCACAAGTATCATGCCCTGCATCAAATAGCTATGTTTGTTGACGGCATCCAGTTGCAGGCTGCGCTCACACGCTTGCAGCGCCGACTCCGTACGCCCCATATTGGCCAGCACCTTGGCCTTCATTTGCCAGAAATCGCTGCTTTCGCTGCCGGGCTGGCAAACTTTATCCAGTTGCACCAGCGCCGCCGCCCAGTCTGAAACTCTCAGCAATTTTATAATTCCAGCCATATCCGGCTGAAGTGCATGCCGCGATGCAGGCGGCTGCGCCGGCGGCACAGATGACCGCACTTGCTCCGAAAGTGGCTGCGCAAGAGGACTCGTCTGAGCGGCGCGCCTGTCACCGGACAAGCCGGTGTCCTGTACGCCCCCTTTACGGAAATAGCCCACCCACTTCGTTTGTACCAATTCAAGCCCGGTATGCCTGTGATACATCGGGTCGGAAGCGCCCAGCATCAACACCCCATGGTCCAGCAGGCAATCGGCGTATTGCGACATGCAACGCTGAACCGTTTGGCGGTCCAGATAAATAAATACATTGCGGCACAGAATCAAGTCCAGCGCGTTGGTTTCGCTTAGTATGGAAGGGTAAACGTCCGCCGCCAGATTGAGATAGGCAAAATGCACCATTTGCCTGATTTGCGGATGGATTTCATACCCATTCCCCGCAGGCACAAACCAGCGTTCGCGCAATACCGATGGCGTGGCGCGAAACGACCATTCGGAATAGCACCCCGCAATAGCCCTGGACACCACTTCGCTGTTGATATCGGTACCGCGCAGGTGTATGCGCCATTTTTCGATGTCCGGAATCAGCTCGTGCAACAGCATCGCGATGGTGTAGATTTCCTGTCCCTCTGAGCACCCCGCGCTCCAGATACGCAATGACAGATTTCCGCTCGCCCGTTTGTCAGCGATCATCTCGGGCAGCAGCGTATTGCGCAATAAATCAATTTGCTCGCTGTCCCGGAAGAAATAGCTCTCGCCTACCGTGATCCCCGCAATCAAATATTCCAGCGGCGTAGTCAATCCCTGTGATTGTTGCAGCTCATGCAGATAATGCGCGCAATCGCCATAGCCAAAACGTTCACAGCCACGGCGTGCCGTGTCGCGCAGATTATGCAACTGATGATCCTGCAGCACGATGCCGGTACGCTGCGCAATCAGCCGGCAAAAGGCCTCTTCGCAAGCCACGTCGAAGTCGGCGCCTTGTTTATGCGCGGCGGGTAGCGTGCTAATCATCACGACACTGCACAAGCGGATAAAGTTCGGCCTGTGTCAGCCATGCTGCGTCCAGCAACAAGGCCAACCCCAGGCCGGTGTGTGCGGAAGCACGAAACGCCGCGCCATAACGGGCAAATTCACGCGTGAGCTGGCGGTCCTGCTCATGCAGATATTGAACGCCGACGATGTCCTGCACTATCACGCCGATGCGCAGCTCCTCATGCACACAGATCATGATGGCGGTATCCAGCGTATAGGGGGAAGAGGGCAATCCCAGACGAATGGCGAGATCGATGACAACCAAACTGCTGCCGGCATAATTCATGATGCCGGCAACATGCGGCGCGCAGCCCGGCATAGCCTGCATGGCAACCAGCGAGAGGGTGCGCTCCACGCTACTCAGATCAATACAGGCCAGTAATCCGTCCAGCCTGACCATCAATACCTGGCAGGTATCACATACAACGGGTTTCTCATCAAACTCAACTATCATCAATTAGTCCCTGGCATACCACTCCATGACGCCGCTGCTCTGAATGTTTGCCAACACCTCGACGCTGCGATCATTCTGAATGTCTTCCGAACGTATCAGGTCGTCGGGGCGTTCACGGACAATATTCAAAAATACCGCCATCAACTGCGGGTCCCAGAATCCGTCCGCCGTCTCCTGCTCCATGATGGAGATGACTTTTTCGCGCGGATAAGCGGGTTTATACGGACGCTCGCTGGACAAGGCATCAAAGATATCGACAATCTGGAACACCCTCGCTACCAGCGGAATAGCCTCGCCCTTCAGTCCGGCCGGATAACCCGTGCCGTTCCATTTTTCATGGTGATAACGCACGATGTCGGCAGTGCGTTTCATGGTGCGCAACGGGGCGCACAGCGCGGCGCCAATCTCCGCGTGCTGTTTCATGATCTGCCATTCTTCCGCATTCAGCTTGCCCTTTTTGAGCAGCACATTATCCGGTATGCCAAGCTTGCCGATGTCGTGCAGCACCCCGCCACGGCGCAAGGCATCCAGAGAGTCCTGGTCCAATCCCAGCGCCTTGCCGAACAAAACACCGGTATGCGCCAATCGGTCGCAATGATCTCCCGTATCGTGATCACGCGCCTCGACCATGCGCCCGAGCGAGAGCAACACGGTTTCCGCATCGTCCAGCTGGTCAATGAGACGCTTGCGTTCAATCGCGGCCTTGACCCTGGCTATCAGCTCGATACTATTAAAAGGCTTGGTGACATAATCGTCCGCGCCCACATCCATGCCTCTGGCCACATCATCAGGCGCGCACCGTGAAGTCACCATGATGACCGGCAACAGCTTCATCCCGAGTTCCTGGCGGATACGAAGACAAGTCTCGAAACCATCGATACCCGGCATCATCACATCCAGCAATACCAGATCGAAATTTTCATGGCGCAAAACTTCCAGCGCCTGCATGCCATCCCTCGCCTCGACGACCTGATATTCAGGCCGCCTCAGCACATAGCTCAGCAGATTGAGATTGGTCGCCATATCATCCACGGCAAGTATTCTGGCCGCCGCCATATTCGTATTCAATGCTGAAATCATTTACCACCCCTGTTGCTGCGCCGCTCACAACGACACAATATTAATTTTGCCACCACTTTATCGAACGGATATGGCTTGCAGCAATCAGTCTCTGCGCCGCAACTAATGATCGAGTAGAACCCAGCTGCAACATAGTCGTCAAGCCTGACTGAATCAACAACACAAAAATTGAACAAAAGAACGGTTTTCACCGCTATCAGGAAGGATTATCGGCAACACGGGGATTTTCTTGAGGGGAATAGCGTTTATATTTTGAGCGGGTTCATGACAGGGATTGAAAGCCGTGATCGGCCGACCTCAGACCAGCACAAACGAAGCGGCGGCAATCAACGCCCCGAGTGCCGCGCCAGCCAGCACGTCACTGGGATAATGCAGCCCCAGTATCGGGCGCGACAAAGCGACCAGCACGCCAAACGGCAACACCAGCCAGATCAGCGCAGGAAAATAAAACACGGCGATGAGACCGAAGGACACGGCATGCAGGGTATGGCCGGACGGAAAGCTGAATTGGTCTAGCGCCTTTCCGGTGCAGATTATGGCCGGATAAACGTTAAACGGGCGCGGACGCAGCGTTTTAATCTTGATGAGTTTGTAGATCAGGGTGCCGACCAGGGCTGCCGCCAGCATATGCAGCACGGCAGGCCATGCATGCGCCTGATCGTACAACAGCAGCGCCGCCATCAGCGCGTACCAGAACACCCCGTCGCCCAGTCGGCTGATCAGCCGAAACGCGTTGCATATCAATAAATGGCGGCTCTGCCGGTTGCAGAACAGGCAGAGTGCCGCATCCCACTCGTTAATCCGTTGCAGTTGCGAGCTCAGGCTGTTCATGCCTCACTCCCTGGGCGCGCACGGTATCGACCAGCACGGCTTCCATCTGTCCCATGATGTGCTCCCATGTCAGCGATTGCACGGCGTGACGGGCGGCGTGACGCAAGTAACCGACGCGCGCCATGTCAGTGACAAGCGCCCTGGCCTGCATCAGAAACGCCTGCGTGTCACCCAGCGGCACCAGTATGCCGTCAGTGTTATGGGTGATATGTTGACGCGCAGCGGCATAATCGTAGGCGATGGCGGCCAGGCCGCTGGCCATCGCCTCGATAGTGACGTTACCATAGGTTTCGGTCATGCTGGGGTAGAGGAAAATATCACCGGATGCGTAATGTTCAGCCAGCGCCTCACCTGTTTGCATGCCGGCAAAAATCACATTGGGATGCTTTTTTTGCAGCCCTGCGCGCGCAGGCCCATCACCCACCATCACCAACCTCGCCAGCGGATTCATCGCCCACATGAGCTCGAAGGCGCGGATAACTACATGCAGATTCTTTTCCGCTGCAATGCGGCTCACCACCATGACCACCGGATCGGAATCATCCACGCCCCAGGAAGTACGCAATGCCCTGCTGCGCCTGGACGGATGAAATAGCTCGGTATCCACGCCGCGCGCGACCACTCGCACATTGCGATAACCCTGCTGCTCCAGTTGCTGTTTCAGCTCGACTGTGGGAACCAGTGTGCAGGCCGCCTGGTTGTGAAAATGGCGCAGATAGGCGGCAATCGGTTTCTTCAACAAACCGATGCCGTAGTGTTGTGTGTAACTATGAAAATTGGTGTGGAAGTCGGTGCTGACCGGAATGTTCAATTCGCGTGCGGCGGACAACGCAGACCAGCCCAGTGGGCCTTCGGTGACGATATGCACGATGTCCGGGCGATGCAGTTTCCACAGCTGCAACAGCAGACCGCGTGCGGGCAGGCCGAATTTAAGCCCGGCATAACCGGGAACCGACATGCCCGCCACCAGCGTCTCGCGGTAGTTTTGCTCTTCCGCAGCGGCGTCCTGCCTATGCTGGCGCGGACGTATCATGTGTATGACATGTCCGCGCTGGCGCAAACCTTGCACCATGCGGCCCAGGGTGATGGCAACGCCATTCACCTCGGGCAGACAGGTTTCGCTGACCAGCGCCATATACAAGGACGCCGATGCCGGGATGATTTCGTTTAGTGTTTTCATGCCTGCATCGTGCAAGGCACGCATGAAAGTAAAATTAACTTTTTTTGAAGAATTTATGACGCCATCAGAACCAGGCTCCAGATCACGATTGCATTGATCAGGCTGACCAGCACCGCCGCGCTGCCTATATCCTTGGCACGCTTGGCCAGATCGTGCCTGTCCAGCGAGATGCGGTCCACCGTCGCCTCGATGGCCGAATTGAGCAACTCGACCATGATGACCAGCAGCACGCTACCTATCATCAGCGCCTTGCCGACAAAGCCAACCGGCAGCCAGAAGGCTACGGGGATCAAAATCGCCGCGAGCAGGGCCTCCTGACGAAACGCATCCTCGTGCTTATACGCCGCGCGAAATCCGGCGATTGAATAGCCGAACGCATTCCACAGACGCCGCAACCCTGTTTTTCCCTTGTATGGACTTTCCATGATGAGCTCGTTCCTGAAACAAAGCAGTGTACGCGCCTAATATTTCTGCAATATTTCAATTGAGCCATGCGCCTGTCAGAATGGAGGAAATTCAAGGCAAGCTGACGGTGATTCAGCCGATGTGAGCCGCCGACCCGGCCCACGCCTATGACGCAGGAATCGCCGTGTAGCGGAAGCGTGAGACGCTGCGATGCAGCAGTTCAGAGGCTCTGGCCAGCCCGGCCATTTCATCGCGCGTATTCTCGATGTCGTTGCGGGTGTGCTTGCTGATGTTGTGCACTTCAGCCATGTGTGTGGCAATCTGCTCTCCCGAGCTGGATTGCTCCTGCGTGGCCTGAGCGATTTGCTGCATTCGTGCCGCCACCAGCTGCATGGAATCACCGATTTCAGCCAGCACCGCATCGGTTTTTTTACCGCGTATCACCCCGACCCGTGCCGTATCACGCGCCGACTGCATGACACTGACTGCATTCTGCGCGGAAATGTGCACTTCATTCAGCAATTCCGAAATATCTCTGGCCGAAGAGGCCGTCTGATCGGACAGCCTCCTGACCTCGTCCGCCACGACCGCAAAACCGCGACCGTGCTCACCCGCCCTTGCCGCTTCAATGGCGGCATTCAGGGCCAGCAGGTTGGTCTGACCCGCGATGTCTTTGATCATCTTGCTGATGTCGTTAACCCGATGCAGCGTCTGATTGAGTCCGTCCATGGTCTGAACCGAATCGTTCATGGTCGCATCCAGATTTGAGATGGCTTCCAGCGTTTCTCGACCGGAGTCACTACCTGCGCTGACCTGCTCGCGTGTCCTGTTAGCCGCATCGGCAGCAAAACTCGCATTTTCGGCAATGGCAGAAATGGTGGCGCGCATTTCCTGAATTGAGTCGTTGGCGTGTGATGCCTTCGAAGATTGCGTATTCGCATTCGTGCTGACAGCATGCGTCATCTGCAGCACCCTGCTGCTCGTTCGGGAAGCCTGCTCAGAGGAAAAATTAACCTCACGCAGAATGTTCTCAAAACTAGCGATAAAGGAATTAACCGTGCCCGCCATGACACCTATTTCGTCGGCATGACTGCTCGGCAGACGATGTGTAAGATCCCCCTTGATCAAATGGGCCATGGCGCTGATAACGTCATCCACCCGCTTTTTCAAATAGCGATTAAAACGCGCCTGAAAAGTTATGATGACCATTCCGGCAAAAAACAGCGGCAAGACGACTATCCAGATAATACGATTAACGGCGCTGTTGATCGAAGCATTGGAATCGGCCCATGCCGACTGATTATCTTCCAGAAGTGCGTCGATAGCGGCAATCATCGGGCCGGTATGCATATCGTAGAGCATATCCTGCGCGGTCACCGCATCAGCCGGACTGGTACTCGCAATCCGCACAGCCAGCGCCAGCCCTTCCGCATACGCTTCCCAAGCGTCCATCACTTGTTTCAGTTTATTTTGATCCACGCCTGACTGAGCCGCGACAAGCGCCCCCTGATGCTGTGCGCGTATTTTTTTATCCGCGGATGCCAGCGTGTGTTCTGTTTCCTGCAAAATAGGATCTGCGCGCGAAATCGCCAGCGCTTCGCTCTTGATGGCTGACAAATTTGCGGCAAACATCTGTTGCTTTTGATATTGCTCGAAGGTGGTACGCAACATGCCGAGCTGAATAACGGCAAAAAGAATGACGCCCGACAGACTGAGCAACGTGATGATGGCGATCAGGCGCAGTTGCGCCTGTAGTGTCATGACGGTGCTCCCTCGTAAATATCGCGCTGCTCGATGAACAAACTGTTGCCTGAGATTTTCTTGGCCATTTTCTTGGCGTCAGACATGGCCGCCGACACTTCGTGGTGCGAGGTGAACTGACCGGGCCATACCTGAATTGCACCGATGGAAAGACTGGTAAGCGGATGAAATTTAACCTGCCCGTCACGCCCCTCGCTGGCATATCCTCCTTCGACCAGATGCGCCGCCTTAAACAACAAGGATGCGGCCTGTTCAAACGAGCGCAGCGCCTGCTCGCAACGCGTCTTCCAGTCGCGGCTTTGCATCAGCAGGATGAAATCATCGCCGCCAATATGACCGATAAAGTCCTGCTTCTGGTCACAAGCCCAGCCTAGCAGACGGCCGGTGAGCTGAATCATCTCGTCACCTTTGCGGTAACTGTAACTGTCGTTGAAGGGTTTGAAGTGATCAAGATCGCAATAGCAGGCAACAAAGGGGGTGTTCGCCTGTAGCAGGCGTTCTATATGCTCGTTAATCGGCACATTGCCCGGCAGCAGGGTCAACGGATTGGCATAGCGTGCCGCCTCCAGCTGCATCTTGGTCAGTTCGCGCAACAAATCCTGCCCGGATGCCACGCCGATATAGCGTTGATTCTCGGTGATGATAAAACCGTCGGCAAAATGACGGCTGTCCGCCTCCGCCAGGAAATGGCTCAGTTCCTCTATCGGCATGCTTTTCTCTACCAGCAGCGGCTCATTCTGCACCAATCCGTCGCACGGCTTCTTGCCCATCAATTCACGCTGAAAGGGCTTGGCGAAGCGGTCGATGAACTGATAACGGTTGATAATTCCAACCGGCACCCCGCCCTTAACCACCGGAATGATATGCAAGGCTGGGTTGCTGGCAAAACGCTCAAACACCTGATCATTTGAGGTCTCAGGCTGCACCGGCTCTACATAGCTTAGCAACTTCTGGGCCGTTATCTGCGAGCGTTGGCCCGAATCGGTTGTCGGGAAGATAGCGATATTGGATGAATTGATGATGCTGCCGGTTTCGATGGAAGCCAGCAAAGGCGGCGTAGGATTCGGACGGGCGATGAAATACCCCTGACCCAGCGCGATGCCAATGTCCTTTATCACGCGCAACTCACCCTCAGTTTCTATCCCTTCGGCAATCACGCGCGTACCGCAACTCTCGGCGATCTGCTGTATGGACTTGAGGAATTGCAACTTGATCGGATCGTAATCCACGCCCTGCACAAAATGCATGTCGATTTTGATGTATTCCGGACGCAGCTCAGACCATAAACGCAAGCTGGAAAATCCTTCGCCCAGATCATCGATAGCGATTTTGAAGCCCATCGCACGATAGTGCAGCAGCGCACTGCGCATCGCTTCAAAATCAAAGGTCGGTTGATTCTCGGTGATTTCCATCACGACCCGCGCCGGATCGATATTGAGCGAACGCATGAATTCCAGCGTCTGCCCGTTCTTGAAGCTGGGATGAGCTAGCGCTTCCGGACTGATATTGAGAAACAGATTGCCCGGCAATCTTTGTCTGGAAAACGCTTCCAGAACAATCTGACGCGACAACATTTCGACCTCCAGCGACAAATTCTGCTGCCCGGCCGCGCAAAATAAATTGGCGGGCGAATGCAAAGGGCTATCCGCCGGGCCGCGTATCAGACCTTCAAAACCGAGAAATTCTCCGCTTTTGAGATCAATGATGGGCTGAAACAAGGCGCTCAATCTGCGTTGCGCGATGATTTCCTGGAGTGGCGTCATGCCCGGCTCTGACGCCAAAACGAGATTACCCCGAAATTGCGCGCATGGCGTGCGGGAGCTCAAATGATGAGGTTCAACTGGCAACGTGGCTAACATGAAGTATTCCCGTAATCTTTTTAATACGCGCACGTTAGCGCGCTATTGTGACAAAGATATGACGGTAATAAAAATGACCGCATTTATACCGAATTGGTGCGCCCCACACGATTCGAACGTGCCCCAGCCTTCGGAGGCCATTCAGCGATGTAGTTTTTGTTGGTGCATGAAAGATTTCACGCAGGCATTGCATAATTCACAAAACCTTATGACCTCAACTGTGAACCATTGCCAACTTCGCGCATTGCTTCTTCATACCACTAAAAATCGCATCTGCGATGTCCATAGGAAAATTGTCAGGCAACAATTTACTTACTTCATCAATTACGGCCTCTGTTAACTCGATGATTTCCTCTATTAACTGCTCCACATTCTCCGCCCCAAGCCCGACTTGCTGTCCTTGAGCTACCCAGTGCCGACGCTGGATTTTCTCAATCAGGTAGTGATTGCTACTTCCTCGCACCGACATGGCGAGCTTGGCTTTTTGCGGCGAAATTTGATTCTTGCCTTTGCCAATTACCGGATGGACAGAAAGCACATCGTAGATAGGAGTGGCATGGTATCTACCACCGGGCAGATGCGCAATACTGAAGTTTTTTCCGTGACCATCAGTGGCGGCCAGCACCCAAAATATCAGATTGGTCTTGAAGAAGTTCCTTCTATCCTCCTCGGCACGGTCCGACCCGAAAAGTAGCTCCATGATTTGGGCGATGCCCGGCCCTCCGTCCGATTGGTATTTGCGCAGTGGCGAGGTAGCCGTTGCTTGACACATATCTTCCTGGGGAAGACGAATGATCCAACTTTCATTACTTGAAAGTGCGCGATCAAATCGTTCGACAACGAGTGCTTTCTGATCATCAAAGTGTTCGATTTCGCACTGTGCTATGGGAATATTGTATGCATTCAATATTTTCGAACACAACCATTCATTCTCAACCGAAGTACGCATATCTGCCTGCATGTGACCGACCAGCCCTAATGGTAATTTGAAGATGTGGGTTGTCGGTGTGCTCCCATGAGGCAGAAGCCATTGCCCCTGATGACGCAACAGAGCCGTTTTTTCCTGAGCGCCCGCAATGGAAAGTCGTAGATCATCATTATGATTATGCTGCCCCAATGCTTGAATTGACGTGGTATTGCGTAGTCGTTGAGCAATCTCGTCTACGCTCAACTCGTGCCCCCTGATTTCAAACACATCCGAAGGCATTTCATCTTCAGGAAGAAGCTGTATTGCACCCACGCAGTCGCGCCCCAGTTTTGCCAACAGTTGAAAGGCATCAACGCCCCCCGCCTGGTGGCGCTGAGCTAAACGACGGCGTATGGCATCGTTGTCGGGCAAAAGATTGTCGAAATAGTCAGCAACGAACTGGCCTTGGTAAGGCGCATTGCCGGGCAAGAATGGCATCGATAACGATAATGGGCGAGCTTGTTCATCTGTGAGCCACTCATCAAAGTAGCCAAGTCGCTCGCCATAGCGTGAGGTCTCCCAATATCCAACCGGGATACCGTTCATCCAGATATTCAACTTTTGTGTTTTTGAGCGTCGCCTCATGATTACCAATGCTCCTTATTCTGTGCGCTGGAAATAATGCGGTCCGGCTTTATATCTGCTGCCGTCTTTGCCTTTTTTGTAGCTACTCCGCCAGCGGCTTTACTCTTTTCCTGAGCTTGAGCTTTAACGGTCGGGATGCGATTAAGAAGCTCACGATCATGGTTGCTTGTCGCGGAAGTGGCCTGCTCCAAAGTGATTTCGACGCCCAATAGGCGTAGCACCATGAAAAGCCTGTCCAGCGTCGCTGTCGCTGGATTCGCCTCAAAATAGGCATAACTTTGCTGAGTGATTCCCAGCTTTTCGGCCATGATTGCCTGAGTGACTCCGCGCTTCTTGCGGAATCCCTTGAGAAGCAAAGGAAGCT
>Ga0209231_1000982_pt1 | contig 12352 bp, 10 predicted proteins | sample Deesub45470m_DNA_FD_188086 | JGI IMG/M metagenome (GOLD analysis project Ga0209231, IMG submission 188086) | Deep subsurface microbial communities from North Pacific Ocean - 450_OLKR46/470m Metagenome (SPAdes) (version 2) | ecosystem: Environmental > Terrestrial > Deep subsurface > Unclassified ... | reverse complement strand
CGCGCACCATCGACGAAGAAAGCGACAGCTTCCGTCGTGGCGGTCGTGGCAAGGCCAAGCTGAAGAAGCGTAATGCTCACGGCTTCCAGAGCCCGACCGGTCCGATCGTGCGTGAAGTGAAGATCGGCGAGACCATCACTGTGGGCGATCTGGCTCAGCAGATGTCGGTCAAGGCCGCTGAAATCATCAAATTCATGTTCAAGCTGGGTACCCCTGCGACCATCAACCAGGTTCTGGATCAGGAAACTGCCCAGCTGGTTGCTGAGGAACTGGGTCACAAGGTCACCCTGGTCAGCGACACGGCTCTGGAAGACTCCCTGGCTGAGTCGCTGAAGTTCGAAGGCGAGACCTTTGCTCGTGCGCCGGTTGTTACCGTAATGGGTCACGTTGACCACGGTAAGACCTCGCTGCTCGACTACATCCGTCGCGCCAAGGTGGCTGCTGGCGAAGCCGGCGGTATCACCCAGCATATCGGTGCCTACCACGTAGAAACCGAGCGCGGCATGGTTACCTTCCTCGACACCCCGGGCCACGCCGCGTTTACCGCGATGCGTGCCCGTGGTGCCAAGGCGACCGATATCGTGATTCTGGTGGTTGCAGCGGACGACGGCGTGATGCCGCAGACCATCGAAGCCGTTCAGCATGCCAAGGCTGCTGGCGTTCCGCTGGTTGTCGCGGTGAACAAGATCGACAAGCCAGGTGCAGACCTCGATCGCATTCGCAGCGAGCTGTCGGTACACGGCGTGACTTCGGAAGAGTGGGGCGGTGAAACGCCGTTCGTCTCTGTGTCGGCGAAAGTCGGTACCGGTGTCGATGAACTGCTCGAAGCCGTATTGCTGCAAGCCGAGATCCTCGAGCTGAAAGCCACTCCATCGGCCCCAGGTCGTGGTGTAGTGGTTGAATCGCGCCTGGATAAAGGCCGCGGTCCCGTTGCTACCGTACTGGTTCAGGACGGTACCCTGCGTCAAGGCGACATGGTGCTGATCGGTTCCAACTTCGGTCGTATCCGCGCCATGCTCGACGAGAACGGCAAGCCGATCAAAGAAGCTGGCCCGTCGATCCCAGTCGAGATTCTCGGCCTGGACGGCACCCCGGATGCTGGCGACGACATGAGCGTACTGGCTGACGAGAAGAAAGCCCGCGAAGTCGCACTGTTCCGTCAAGGCAAGTTCCGTGAAGTGAAACTGGCCCGTGCTCACGCCGGCAAGCTGGAAAACATCTTCGAGAACATGGGCCAGGAAGAGAAGAAGACGCTCAACATCGTCCTCAAATCCGACGTCCGTGGTTCCCTGGAAGCGCTGCAAGGCTCGCTCAGCGGCCTGGGTAACGATGAAGTGCAAGTGCGTGTGGTCGGTGGCGGCGTCGGTGGTATCACCGAATCCGATGCCAACCTGGCGCTCGCCTCCAACGCTGTACTGTTCGGCTTCAACGTGCGTGCCGATGCTGGCGCCCGCAAGATCGTCGAGCAGGAAGGTCTGGATATGCGTTACTACAACGTGATCTACGACATCATCGAAGACGTCAAGAAAGCCCTGACCGGCATGCTCGGCAGCGATGTTCGCGAGAACATCCTGGGTATTGCCGAAGTGCGTGACGTGTTCCGTTCGCCGAAGTTCGGTGCGATTGCCGGTTGTATGGTGGTCGAGGGTACGGTCTTCCGTAACCGTCCGATCCGCGTACTTCGCGACGACGTAGTGATCTTCGAAGGCGAGCTGGAATCCCTGCGTCGCTTCAAAGACGATGCCTCCGAAGTGCGTAACGGCATGGAGTGCGGTATCGGCGTGAAGAGCTACAACGACGTTAAGGTCGGCGACAAGATCGAAGTGTTCGAGAAAGTCCAAGTGGCTCGTAGCCTGTAAGCACGAGTCGCAACATGCAGCGCCCGGTCCCGCTTCTGCGCGGCCGGGCGTTTGCCGCTTTTAGGTCCGCTGCTTTTTGAGCCGCGTGACGAGTGAAGGTAGTAGAAATGGCCAAAGAATTTAGCCGGGCCCAGCGCATCGGCGACCAGATACAGCGCGAGCTGGCGCAGTTGATCCGCATGGAAATCAAGGACCCGCGTCTCGGCGGCCTGGTGACCATCACTGCCGTAGAAGTCAGCCGCGATTCCAGCCATGCCAAGGTGTTCGTCACTATCATGGGTGGCGAGCCGGAGGAGGGTGTTGATCCCGTTGTGCAGAGCCTCAAGGTGCTCAACGATGCCGGCGGCTTCCTGCGCATGCAGTTGGGCAAGGCGATGAAGCTGCGCAGCGTGCCCAACCTGCGCTTCCATTACGATGAAAGCGTGATTCGCGGTGCGCAGTTGTCGGCACTGATCGAGCGCGCAGTCAGCGAAGACCGTCAGCACGCTGATGAACCCGAGGCCAAGGAGTAAGCGCGTGGCCCAGGTCAAACGTATTCGTCGTGCCGTCGATGGCATCATCCTGCTGGATAAGCCCAAGGGCTTTAGCTCTAACGCCGCCTTGCAGAAGGTGCGCTGGTTGCTGAACGCCGAGAAGGCCGGGCACACCGGCAGTCTCGATCCCTTGGCCACTGGCGTATTGCCGCTGTGCTTCGGTGAGGCGACCAAGTTCTCCCAGTACCTGCTGGATGCTGACAAAGGCTACGAAACCCTGATGCAGCTGGGCGTCACCACCACCACCGCCGATGCTGAAGGCGAAGTGCTGGAGCGTCGCCCGGTGACCGTTGGTCGCGCCGATATCGAGGCTGTTTTGCCCGGTTTTCGTGGTGAAATCAGCCAGATACCGCCGATGTACTCGGCACTCAAACGCGACGGACAGCCACTTTACAAGCTGGCTCGTGCCGGTGAAGTAGTGGAGCGCGAGCCGCGTTCTGTTACTATTGCGCGCCTGGAATTACTGGGCTGCGAGGCCGAGCAAGCGCGCCTGGCGGTCGATTGCAGCAAAGGCACCTATATCCGCACCCTGGTCGAAGACATTGGCCACCTGCTGGGTTGTGGTGCTCACGTTGCAGAGCTGCGCAGAACCAAAGCCGGTCCCTTCGATTTGAGCCGCACCGTCACGCTCGAAGAGCTGGAGCGGGTCCATGGCGAAGGTGGCAATGAGGCGGTTGACCAGTTCCTGCAACCGGTCGATAGCGGTCTGCAACACTGGCCGCTGTTGCAGTTCTCCGAGCACAGTTCGTTCTACTGGCTGCAAGGGCAGCCGGTACGCGCCCCGGAAGCGCCGAAGTTCGGCATGGTTCGGGTGCAGGATCACAATGGCCGCTTTATCGGTATCGGTGAAGTGAGCGAAGACGGGCGCATTGCGCCGCGTCGTTTGATTCGGTCGGCATGACCGTAGCGTAAACAAGGGGTTTCGGCTCCGGTTTGCGTGTATCGAGGGTGGCTGTTAATAGGCGCGGTCATACCTCACTTAAAAACACGGGAAGCGATTCCCGGCCTATTGCGACTGTTTCGGCAGTTGCCTAACTGAGAGGATTGCCCCATGGCACTCAGCGTTGAAGAAAAAGCCCAGATCGTAACTGACTACCAGCAAGCTGCTGGCGACACCGGTAGCCCGGAAGTGCAAGTTGCACTGCTGTCCGCCAACATCAACAAGCTGCAAGGCCACTTCAAGGCCAACGGTAAAGACCACCACTCGCGTCGTGGCCTGATCCGTATGGTTAACCAGCGTCGTAAGCTGCTGGATTACCTGAAGGGCAAGGATGTTAGTCGTTACAGCGCCCTGATCGGTCGCCTGGGTCTGCGTCGCTAAGCAATGCTTACGCGTAGCTGACTGCCGAAGCTGGAAGTGGGGTTTGCCCCTGCTTCCAGCTTTTGCTTTTCTGCTTTAGCTGTTTTGGACGATAGCGGGTCCGATTCCCGTAACCGCCCACACATTCTGCAAGACCCGTTTGTTCACGTTTAAGTGATAGAACGGTTGCAAGAAACGCTTTCCCCAAGGGCAACAAAGAGAAGGAAAACACCGTGAACCCGGTAATCAAGAAGTTCCAGTTCGGTCAATCGACCGTTACCCTCGAGACAGGCCGTATCGCCCGTCAAGCCTCCGGCGCAGTGTTGGTCACCGTTGACGACGACGTCGCCGTACTGGTCGCCGTAACCGGCGCCAAAACTGCCGACCCAAGCAAAGGCTTTTTCCCGCTGTCCGTGCACTACCAGGAAAAAACCTACGCAGCCGGCAAGATCCCTGGCGGTTTCTTCAAGCGTGAAGCCCGTCCTTCCGAGAAAGAAACCCTGACCTCGCGTCTGATCGACCGTCCGATCCGTCCGCTGTTCCCAGAAGGTTTTCAGAACGAAGTGCAGGTCATCTGCACTGTGATCTCCACCAGCAAGAAGACCGATCCGGACATCGCTGCGATGATCGGTACCTCGGCTGCGCTGGCCATCTCCGGCATTCCGTTCAACGGCCCGATCGGTGCCGCGCGCGTAGCCTTCCACCCGGAAACCGGCTACCTGCTGAACCCGACTTACGAGCAACTCAAGGCCTCGAGCCTGGACATGGTCGTAGCCGGTACTAAAGACGCCGTGCTGATGGTTGAATCGGAAGCCAAAGAGCTGACCGAAGACCAGATGCTGGGCGCTGTACTGTTCGCCCACGACGAGTTCCAGGTTGTGATTCAAGCTGTCGCCGAGCTGGCCGCCGAAGCCGCTAAGCCAACTTGGGACTGGCAGCCAAAAGCTGAGAACACTGCACTGCTGAGCGCTATCCGTAGCGAATTCGGCGAGGCGATCTCCCAGGCTTACACCATCACCGTCAAGCACGAGCGCTATGCCCGTCTGGGCGAGCTGCGCAATGAAATCGTTGCCAAGTTCTCCGGCGACGAAGGCCAACCGTCTGCTGGTGAAGTGAAAGACGCTTTCGGCGAAATCGAATACCGCACCGTGCGCGAGAACATCGTGAACGGCAAGCCGCGTATCGATGGCCGTGACACCCGCACCGTACGTGGCCTGAACATCGAAGTCGGTGTACTGGCCAAGACCCACGGTTCGGCGCTGTTCACCCGTGGCGAAACCCAGGCGCTGGTGGTTGCCACCCTCGGTACCGCGCGTGACGCTCAGCTGCTCGACACACTCGAAGGCGAGCGTAAAGACCCCTTTATGCTGCACTACAACTTCCCGCCGTACTCGGTGGGCGAGTGTGGTCGCATGGGCGCTACCGGTCGCCGCGAAATCGGTCACGGCCGTCTGGCCCGTCGTTCGGTTCAGGCCATGCTGCCAGCTGCCGACGTGTTCCCGTACACCATCCGCGTGGTTTCGGAAATCACCGAGTCCAACGGTTCCAGCTCCATGGCTTCGGTTTGCGGTGCATCCCTGGCCCTGATGGACGCCGGTGTACCGATGAAGGCACCGGTTGCCGGTATCGCCATGGGTCTGGTTAAGGAAGGCGAGAAGTTCGCTGTTCTGACCGACATCCTCGGCGACGAAGACCACCTGGGCGACATGGACTTCAAAGTAGCCGGTACCGCCAATGGCGTCACCGCGCTGCAGATGGACATCAAGATCCAGGGCATCACCGAAGAGATCATGGAAATCGCCCTGAATCAGGCCTTGGAAGCACGCCTGAACATTCTCGGTCAGATGAACAAGATCATCGCAACCTCGCGCACCGAGTTGTCGGCTAACGCCCCAACCATGATCGCGATGAAGATCGACCAGGACAAGATTCGCGACGTGATCGGCAAAGGTGGTGCAACCATCCGCGCTATCTGCGAAGAAACCAAAGCGTCGATCGATATCGAAGACGACGGTTCGATCAAGATCTTCGGCGAAACCAAGGAAGCGGCCGAGGCTGCGCGTCAGCGCGTACTGGGCATCACCGCGGAAGCCGAGATTGGTAAGATCTACGTCGGCAAGGTTGAGCGCATCGTCGACTTCGGTGCCTTCGTCAACATCCTGCCGGGCAAAGACGGTCTGGTGCATATCTCCATGCTGAGCGACGCTCGCGTTGAGAAGGTGACTGACATTTTGAAAGAAGGTCAGGAAGTTGAAGTTCTGGTACTGGACGTGGACAACCGCGGCCGTATCAAGCTGTCGATCAAAGATGTAGCTGCTGCCAAGGCTTCGGGCGTTTAATCGCCGCGTCGCTTAACAGCAGAAAAGAGGGCCCTTCGGGGCCCTCTTTTTTTGCCGGTAAAAAAGCATGTGAGCCTCGGCGCCTATGCGGCCGCAGCTGTCGTGCAATATGCCTTGCTCGGTTGGCCCTAGCATGCAGATTGCACGATTGAAGTTGTTTTTTAATTCATGTAAGTAATTGATATTAATCAATAAAATTACTTTATCCGGGTTGGCACAACGCTTGCGACAGTACTGGGGAGGCTGCAGCTCGTAGTGGCTTGCAGATTGTTCAGTACACGCAGGAGGCATTACCTATGAAAAAGCCAATCAAGCATTTTGCAGTAACCGCCATGACCGCCACCGCGCTGGGCCTGTTGCTCGCTGGGCCGGTTCTGGCTGCGGGTACCCCGGCCGTGCAGCCAACCATGCTGGCCGCCGGTGAGACGATGGATAAAGCGGGCGATGCGGTGAGTGATACCTGGATCACCAGCAAGGTGAAGTCGACCTTTCTGGCTGACAGCAGCTTGAGCGGTATCGACATCAAGGTTGAAACCAACCAGGGCGTGGTTACGCTCTCCGGTGTTGTTGCCAGCGAGGCTGAACGCGATCTGGCCATTGCCAAAGCATCCGAGATCAAGGGCGTCAACGCAGTATCGGCCGATGCCCTGAAAACTGCCGATTAATCCCACGGACGCGAACCAGGCGAATCAACTCTGCCTGATTGCTACTCAACGACGAGGACAGTTAAATGAATAACGACATCATCAAAGGTAAGTGGAAGCAAATCAGTGGTCGCGTCAAGGAGCGTTGGGGCAACCTGACCGATGACGACCTGAACGTTGCCGAAGGTCATAGCGAGTACCTGGCCGGTAAGCTGCAAGAGCGCTACGGCTGGACCAAGGAAAAGGCTCAGGACGAGCTGCGTGATTTCAGCAGCAAGCTGTAATCAGGCGTTAAAAAGCCCCGCAGGCATAACCGGCGGGGCTTTTTTATGCGCGACGGATGAGGCTGTGTTGTTATCTACCGCGCTTGCTCTCGATCTTCATCAGTCGATTGCCTTGGAAGCGCAGAAATTGGTACATGCCGTTGCGCGGACCATAGGCCCATTCTTCTACGGCCACTTCATGGCGAAAGCCGTATTCATCAAGCACTTCGCGGTAGCCAACAAACTCGCGGCTGATCGGTTCGCCGCATTTGCTGCTGACGACGCTGGACGAGTCGTCCAGACTGATAAGCGCGCTACCACAGCGGAGGGTGGATGAGGCGTGTGCCCCCAGCGGGAGTAAAATCAGCAGGCTGAAGATCAGTCTTTTCATCAAACTTTCCGGGGCAGAGGTTAGCGGCTACGACGGCGTTCGATGGCGCGCAGGCGCGTGCCTTCGAAGGTGAGAATGCTCAGCATGCCGTTATCGGGGCCGTAGACCCATTCCTCGATCTGGTATTCGCGCCGCTCGTTCGGGCCGAGCGAGTAGCCGACCAGATCGCGAAAGGCCGGCTCGCCGCATTTCTGCAGTATCTCGAAGCGCCGATCACCCAGGCTTACCAGTTGGCTACCGCAGCGCAGCGTTTCAGCCTGGGCCAGGGATGATGCACCCGTCAGGGCAAGGAGCAGCGTTGTTGCCAGTACGCGCATATACGAAACCTTACTCGCTGCCGAGGTGCAGGGTGGTGGCGACGCGGCCATCGGCGTCAGCCTGTGCACTGTTGACATCCAGCAGGTAGATACGTTCGTCAGCCAGGCCGCCACGTTCGACCAGATAGTTCTTTATTTCTGCCGCCCGTGCCTGGGCCAGCTGACGTTGCAGCAGTTCGCTCTGCGCCCAGAACTGCAGCACGCCTTCACGCATTTTCACGCTGCGCTCTTCGTCTTCTAGTTCGGCCCACTCGGCCGGTGGTTGCTGCTTGAGGTGGGTGCGGTAGATGCCTTCGAGCAGCACCGCTTTGTCGTCCTCATCTACTACCAGCTCACTGGCTTCGGTGGGCACATCATCGCCACGGCGTTGCAGCATCTTGTACCAGGTGTTCTGGTATTCGCGCTCCAGGCGCGCGGCGGCCAGTGGCGGGCCGTCGCTGCTCTGCGCGCTCATGCCTTCGACTTCCAGGCGCAGGGTTGGACGTTCCTTCAAGGCGCTGGCCAGAGTGTCCAGCGCTTTCTGTGCGTCGCCGTCGAGTTCGCTATTGCCGGCAGTGAAACGTACGGTGCTGAGGTCGACATCGCTGCCGCCGCTGACCAGGCCGCCGATAAATTTGAACGGTGCCTGCGCGGCGCGTAGTACCAGGTTGCGCAGGGTCTGCCAGACGATGGGCATAACGCTGAACTGCGGGCTGTTGAGGTCGCCCTGCACGGGCAGCTGGATGCTGATATTGCCGTCGGTGTCTTTGAGCAGGGCAATAGCCAGGCGGATTGGCAGGTCCATGGCGTCCTTGCTGTCGACTTTCTCGCCCAGCTGCAGGTCTTCCAGTAGCAGTTTGTTCTCGGCGTTGAGCTGGCCTTTCTCGATCTGGTAATGCAGGTCAAGGTTGAGGCGGCCCTTGCGGATGCGGAAGCCGGCGAACTTGCCGGAGTAGGGCGTGAGGGTGGTCAGTTCGACATTCTTGAAGCTGGTGGCGATATCCAGGCTGTTCATCGGGTCGAACGGGGTCAGCTTGCCCTTGATGCTGACTGGCGCGTACTTGTCGACCTTGCCCTTAATATCGACGCTGGCGGTTTTCGGGCTTTGGTTGTCGAGTGTGCCAATCTGGCCGTTGAGTTGCTGAATAGCCGTGGCGAAGTTGGGCGTCAGGCTGAAATCGGCAAAGTTCGCCGAACCGTCCTTGATGCTGATACCGCCGATGCGCATCGGCAGCGGTTTACTCGCCGCTGCGGGCTTGGCGTTGGCCTCTTCCGGCTGTGGAATCATCAGGTCGTTGATATTGGTGGTCAGGTCTTCGTTGATGATAAAGCGCACATAGGGCTGCTGCAGGTTGACCTGGCCGATCACCAGGCCCTTGCCGTGTTGATAGTCGATCCCTTCCACCAGCACTTGCTGCCATTTGAGGAAGTCGCGGTCCTTGAGCGTGTCGAGGGTATGCAGCTGGCTGATCTCGGCTTGCCCGCCAATGCTGAAGGCCAGCGGCTCGACGCTCTGCAGATCAACCGCCAAGTCGCTGCCGAGCTTGCCGCTGCGCAGCTCCAGACGGACGAAGGGGCTCAGGTAGGTCTGCGCCAGGCGCAGGTCGATATCGCGGGTGGCAACCTGCAGCTTGGCCGTGGTCGGAGTCAGTTGTACCTGGCCGTCGGCCTTGATCTGCCCGGTTTTGTTCACTCCGGTGTCGAGCTTGAGTCCGAAAGGTGAGGTGCCCAGGCTGTCAAAGTCGGTCAGGTCGAGATTAAGTGGTGCGAGGTCGATTTTGACTTCCGCACCGCCGGCGCGGTCGGCCAGATGCACCTGATAGTCGCGCAATTGCACGTCACGCAGGATGACTTGCCAAGGTTTGCTGGGCTCTTCCGGCTGGCCGGCAGTGGTCGTTTCCAAATCAGCGGATTGCTCTGCGGTGGTCGGCTCGGTTGGGTCGTTTACCGGCTCGGCTTCCGTTGCCGCAGAGCCGGCGCCACTCTCATTTGGAGCTGGAGCTGGAGCTGGAGCTGGAGCTGGAGCTGGTTCAGCGGGTTGGCTGGCCAGCAGTTTCTGCCAGTCCAGTTGGCCATCGGCTTCGCGTGCGGCCCAGGTTTCCAGCTTCTGGCTACGAATCTTGCCGACGATGACCTGTTGTTTGGCCAGGTCTACGCTGGTTTCGCTGATATCCAGGCTTTCCAGGCGCAGCAGTGGTTTGTCCGCCGGGTTCTTGATGGCAAAGCTGCTGACGCTGAGCTGGGTGTTGCTCAGCAGTAGCTCGGTGCCTTTGGCGAGGTTCAGGCTGTAGTCGCTGCTGAGGTTGACGGTGCCGTCCTCCAGCACCAGCGGTACGGCATCGCGTACGTAGGGCCAGATGGCTTTCAGCTTGCCGTCAGTGACTTTCAAGCTGCCGTTGGAGCTGATCGGTACCAGGCCGATGCGCCCGGTCCAGTCGATACGCCCGCCTTGGGGGCCGGTGGCCACCAGGCTCATGTCTGCATTGTCGTCGGGCAGGGTGCTGAGGTTGAACAGCTCGAAGTTGAGGTCGTCGTAGATAAACTCGATCGGCTCGCTGGGGCGCAGGTCCTGAAAGTGCACGTTGCCGCCACTCAGCTTGATCCGCGCGATACGCAGCGGGAACGGCTCGCCGGCCGGTTCTTCGACTGCTGGTTGCGGGCTGGGTGGCACTTTGAACAATTGGGTCAGGTTAAGCCGACCGTCCTTGCCGAACAGCACTTCGCTGTGCGGCTTGTCCAACTCGATATCAGCCAGGTGTAATACGCCGCTCCACAGGCTATCGAGTTGCAGGTTGGCATACAGGCGTTCGAAGGCGATCTGCTGCTGCTCGGGCTCGCCAATCTGCAGGCCCCAGAGGCTGAGCTCCAGGCTAAACGGGTTGAGTTGCAGGCGTTGCAGTGTGGCGGGTACTTCGGCGTATTGCGCCAGCTGCTGGTTGGCGATGCGCAGGCCGATACCGGGCAGAATCAGAAAACCCAACAGGCTGTAGAGGGCAACCGCGATAACAATGGCGCTGGCAGCGCGCTTTATTCCTTTAAGCATAAAAACGTCATCTATCCCGACGAGAAGTGCCTTGGAGTATGGCACGCGTGTGCAGTTCCGCAGAGGCTCTGCGTGGGGATTTTCTGCGAACGTGCGCGTGGATCAGAACTGCAGGATCAGGGTTTTCAGCGGCGGCTGGCCATCCTGTGAAGGGAAGTCGCTGGCTGGTGGCAGCACCTGCCAATCGCGCACCGTGCGGCCGATTTTTTCCGCGCAGCGTAGTACCTGTTCGCGCCAATCGGCCATGGCGACTTTTGCCAGGTTGTTGCAGCAGATCAGCACACCATCATCGGCGGTGGCGAGAATCGCCGGCTTGAGCAGGCTCTGGTAATCACGCAGCAGATCGACGGTGCCGAAAGCGCTCTTGGCCCAGGCGGGTGGGTCGAGCAGCACCAGGTCGAACTGACGTTGCTCAAGGCGCGGGTAGTGCGGCAGCTTCTGCCCGCGCCGCGCATTGATCGGCAACCCGGCTAGTTGGCGAATCGCCGGAAAGTAGTCTGATTGCACAAACTGCATGGCTTGCAGCTGCGGATTGAGCTGACCATTCTCGCGACCAACCGCCAGGTTGCCCTCGGCGAAATCCAGATTGAGCACCTCGCGGGCCCCGCCAGCCGCCGCACTCAAGCCGACGCCACAGGTGTAGGCGAACAGGTTGAGCACCGATTTACCGGCGCTGTGCGCTTTGACCCAGCCACGGGCATTGCGCAGGTCGAGAAACAGTAGCGGGTCTTGCCCAGCATGGCGGCCGCGCACGCGGTAATTGAGGCCCCATTCATGGCCGATCAGGTCTTCCAGTGCCGCGGGCTCGGCTTGGTAGACCGCATCAGTGCGGTCGATCCGCGAGTTGCCTTGGGAGCGGTCGTTGTACACCAGCAGCAGTGGGGTGCCGAGGCTGACCTGGCACTGTTCGGCCAGTTGCAGCAGTTCGTCACGACTCAGGCTCTGGTGGAAGCTCTGCACCAGTAATTGCGGGCCGTAACGGTCGATGGTCAGGCCGCCGGCACCTTCCTGGCTGCCATGGAACAGGCGGTAGCAGTCAGTGCCTTGCTGATGCAGTTCAGCTAGCAGGTCGTGACGGTTATGCAGGGCGGCGCGCAGCGCCTGATCGAGAGAGGGCATGCGCGGCGACTCGAGAAAGGAGGGCGCGCAGTTTATCAAGAAAAACGCCGGCTCCCGTTAGTTCGGGTCGCCGGCGTTTTCGTCACGATAGCTGAACGCTGTTATCAGGCCCGTTCGATGGCCAGTGCCACGCCCTGGCCGCCGCCGATGCACAGGGTGGCGAGGCCCTTCTTGGCGTCGCGCTTGATCATCTCGTGCAGCAGGGTGACCAGCACGCGGCAGCCGGAGCCGCCAATCGGGTGGCCGAGGGCGATGGCACCGCCGTTAACGTTGACCTTGCTGGCGTCCCAGTTGAGTTCCTTGCCGACCGCCAGGGCTTGCGCGGCGAAGGCCTCGTTGGCTTCGATCAGGTCCAGGTCGGCAAGCTGCCAGCCGGCCTTGGCCAGGCAACGCTGGGTGGCGCTGACCGGGCCGATGCCCATGATCGCCGGGTCGACGCCGGCGTTGGCGTAGCTGGCGATCTTCGCCAGTACCGGCAGGCCGAGGGCCTGGGCTTTGGCGGCGCTCATCAGCAGCACGGCGGAGGCACCGTCGTTGAGGCTGGAGGCGTTGCCGGCGGTGACGC
>Ga0209231_1000981_pt1 | contig 12356 bp, 8 predicted proteins | sample Deesub45470m_DNA_FD_188086 | JGI IMG/M metagenome (GOLD analysis project Ga0209231, IMG submission 188086) | Deep subsurface microbial communities from North Pacific Ocean - 450_OLKR46/470m Metagenome (SPAdes) (version 2) | ecosystem: Environmental > Terrestrial > Deep subsurface > Unclassified ... | reverse complement strand
TACGATTGGTTTTTTAACATTGTCATTTAAGTAAAAAACATCGGTGACAATGGGTTTGTTGTGAATATTGCTTTTTACGGGTATATTAATTATTTTTTGCATTTTAACTGTTTAAAAAGGTAAATTTTGATTTTGGATAAAAGGAATTTTGGGATTTAAAATTTCGCTGATAATTCGTTTTAATTCGGTTAAAAACGGATCCATATTTTCTTGGGAAATAAGACTCTCCGTTGCACCTCTTTTTTCAGAAAAATTCATTTTCAGAAAACCGCTGTTCAAATTTTTAAATGAAATAATTCCAGCTTCAACAGGTCTTGAAAAATTACCGCCATTTTCTTCTGAAAACAAAAAACTGTAAAGCATCACCTGTAATGGTTTTGTATATTTATAATCGCTGCCCAAAACACTAAAATCGGTTATTTTTAAGTCTTTGGCTTCCACTTTTCCGGTTTTGTAATCTATGATTCTGGTAACGCCGTCCAATTCGTCGATTCTGTCCACGATTCCTTTTAATTTAATTGGATTTTAAGCTGTTTGTTTTGTTTCAGCAGTTGCAATTCCTGATTCAAAAATCGCTTGATATGATTTTTGCACACTTCAAAAATGAGTTTGTTTTTGCCGGTTTCTATATTCCCTTTTTCGTAATATTTCTCAAAATATTTCACCAGCAAATCGTACTTGTTTATTTGCATTTCGGCAATATTTTCCTTGCTTAAATAGCCATCTATAAATGGTTTGTACAAATCTTCAAGCACTTCATGAATTACAGAACCCATCGTGTTTACTGCAATGGTTTCCTCCACTTCATCTTCTTCATAAATCTCCAGTACGCGCTGCTCGTAAAATTTCACCGGATTGTAAATATAGGTTGCCAAAGCCGACGGCGAAATGCCTTTGGTGAACACCGCCTGCAGTTTCTGCATCATTTCGGGTGTTTTATCAATTTGCAGTATCGGAAAAATTGTATGCTGCACTTTTGGACTGATAATGGTTTTTGTAATATTTGGATTGTTGATTTCTAGCTGGGTTAAAAAACGACTCTTTTCACCTGAACCGTAACCATCAGATTCCGTATTATAAATTAAATAAATGTTTTTTACCCGATAAAGTAACCGCTGAAAATGGTATGAAAAAATCGCATCCTTTTCCTGATAAGTCGGCAATCCAAAATATTTTTTTACATCATAAGGAATAAATGAAAAATCGTTTTTCCCTCCGGGCAAAATTCCTTCATTTACGGAGGTAATTATGACCGTTTCAAAATCCAATGCCCTGGTTTCAAGCATTCCCATCAACTGTAAACCCTGCATTGGCTCGCCCTGAAACGACAGTTTTTCGGTCCTTAAAATTTGGGTGTAAAACAAGTTCAGCGATTTTAAATCGGTGATGTGGTTGTAGGTTGCATTTAAGGTTTGCAACTGCTGAAAAATTGTAAAAAAGCGATACAAATATTCTTTTTCAACGCCTTCTGTATGGTTTTTTAGAGCATTTATCAAATCAATGCATCGTTTTATGACTTCTTTTATGGATGTTGAAAAATAAAATAATGAAAATACTGTTGAAATTTGTGTCACTTCATTTGCTGAAATATATTTTTTAAGCATATCAGCCGATAAAAAGATGCTGTTTTTACTTTTAATTTTAGCAATTAACTTTTGAAGAATTGAGCCATTTAATTTATTCAAAAACGGATTGTTTAAAACACTTAAAACATCCTTATAATAAAAAAGCTGTTCGGCCTCCTTATTGAATTTATGCTGGTTTAAATGCAGTTTAAAAAGCGCATCAAACAAATTCGACAAGGGAATGTCCTTCAGCGGATATCCCATCGTGATGTTGATATTTTTTACATTATTTGGCAGCGAATTTAGCGTTAAGGTCAACAAATTTTCATCAGCCAAAACCAAGGCGGTTTTGCTGAAATTCTCTATGTTTGAAAGCAGTTCTCCGACATATTTTATTTGTGTGATGTTTTTAGGCGCACCAATTAAATTGATATTTTTCTGAATTGAAATCTCGTTATTATCCCATAAAAAAAGGTTTTTTTGATAATACGCCCATTCCCTTTTGTATTTTCTCAGAAAAAAGCCTGCTTCATTTGATTTTTCAAAAAATGATTCATTTGCGTCCCAATAAACTGATGCCAAGTTGTTGTTCAGTAATTCCTGAAAGATGGTTTCTTCAGCTTTGTTCAGTGCATTAAAACCAACAAAAATAAAGTGATTGCTTTTGTTGTTATTGATGTAAAATTCTAAATTATTTGTGGCCTCTTTGTAAATTAAACCTTGATAGCCAAATTTATTGTTTTTCAATTTTTCATAAAGTGCCTCGTACAAAACAGCTAAATATTCAAAAAATTGAAGATAGTTTATTGCCATTTGGCTTGGCTTTTTGTCTTGAAACCATTCGTCAAGTTTTTTTACATCCCTCAAATTTGAAAAAAATTGGGTTGCATTCACCAAGTAACTGTCAATTTCATTGAAATCGTGCAAGGCAATAGTTGCCCATTGAGAAAAAGCATCAAACGATTCCCTGTTTTCTTTTGGGATTTTTTGCTGATAAATGGTATAAAATTCAAATAACAACTGGGTGGCATCAATGAGATTGATATCAGCCAATTCCTGTATGTAATTTTCAATACTGATTATTTTTGGCAAAAAGAAAGTGCCTTGCGTTTTTTCTAATATTTCTTCTTTTAAAAACACACAGGCTCGTTGGCTTGGGAGCACAAATATTAAATTGTCGAAACTCAAATATTAAATTGTCGAAACTTTGGTGTTTGCTTTGAACATCTTCAAAAACGCTTGAGATAAATGATTTCATCTGTTTAAATTTTATTTTTTATTGGTACAGATGCTGCTCGCCTGCCTGCAGGCAGGCTCGCTATTAATCATTCTTCTGTGTATCAAAATTTGTTGTGCTCGCTTCATCTAATTTTTTTATTCTCTATAAAAATATAAAAGCCATTTCAATTGAAATGGCTTTTACTTAACTATTTTAATAATATTAAATTTCAACCTTCGGCTTTGCCTTAGGGATTCAAAAATTATGATCAATATTTCCAAAAGAAATCGCCTAAAAAATTAATTTCAGGCGATTTTCACTTTTATAAATTAAAGCTTATTTTTTTAAAGTCACTTCAGTACGTCTATTGTTATGACGGCCCGCAGCTGTTTTATTTGTGTCAATAGGTTTGCTTTCCCCAAAACCTACCGTTGTCAATCTGTCAGCATTGATACCGTTTGAGATTAAATAATCTCTAACAGCCGATGCTCTTCTTTCAGACAATAATTGGTTTGAAGTTGTTGAACCTACACTATCAGTATGACCTGCAATTACAAAATCAGCTTGTGGATAATCTTTAAAGATTGCAGTCATTGATTTTAAAATATCAATTGATTCTTTGTGGAAAGTTGCTTTTCCTGTATCAAACAAAATAGTTCTTGCGTACTCATTCAATGTGGCCATAACCTCAACAGTTGGGGCTACCGGACAGCCATTATTTGAAGCTGGACCCGCAACAGTAGGACATTTGTCTACATTGTCTAATACACCATCACTATCAGTATCTGGCCAAGGACAACCTTTATTGTCAGCTGGACCTGCAACAGTTGGACAAGCATCGTCTTTATCAACTACACCATCGCCATCAGTATCAGGACAACCTTTGTTTGCTTTTGTTCCTTTTTCATTTGGACAAGCATCATCTTTATCGGCGATTCCATCACCATCAGCATCTGGACAACCGTTTAAAGCGGCCAAACCAAATACCGTAGGACAATCGTCTTTTGAATCTTCAACACCATCACCGTCAGTATCAGGACAACCGTTAAATGCAGCCAAACCAAATACCGTAGGACAAGCATCATCTTTGTCGAAAATACCGTCACCATCAGTGTCAGTTCCACCGAATTTTAATACAAGCCCAACAGAATGTTGAAAATGCTGTAAAATATTTACATTGTCAAATACGTGTTTGTATTTTGACTCAACATTTAATCCAATATTGTCATTGAACCAAAGATTAAATCCGGCACCACCATTAAATGTAGCTGTTCCAAATTTATCTAACCAAGTGTAACCTCCACCAACTAAAACGTAAGGATCAAACCAAGAAGTTTGCCCAATTGCATTATTAATGTCAAACTTTAAAGCACCGTCTAAACCAAAATACATTAAATCGTCAACACTATTGTCACCCATTTTGGAAATTTTGTTCAAAGTTCCTGCTGCTTCTAGCGTAAAGCCATCAGCTAAATATTTACCGACAGAAATTTTAGATACTGCAGGAAGAATATTGTAATGGTCGCCTGCATTGAAAAATTCATCACCCCAGCCACCGTAACCACCGTTAGGAATGTTTACGTTTGTAGGGTAAAAGTCAACTGCGTTTACGCCAATGCCTATTGCCCAAGGATTGTTTTTGTCTTGTGCGTTTGCATTGCTTAAACCAGTAATCAGAAATAAAGCCAGAATGGCAACTTTTAAATGTTTCATTTTTTATAAAAATTAATTAATATTCTTTGTTTAATTATCTGCAAAGATAATATATTAAAGCTTCAGACATAAAAAAATCAAACAAAAAGCAACAGAATATATTGATTTTAGGAGTTTTTTTGTTTAATATTTAAATAATGCTAAATTGTAATCATATATATATATTGAGTTTTTCTTAAAAAGAATTAATCATAATAATTATCGAAAATTGATCAAAAAATAAAACAAAAAATCGCCTAAAAAATTAATTCTTAGGCGATTAATATTGTTAAAATTAAAAGTTATTTAGACTTACTCAGCTAATTTTACTTCAGTACGTCTGTTGTTTGCTTTACCTGCGGCAGTGTCATTCGTATCAACAGGTTTGCTCTCTCCAAATGCTTTTGTTGTTAATCTATTTGGATTGATACCATTTGTAACGAAATAATCTCTAACGGCGTTTGCTCTTTTTTCAGACAACACTTGGTTATAAGCATCAGATCCATCGCTATCTGTATGACCTTCAATGATAAAATCAGCGTCTGGGTATTCTTTTAATATTGTTGTCATCGGCTGCAAAACAGCATAGGATTCTTTTTTGAATGACCATTTATCGTAATCAAATAAAATAGTTCTTCCATACTCATTCAATTCATTCATAATCTCAACAGTTGGCAACACTGGGCAACCATAATTAGATGCAGGACCTTTAACCTCAACACATCTGTCAATTAAATCAATTACGCCATCACCATCAGTGTCTTTGAATGGACAACCTGCATTGGTTTTTGGACCAAATACATCTGGACAAGCGTCATCTTTATCTGGAGTGCCATCACCATCTCTGTCTGGACAACCATGCAATATTTTTAAACCAAAAACATCTGGACATTTATCCATTTTATCTGGAATTCCATCTCCGTCTGTATCTGGGCAACCATGAAATTCAGCCAAACCTGCAACATCTGGACATTCGTCTCTACAATCTGCAACGCCATCGCCATCTTTATCACTAAGTTCTTCAGTAACGTCTTTGGCTTTTGCACCTCCAAATTTCCAAGCCAAACCAACTGAATATTGCATCATTTCAAAATCAACTGGCGTATTTACTTTTTTATAAGCTCCAGTAACGTTTATTCCAACGTGGTCATTAAACCAAGCGTTAATACCTGCTCCCGCATTAAAACCTAAACCATTTTCGGAACCTACCCAGCTTTCACTTCCTCCAACGAATAAGAAAGGATCAAACCAACCTGATTTCCCAAAGGCATTGTTCAAAGCATATTTTGCATTTAAATCTATCCCTACAAATGTAGCATCCGCGCCTGTTCCCCAAGGTCTGCTAATTTCATTAACAGCACCTGCTAACTCTAAGCTAAATCCTTTTCCTAAATATCTTCCAAGTGACATTTTAGGACCTATAGTAATATCTGAATCTCCACCTTTAACGTCGATTGCGTTTGCTCCAAACGTTAGTAACCATGGATTTTGTGTGTCCTGAGCATTAGTAGTGCCGTAGGATACAATTAATAACAAAGCCATAAAGGCAATTTTTACTTGTTTCATTTTTAGTAAGTTTAAATTTAATGTTCTTTTTTCGCAATAAAGAAAGCCATAAAGACTATCCAATTGCTAACAAAAATACAAAAATATATTGAAAACAATGATGTTTTACAATTTTTCTATATAACATTGAGTAATTTACCAATTTTAATGAATGCAATTATTGCTTTTTCCAATTGTTCAGCGGTGTGCGCAGCTGAAAGTTGCACCCTAATTCTTGCTTTTCCTTTTGGTACCACCGGGTAAAAGAAACCGATTACATATATACCTTCTTCCAACAACATATTGGCCATATCTTGTGACAGCTTGGCATCGTAGAGCATTACTGGCACAATTGCCGAGTCTCCTTTTACGATATCAAACCCCGCTTTTATCATCCCTTTTTTAAAATAGTTGGTATTCCATTCCAACTTATCTCTTAAAGTAGTGTCTTTTGAAATCATTTCAAATACTTTTAAAGAAGCGCCCACAATTGCAGGAGCCAATGAGTTTGAGAACAAATAAGGTCTTGAGCGCTGACGCAACAATTCAATAATTTCCTTTTTCCCGGTTGTATAACCGCCCATAGCGCCGCCAAGTGCTTTTCCAAGAGTCCCTGTTACAATGTCAACGCGGCCCATTACATTTTTTAACTCTAAAGTTCCACGTCCTGTTTTTCCAATAAAACCTGCTGCGTGACATTCATCTACCATCACCAAGGCATCATATTTATCGGCTAAATCACAAATTTTATCGAGTTGAGCCACAACGCCATCCATAGAAAAAACACCGTCGGTGGCTATTAATTTGAATCGGTGATTCTTTTTTCTGGCTTCAATAAGCTGTGATTCAAGTGATTCCATATCATTATTTTCATAGCGATATCGTGCAGCTTTACACAAACGAACTCCGTCAATAATTGAAGCGTGGTTTAAAGAATCTGAAATAATGGCGTCTTCATCTGATAAAAGTGGTTCAAAAACGCCTCCGTTTGCATCAAAAGCGGCAGCATATAAAATAGTGTCTTCCGTTTTATAAAATTCGGCAATTTTTTGCTCCAATTGTTTGTGAATATCTTGTGTTCCGCAAATAAAACGAACCGAAGACATCCCATAACCGTGACTATCTAAAGCGTCTTTTGCGGCTTGAATGACTTCTGGATTGTTTGACAATCCCAAATAATTATTGGCGCAAAAATTAATGACTTCCTGCCCAGTGCTAATTTTTATGACCGCATCTTGCGATGATGTAATCACGCGTTCAGATTTATATAATCCTGCATCTTTAATATCTTGCAGTTCCTTTTGTAAATGTTGTTGTATTTTGCCGTACATATTGTTTATTTTTTTACAAATTTATGCTAATTTAAACTTCTTCAATTAAAATTTCATCGGTAATATAAACCAATAATTTTTTTTCGACACTGAAATTTAAATTTTCCAATGCGGTTGCGTAGCTGTTAATTTGTTGTTTATGTTTTTCATCATATTTTCCGGTTTTATAATCGATGATTGTAACGTTGTTTTCATTAAAAATCAACCGATCCGGAATTACTGTCTGCTTGTCTAAAGTACTTATTTCCCGTTCGGTGAAAACCATATTATTTTGATCAAAATAAGGAGTAAGTTGCTGGTGATTTGTGATTTTTTTTAGAATATTGATGAGTTCATTTTGCTCTTCAACAGTAATTTCACCTTTAAATAAATACCGGTTTATGACTTCTTCAATATCGTTTTCTGTTTTAATTTTGGACAGCATTTCGTGCAGTAAATTCCCGTAAAGTCTGGCTTTTTCCTGATCGGAATCCCAAAGCAAGGACGAATTGGCAACAATGGAAATTTGGTGGTTTTTCCAAGAATTTCCAATAAAATTTTGCTGAGTTGTGATGTTGCTTTCTTCTTTTTCTAAAAAAGACATACGCATCGAATTTCCAAAACTGTATTCCTTTTTTTCCGGATTCCACAGCCCAATTTTCTTTAAATATTGGACAAACAAATCCGAAGTGTTTTTGATGGAATCCGAATCTTTACCGCCAGTTTTGTCTTCGGTAATTACATATAATTGTTCTACAGCCCTTGTTAACGTTACATACAACAAATTAAAATTGTCCAATTCCAATTCTTCCTTGCGTTGATCAAATAACTGTCTTCCTTGCTCACCTATGTAATTTAACTTGTCGCCATAATTTAAAAAAACCTGTTTGATATCGCCCAATTGGTCATCTGAATACCAAACCTTCGGATTTATTTGTCGGTAAACTTCAATGTCATAAGGAAAAATAACCACCTGAAATTCCAGTCCTTTTGCTTTATGGATGGTCATAATTCTTACCGCATTTTCCGCTTCAGGCGCAACAATGCTAAACTTGTCTTTTTTTAATTCCCAGAATTCTAAAAACGCGCCTGTTGAAACTTTTTTCTTTTGCTGAAATTCAAAAACAACATCCAAAAAGAATTGAATGTTTGAATCGGAATCCGGAGCCAAATTAAAACCTCTAATGATGTATTCAACACTTTCATAAAACGGCATCTGATGGAATTCATTCAAATTAAAATGAAGTCCGTATTTTTTTAATCCCACAAAAAATTCATCACTTGATAAATTAATAGACCGACCTAAAAAATGGTGCTTTTCTTTCTCCAATTTTGTATTCTTTGTAAGAAGGATTTTCGATCACATACAATAAGTTGATGATGAAGTTTATTTTTTCGTTATTTTTCAGCAATAAAGTTTCCGAAGAAATGATTTCAATGCCGTTTTCCGATAAATATTTTGCCACGGCAATTCCCTGATCTTTTTTCCGAACCAACACACAAACGTCATTTTTTTTAAAGGAAGGATCTAAATTTTGAATAATTTCGGTCACTTTTTTTGGATAAACTAGTGTTTTATCTTCCTCCTCATCATTTTTTTCAACAAAAGAAACTTGCACATAACCGCCGTTTTTTTTGCTAATTTTTTGGCTGTTTCCTTCAAGAAATAAATCTCGGTAGCTTGGATTGGTTAAAAATTGGGCGCTGTTCTTAAAAAACGCATTGTTGAAATCGATAATTTCCGAATAGCTTCTGAAATTGGTTTCCAAATTTTGCAGTACTTTTTCAACGTAAAACGGATTGTTATTTTTGTGTTTTTCTTCTGAAGAAAGTGCAATAAACTGTTCCGATTTCCCGCCTCTCCAACGATAAATCGATTGTTTTGCATCGCCAACCAACAACAATTTTCCCTGTTCGCCAAGTTCATTTTCCGAAGAAATGGCGTGATCAATGAGCGGTATCAAATTTTGCCACTGCAATTGTGAAGTATCCTGCATTTCATCAATAAAATAATAGCGAAATTTTTCACCTAGCCGTTCATAAATAAATGGCGCAGGTTCATTTTTAATGGTGTCGCCAATAAGTTGGTTAAACTCGGCATTTAACAAAATGTTATTTTCTGACTTTATTTCCTGAAGTGCATTGTTGATATAATTTAAAACCGCCAACGGAATTAAACCCTCCACAATTAAATTATTTAAAACATAGCGAGGATATTTTTCTGCATATAATTTTTTGGATTCAAAATATAATTCCTTTAAAACGGAAGTGATACTCTCAATAATTTGCTTGGAATTTGCACTGCATTTTGCCGTATAGAAATTTTTATTTTCTTCAATTGTGGTATTTAATCGGCCTTCAAATTTCAACTCATCTGCTTTTAAATATTTCAGTTTGGTGAGCTTTTTAAAATGATTCGGCAAATCGGCATAGGAAAATTCCTTATGTTCCAATCCATTTTCATCAATAATTTTTAGTGCTTTTTCTCCAATCATTAAAAAATCGGCTTCAAGCAGTTTATTTTCTTTTTGAAGCTTTTCCTTCAACAGTGTAAATTCATCAATAGAAATTTTTTGGAGCGATTTTAAATTCGTCGCATCGGTTTCATTCAGAATAATTTTGGCAAATGATTTCAATTCGAGTGAAATGTCCCACGCTTTGTCGTCTTCCAGTTTTTGCAGCGAATAATTCACCAGCAAATCGGTTAATTTTTTGTCACTGCCAATTTTAGAAATCACCACATCAACCGCTTCATTTAACAAGCTTTCAGCATCCATTTCAACTTCAAAATTTAAGGGAAGGTGCAAATCGTAGGCAAAAGTTCGGATTAATTTGTGGGTAAAACTATCGATGGTCATAATGCCAAATGCAGAATAATTTTGCAATATGGCGTTTAAAATGGCTTTCGATTTGCTAAAAATAACGGTTTCCGATAAATTGGTTTCCTCGCAAATCACTTTAAGCATATCATTTTTTTCTTCCTTTGAAAAGGAATGCAAATTCTCAATCACACGCGCTTTCATTTCACCGGCAGCTTTATTGGTGAATGTTACCGCCAATATTTGCTGAAATTTATAGGTGTTGTCGCTGGTTAAAATAATTTTTAGATATTCTTTAACCAAGGTAATAAGAGACAGGCTATATACTTGAAATGAAGTTGATTTTTGCACGTGTAATTTTTATTGCAAATTAGCATTTTAAACACAAAAAGCCGAACATTATGTTCGGCTTTTTAACATCTTATGAACTTTTTAAATTCTATTCACCCTTTTTATGGCTTTTGAAAAATCTTCTAAATCGTTGTTGTTTAAAATTAAATGAATGGATTCGTTGGTTACTTTTTCGACATTGTCTAAAGGAAAACCAAGTCCGATTACCAATCTTTTTAATACGTCTGCTTCCTCTTTTGAAGCCTCACCATCAGCGAAAACCATCGTTGCCAAATCATACAAATGCTCAATGCGTTCATCATAGCCGTGAGGCGTGGCTTGAGAATAATCATTCGGATTTTCAAGTATTTCCTTATATTTTTCTTCTAAAATGTGAAATCTTCTTGCGAGTCTTTTCAATAATTTTTCTTCGCCTTCGGTAATTACGTCATCGGCCAAAGCCAATCGTACAATACTGGCAAAATGCGCGATGTTTCTTTTTTGTTCCCCGCTTAAATTATAATCCGATAATGCCATTTTTCTAATTTTTAACCGCAAATATAGATAAATGAATAAAATATCTGCCGAAAAAAAATCATAAATTTAAGAGGTGTGTTTAATTGGATTCACTTTTTTGATCACATTTTTAAAATCCTCAATATCTGGTTCTTTTAAAAAAAATCTGATGGCTTCTTTCACAATTTGTCTTACATTTTCGACGGGGAAACCCAATCCCAACGCAATTTTGTCCATAGTCGTGGTTTTATCTATGGTCGGATTTCTGTCTAAAAACAACATTTTTGTCAAATCATATAAACGTTCCAGGCGTTCATCATAACTATCGGGAGAAATTGCTTCAAAATTGGCAGGATTTTTTAAAATGGCATCAAACTCGCTTTTTGTAATATCCAGTCTGCTAGCCAATCTTTCCAATAATTTAAATTCAGCATCATTAATTCTGTGATCAAGCAAGGCTAATTTCACAATTGAAGCAAAATGTCCTTTGTTTTGCTCGTGCAACCGGGTTGGGTATAAATCTGAAATTGACATAACGGTTCCTTTTTTATTTATTCCCTATAAATTTAATAATTTTTGCTGAATTTTTCTTCATTTTTTTTAAAATGCTACCTTTGGCAAAATTTGCAAATTTGAGCAAACAAGCTATTGTTAAAATTTACGGACAAATTGTTGAAGAAAAACAGTTGGTTCAATTACTGTTAAAGGAAAATCACCATTTTCAAATTTCGAATTTGGTTGGGTCTTCATTGTCTTTTATTATTGCGGAAAGTTTTAAAAAAATTGAAAAACCATTTTTGTTGATTTTTAATGATAAGGAAGAAGCTGCCTATTATTTAAACGATTTGGAGCAACTTTTAACCGATAAAGATGTGCTTTTTTATCCGGGTTCCTACCGCAGGCCATATCAAATCGAAGAAACCGACAACGCCAATGTGTTGTTGCGCTCAGAAGTTTTAAACCGCATAAATTCCCGCAAAAAACCGGCAATAATTGTCACCTATCCCGAGGCGCTTTTTGAACAAGTGGTCACCAAAGCGGAATTGAACAGAAACACACTAAAAATTTCTGTCGATGATAAATTGAGTCTGGATTTTGTGAACGAAGTGCTGTTTGAATACCATTTTAACAGGGTTGATTTTGTGAGTGAACCAGGCGAATTTTCGGTTCGAGGCGGAATTATTGACGTTTTTTCTTTTTCAAATGACGAACCTTACCGCATCGAATTTTTTGGTGATGAAGTGGAAAGTATCCGGACTTTTGATGTTGAAACACAACTTTCTACTGAAAAAATCAATAAAATCAGCGTTATGCCCAATGTTGAAAATAAAGCATTGACCGAAAAAAGAGACGGTTTTTT
>Ga0209231_1000980_pt1 | contig 12363 bp, 8 predicted proteins | sample Deesub45470m_DNA_FD_188086 | JGI IMG/M metagenome (GOLD analysis project Ga0209231, IMG submission 188086) | Deep subsurface microbial communities from North Pacific Ocean - 450_OLKR46/470m Metagenome (SPAdes) (version 2) | ecosystem: Environmental > Terrestrial > Deep subsurface > Unclassified ... | reverse complement strand
TTCGGAAGAGCTGAAGGCGTCAATCTTCTTCTTGTGCAAGTTCAGGATGCCGACCAACCGGCCCTTAACCACCAGTGGTGCGGAAATCATCGAACCACGGGTGACGAACTGTCCGTGGTAACTCAGATTGCGCGTATCCGCATCGATATCCTTAACATAGATCAAGCGTTGTGTTTGAGCGGCTTCGCCGGTTATTCCCTGGTTGAAGTTGAAGCGAACATTCCTGAGCGATTCGGCCTCAAGACCGGTGACACGGACAACTTCCAGGGCGCTGTCGCCCGCGTTGTAGGCCAGCAGCACGATATGGTCGCAGGCGAGGATGTCGTTCATGACCTGGAGTATCCGGTCGAAGAGAACATTCAGCTCGACGGCTGTGGTCATCGCCTGATTAAGTTGGTAGAGCGCCGAAATCTCCCGTTGCAGAACTCCAAGTTCTTCCGTGGCTCGTACCTTGTCACGTTCTTTACGTTCGAGAACGGCTCTGTTCTTGAGCTCCTCCCGCGACAGGGCGTTGGCTATGTCGTGGCTGGCGCGCTCCTGATAAGCTTTTTCAAGGGATTGCGCCATCTGATTGAACGAGGTTGAAATCTGGCCAAATTCATCGTTGCTGATTTCAAGGATCCGGTAGTTGAGGCTGCCGCGAATCACTGCGTCTGCGGCGTTGCGCAGTTCTTTGACCGGACGGACGATCGATGTGATGCTGCGCAAGTAGATGATTGTACCAATGACGATGACCGCCAGCATGACGACGATTAATTGCAGGACCATCTCATGTTGAACGGTTGCGATTTGTTGCGTGGCAGCCTGAACTGAAAGCAGAACCATGTCGCTGTTGCCAAGTGGAACCATCGAAAAGAGATGTCGCTCCGGCCCCTTCGGGCCAGAGACATTAAAGCGGAGCGATTCGCCGTTGCCGATTGAGGTGAGTTGCGCAGGAGTTAAAACAATGCCCGGAGCGTCCCCGCGGCTTTGTGCCAAGGGTACGCCATCGATTGTCATGAGCGACGCGTCAACATTGAGTGAAGAGGTAATGTTGCGCAGGAAAGCATCGCCCATCTCACTTTGCAGCAGTAAAATCTGTGTGATCTCGCCGTGCTCCATGATCGGCGCGGCGACTATCAGAACCGGAGAGCCAAACTCATTGGAGTAGCGAAACCTTGCCCGTTCGCTGCGTCGAACATGGTCGAACAGGGAGATCAGGCTCTCCTGCTGGACAAGGCCGCGGATGTCTGCCGGATAGAAGGCGGTCGAGATGTTCGCTTCCTCAAGGGTTGCATACAACTTGTCCTGAAGAATGCCTATATCGGCGCTGTCGCTGAAACGTTTTGACAGGGTCTGAAAATGCTGCAGAAGGACAGCGTAGGTCTGCAGAATGGTCTCTTGTTTTTTGAATTCGCGATAGAGAACTTCCTGGGTCGCCTGCAAACGCTCGTCGGTGCTGTTCTCAAACGACTGCTCGGACAGATGAAAGGCGCCGTAAATTGCGGCACTGCTGAGGATAAGGATGAGCAGAAAGAAGGGGATGAAGATCTTGCGCCGCAGCGAGCGGTAACGTTTTGCTTTCGCAGGTGTTGCCTTTGCTGGATCGAGGTCGTTCATTGCAGCCCTGGCGAATTTGGGAGGCGGCCCTCATCGCACAGGCGGATGAATGCTGCCGCAACTTCCGGGTCAAACTGGGCTCCGGAGTGATCCCGGATCTCCTGAATGGCGATTTCGTGCGACAGGGCCTTACGGTATGGGCGATCCGAGGTCATGGCGTCATAGGTATCGCAGACTGCCAGGATTTTGGCCTCGATCCGCCACTCGTCGCCGGTCAACCCCCGCGGGTAGCCCTTGCCGTCGTAACGCTCATGGTGCTGCTCGATGATCTGCCGGACGGTCGACAGGAAATGAATCGGCTCAAGTATACGCACGCCAATCGAGGGATGCAACTTGAGGACGTCAATGTCGGCTGCCGTCAGTTTCTCTTTCTTGTGCAGCAAGGCGACATCGATGCCGATCTTGCCGATATCGTGCAGGACGGCGGCCTGTTCAAGATTCTTCATGAGTTCGGCGTCGATTGCCATGTGTCTGGCGAGACTGACACTGTAGCGCGTAACGCGTTCCGAGTGGCCGCGGGTATAGGCGTCGCTGGCTTCGACCGCGGAGACCAGAGCCTGCACGGTGTTGAGATAGGATTGCTCCTGCTCCTCGTAGAGCCGTGCATTACGGATCGCGACGCTTGCCTGGGCGGCTATGGTTGCCAGCAGCTCAAGGTCGCTCTCATTGTAGGCGGAACCGTCTATCGGATTGGCGATGGTGATCGTGCCGATGACCTTGTCCTTGTCGGTGAGCGGTGCGCAGATAACTGATTCGCGAATAAAGCCGAGTCGACTCATTTTGCTGAACTCGCGAACCCGGTCAATATTTTCCACGAGCTTCGGCTGGTTGTGGTTGATCACCCAGTAAGAAACGCCGCCCGGCTTGAGCGGGATTTCAATTTCACGATCAAAGTCTGCGGAAATCCCTGCTGCGCCGCCGACAATCAGATTGCCGGTTTTTTCGTTGCACATGAGGATGTAGGCAACCTGCGACTTCAAAGTCTCCATAACTTTGGAGCTGAGCAGGTCGAGCAATCTGGTCAGGTCCATGGTTGCGTTGATAGCCAGACCCATCTTGTAAAGCGCCTGAAGTCTTTCTACGGCCTGATTGAGTCCGATGTTCTTGCCCTCAAGCTCACTGGCCAGATCGGCGATCCGGTAGTTTGCTTCCTCAATCTCTTCAATGCGTTCTTCGAGGTTGATATTGAGATATTCGATCTCCTTGAGCCGCTCTTCGAGAGCCATGTTCATGGAGTGAACTTCTTCCGAGTGAGCCAGTTTTTCCTGGCTGACTGCCAGCTCCCTCTCGTTCTTGACAGTATTCTCAAGTAACTCACGCAGGCGCATAACCATGTAGTTAAACTTTGAAGCGAGCAGGGTCATCTCATCGGAGCTGGTTATCAGGGTTTGTGCTTTATCGAATTGGCCTTTTTCAACCTGATCCATGGCTGTTACCAGCTGGCGAATCGGAGAGTCAACATAGACCAGCAGGAAGGCAGTGATCGTCAGGATGAGGATGACCAGCATCACCCCGGAGGCGATCAAGGTGGCATTGCGACCGCTGGCTTGCATCTGGGCGAGTTCCTCGAGGGAAAGCTCCAGATTGAGGATGCCCAGGACTTTGATAGTTTCGTCGTGGCAGCTGTGGCAGGAAGGACTATTGTAGATGGGGACAATGGAGTTGTAACGATTATTCTCTTTCTGCAGGCTGGTGAAAGAGAAGTTGCCTGTGCGGTAGGCCATGAGCTCGGAGGTTGTGACCAGTTCGCCGATCTCTTCCGATTTGGCCGCCATGAGGATACGGCCGGACTCATCAAAGATGCGAACATTGTTAATGCCGGGCTCATCGTTAATTTTGCCGAGGATGTGGGCGACCCGGTCATTCTTGCCGTTGGCCATGTCGGTGATGATGCTGTTGCGGATTGTCTCCACCAGCAAGCGACCATGTTCACTGGCCACCTTGGTCAGCATGGCTTTCTGGGTTTGCAGGTTGTACCAGGTCGTCAAGCCGATGGCGACGATCAGGATCATGCCACACAAACCGAGGAATTTTATTTTCAACGAATTCATTTATTGCTCTTAGTTGTCCCGTTGCCGTGCCGGTTTTCTCGCCTTGATCACGTCAAAACACCATGCAACAGCCAAATAGCGACACTGACGAGTGACCAATTTGGGGTGTGTTAGGCAGCTACTGCCACGTTTCTTGACACACATTCCACATAACTATACGATGACAGGGTTTTGCCATGTTGAACAAATAGCTGTTCTTGGTGTTTCTCTGTCGTCAAACTGCTACTGCACGGTAAAACGTTGGAATAATATGCAAAAAAAAGACCACTTAAGGGCTTCGGGGAGATTATTTGCTACTTATGTCACTCGATACACTGCTCATTGTTTTTGGTGTTGTCATGATCGTCGAGGGCATCCCCTGGTTTCTGTCGCCGCCAGGAGCCAGACGCGTCCTCTCAGGGCTTTTCAGACAGGATGATCGCCTCTTGCGTCTTATGGGTTTAGCCTTTATGATCGCGGGCCTCTTTCTGGTCTACCTTGCCAGGCGCTGATGGTTGTATATGAAAAAAAATATGATTGCAAGCGGACTCTGTCGATGAAGTTGTCGGATTATGATTTTACTCTCCCCGAAAAACTGATTGCCCAGGCGCCACTTGCCGAGAGGTCGGCTTCACGTTTGCTGCATTTGCAGCGTGAAAGTGGGGCAATTACCCACCAATCTTTTGCCCGTCTGCCACAATTGTTGAGCGAAGGCGATCTGCTGGTGCGTAACGATACCCGGGTTCTCCCGGCACGATTGCTTGGCAGCAAAACCTCCGGTGGCCGGGTCGAGCTTCTGCTGGTGCGCCCACTGGACCAGCAGGGTCTGATCTGGCGCTCCATGACCCGTAGTTCCAAACCCTTGCGTCCCGGAGCTCTGCTCGATTTCCCGTCCGGTATCCAGGGTGAGGTGATCGCGGTGGAGGATGACGGACAGAGGGTGGTGAGCTTCACCTGCCAGGGGAGTTTTGCCGCGGCGCTTGAGTCAGCCGGACATATGCCATTGCCACCCTATATCCGCCGCGATGACGGACTGCTCGATCGTGAACGCTACCAGACGGTCTTTGCCAGCAACCCCGGCGCTGTCGCCGCACCGACCGCCGGCTTGCATTTTACCGCCGAGACCTTCGCCAGCCTGGAATCCCGGGGGATTGAGGTGTGCGATGTCACGCTGCATGTCGGCCCCGGGACCTTCCAGCCACCGCGCACCGATAACCTCGATGAACACCGTATGCATGCCGAGGTCTACCATGTCCCGGCGGCAACCGCCGAGGCAGTCAATGCGGCCAGGGCCGCCGGTCGGCGCATCGTCGCGCTGGGAACGACCGTGACCCGCACCCTGGAGTCTGCGGTTGATGACCGGGGACAGCTGCAGGCCGGAAAGGGCGAAACGGCCCTGTTTATCCAGCCCGGCTTCCCGTTTCGTCTGGTCGATGCCCTGTTCACCAACTTTCACCTGCCAAAATCCACGCTGCTGGTTCTGGTCGCGGCTTTTGCCGGGCGTGATTTTATCCTGCAGGCCTATGCTGAGGCGGTAGCGCATGATTACCGTTTCTTCAGCTACGGTGACTGCATGTTGATTGAATAGAGCGTGAGGTGTGAGGTGTGAGGCGTGAGGTGTGAGGTGTGAGGTGTGAGGCGTGAGGCGTGAGGGGTTTGTGGTTAAGAGTAATTATTAAGGGATAAAGAGCTGCATGGCGACACAAGAAGACCCTGGAAAATTTGAACTTAAGCATCTGTGCCCAGAGACCCTGGCGCGCCGTGGCACCCTGCATACCCGGCGAGGCGCTATCGAGACGCCGGCCTTCATGCCGGTCGGCACCCAGGGGACGGTCAAGGGGATGCTGCCGGAACAGTTGAAGGAGGTCGGAGCCCAGATCATTCTGGGCAACACCTACCACCTTTACCTGCGCCCCGGCCACGAGCGGATTGCGCGCCTGGGTGGCCTGCACCGATTTATGAACTGGGACCGGCCGATTCTGACCGACAGCGGCGGTTTCCAGGTCTTCAGCCTGGGTGAGTTGCGCAAAATTGACGAAGATGGTGTGCGCTTTCAGTCGCATCTCGACGGCAGCGCCCATTCTCTCACCCCCGAGCTGTCGATTGCCATACAAGAGGCGCTCGGTTCCGACATCATGATGGTCTTTGACGAATGCATTCCGCACCCGGCAACCCGTGAGTATATAGCGGCCTCTACTGCGCGCTCGACACGCTGGGCTGCGCGCTGCAAGGCGGCTCGCACCGATGCCAGTGCTGCGCTGTTCGGCATTGTGCAAGGCGGAATGGAACAGGATCTGCGTCGCCAGAGCGCCGAGGCCCTGCTCGACATCGGTTTCGATGGTTACGCTCTCGGCGGCCTCTCGGTCGGCGAGTCGGCCGAGACCATGTATCAGGTGATGGATTGGACCCTGCCGCTCCTGCCGCAGAACCGGCCGCGCTACGTCATGGGGGTAGGTACCCCGGAAAACCTTGTGGAAGCAGTCACGCGCGGCGCGGACATGTTCGACTGTGTCATGCCGACCCGTAACGCACGCAACGGTGTACTGTTTACCAGTTTCGGCCGCGTGAGCATCAAACAGGCGCGCTATCTGGAGGATTCTCAGCCGATCGATCCCGAGTGTGATTGCCCGGTCTGCCGCAACTACACCCGGGCATATTTGCGGCATCTGTATCAAAGTAACGAAATCCTCGCATCGGTATTGAATACGACCCACAACCTGTATTACTATCTGCAACTCATGCGTCGGATGAGGGACGCAATCGCCACCGGCGGGTTCATGGCGTTCCGCGATGACTTCTACCGGAGACGGAGCTCTGACGGTGAAGTCTGATGGCTTTCACCGATTCCGTTTGACTGACACCTAAACAGCAATATTCAAATAACCAGGAGGAAAGAACTATGTTTGCAAGTAATGCTTACGCTATGGGCGGCGGTGGACAACAAGCTGGAGGGTCCGGGATGGAAGGGATCTTCATGCTCCTTATCATGTTTGCCATCTTTTACCTGCTGCTGATTCGTCCACAGCAGAAGCGCGCCAAACAGCACAAGGAGCTGATCGAGAATCTCAAGGCCGGCGATCAGGTCGTCACGGCCGGTGGTCTTCACGGCAAAGTGGTTGCCGTTCAGGACACCCTGGCGACCGTTGAAATTGCCACTGGCGTGCGCGTCAAGCTCAACCGCGCCTCCATCGTCGGCACCAAGACCGGCCAGACTGAAGAATAATCACGGTCTCGCGTTAAATACCACGGCCTAACAGATTATGGGTCGGTTGAAAGGAGATGCAACAGAATGTCCAACAGCCTCAAAATTCGGGCCTTCGTCGTGCTCGGCTGCCTTGTGCTCGCCCTGGCATCGCTCGGGCCAACCCTGTTCGGCGGCAGCCTGCCGGACTGGTGGCGCAAGGCCTTTGACCCGATTCACCTCGGTCTCGACCTGCAGGGTGGCATGCACCTGGTCCTCGGCGTTGACGCTGACAAGGCCGTGGAAAGCCGACTTGATACCATGGTTGATCAGACCGAAGCCCTGCTGCGCGAGAAGGACGTCGTCTTCAAGCGGGTCGACCGTTCGTCCGGCGAGCGCATCGTCATCACGGTCTACGATGAGGATGCTGGTAATCAGGTCGACGCCTTCATGAAAGAATCTTTTCCGAACCTTGAGCCACTGACGCTGACGGCGGATGGGGCTTACATCCTCAAGAACTACCGCATCAGTGACAGTGAAATCGAGGCGACCAAGGAATATGCGGTGCGCCAGGCGCTTGAGACCCTGCGTAACCGCGTTGACCAGTTCGGTGTCAGCGAGCCGACCCTGCAACGTCAGGCAGGGAACCGCATCCTGATCCAGTTGCCAGGTGTCAAGGATCCGCAACGCGCCATTGACCTGCTCGGCAAGACCGCACGGCTCGATTTCAAGATGGTCATGGAGGAGGCGAACCCGCAGGACGCTCTCGCCGGCAACTTGCCGCAGGGCGGCCAACTCCTTTACGAGCGACGGGTCGACAGCCGCACAGGGGTCGCCACTGAGAACCCCTTGGTGGTCGAAGCCAAAACCGTTCTGACCGGTGATCTCCTGTCCAACGCCCAGGTGCGGATCGATACCCGCTTTAACGATCCTTACGTCGCCATCGATTTCAATGCGGTCGGCGCCAAGCGCTTTGACCAGGTGACAGCGGCTAACGTCGGCAAGCGCATGGCGATCGTCCTGGATGATACCGTCTACTCGGCGCCGGTCATCCGCGAGCGTATCTCCGGTGGCAGCGCCCAGATCAGCGGCAGCTTCACCGAACAGGAAGCGACCGACCTGGCGATCGTGCTGCGCGCCGGTTCCCTGCCGGCTCCGGTTACCATCCTCGAGAATCGGACGGTCGGCCCTTCTTTGGGTCAGGACTCGATCAACCAGGGGATGCTCTCGGTCATGATCGGTGGCCTGCTGGTAGTCATTGCAATGCTTATCTACTACCGGCTCTTCGGTCTGGTAGCCAATGTCGTGCTGGTGCTGAACGTGGTCTTTATCATGGCCCTGCTGGCGATTTTTGGTGCAACTCTCACACTGCCGGGCATTGCGGGGATCGTCTTGACGGTCGGTATGGCGGTCGACGCCAACGTCCTGATCTTCGAACGAATCCGGGAAGAGGTCCGTCTTGGGCGGACTGCGCGGGCGGCGCTTGAGGCCGGTTATGCCAAGGCGTTTCTGACGATTATTGACGCCAACGTGACGACCCTGATTGCAGCGCTCGTCCTCTTCCAGTTCGGCACCGGCCCGGTCAAGGGCTTCGCCGTGACTCTGTCGGTGGGGATTATAGCCTCACTCTTTACCGCTATTTTCGTCTCGCGCCTGATCTTTGATTTCTTCATGGCGCGGCACAAAGTGGACCGCCTGAGCATTTAGGAGCAGTCAATGCAGATCATCAAGCATGATATCAATATCGATTTCGTTGGTAAGCGTAAACTGGCGCTGATCCTCTCCGGAGTCGTCATCCTGATCGGCCTGGCATCCCTGGTGATGAAGGGCGGCCCGAACTACGGCATCGACTTCGTTGGCGGTACCCTGGTGCAGGTCAAATTTGCTGAAGCGACCGACGCCGCCAAAATCAAGGACGGCCTTGCCTCGCTCAGCCTCGGTTCGGTGGTGGTGCAACGTTTCGGAGACGATCCGAGCGAGTTCCTGATCCGCGTGCAACAGGAAGCTGAAGGCCAGCAACTTTCGAAGCAGATTTCCGAGAGCCTGGTGATGGCTTACGGCGAAGGCCAGGTCGATATGCGCCGGGTCGAAATGGTCGGGCCACAGGTCGGTAAGGACCTGCGCCAGAAAGGTCTTTTGTCGATCCTGTATGCCATGATCGGTATCCTGATCTACATCACCTGGCGTTTCGAGTTGCGTTTCGCCGTCGGTGCGATCGTTGCGCTGTTGCACGACGTGTTGATCACCCTGGGGGCCTTCTCGCTCACTGGCCGGGAGATCGATTTGCCGATCATTGCCGCCTTCCTGGCGATCATCGGTTATTCGCTCAATGACACGATCATCGTCTATGATCGTATCCGCGAGAATTATGGCAAGCACCAGAAGAAGGGCTTCTCTACGGTGGTCAATCATTCGATCAATGAGACCCTGTCGCGCACCATCCTGACCTCTGGCACGACCCTGCTGGTTGTAGCCGCGCTGTTTATCTTCGGTGGCGGCGTGATCCACAACTTCGCCTTTGCCCTGCTGGTCGGCATCCTGGTCGGAACCTACTCTTCGATCTTCGTCGCCAGCCCGATCCTGATCCTCTGGGACGATTTCCGCAGTGGCGGCAGCACCAAAAAGGCCGCTGTCGAAGGGAGCGCTTCATGAAAAAAGAGACCCTGCTGGTTGCAATTGTTGCTTTGGTGGCAGGTTTAATCATCGGCCTGTTGGCCGGGCAGCAAGGCAGCAGTCCGAAAGCTGTGGCCCCGACCAGTCAGTCTTCCGGCCCGGTGCCGACGGTGAATTTTCAGCAGAAGATCGGCGAATTGAAGAACATCGTTGCCGCTTCGCCTGAGAACTTTCAGGCCTGGGTGGCACTCGGCAATGAATACTTCGACAGCAACCAGTACATGGATGCCATAGAGGCATATGACAAGGCGCTGGGGATCAAGCCGAATTCGCCGGACGTGCTGACCGATCAGGGCGTCATGTTCCGCAAACTCGGCTGGTTCGATCGGGCCATCGTTAATTTTGAGAAGGCCAGTGAGGTCGATCCGTCCCACGCAACCAGTATTTACAACCTGGGGATCGTCTACCGCTATGACCTGCAGGATTTCCCCAAAGCTCAGGTGGCCTGGACGCGTTTTCTCGAAGTCAACCCTGCCGGTCCAGGCTCCGACCGCGTCCGTCAGGAGCTTGAATTCCTGAGCACCCAGCCGCAGCCGCAAAAATAATTGTTCTGCCGCAGACAACGGGCCGGAAAAGACTTCCGGCCCGTTGTCTTTTTGAGGACGCTCACAATGCAACGGTGTCACCTCCTCAGTCTGAAACCTCTTCTGATCCTCTGCTTGCTCCTGCTGCTGACTTCCTGTCTGCCCGGACGGGTTATTGAAGCGCGTGGTGTCCTGCACGGCGATCTGGTCTGGCAAGGAGTGGTGCAGGTTGCGGGCGATGTGGTTCTGGCTGAAGATTCCCACCTGACCATCCGCCCCGGCACGCAGATCCTTTTCCTCCCGCCGGGTGAAGACGACCTGTTTCTGGAACATCCGTATTTTCCCGGCAGCGAACTGATCGTCAAGGGTCGGATCACGGCGATCGGCTTGCCGGAGGCGCCGATCGTCTTTGCCTCGATCGATCCGGACGCAGCGGCCGGTTCCTGGGGGGGCATCAATATCGAAGGGAGCCCGGAGGCGATCTTCGAATATTGTCTGTTCCGCCAGGCTGACAGTGCCGTACACAGTCGTGAAGCGCAGGTTTACATCGAGGAATCGATCTTCGAAGACAACCTGGTCGCCATCCGTTTCCATAGCACCGAAATCCTGATTGAACATAACCTGCTGCGCAATAATCATGCGGCCATCCGTTTTCATTTCGGCTCGCCGGTGATCTGCGAGAACCGTTTTGCCGATAACCGCGTCAACCTGTTTATCACTTCCCATCCACGGGATTATCGCATCGAGAACAATACTTTCGGTGCGACCTCCGACTATCAGGTCATCTTCGGCGAAGAGGTGCCTGAGGATGTCCGTCTTTCCGGTAACTACTGGGAGCTGAAAGACGCCGAAGCCTTGCAGGCGACCTTCTATGACGGACAGCGCGCCGACTATCTGGGGCGCGTCCTGGTCAATCCGGTACGGACTTCACCCGCCAGCCGGACCGGTCCATCATGGAGCCGGTAAGCTCTCGCTGCTGGTCGGCGCGTGCGGAAGGGCCGGAGTCGGCTGAGGTTGAAAGCTTTTGTCGCGAACTCGCTGTTCTGCCTCTGACCGCAAGGCTCCTGCTCGGGCGTGGCTTCGAGCTTGAGGCTGCACGAACCTTCCTCGCCGCACGCCTGGCTCAACTCCCGGACCCCTTTGACCTCCCTGATATGGAAGTCGCTGTTGCCCGGCTGCAGGTGGCCATCGCCAACGACGAGTCGATTGCCGTACACGGCGATTATGATGTCGATGGCATCAGCGGGACCGTGCTGCTGGTCGAAGGGCTGCGTGCTCTGGGGGCACGGCAGGTGGAATTTCATATCCCGCTGCGCCTGAGGGATGGCTACGGCCTTTCGTCTGAGGCGCTCGAACGGGCGGCCGCCGCAGGGGTGAAGGTGGTTGTCTCGGTCGACTGCGGGGTTTCCGCTCACGCCGAAGCCGAGCTGGCTCGGCAGCGTGGCCTCGATCTGATCATCACGGATCATCATCAAGCCCCCGCCGTTCTTCCGCCCGCTCTGGCGGTGATCAATCCCCAGCGTGCCGATTCGTCCTTTCCATTTTGCGATCTTTGCGGCGTCGGTGTCGCCTTCTTCCTGTTGATCGCTCTGCGGAAGCGGCTGCGTGACCAGGGTGTATTCAATGACCGCGCTGAGCCGGACTTACGTAACCTGCTCGACCTGGTCGCGCTCGGCACCATCGCCGATCTCGTGCCGTTGCAGGGGGTCAACCGCATCCTGACCCGCAGCGGTCTGGCCTTGCTGGAGAGCGGCAGCCGGATCGGAGTCCAGGCTCTCAAACAGGTTGCTGCGGTCAAAGAGGTCACTTGCGGCACGGTCGGCTATCAGCTTGCGCCGCGTCTCAATGCTGCCGGTCGGATGGAGGATGCCGGGCTGGGGGTCGAGCTGTTGTTATCGCAGGACATGGCCAGCGCCCTGACGATCGCCCGGCATCTTGATCAGTGCAATCGTGAACGTCGTGAGCTGGAGCAACAGACGCTGCAGCAGGCTGAAGCTGCGGTGGAAAAACTGCCGGCGGCATTCACCCATTCCATCGTCCTTGGCGCCGAGGGCTGGCATCCGGGCGTCATCGGCATTGTCGCCAGCCGACTGGTCGAGCGTTACCACCGGCCGACGGTGCTGATCGCTCTGGATGGTGAGACCGGCAAAGGCTCAGCCCGCTCGATCCGCGGCTTTCATCTCTATCGGGGACTAAAGGATTGTGCTGAGCAGCTGCTGGCCTTTGGTGGCCACGAGATGGCCGCGGGCTTAAGCCTTGAGACCGCCAGTCTGCCGGAATTCGCTGCGGCTTTCGAAGTCCACGCCCGGCAGGTGTTGGCGGACGAGGCCCTCGTCCCGGCCATCCTGCATGACGG
>Ga0209231_1000979_pt1 | contig 12382 bp, 11 predicted proteins | sample Deesub45470m_DNA_FD_188086 | JGI IMG/M metagenome (GOLD analysis project Ga0209231, IMG submission 188086) | Deep subsurface microbial communities from North Pacific Ocean - 450_OLKR46/470m Metagenome (SPAdes) (version 2) | ecosystem: Environmental > Terrestrial > Deep subsurface > Unclassified ... | reverse complement strand
CTCCCGGCGCGGCGCCGGGGAAGAGTCCGGCCATCGCTTGCCCGTCGATCGATTCGGCCAGGAGCATGAAACCGCCGCACTCGGCGTAGATCGGCCGGCCGGCCGTTGCTGCCTCCCGTATTTCCCCCAGGAGGGAGACATTTTCGCTCAACGCCCCTACATGCAGTTCGGGATAACCGCCGGGGAGATAAAGGCCGTCGATCTCCGGCGGCAGAGCCTGGTCCCGCAGCGGGGAAAAAAAGACCAGTTCGGCTCCGGCGCCCTGCAGGAGCTCGAGATTCTCCGGATAGCAGAAACAGAAGGCCTCGTCCCGGGCCACGGCGATGCGAACCGCCGGAGGGGTCGGGGCTCCGCTTTGGACGGAACGGTCAGGAGTTGAGACCTGCCCCCCTGTCTCGATCAGCCCCCCAAGATCGAGGTGCGCTTCGGCCGCCGCGGCGAGGCGCGCGGCGAAGGCTTCGTCGAGCCCGGCCTCGGCGGCCATCACCAGGCCGAGGTGGCGCTCGGTGAGGGAGAGATTCTCCTCCCGCGGCAGGCAGCCGAGCACCGGGGGGAGCCCCGGAACCGAGGCCATCGCCTGGCGCAGCAGCTCCTCGTGACGGGGAGTGCCGACGCGGTTGAAGATGACTCCGGCAAAATGCAGCCGGGGATCGAACTCGACGAACCCCTTGACCAGGGCGGCGACGCTGCGGGCCTGGGAGCGGGCATCGACCACCAGGACGATCCGGCCGTCGAGCCAGCGGGCGATCTCGGCGGTGCTGCCGGCGTCGTCCTCCCCGGAGGCGCCGTCGAAGAGCCCCATCACCCCCTCGATCACCGCCAGATCGGCACCGCTGCAGCCTCGGGCATAGCTGCCGGCCACCCACGCCTCGCCGCACATCCAGCCGTCGAGATTGCGCGAAGCGCGGCCGCAGACCGCGGCGTGATGCCCCGGATCGATAAAATCGGGACCGACCTTGAAGGGAGCAACGCGCAGGCCGCGCCGCATGAGTGCCGCCATCACCCCGAGGGCGACGGTGGTCTTGCCGCTGCCGCTGCTCGGCGCGGCGATGATGATCGGCTTCGGCGGCATGAACTACCCGTTGAGAAGCGCGACGACGCTCGCCCCGTCGGGGTAATAGTCGATGACGTTGAGGCAGCCGAAATCCTGCTCGATGTGAAAGAGGCGCTCGAGGGGGGCGCCGATGGCGTCGAGAAGGATCACCCGATTGACGCCGCCGTGGCCGACCACCAGGACCTCCTCGCCGGGATGAGCGGCGACGATCTCGCCCATCGCCTGGCGGACCCGCTCGGCCATCTCCAGAAGACTCTCGCCGCCGGGAACCTGGTAATGGACGATGTCGTCGAGGCGCGCCTGCCACTCCTCGGGATATTCTTCCTGCAGCTCCCTCCAGGTCTTCCCCTGCCACTTGCCGATGTTCAGCTCCCGCAGGTCCGGGCGGTCAATCGGCTGCAGTTCATGGGGGGCAAGGAGGAGCCGGGCGCCGTCGAGGCAGCGGGAGAGGTCGCTGCTGTAGCCGGCGGAGAGCTTCTTTTTCTTGAGACGGAGCTGCAAAAGGCCGAACTGGGCCTGCCCCTCGGCGGTGAGGGGGATATCCCCCTGGCCGTTGTAGCGCTTCTGCTCGTGCCCCTCGACCTGGCCGTGGCGGACGAGGTAGATCCGGGTTCGCGTCATCTCGGCTCCTTTGCCTGTTCCTAAAAAAACTATTTTAACGCTGAGTCGCGAAGAGAGGAGAGATGGAGAGAAATCAAACTCTCGAAATCTCTTCGTTTTCCTGAAGTTCTCTGCGCCTCAGCTTCTCGGCGTCTCTGCGTTAAAGCCTTGGTTCCGGTGTCAATGTTCACCCCGGCGCATCAGTGGAGAGCCAGCACCAGCACCAGAGTCAGGACCTCGACGATTTCGGTCCCGGCACCGAGGACGTCGCCGGTGACCCCGCCGAGGCGGGCGTTGAAGTAGCGGATCAGCAGTATGGCGGCGATGCCGAGGAGAAGGATGAGGAAAAATCCGCTTTTGCCGAAGAGGACCACCGCGGCCAGGATCAGGGTGGCGGTGGCGATGAGCATCTCGCGCTCGCCGACGTGGTCGACGAAGACGCCGCCGGTCCCCCCTTCGGCGCGCACGTAGCGGCAGGAAGCGGCGAGAACCACCTGAATCCAGCGACCGGCAATCGGCATGAGGATCAGCGCCGCAGACTTGAGGGGTGCCGGGACGTTATACAGGGAGAGATACTTGAGGAGGAGGACCATCACCAGGCCGACGACGCCCATCGCCCCGACCCGGCTGTCCTTCATGATGGCCAGGGCCCCTTCCCGATCCTTGCCGCCGGCGAGACCGTCGATGAGGTCGGCGATGCCGTCGAGATGCAGGGCGCCGGTGGCGGCGATGAGCATGAGGATCAGCAGGCAGTCGAGGACCGGCCGCGGAATCAGCGGGGAGAGAACCCAGTTGAGAACCACCAGGGCGAGACCGATGACCGCCCCCACGGCCGGAAAAAGGCCCATGCTGCGCGCCAGGCGCTCCGGCTCCATGGAGAGTTCCCGGGCGACGGGAAAAATGGTCAGAAAGGCTCCGGCGATGCGGAAATCTTCCCATTCCTGCTTCATGGCGTCTCCTTTTTGCTGACTCCGGCATCGTCAAAGGTGCGGATCTCCCGCAGCGCCCGCAGCGAAGCTTCGATCAGCCCCATGGCCAGGGCGCCGCCGGTCCCTTCGCCGAGACGCATATCGAGGTTGAGAATCGGCCGCTGGCCGATGCGCTCGAGCATGGCGGCGTGTCCGATCTCCACGGACTGGTGGGCGGCAAAAATATAGTCTCTGACCCCGGGGTGCAATTCGGAGGCGATCAGCGCTCCGGCCGTGGAGATGAAGCCGTCGACCACCACCGGAATCCCGCAGGCGGCGCAGCCGAGAACCAGACCGGCGATGCCGCCGATTTCGAAGCCGCCGACCTTGGCCAGCACATCGACGGGATCGGCGGGGTCGGGGGCGTTGAGTTTGAGTCCTTCTTCGATGACGACGACCTTGCGGGCCAGGGCCGCATCGCCGATCCCGGTGCCGCGGTGGGTGAGCTTAGCGACGGAGAGGCCGGTGAAGGCGGCGGCAATGGCCGTCGAGGGGGTGGTATTGCCGATTCCCATGTCGCCGGTGCCGACCAGATCGATCCCCTTTTCCTTGCAGGAGAAGGCGATCTCGATCCCGGTCTCCAGGGATTCGATCGCCTGCCGGCGCGTCATCGCCGCACCCTTGGCAAAATTGGCCGTTCCTTTGGCGATCTTTTTCAGCAGCAGACCGTCCATCGGCGAAAAGTCATAATCGACGCCCATGTCGACCACCACCACCTCGGCGCCGACCGACCGGGCCAGAGCGTTGATCGCCGCGCCGCCGTCGATAAAGTTGAGGACCATCTGCGGAGTGACTTCCCTGGGAAAGGCGCTGACCCCCTCCTCGACCACGCCGTGATCGCCGGCGAAGGTGAAGACCGCTTTCCTGCGCACATCCTCGCGCCCGGTGATGGCAACGTAACGGCGGGCGAACTCCTCGATGCGCCCGAGCGACCCCTGGGGTTTGGCCTGGCGGTCGATGCGGGACTGAATTTCGGCCAGGCGTTCGGCACTGACGGCGCGGATGCGGTCAAGGGCGCTCTGCAGATCGATGCGGGACATGTCGGAACCTCTTCTGTCGAGAGTTTGTCATCCAAGTATGCAATCGAAAACGACGGCCACACAAGGGCCTCAACGCTTCAGACGCAGAGAAGCAGAGGCGCTGAGAGGAGCAAGGAAACAGCAGCCCTTGTCAGAGCATGGCCTTCTCTCCGCCTCACCTTTCTCTGCGACTCTCCGTTAAAAAAGCATCGTGGCGGGAGATCCTTTTTTGTCGGCCCCGATCACTTCAGCCGCAACGGCAACCCCGAGACGACCAGGTACGCCTCGTCGGCCGTGGCGGCGAGGCGCTGGTTGACCTCGCCGGCGAGATCGCGAAAGAGCCGGGCGAGGCGGTTCTCCGGGACAATCCCGAAGCCGACTTCGTTGGAGACGAGAAACAGCGGGGCCTCAAGCGAAGGAAGGATGCGGATGAATGCCTCGACCGCCGCAAAGACCGGCGCCGTCTCTTCGCCATGGTGAAAGAGGAGGTTGGTGATCCACAGAGTGACGCAATCGAGAAGGATCGCCCCCCGCCCCACGGACGCGCCGGGGAGGCGGCCGCCGAGGTCCAGAGGCTCCTCGAGGGTCGACCAGCGATCCCCCCGCTGCCGCTGATGCCGTTCGACCCGCTCGGCCATCTCGCCGTCATGAATCCCGGCGGTCGCCACATAGAGAAGCGGCCCCGGACAGGCCTCGGCGAGACGCTGGGCATATCCGGACTTGCCGGAGCGGGCGCCGCCGCTGATATAGATCACCTGGGCCATAAATTCAGAATTCGATCCCCCGGCGCGCCGGGATCCCCTGCTGCAGGGGGTGTTTTTCCGCCGCCATCCGGGTCACCAGATGAGCCCGCTCGAGGACGGCTTCCGGGGCGTTGCGCCCGGTCAGGACAATTTCCAACCCCGCCGGACGGCCGTCGAGAAAGGCGAGGAACTCCTGCAGCGGGAGATAGCCGCGGTGCAGGGCGTTGTTGATCTCGTCGAGGATAAGGAGGTCGATATTCCCTTCCGCAAGTCTCTGCCGGGCGCGCTCGAAGGTTTCGACGACGCTGCGGGCCACCACCGGAGGATCAACGGACGTCCCGATGATCCCCACGCCGGCGGTGAGGATTTCCAGCCCCGGCGTCCCCTGCAAAAAAAGGATCTCGCCGCTGGCCGGCTCCTGCGGCTTGAGAAGGCGCACCAGCAACACCCGGAACCCCTGGCCCAGGGCCCGCACCGCCAGTCCGGTGGCGGCACTGGTCTTCCCCTTTCCTTCGCCGGTATAGACCTGGATCAATCCCTGTTCCACCTATCGACTCTCCCGACGCAAAAAACCCCGCCTCGCTGGGAGGTCGGGGTTTCCAAATGGCAGAGACCCCAACCTCTCCCGCGAAAGGCTGGCAAATAAAATCCGGGCAGGTCTCCTGACTCGTGGTTCGTCCTACTCGCCGGGCCTTCCCATCCCTGACGGGACAGTGGCATGATTTCCGGTTTTCGTCACCACACACAGTTGCGGGGCAGCGAGGGGATCTCACCCTCTTCCCTATTCTCCCGCCGAAGCGGGCACCTGGATCTCTAATTGTCTGACTCTTGTAACAAACCCTTCGCCGGACTGTCAATGAAATAACCGGTTCTCAAAGAATGGTACAGATTGATGTCTTTGAAAAAATCAAGACTTACCACAGAGACACAGAGGACACGGAGACAGACTCTTTAGATCAAGTAGAGACATTCTCAGTGACCTCTGTGCCTCCGTGGTGAATGACTTATTTCGAGTAGCGCACCTTGAGGATAAGGAGGACCAAAGTGTTGGCGGTGGCAAGGAGGTTGATGGTGATGAAGACCGGGTCGCCGGCCCAGAGGGCGTAGGCGGTGTAGAAGAGGCCGCCGGTGAAGATCGTCATCAGCATGAAAATCGACAGGTCGCCCGTCGAGCGGGTGCGCAGCGCCTTGACGATCTGGGGAACGAAGCCGAAGGCGACCATCAGGCCGCCGAGAAAACCAAACCACTGCATGGCGCCGCTCACTCTCCGGCCGGGGCCGGAGGATCGGCTTCGTCGCCGGGAACGGCGAAGGAATCCGACTCGAGGGAGGGATCGGGCTCGTCGCCGGGCTCGAGAGCGGCCTCAAGGCGCTCCCAGATCTCCTCCATCCCCTCCCGGGTCGGCGCCGAGAAGAGGGTGAAATCGTCGCGGTCCAGGCCTGTCGCCTCGAGGATCGGCCCGATCTGCTTGAGCCTCTGCCCCCGGCTGACCTTGTCGATCTTGGTGATCACCGGGATGGTCGGCACGGCCAGCTCCTCGAGCCAGTCGAGAAGCTGCAGGTCCTCCTCGCGTGGAACGCGGCGGATATCGAAGAGAACGACCACGGCCCGCAGGCTCTCCCGCCGTTCCAGATAGGTGCGGACCATCGGTCCCCACTCCTTCTTCACCGCCAGCGGCACCTTGGCGAAGCCGTACCCGGGGAGGTCGACGAGAGAGAAGGCGCCGTTGATGTCGAAAAAATTGAGGAGCTGGGTCCGCCCCGGCGTCGAGGAGGTGCGCACCAGGGCCTTGCGATTGACGAGGACGTTGATCAGCGAACTCTTGCCGACGTTGCTGCGTCCGGCGAAGGCGATTTCCGGCAGCTCGGCGGGGGGGTAGTTGGCGGGGCGGGTGGCGCTCTTGACGAAGGTGGTGGACTTGATGTGCAAAACGGCAATCTCCGGAAAATGGGGGACAATATCGGCGGTCAGGATATCCCAGCGGCAAAACAATTGCAACGACCGCAAAGTGAACGTCAATAAACTGGACAAAGTTTACCTATTTGGTATTCTTTACCACGACAATGCTCGGAGCCTGTCGGACTATACGGACCGAAGCGAAAAATTGGCTATTTGAGGACAGATTCGAGCTCGTTTAAGAGCCAATAGCCGTCTCTATTGGTCGAAAAGGAGGTCGGATATGGACCAAATAGCCAATTTTGCAGCCGGTTCATGGATAATCCGACAGGCTCCTAGGCAGCACTTTATTCAATCCCAGCGGAGGACACCATGATCACCCCCAAACTGCAGGACGCGCTCAACGAACAGATGAAAAACGAATTTTTCTCGGCCTACCTCTACATGGCGATGGCCGGTTATTTCCAATCGGAGGATCTCCCCGGCTTTGCCAGCTGGATGCGGGTCCAGGCTCTGGAAGAAATGACCCATGGGGAGAAATTCTTCAAATTCACCTGCGACGCCGGCGGCCGCACCGAACTGCGTCCCATCGACGGACCGCAGAACACCTTCAAGTCCCCCCTCGACGCCTTTGAGTTCGGCCTCAAGCATGAGCTCTTCGTCACCGATCGCATCGGCAAACTGATGGATCTCTCCCGCAAGGAAGGGCACCACGCCGCCCAGATCATGCTGCAGTGGTTCGTCACCGAGCAGGTCGAAGAAGAGGCCTCCTTCTCGCTGATCATCCGCAAACTGCAGCGGGTCGAAGGGGACGGCCGCGGACTCCTTCTCCTCGACCAGGAACTCGCCGCCCGGGTCTTCGTCCCGCCGACGGCAGCGGCCTAGCCTGATCCTGATTTCATTTTTTCCGGTGTCCCAGGTTGCAGCTCTCATCGGCGCATTCCGGGGTGCGCCGCGGCAGAAGATAGCGATACCGGGCGAAAATCTTGTAGCCGAGGCGGGCCAGGAGGCTGATTCCCGGGAGATTCAGCACCTCGGCCAGAACAGAGTAAAAAAATCCGGGGACGACCCGCCAGATGGCGGTGAAGGCGGAAACACCGGTATAAACGACCCCGTCGCCGTCGATGGCGTGCATTTCAGTCTCCACCGCCTCGCGAGTCAGTCCGTAGGCCGCCGGATCGAAATCCGCAGCGCTGATGTCGACGAGAATCAGACTCTCGGGATCCTGATGGGGCCGGTAGCGGTCGATCTCCGCTGCACAGATGCTGCAGGCGCCGTCGTAAAAGACCGTCAACGGCAAAACAGGCGTCGATTCCATGGCTCCCCTCCCCTTCCCCCAACTCATTGAAAACTTGTTTCAGTCTACCACGAATGCCCCTGAAGCAGGCGAGCGCGCCTCGGAAAATTCTTCCGGGGCGCGCTCGCATTTTTTGCAGAACCAGTGAAGCTGACGCTCAGGGGGCGGCGAGCGGATGGATCTCCATCGCCAGGAAGGCCTCTATTTCGCAGGCCGGAAGGGCCCGGCTGAAATAGAACCCCTGCACCTCGTCACAGAGACACCCTTGCAAAAAGGAGAGTTGCTCCTTGGTTTCCACACCTTCGGCCACCTTGAGATTGAGGCTGTTCCCCATGGCAATGATCGCCGTGGCGATGGCGGCGTCGGCGGGATTACTGTCGACGTCCCGCACGAAGGATTTGTCGATCTTCAGGGTATTGACGGCGAAGCGCTTGAGGTGGGCCAGGGACGAATATCCGGTGCCGAAATCGTCGATCGACAGGGAAACGCCGAGGGCCTTGAGCTCGCCAAGTATTCCTATGGTGAAGTCGGGATTCTGCATGATCACCGTCTCGGTGATCTCCAGTTCGAGGGAGCGCCCGTCGAGCCCGGTGGCCGCCAGGATGCCGCCGATGGTCTCGGCGAGGTTCTTCTGCTGCAGCTGGACACCGGAAAGGTTGACGGAAATCGGCGTCAGGGGGAGGCCCGCATCCTGCCAGGCACGGGACTGACGGCAGACCTCGGACAGGACCCATTCGCCGATGGCAACGATCATCCCGGTCTCTTCGGCGATATTGAGGAATTCCGCAGGAAGCAGGAAGCCAAGCTCCGGGTGCTGCCAGCGCAGCAACGCTTCCAGAGATGTCATTTTGCCGCTGCCGGTGTCGACCTTGGGCTGGAAGTAGACCCGGAATTCCCCCCGCTCCAGCGCCTTGCGCATGCTGTTTTCGAGCCCCAGCTTGCGGAGGGCGTCCCGGTCGAGAGCGGGAGTATAATACTGGCTGTTGTTCTTCCCCATGGCCTTGGCGTGATACATGGCGACATCGGCCTTTTTCACCAGGCCGGAGGGGTCCTCGGCGTCTCCGGGATAGATGGAGATGCCGATGCTGGTGGTGATGAAGAGCTCGTGGCCGTCGATCTCCACGGGAGAGGCGAGGGATTTGAGGATTTTTCGGGAGACCATTTCGGCATCGGCGACATTGTTCAGATTGACCAGTGTGAGGATGAACTCGTCGCCGCCGATACGGGCGACGGTATCGACCTCCCGTATGCAGGCGGAAAGGCGCGCCGCCACCTCCTTCAGGAGCTTGTCGCCCACTCCGTGGCCGAGGGTGTCGTTGATGATCTTGAAACGGTCGAGGTCGAGAAAGAGGATGGCGACCCGGTGCTCGAGGCGCCGGGCCAGCGCCAGCGACTGTTTGAGACGATCGAGAAAATAGCGGCGGTTGGGGAGGCCGGTCAGGGTGTCGTGGTGGGCCATGTGGAGGAGCTGCTCCTGCGCCTCCTTGCGCTGGGTAATGTCCCGGCAGATCCCCCAGATCGCCTCGGGGGCCCCGTCCCTGAAGTTACAGGTGATGTTCCCTTCCACCGCCACCGGGCGGCCGTCCCGGGAAAGGAAATAGCCCACGAGGGGGGTGACCTTCGCACCGGCCAGGGCGCGGCGGAAGCCGGCCAGACATTTGACTTTCTGATCGGCATGGACGATGTCGAGCATGGTCGTGGCAGAGAGAGCGTCAAGATCGTAGCCGAGGATCTGCTCCCAGGCGCGGTTGACATAGAGGAATTTACCCTCCGGCGTAAAGCTGAAGATCAGGTCGTTGGCCGAATCGAGGAATCCGACCAGCCGGGCCTCGCTTTCGCGCAGCGCCACATTCTCGCGGCGGATCACTCTCATGAGAAAGGCGGCGATCACCGCGACGGTGCCGTTGAGAATCGACACCCAGAGCCACAACAGGACGATGTTGAATACATCGTTGTGGACCCAGGGATTGACGAAGGGCATTTCCACGAAGGAGATTATGTGCAGGTTTTCGGCGGCGAGAAGGGCGCCGTAGAGGAGTCCGCCGAGGGCGCCGTGCAACCAGACATCCCGTGGCTCCTGAAGGAGGACGGCGGCTTCGATGGTCACCAGAAAATAGACCGGCCAGAACCAGCTGGCGACCCCGCCGCTGAAATGAACGAGTGCCGTCACGAAGAGGAGGTCGAGAAGGATCTGGAACTGGACGTTGAAACGCAGATGGCTGATTTTTTCGTAACAGAAGTGGTAGATGCTGTTGTAGATGGCCATGACGGTCACGGAGAGGACCAGAAAGAGAATCTGGGACCGACTGAGGAAAAAGCCGTAGGGGCTCCGGATGAACATCACCATGGCACCGATGCCGTAAAGACCGACCACCAGCAGGGCAAGCCAGCGGGCCTTGGCCACCAGCAGGGTGCGGACGACGGGATCGGCAAAGTTGGTCGGACCGATCCCCTTGCCGCTGAGGGCGTCCGTTAGGGCCGGCACCCTCTGCCAGAGGTCTGAGCCATTCGTCTTTTCGGTCATCGGATCCTGCTCTCCTGCGGCGTCGGGCGTCTTCGCCCGGGAACGCCCGGCTGCCGTTCACTGTCCGGGGGGGGTGCTTATGCGCGGGTCAATTGCCGGTACTTGATGCGGTGCGGACGCTCGGCTTCGGCGCCGAGGCGGCGTTTTTTGTCTTCCTCGTACTCGGAGAAGTTCCCCTCGAACCAGACCACCTGGCTGTCCCCTTCGAAGGCGAGGATGTGGGTGGCGATGCGGTCGAGAAACCAGCGATCATGGCTGATGACCACGGCGCAGCCGGCGAAATTCTCCAGCGCCTCTTCGAGGGCCCGCATGGTATTGATGTCGAGATCGTTGGTCGGCTCGTCGAGGAGGAGGACGTTGGCCCCTTCCTTGAGCATCTTCGCCAGATGGACCCGGTTGCGCTGGCCGCCGGAGAGGGTGGAGACCTTTTTCTGCTGATCGCTCCCCGAGAAGTTGAAGCGCGAGACATAGGCGCGGGCGTTGACCAGGACCTTGCCGAACTCGATCTGTTCCTGGCCGCCGGTAATCTCTTCATAGAGGCTCTTGTTGCCGTCGAGCTCCCGGCTCTGGTCGACGTAGGCGAGCTTGACCGTCTCGCCGATCTTGAAGGTTCCGCCGTCGGGCTTCTCCTGGCCGGTGATGAGGCGGAAAAGAGTCGTCTTGCCGGCGCCGTTGGGGCCGATGATGCCGACAATGCCGCCGGGGGGAAGGCGGAAGCTGAGGTTCTCGTAAAGAAGGCGGTCGCCGTACCCCTTGCTCACCCCGTCGGCCTCGATGACGATGTCGCCGAGACGGGGTCCGGGGGGGATGTAGAGCTCGAGCTCCTTCTCCTGCTTCTGCACCTCCTGGCCCAGGAGCTTTTCGTAGGCGCTGATGCGGGCCTGGCTCTTGGCGTGGCGCCCCTTGGCGCTCATGCGGATCCACTCCAGTTCCCGCTCCAGAGTCTTCTGCCGGCTCCCTTCGGACTTCTCCTCGCGGCGCAGGCGCTCCTGCTTCTGCTCCAGCCAGGAGGAGTAGTTCCCCTTCCAGGGGATTCCCTCGCCGCGGTCGAGCTCGAGGATCCAGCCGGCGACGTTGTCGAGGAAGTAGCGGTCATGAGTGACGGCGATGATGGTGCCGGCGTACTGCTGCAGGTGGTGCTCGAGCCAGGCGACCGACTCGGCGTCGAGGTGGTTGGTCGGCTCGTCGAGGAGAAGGATGTCCGGTTTCTGCAGCAGCAAACGGCAGAGGGCGACGCGGCGCTTCTCGCCTCCGGAGAGGACGGCGACCTTGGCTTCCTCCGGCGGGCAGCGCAGGGCGTCCATCGCCATCTCGAGCCGCGAATCGAGTTCCCAGGCGTCGAGGGCATCGAGTTTTTCCTGCACCTTGGCCTGACGGTCGCAGAGCTTCTCCATGTCGGCGTCGGGATCGGCGAAGGCGGCGTTGATCTCCTCGAACTCTTTAAGGAGGTCGACGGTTTCCTGTACCCCTTCCTCCACCACTTCGCGCACCGTCTTGGTGCAGTCGACCAGCGGCTCCTGCTCGAGGTAGCCGACGGTGTAGCCGGGAGAAAGTACCGCCTGGCCGTTAAAGTCCTTGTCGACCCCGGCGAGGATACGCAGCAGGGAGCTCTTGCCGCTGCCGTTGAGACCGAGCACGCCGATCTTGGCGCCATAGAAGTAGGAAAGAGAAATGTCCTTGATGACCGGTTTCTTGTCGTAGAACTTGGATACCTTCATCATCGTGTAGATGATTTTATTCGGATCGATTGCCATACCCTTTTTTACCTCCGAGTGTTAAATTCGCGTCCCGTCCGCCATGAAAGGTAGAGGCCAGCCTTAGCTAACCTGTAATAGTAGTCACTTTTCCCCATTTGTGCCAGCGGAAACATCATTTTCATCCCCCGCCTGGATTCTCCCGATTCCGGCCCCGGGGGAGAGAGCCTGCCATTTAACTGCAAGCCCATCAACGACACAGTCAAATAACCGACCGCCCCTCGCCGGCTGAGGAATGACCGCTCCCCCCACCCATACCCCCTCGTCGGGCCACCGGGGAGATGGCATGAAGGGTTCCCCTGCCGTACCGCACTTGACGTCAAATCACGAAAATCGCTGATCCGAGCGCTGATCCGGGCAAAAATTTCCCGACAGTTAATCCCCGGGCTTTGTTGTTTTTAACCCTTTTCCCCTTTTCAAGCTCATTCAGTCCGTGCCGACAAATTTTATTAATTTTATCAAACGTTTCTCGCCGACCTCCCCACCCCGCCCCCCCCCGGACCCCAGGCGTGAAACGGATTGTTTC
>Ga0209231_1000978_pt1 | contig 12391 bp, 11 predicted proteins | sample Deesub45470m_DNA_FD_188086 | JGI IMG/M metagenome (GOLD analysis project Ga0209231, IMG submission 188086) | Deep subsurface microbial communities from North Pacific Ocean - 450_OLKR46/470m Metagenome (SPAdes) (version 2) | ecosystem: Environmental > Terrestrial > Deep subsurface > Unclassified ... | reverse complement strand
CAGGCGGTGGGCCCGGTCAGCGACGCGCAGGGCCCGATCTCGTCGAGCCGCATCCGTGATGCGCTGGTCGCGGGCGATCCGGTCGAGGCGGCGCGACTGCTGACCCGCCCCTTCCGCATCCAGGGCACCGTCCAGCATGGCGACAAGCTGGGCCGCACCATCGGCTACCCGACCGCCAACATCGCGATCGATCGCTATCTGCGCCCGAAATACGGCATTTACGCCATACGCGGCCTGCTGCCCGACGGCCGGGTGCTGAAGGGCGCGGCCAATCTCGGCATCCGCCCGACCTTCGATCCGCCCAAGGAACTGCTCGAGGCCTATTTCTTCGACTTCGCGGAGAGCCTGTACGACCAGTGCATCGAGGTCGAGATGATCGCCTATATCCGCCCCGAGGCGAAGTTCGACGGTCTCGACGCGCTGACCGCGCAGATGGATCAGGACTGCGCCGAAGCGAAGCGGATACTTGCCGGTTAAAGTCCCGTCGCGTAGGGCCGGCCTCAAACTCCGTTCGTGTCGAGCGAAGTCGAGACACCCCGGCCGGTCATAGGTGTGGCCGATCACAGGGTGGGCGCGACGTCCCTCGACTGCGCTCGGGACGAACGGACTGGTGGAATAGATTCTCGCATGACCGAAGCAACCGACTACCGCGCGACCGTCTTCCTGCCGAAGACCGATTTCCCGATGAAGGCCGGCCTGGCCCAAAAGGAACCGGCGATTCTGGCGAAATGGGCGGACGAGGATCTGTACGGCACGCTGCGCGAGACCCGCGCCGGCAAACCCCGCTTCATCCTTCACGACGGCCCGCCCTATGCCAATGGCGACATCCATATGGGCCATGCGATGAACAAGGTTCTGAAGGACATCATCGTCCGCAGCCAGTCGCTGCTCGGCAAGGACGCGCCCTATGTTCCGGGCTGGGACTGCCACGGCCTGCCGATCGAGTGGAAGGTCGAGGAAGCCTACCGCGCCAAGAAGCTGAACAAGGACGAGGTCGATCCCGTCCAGTTCCGCGCCGAATGCCGCGCCTATGCCGAAAAATGGGTGGCGGTGCAGCGCGAGCAGTTCAAGCGGCTCGGCATTCAGGGCGACTGGGACGATCCCTATTTGACGATGAACTACGAGTCCGAGGCGGTAATCGTCGGCGAACTGCTGAAGTTCGCCGAGAGCGGCCAGCTCTATCGCGGTGCCAAGCCGGTGATGTGGTCCCCGGTCGAAAAGACCGCGCTGGCCGACGCCGAGGTCGAATATGAGGACATCGTCTCGACCCAGATCGACGTCGCGTTCGAGATCGTCGAGAGCAAGATTCCCGAACTGGTCGGCGCCTATGCGGTGATCTGGACGACCACGCCCTGGACGATCCCGGTCAACCAGGCTTTGGCCTATGGGCCGGATATCACGTACACGCTCGTCAGTTATAGCGACAAAAAGCTGCTTATAGCGGACGAATTGCTAACAGATTTCTATCGTCGCGTTGGAATTTATCCGTCTGTCGCGGAAGAGATTGAAACAGCGGAGTTGGACGAATGGGAGCGGCTTCATGAAATCGAAAAGCCCCGAGTGCCGCCTAGCAAAGAGCTGCTCGAACTAGCGAGTTTTGACGCAAGCAGCATCCCACTTCCAAAGCGCTTTAAAGGCTCTGACCTCGCCGGCACCATCGCGCGTCACCCGATGCACGCACTCGGCGGCTTCTTCGCGAAGCCCCGTCCGCTGCTGGCCGGCGACTTCGTCACCACCGACGCCGGTACCGGCCTCGTCCATATGGCGCCCGACCATGGCGAAGACGATTTCCTGCTGTGCAAGGCGAACGGCATCGATCCGGTCTTCGCGGTCGAGGGCGACGGCAAGTACCGCGCCGACTGGGCGTGGCTCGGCGGCCAGGGATCGGTGATCAACGCGAAGTTCACCGCGCCCGACGGCCCGATCTGCACCGACCTGCGCGACGCCGGCGGGCTGCTCGCGGCCAGCGCCGACTTCAAGCACAGCTATCCGCACAGCTGGCGCTCCAAGGCCAAGGTGATCTTCCGCTGCACCCCGCAATGGTTCATCCCGATGGACCGGCCTTCCCCTCCACCGGCTTCGCCGGTCCCCCTCCCCGTTCCGGGGAGGAATGAGGATGCGGCGACGGCAATTCCTCCCCGGAACGGGGAGGGGGACCATGCGCAGCATGGTGGAGGGGCTGGCGGCAACGGCGCCACGCTGCGCGGCATCGCGCTCGACGCCATCGCCAACACCCGCTGGGTGCCCGAAAAGGCCGAGAACCGCATCACCGCGATGGTCGCGGGTCGCCCCGACTGGGTGATCAGCCGCCAGCGCGCCTGGGGCGTGCCGATCGCGCTCTACGTCAACCGCAAGACCGGCGACTATCTGCGCGACCCGGCCGTCAACGCCCGCATCATCGAGGCGTTCAGGGCCGGCGGCGCCGACGCCTGGTTTACCGCCGATCACCAGAGCTTCCTCGGCGCCGACTATGCGGCCGCCGATTACGAGCCCGTCAACGACATCCTCGACGTCTGGTTCGATTCGGGCTGCACCCACGCCTTCACCGTCGAGGCGCGCTACGGCGTCGGGACCCGCGCCGACCTCTATCTCGAGGGATCGGACCAGCATCGCGGCTGGTTCCAGTCGTCGCTGCTCGAAAGCTGCGGCACCCGCGGCCGCGCGCCGTATGACGCGGTGCTGACCCACGGCTTCGCGCTCGACGGCCAGGGCCGCAAGATGTCGAAGAGCGTCGGCAACGTCGTCGATCCGCTCAAGATCATGAACGAGAGCGGCGCCGACATCCTGCGCCTGTGGGTCGCCTCGACCGACTATTTCGAGGATGTCCGCATCGGCAAGGAAGTGCTGGCCGGCACGTCGGACACCTATCGCAAGCTGCGCAACACCTTCCGTTACCTGCTCGGGGCGCTCGAAGGCTTCAGCGATGCGGAGAAGCTGCCGGTCGCCGAGATGCCGGGGCTGGAGCGCTATGTGCTCCACCTGCTCGCCAGCCTCGATGTCGAGCTGAAGGACGCCACTGCGGCGTTCGAGTTCAACCGCTATGCCCGCGCGCTGACCGACTTCGCCAACAACGACCTGTCGGCCTTCTTCTTCGATATCCGCAAGGACTCGCTGTACTGCGACGCGCCTTCGGACGTGAAGCGCCGCGCTTACCGCACCGTGCTCGACACGCTGTTCCACGCGCTGGTCCGCTACGCGACGCCGATCCTCTGCTTCACCGCCGAGGAAGTGTGGGGCACCCGCTTCCCCGATACCGGATCGGTGCATCTGCTGACCTGGCCCGAGGTCGATGCCGGCTGGAAGAATGACGATCTGCGCATGCGCTGGGAACTGCTCCGCCGCTACCGCACCAAGCTGACCGGCGAGATCGAGCCGCTTCGCCGCGAGAAGGTGATCGGGTCCAGCCTCGAGGTCGAGGTCGCCGCGATCAGCTATGATCCCGCGGAGGCGGAGGTGCTGCGCTCGGTCGACTTCGCCGAGATCGGCATCGTCGCCAGGGTCCATGTGATCGACGGCGATCCTGCGGTCGCAAAGGAAGCCGAGGGCAGCGACCCGATCGCGTTCGAGGTCAGCAAGACCGAGAAGGAAAAATGCGGCCGCTGCTGGCGCCACCTGCCCGAGGTCGAGACCGACGGCGCGCTGTGCGATCGTTGCGAGACGGTGGTGAATGGCTGATCTCCGTCCCGTGCACCGCGCGCTGGGGTTCGGCATTGCCGCCGTCGTGCTGCTGCTCGACCAGCTCAGCAAGTGGCTGATCATGGGTCCTGTCGCCTTGCGCGAGCGCGGGCTGATCCAGATCACCGGCTTCTTCGATCTGCGCTGGGTCGAGAATTACGGCGTGTCGATGGGGTTTCTCGTCGCCGGGTCGGACCGCGAACGCTGGCTGCTCGTCGTCGCGACCGCGCTGATCGCGGTGGCGATCACGGTCTGGATCTGGCGGGAAAAGGCCAAAGGCGACGTGCTCGCGCTTGGCCTGGTCCTCGGCGGCGCGATCGGCAACATCGCCGATCGGGCGCGATTGGGCTATGTCGCCGACTTCCTCGACTTGCATATCGGGAACTGGCATCCCTTTTTGGTCTTCAATGTCGCGGACGCCGCGATTACGATAGGTGTATTGATCCTGGTGGCGCGTGCCCTGCTGGTGCGCGAACCCAAGGTGTCTTCGGAGAATGTCGATGCGGTCTAAGTTGCTTCTCAGTTCGGCGCTCGTCGCCATGACCCTCGTATCGGCCTGCAGCCGGGGCGATCGTCCTGGCGTGATGGCCGGCCGCTCGTCGAACCTCGACGCCTTCGCGGTGTCGAAGCGCGCGCCGCTGACGATCCCGCCGGACTTCTCGCTGCTCCCGCCCAAGCCCGGCGCCCCGCGTCCGCAGGAAGCCGATTCGAGCCAGCAGGCCCTGTCGGCGATGTTCGCCGGCACGCAGGCGCCGAAGAGCCAGACCGAAAAGGACATCATCGGCCTGACCAAGACGGTGCCGGAGCCCGGCATCCGCTCATCGGTCGCCGAAGTCAGCCAGACCACGGTCGACAAGGGCCCCGCCACCCGCACCATCCTCGCCGCCGCCGCGACGAACAGCGCGGACGCCAGCGTCACGCTCGGCAACTGAGGCGCAGGGTTTCATCGTCGTTCCACCCTCCGCAGGAATGACGACCGGGGGCAGGTCGCCCCGCCCTCTCTCCCGTCACCCCGCCCATGCCGGAGGTCTGCCGCGCACTTTTCCTGAGCCAGCCCTAGTCAGCAGGACAGGGTAAGCGGCGCCATGTTCGACCTGATCCGCCGCCGCCTGTTCACCGCCATCCCGACGCTCGCCGTGGTGGTGATCCTGTCCTTCGTCCTGATGCGGGTCGCGCCCGGCGGCCCCTTCGACGGCGAACGCCCGCTTGCCCCGGAAACCCGCGCCGCCCTGATGGCGGCCTATGGCCTCGACAAACCGCTGCCCGAACAGGTCGGCCGCTATGTCTGGCGACTGGCACAGGGCGATTTCGGCCCGTCGCTGGTCTACCGCGACTTCACCGTCACCGATCTGATCGCGCGCGGCCTGCCGATCTCGCTGACCCTCGGCGCGCTGGCGCTGATGCTCGCGCTGCTGCTCGGTCTCGGCGCGGGCATGGTCGCCGCCGCCCGCCCCGGTCGTGCGCTCGACCGCATGCTGATGCTCGGCGCGACGCTGCTCACCGCCTTGCCCAGTTTCGTCGTCGGTCCGCTGCTCGCGCTGGTCTTCGGCCTGTGGGCCGGCTGGCTGCCGGTGTCGGGCTGGGGCGACGGCGACGCGCCGCACATGATCCTCCCCGTCATCGCCCTCGCCCTTCCCGCGACCGGCGCGATCGCCAAGCTGGCGCGCGCCGGGCTGGCCGAGGTGCTGGCGCAGGACCACATCCGCATGGCCCGCGCCCGCGGCCTTGGCTGGCCCCGCATCCTGATCGTCCATGCGCTGCGCCCGGCGCTGGTGCCGGTGGTGTCCTATCTCGGGCCGGCCGCCGCCGGACTGCTGACCGGCGCGGTGGTGATCGAGACGGTTTTCGCGCTGCCGGGCCTCGGCCGCTACTTCGTGCAGGGCGCGCTCAACCGCGATTATCCGCTCGTTCTCGGCGTCGTCACTCTCTACGCGGCGCTCATCATCCTGTTCAACCTGCTCGCCGACCTGGCCTATGGCTGGCTCGATCCCCGCGCGCGGAGATAGCGCGATGCGTCCCGCCCTGATCGTCATCGCGCTGATCGTCGCTGCAGCCCTGCTCGGTCCGCTCGCGCTGCATTGGCGCTATGACGTCATCGACTGGAGCGCGGTGCGCGCGCCACCCTTTGCCGGCGGCCACGTCATGGGCACCGACAGCATCGGCCGCGATCTGCTTGCCCGCACCCTCGTGGGCACGCGTGTAACCCTCGGGGTCGCCTTCGCCGCAGCGCTCGTGTCGCTGGTCGTCGGCGTCGCCTGGGGCGCGGTCGCGGGCTGGCGCGGCGGGCGGATGGACGAAGCGATGATGCGCGTGGTCGATGCGCTCTACGCGCTGCCCTTCATGTTCGTCGTGATCCTGCTGATGGTGGTGTTCGGCCGGTCCATCCTGCTCGTCTTCCTTGGCATCGGCGCCGTCGAGTGGCTGACGATGGCGCGGGTGGTCCGCGGCCAGATGATCGCCCTGCGCGAGCGCCCCTTCGTCACCGCCGCCGAAGCCGCCGGCACGCCCCCAGCCGCGATCGTGGTCCGCCACATGCTGCCCAACATCGCCGGGGTCGCGATCGCCTATCTGCTGCTGACGATCCCGCAGGTCGTGATGATCGAGAGCTTCCTGTCGTTCCTCGGCCTCGGCGTGCAGGAGCCGATGACCTCGCTCGGCATATTGCTCAAGGACGGGGCCGACGACATGGATGTCGCCCCCCACGCCTTGCTGCTGCCGGCAGCGGTGCTCGTCACCTTGCTGCTCTGCCTGACCCGCGTGGGCGAGCGGCTGCGCGACCGGTTCGCGCAATGACTCTGCTCGTCGTCGAGAATCTCGCCATCAGCATCGGCGGCAGGCGCATCGTCGAGGGCGTCGGCTTTACCATCGCGGCAGGCCGCTCGCTCGCCCTGGTCGGCGCGTCGGGATCGGGCAAGAGCCAGACATGCCTCGCCCCCTTCGGCCTCTCGCCCGCGACGGTGGCGGGCTCCTTCCGGCTGGACGGTGAGGAACTGGTCGGTGCCGGCGAAAACCGCCTGCGCAGGGTCCGCGGCCGCGACGTCGGCTTCGTCTTTCAGCAACCGTTGACCGCCCTCACCCCGCATCTGACGATCGGCGCGCAGCTCCGCGAGGCCTGGACCCAGGCGGGCGCGCCTCGCCCCTCGCGGGCCGCCATGGGCGCCGCGCTCGAACGGGTCGGGCTCGACCGCGCCACTGAACGGCTCGACCAATATCCGCACCGACTGTCGGGCGGCCAGCGGCAGCGTGCGCTGATCGCGATGGCGATCGCGCACCGGCCGAAGCTGCTCGTCGCCGACGAACCGACGACCGCGCTCGATGCCATGCTCCGCGCCGAGATCATGACCCTGCTCGGTCGCCTGTGCACCGAGGAGGGAATGGCGCTGCTGCTGGTGAGCCATGATCTCGCGGCGGTGGCCGATCATGCCGACGCGGTCGCGGTCATGCATGCCGGGAGCATCGTCGAGACCGGCCCGACCCGCGCCGTGCTGGGCAATCCGCGCAGCGATTATGCCCGGGCCCTGATCGCCGCCAGCCCGCGGCTCGACGGCCAGCCGCCCGCGCTGGGGCCGATCGGCGCGCCGCTGATCGAGGCGCGACAAGTGTCGGTGTCCTTCACCCGGCCGGGGTGGCGGCGCGGACGGCTGCAAGCGGTCGATGCGGTCGATATCGATGTCGCCGAGGGCGAAGCCGTCGCGATCGTCGGGGGCTCGGGATCGGGCAAGTCCACCGTAGCCCGCGCCATCGCCCGGCTCGGGCCGATCGACGCGGGCACAGTGCTTTGGCAGGGCGCACCGCTGCCCGACCGGCACGCCATGCGCCCGCGCGACCGCGCCGGCCTCCAGCCCGTCTTCCAGGATCCGGTCGCCAGCCTCGATCCGTTGTGGAAGGTCCGCGACATCGTCGCCGAACCGCTGCACCGGCTTCGCGCCGACCTCGGCCGGACGGCGATTGCCGCCAGGGTGGAAGCGGTACTGGCGGAAGTCGGCCTCGATCCGTCACTCGCCGATCGACGGCCGGGGGCGCTTTCGGGCGGGCAGGCGCAGCGGGTCGCCATCGCCCGCGCGCTTGCCCCCGATCCGGCGATGCTGCTGCTCGACGAAGCCACCTCCGCGCTCGACGTTCTGGTCGCGGGAACGATCCTCGATCTGCTCGCCGAGCTTCAGCGCCGGCGCGGGCTCGCCATCCTCATGATCACCCACGACCTCGCGGTCGCGCGGCGACTGTGCCACCGGATCGTCGTGATGGATGCGGGCCGGGTCGTCGAAGAGGGCCCGACCGATCGGCTGATCGCGGCGCCTGCGCATGCGGTGACGCAGCGACTGGTCGCCGCGAGCCGCTGACCGACCTTTCGGGCAAAGAAAAAGGGCCGCGGCGAACCGCGACCCTTCCCTGCTCCCCCAGACGCAGGATCAGAAAGCGTAGGTGGCCGAGATCACGACACCGGCCTTCGCCATGTCCTTGCCCGACGCCGGGTTGGACACGAAGCCCTTCGGGAAGTCGGTGTCGACATAGGCGACGCCGAAGGTCGCTGCCTTCCAGGTGTAGGTCGCGCCCAGATTCCAATCGAGGTAGCTCTTACCGCCAGTCAGGAAGCTCTGGTCCTTCGAATAGCCGAGATGGCCGGCCAGACCGAACGGCGTCTCCGGCACGGTGTAGGACACGTCGCCATAGACATAGAGGTTGTCGAGCTTGGGACCGGTCAGGGTCAGCGCGCTCTGCTTCGGCGCATAGGCGACGCCGGCCTTGACCGTCGCCGGGCCAACGGTGCCCTTCACCGAGCCGTACAGCTCGAAGAAGTCGGTGTTCGCGCCCTTGGTGGCCGAGGTGTAGGTGTAATAGAGCACGCCGCCGTCGAGCGTGACACCGCCCATCGTGGTCGAATAGCCGGCGATCAGATCGAGCTCGGCATCGGCGCCGGCCGCGATGTAATCGTCGATCGAGCTGCCCCAGAAGCTGCCGTAGAAGCCCGAGCTATGCGCCAGCGTGGCACCGCCCTGGATGGCGATGTGCTTGCCCGACTGGGAAATGCCGCGGAAGCGATAGTCGCTCACGAGCGCGGCGTTGCCGGTCAGCGTGAACTCCTTGACATCGTCCTGAGCGAAAGCGGGCGCGGCGGTGGTCGCCAGCGCAAGGGCCGACAGGCCGATCATGGAAGCGCGCATATTTAATCCCCTTATAATAACTGCGGTTCCGTTCCCCTGCTTCGCCGCGCCTGACTTCTTTGATGCCCCGAGGGGCCGAGCCGACTGCATGCGAGCACGATATTTGTGCAGCACGATCTTGCAGTGCACAATGCCATTTGTATCAAAACATTGCTCCTTTGATGCAAACTGTTGCGCATCAGCCACAGTCGAAAATCCCCACATTTCCGCGGTTTTCCGAAACGATCGACGCTGCTGGGATTGACTGATTATTAAGCAGTTTCGGTTATGATCTGCCCGTTTGATAAGCGCTGCACCAAGGGCGGATCGATGTTCGAAGCGAAAATCATGGCGGCGGAAAGCGGCTCGTCGAGCTTGGTGGTCAGCGTTGCCGCGCTGCGATCCATGACCGAAGCGCTGGATTATCTCGCATCGAATGTAACGAAAGATTGCCAGCCTTATTCCGCGGTATTGGCGGGATCCCCGCATTCGCTCGCAGCGGGTTACGCCGCCGCCAGTCCGATCACCCGGCGTCGCTTCGAAGCGGTCCTGCGCGAGGCCGAAACGATCGGCGCCACCGGCCTGGCCCTGATCGCCGCCCGCAGCGGGAGGACCGACACCGGCACGATCGCCGCAGCCCGTTTTTTAGGCAATTCGCTGAGCGGCTCGATCCGCGAGCTGGAAGCGCTCGTTCGACCTCGCAGCGCCTGAACAGCAGCACCGGACACATATTCCGGTCGATATCGGCGGTCTGAAGCGATCAGCCTCGCGCTGATTCGAATCGCGCCAGGCCGCATTTAAGGTCGGCGATCAGGTCGGCAGGATCCTCGATCCCGATATGGAGGCGGATCATCGGCCCTGCGGTCTGCCACCGGGTCGCGGTGCGCATGGCCGCCGGATCGACCGGGAGCGCCAGGCTTTCGAAGCCGCCCCAGGAAAAGCCGATCCCGAACAGCTCCAGACCGTCGATCATCGCGGCGCGGGCCGCATAGTCGCCGCCGGCGAGGACGATGCTGAACAGCCCCGATGCGCCCAGGAAATCGCGCATCCACAACGCATGGCCCGGGCAACCCGGCAGAGCGGGATGGATCACCCGCGCCACCTGTGGCTGTTCGGCCAGCCAGCGGGCGACGGCCAGCGCCCCCGCCTCATGCTGGCGCAGCCGCACCTGCAGGGTGCGCAACCCGCGCGCGGCCAGATAGGCATCGTCGGGGCTGACATAATGGCCAAGCGCATAGCTGGCCTGGCGCAGCGTCTCGAACAGGCCGGGGACCGCGGTGGCCGATCCCATCATGACGTCGGAATGCCCGACGATATATTTGGTGCAGGCGAGGATGCTGACGTCGACGCCGTGCGCGATCGCCGGGAAGAAGAGCGGCGTCGCCCAGGTATTGTCGAGCACCGTCGTTACGCCGCGCGCCTTCGCGGCGGCCGTGATCGCCGGCACGTCCTGCACCTCGAAGGTCAGGCTGCCGGGACTTTCGAGGAAGATGACCCGGGTGCGATCGCCGATCAGGTCGGCGATACCCGCCCCGATCATCGGGTCATAATAGCGGGTCGTGATGCCATAGCGCTTGAGCAGCCCGTCGCAGATCGCCCGGCTCGGCTCATAGGTGCTGTCGACCATCAGCAGTTCGTCGCCCGGCGACAGTAGCGACAGCAGCACCGCGCTGATCGCCGCGACGCCCGACGGATAGAGGACGGTGCCCGCCGCGCCCGGTTCCAATTCGGTCAGGGCGTCGGCGAGCGACCATTGGGTGGGCGTGCCGCGGCGACCGTAGAACAGCCCCTCATGGGGCTTGCGGGTCGCCGCGCGCAGTTCGGCCACGCTGTCGAACAGGATCGTCGATGCGCGCCACACTGGGGGATTGACGATTCCCCGCCTCGCCTTCGCATGGCGCCCGGCCGTTACCAGCCGGGTCCCCGGTTTCAGGCCTGGATTGTCGTCATCGCTCACGCAGGACCGATGGCCTTTTCGGTCTCGGGCCGCAAGCCCCACTCACTCCACGAGCCGTCGTACAGCGCGATATCCTCGCGCCCCAGCAGCGCCGCCGCGAACAGCAGCACCGAAGCTGTGACGCCCGAACCGCAGGTCGTGACCAGCGGCTTGGCGGCATCGACCCCGGCCTCGTCGAACGCGGCCTGGAGTTCGTCCTTGCTCTTGAAGGTGCCGTCGGCGTTGAGCAGCCTGTCGAACGGCAGGTTCTTCGAGCCCGGGATATGGCCCGATGCCAGCCCGCGCGGATCGGACTCGTCGCCGGTGAAGCGCTTCGCCGACCGCGCATCGACGATCTGCTCGGCACCGCTCGCGACATTGTCCTTGATCTGGCCCAGGTCGCGCACGGCCGCGGGATCGCGCCACACGGTGAAGTGGCGATGGCGCAAGGTCACCTTGCCCTGTTCGAGCGGCCGGCCCTCGGCGACCCACTTCTGCAAACCGCCGTCGAGGATCGCGACCTCGTTCGCGCCGAACATCCGCAGCATATACCAGGCACGCGCGGCGGTGCGATGCGGGGTGTTGTCGTAGAGGACGATACGGCTGCCGTCGCCGAGGCCCAGCGACTGCATGCGGCTGGCGAACTTCTCGGCGGTCGGGATCATGCCCGGCAGCGCGTTATTCTCGTCCTTCAGATTGGCGAGGTCGAGATAGACGGCACCGGGAATATGCCCGGCCTCATAATCGGCCTGGGCGTCGCGCGCGGGATCGAGCACGAAATAGGTCGCATCGACGACCCGGAGATCGTTGGCCCCGAGTTCACCCGCGAGCCATTCGGTCGATACCAGCAAATCCATTGTCACCTCCACAGTACGAACACATCTTAGAGACCCGCCATGACAATGGCGAATCAGCTTTTCCTGGGGAGGAGATATTTGATTATGAAATTTGGATTTCAATTGCAAGTATATTTCATCTATGCGTCGTTCGAGGTAATTTTCGGCTAAGCGTGGCGCGGTGAATGATGCTGGTCTAAGGGCGGTGCATGTCCGCTTCCCCCATCCATCTGGGCAAGACCAGCGCCCTGCCTGCTTCTCCCGAACAGGCCGTGCTGGATTATGTTCCCAATCCCCGCCCCGGCTCGCTCTATCTCGTCCGCTTCGCCGCGCCCGAGTTCACCTCGCTTTGCCCGGTGACCGGCCAGCCCGATTTCGCGCATCTCGTGATCGACTATGCCCCCGGCGAGACGATCGTCGAGTCGAAATCGCTCAAGCTGTTCCTGGGGTCGTTCCGCAACCATGCCGGCTTCCACGAGGATTGCACCGTCGGCATCGGCCAGCGCCTGTTCGACGAGATGAAGCCGGCCTGGCTGCGCATCGGCGGCTACTGGTACCCGCGCGGCGGCATCCCGATCGACGTCTTCTGGCAGTCGGGCGCGATCCCCGAGGGCCTGTGGGTCCCGGACCAGGGCGTCGCGGGCTATCGCGGCCGGGGGTGAGACTTCAGCTTCCCTCCCTGAAAGGAAGGGGAAGTTCACGGCAAGGCGAAACAAGAAAAACGTCATCCCGGACTTGATCCGGGATCCCGCTTCTTGTTCTTAATAGGCTTAGAAAAGCGGGATCCCGGATCAAGTCCGGGA
>Ga0209231_1000977_pt1 | contig 12403 bp, 10 predicted proteins | sample Deesub45470m_DNA_FD_188086 | JGI IMG/M metagenome (GOLD analysis project Ga0209231, IMG submission 188086) | Deep subsurface microbial communities from North Pacific Ocean - 450_OLKR46/470m Metagenome (SPAdes) (version 2) | ecosystem: Environmental > Terrestrial > Deep subsurface > Unclassified ... | reverse complement strand
TTGATCTGCTCTCCCTCGCCGCATTGGCCCGGCAACTGCTGTTGTGGCAAGAGAACAGTCGGCACTGTTCGCGCTGTGGCAGCAAGCAGCAGCCGCTACCCGGCGAGTGGGGGAGGCGCTGCCCCGGCTGCGATGCCCTGCATTTTCCGCATATTCACCCTTGTGTGATCGTCGCCGTGCGGCGTCCCGGTGAACTGCTGCTGACCCGCAAGGCTGAGTGGCCGCCGGGGCGTTACAGTCTGGTGGCCGGCTTTCTTGATCCAGGGGAGTGTCTGGAGGAGGCGGTGGCCCGCGAAGTGCTGGAGGAGACCGGAATTCAGGTGGCCAATATCCGCTACATCGGCAGCCAGTCCTGGCCCTTTCCGAGTCAGCTCATGGCCGGATTTGTTGCCGATTATGTCAGCGGTGAGATCTGCATTGAGGAGAAAGAGCTGGAGGATGTGCGCTGGTTCCGTCTCGATGCCCTGCCGCAGTTGCCGCCCAAGCGCAGCATCGCCCGCTATCTTATCGATCAATACGCCAGTGGCAATTGAGCCATCCAGCGTAAAACCTTTGACATTTATAGCTAACTATACATAATCACAGCAATCCGTTCCCCTGATCTACTGTTGTTCTGCCCGGAGGAAGTTTTATGCCGATCCGTCCGACAATTATTATCGCCGATACCAGCAGTATGTTTCGGATGTACTTCTCCACCCTGCTCACCCGGATGAACTTTGATGTTCTACCAGTTGAAAACGCCGCCGATGTTCTCTCTCTGGCGCGGGTCGTGCGGCCGAGCCTGCTTACGCTGGATACGACGATGGGGGAGAACTGCGGGATTGCGATTCTGCGTCAATTGCGCAACGACCCAACTCTGCGCCACACACCGGTACTCATGGTCTCCGCTTCTGCCATTGCGGAGGCAGAGTGTCGGGAGGTCGGTTGCAGTGATTTTCTGACCAAACCGGTCGATTTAAAAAAACTCTACAGTGCCTTGCAGGAATATCAGCCGAATCATCAATCGCAACGGCAGCACCTGCGGGTACCGGTTAATCGTCGGGTCACCTGCCGGGCCGGGCAGACCACCCTCGACTGTTTTGCCGTGACCCTCTCCGAAGGGGGCGTCTACCTGCGACTGGATAAGCCGCTGCCGGTCGGGACCCGGGTCGAAATCGATCTGCCGCTGGCGAAGCGTGAGCTGATGCTGGTTGGAGGAGAAGTGATTTATACCAAGGAGCAGAACCGCGGAGTCTTCTCCCTGCCGCCGGGGATGGCGATCCGTTTTGACGGCCTCGACCAGAATGCACAGGAGCGCTTGACATCTGAAGTTGCACTGCTCCTCGCCGGTGATATCGCCGCCGCCCAGCCCGAACCGGTTGTGCGCATCGGCTAAGGTGGGAATGCCGGTAAACCATAATGCGGCCGCCCATAATTGAGCGACCGCATTTTTATGTAACAGTCATTCCGACAGCGTCAGATGACTTATTTTCTCCCCCGTAAGGATACTTCTCCCAAGCCGGGGGTGCTTTTCAGGCCTTGCTGAATTCAACATCTTCCTCTGTGCAGCTGTTTTTTGCCACAGTTGCATTTTCCTGTACAAGCTCATCCGTACAGAACAGAGGATTGATCTTCTTAATATCATTCTCTGGAGATGAATTTTTCATTGTCTCCGTCATGCTGCTTTGGTCCTGATGGATCAGGGTCCCTTGCTCATAGTTCGGGTAATCATCTTCAGCGATAACGAACCCCGCCAATCCAAGGGAGAACAGGGTGACAAAAATTCCCGTCGCAATTTTTTTTAACATGGTCATGCTCCTTTTCCGGGGTCGAAAGCAACGAACATCACCCGGTAAATAAATATAACCACATTTGTCATGTATGTCAAGAAATGGTGCCACCATCAACTGCCACCAACTGGTGGCTCTGCACAGCTGACGGTGGCTGCGATTATGAGTTTTAAGGCAAAAACCGGACCCCGGCGTCACACCATTTTTCGCGCTCAATGCTGCGGGCTTCGCTGTAGGAACGCGTCGCATAAAAGGCGGCGGTGGCTGTGGCACATTTTTCACGAAAGAGGTCGCGTGCTGCGGTGCGACAGTTGCGGTAGCCGATCGACCCGAAGGGATAATTATCACAGACCGAATCGAAATGAACCGCGCTTGTCGAATGCCGGTAGGAGATCTTGATGACCGGTTCTTTATTCTTCGCTGGTCTGGTCACGTGCACGGATGTTTTCAGGCCGGCAGCCTCTACTCCCCCGCAAAAAAGCAGCAGACATAACAGTGCTCTATAAAGACGCATGTTTTCTCCCCCCCTCCATGTTTTTGTTTCTGGACTGAAATCGTGATGCTTATATTTTTTTTGTTCAGCAAACCCCAGCACTACGCCGTATGCGGTGTCGTTCTGCCGCTAAAAATCAGCGGGTCTCAACGCTGATCTGCGGCGGATCGACGAGCACTTTTTTGACTGCGCACTGGTCAACGGCCCGCACAATTGAGGCCCGATACTTTTCCGGAAAACCGGCCGGCAGCTGCAGGACGATCTGCACCTGATCAAGGTGTTTGCTCTCCGGGTCGCGCAGCGTGTCGAGGGTCAGGCGCATCCCCTCGGTCGCGATCTGGCGCTGCTGGCAGAAGCGCAGGGCGTAAAAGCCGGCACAAGTCCCCAGTGAGGCGAGGAACAGTTCGAACGGGGCCGGGGCACTGTTGGCGCCACCGCTGCTCTCTGGTTGGTCGGTGCTGACGGTGAAACCGCGAAAGCTGGCATCGACGGCGACGCCGCCGGGGAAACTGATTTCCATCATAGTCGCTGTCCTTGTTGAATGGCTGTTTACCACCCTTTGCTGAGGGGTTTTAACGGCTCCAGAGTGTAGTTCCGGCTGCCGAGGCCGATTTTTTCGGCGTGTTTGAGGGTGGTCTCCCAGTCGATCTGCGGATAGACGCCGCGAAACTTGTCTTCGCCAGGGGCGTGGTTGGCCGTCAGGGCGGTCTGCTCGAGACCGCGGGCCTGATTGACCAGATCGGCACAGGCCTGATCGAGGGCGACCGGGTCGGTGGAGACCGCAAGGCCGATATCGGCGACGATGGCGGCGTCGGTGTGGCCGTAGCAATCGCAGGCCGGTGAGACCTGGGTGACAAAATTGACGTAAAGCTGTTTCCCCTGTTTGCCGCTGACCGCGCCGAGAGCGTACTCAGCCATCTTCTTCATCGTCTGGCCGCTTGCTTCGTTCCACTGGATGCGGATCGCCTGTATTTCACAGATGCTGATACAGCGGCCGCAACCGACGCAGCGTTCGGCATCGATAACCGCGACACCCGCTTCGATCTGGATGGCATCATGGGCGCAGGCGCGCAGGCAGGCGGCACAGGCGGTGCAGATCTTGGCGGCAACCTGTGGCGCCAGTGTCGAGTGCTGCTCCATTTTACCGGAACGGCTCGAACAGCCCATACCGAGGTTCTTGATGGCGCCGCCGAAGCCGGTCAGTTCGTGGCACTTGAAGTGGCTCAAAACAATCAGGCTGTCGGCTTCAAGAATCTCCAGCCCGATATCGACCGCTTGCAGCACCTCGCCAGGAACCGGGACCCGGCGCGCCGAGTGACCACGCAGGCCGTCGCAGAGAATCAGCGGTGCGTTGACCACCGCAAAGGCAAAGCCGTTTTCGATGGCACAGTTCAGGGCCGAGACTGCCTCTTTGCGTTCGCCGGGGTAGAGGGTGCAGGAGTCGGTTAAAAATGGCTTGCCGCCGCGGGCGCGGACGCGGTCGACGATGCGACGGACGAAGGTCGGCCGGATGTAGGCGTGCCCGCCTTTTTCGCCGAAGTGGAGCTTGATCGCCGTCAAGTCGCCGCTGGCGATGATCTGGTCGATGCCGGCCAGGTCGATCAGGCGTAGCAGTTGGGTGTGCAGGTTTTCGCGGTGACCGGCGCGCAGATCGGTAAAGTAGACGGGGCTGGACATGTGAAAACCTCCTTAATCTGTCTCACGCAAAGCCGCAAAGCCGCGAAGTTTAAGCTTGTAACCCAAAGTTTTCTTTGCGCCTTTGCGTCTTGAGTGAGCAACGCGAACGGGCGTGAAATTGACTATGCCCTTGTCTCATCGCTCATTGGTGGAGCGAAGTCGATAAGCAGAATATATAAATTTTTTGAGGTTTTCTCTGCGCCTGAAGCGTCTCTGCGGCAAATCACAGTTTTGTCTCCCGGCGTCAGCGACCCACCGTCTTACGAACAAACGGGATGATGTTGTCCTCCAGACTCAGGGCCTGTTCGGGGTTGAATTTGAGGCCAAGGAGGGCCGGGCCGGATACGTCCTTGTTGACATGACAGATCGTCCCCACCACCTGGCGGTTGCCGGGCCAGAACGGTTCGCGAAAACGTAATTGCAGCGGTGTGCCGACCGAAAATATCTGCTCGCATTCGATGGCGATACCGTAGGGGCTGATGTTGCGGCTGAGCGCCGGCAAAAAATCGTTACTCCCCATCGGCGCGTACTCCACCAGAGAACGGCGCTGCTGGCGTGGTTCAATCCGGGTGCTCTCTTTGTGCGGCGAGATGGCATTGCGGAACAGTTTGGCCCGGTAGAGTTCGGTGTCGGCGCGGCGGATCAGACTCAGGGCACTCTCCTGCGGGTCGCTGCGCAGGGCAAAGCCGGCGCTGATGGTCAGGTTGCCGCGGTCGAGTTTCTCCTGGCCAACGAAGACTTCCCCTTCAATCGCCGCCCGGATGCGGTTGGTGACGGTAAAGGTCTGCTCGGCGGAGATATGATGCAGCACCAGAGCGAATTCCTCGCCGCCATAGCGGGCCGCCAAATCGCCCTGGCGGATGCCGGCGAGAATCAGTTCGGCAACTTTTTTCAGGGCGTCGTCACCGGCCAGATGGCCGCAGCGGTCGTTGTACTGTTTGAAATGATCGAGGTCAAACAGGACAATGGCGGTGGTCATTTCGCCCGGCAGCGGTCTTTGTCCAACCAGTTTTTCCAGGTAGCTTTTGAAGTAGGTCTGATTGAACAGGCCGGTCAGTCCATCGCTCATCGATGCCTTGCGCATGGTTTCGAGATCTTGCGCCTCGACAATGCGCGGGTCGCTGATTTCCTGGACGACATGGTGCAGATAGTCGAGCAGGGCCGGGCGCAGCCCGCTTTCAACCCGCTCGCGCACCAGAACATGGGCGCGGTGGGCGATCATCTCCCGCCAGTAGCGCGCGGCCATTTCGGTACTGAAACTTTTTCCGACCAGATGGCGCAACGCCTCCCGGTAAACGATGTCGCCGTGTTCCTCCGCCAGCCGTTCGAGCCCATCGATCAGGGCGCGATCATCATGGTCGGTGGCTTGAAACAGCTCCAGAATCGATTCTCTCATCGGGCAGGCTCCGCACCGGGAAGGTCCGCTGCCGATGCGGCGGTTGGTTGCAGGTAGATACTGCGACTGGGGAAGGCGATCTCGAGCCCTTGCTGCTCCAGCAAGGTCATGATCTGCAGACAGAGATCTTGCCGCGCGTCGAGATACTCGCCCCAGACCGTGGTGTCGGTGAAGCAGTAGACCATGATGTCGAGGGACGAGGCGCCGAAATCGGTGAAGTTGACCAGGAAAAACTCCTGATCGATGGCCGGATGACTGCGCAGCAGCTCGCGAATGCTCTCGACAGCGGTGCGCATCTGCGTCGGCGTGGTGGCATAGGTGACACCGACCGTCAGTTTGATGCGCCGTTTCGGCATCCGGCTGAAGTTGTCCAGCGGCAGATTGGCGATGATGCTGTTCGGTACCGTGATCAAGGTCTTGGCAAAGGTGCGGATGCGGGTGGAACGAAAGCCGATCTCTTCGACCGTCCCTTCCATGTCGCCGGCCTTGACCCAGTCGCCAAGCTTGAACGGCCGGTCGAGAATCAGCATCAGCGAACCGAAGATGTTGGCCAGGGTGTCCTTGGCCGCCAGAGCGACGGCGAGGCCGCCGATCCCCAGCGAAGCGAGCAGGCCGGAGACCGAGTAGCCGAGGTTCTGGATGGCGAGGATCACCGCCATCATGATGATAAAGGCCTTGAGGCTCTTGCGGACGAAGGGGAGCAGCTGGTCGTCGAGGGTCGATTCGGTCTTCTGCGCCCAGCGGCCGAGCCAGATATCGAGCAGGTCGACCAGGTTGAACAAAATCCAGCCGCCGCCGAAGGTCGCCATCACCATGCAGATCGCGACCGCCAGCCGCCGCAGGTTGAAAGGCTCGATCGGCAACTGGAGCAGGGAGAAGGCGCCGAACAGACCGAGGGTAAAAATCAGGAACTCAACCGGTTTCTGCAGCCCCTCGATGAACAGGTCGTCGTAATCGCTCTGCGTACGCCGGGTCAGCGGGTGCAAAACGCGGACGAAGAGCTGCGCTAACAGCCGCTTGCCGATCAGGGCGAGGAGGAAGACGGCAAAAGCGGCGGCGAACTGGCCGGAGCTGGTGCCAAGAAAAGTACTGTCGAGCAGAGTGTTCAGGGCTTCCATGTAAAATCCTGTCGCGAAAATGAACATTTCATAACAGAAGCAGGCGCTGAATGCAAGGCCGGCACTTTGCAGGTGACGGTTCTGTGCTAGAATTGAGCCGCGCTGGTAGTAAGGTTTTTACGGCATAAAAAGTATTCACCACGGAACACAGTTGCTTCGTGGTGAAAAACGATTTCGCTTCACACAAAAAGAGGAGATTGATGCATGGCCGCAAAAAAGAACAGCTTCGACAGTCGCCGCACCCTCAACGTCGCCGGCAGCAACTACACCTTCTACAGCCTCAAGGCGCTGGCCAAAGCCGGTCTTGACGGCGTCGAGCGTTTGCCGCTGACCTTGAAGATCCTGCTCGAAAACCTGCTGCGCCATGAGGACGGCAGCACGGTCACCGCCGCCGATATCCGTGCCATCCTCGGCTGGCTGGGGCAGAAAAGCTCCGAGCACGAAATTGCTTTTCGCCCGACCCGGGTGCTGATGCAGGATTTTACCGGCGTACCGGCAGTGGTCGATCTGGCGGCGATGCGCGATGCCATGGTGGCCGCCGGTGGCGACCCGCAAAAGATCAATCCGCAGATTCCGGTCGATCTGATCATCGATCACTCGGTGATGGTCGATCGCTACGCCGATCCGGCCGCGTTTGCTTACAACGTCAAAAAGGAGATGGCGCGCAACCATGAGCGCTACGCTTTTTTGCGCTGGGGTCAGCTTGCCTTTAACAACTTCCGCGTTGTGCCGCCCGGCACCGGTATCTGTCATCAGGTTAATCTTGAATACCTTGGTCGTACGGTCTGGGTGGACGAGAAGGGTGGCGACAAGATCGCCTGCCCCGATACCCTGGTCGGCACCGACAGCCATACCACCATGATCAACGGCCTGGCTATTCTCGGCTGGGGGGTCGGTGGCATTGAGGCCGAGGCGGCGATGCTCGGCCAGCCGGTATCGATGCTGATTCCGGAGGTGGTCGGCTTTCGTCTCAAAGGGGCGCTGCGCGAAGGGGTGACGGCGACCGATCTGGTGCTGACGGTGACCAAGATGCTGCGCAAGTTTGGCGTTGTCGGTAAGTTTGTCGAGTTTTTCGGTAACGGTTTGGCGCAGATGTCGCTGGCCGATCGGGCGACAATCGCCAATATGTCGCCGGAATTCGGCGCCACCTGCGCCTGGTTCCCCATCGATCAGGTTACTCTCGACTATCTGGCCCTGACCGGACGCAGTGCCGACAACGTGGCGTTGGTTGAGGCTTATGCCAAGGAGCAGGGACTGTGGCGACTGGACGATGCGGCGGAAGCGGACTACAGCGCGGTGCTGGAGCTTGACCTTGACAGTGTGGTGCCGAGTCTCGCCGGTCCGAAGCGACCGCAGGAGCATGTGCCGCTGACCGATCTGTGCGTCGCGACCGATAAAGCGATCATGGCCGATGAGCCGGCAGAAGGGGTGCCGGTGCAGGGGAGTGATTACCATCTGAAACCGGGTGATGTGGTCATTGCGGCGATTACCTCTTGCACCAACACCTCAAACCCGGCGGTGATGATCGCGGCCGGTCTGGTGGCGCGTAAGGCGCTGGCTAGAGGGCTGCAGCGCAAGCCTTGGGTCAAGACCTCCCTGGCGCCCGGCTCCAAGGTGGTGACCGCCTACTATGAGCAGACCGGCCTGCAGGCCGATCTCGACGCCCTCGGTTTTAACCTGGTCGGTTACGGCTGTACCACCTGCATCGGTAACTCCGGCCCCCTCGACGCCCCCATCGCCGCCGCGATCAAATTGGGGAAGTTATCGGTCTGTTCCGTTCTTTCTGGCAACCGCAACTTTGAAGGCCGGATTCACCCGCAGACCAAGTTGAGCTGGCTGGCGTCGCCGCCACTGGTGGTCGCCTATGCTCTGGCCGGTACCACCCGTATCGATTTGAGTACGCAACCGCTTGGTACCGGTCGCGACGGCCAACCGGTCTATCTCAAAGACATCTGGCCGACCAATGCTGAAATTGCCGCCCTGACTGCTCAGGTTTCGGCCGCCATGTTCCGCGACAAATACGCCGACCTGTTCAGCGGTGATGCCGCCTGGCAGCACCTGCCGGTACCTTTGGGCAAGACCTACGACTGGCAGCCACTGTCGACCTATGTGCAACAGCCGACCTTCTTTGCTGCACCCGACAAGATCAAGTCGGGTCTCGACGGCTTTAGCGGTGCCCGTATCCTCGCCCTGCTCGGCGACTCCATCACCACCGATCACATCTCGCCGGCCGGCTCCATCGCCGCCGACAGCCCGGCCGGTCGCTATCTGCAGGAGAACGGCATCGCTCCGGCCGATTTTAACTCCTACGGTTCGCGGCGCGGCAACCACGAAGTGATGCTGCGCGGCACCTTTGCCAACATCCGCCTGCGCAACGAGATGGTGCCGAAGCTTGAAGGTGGCTTCACCCGGCACCTTGCCAGCGGCGACGAACTCTCAATCTTTGATGCTGCCATGCGTTATCGCGACGAACAAACCCCGCTGGTCATTGTCGCCGGCAAGGAGTACGGCAGCGGTTCAAGCCGCGACTGGGCGGCAAAAGGGACGCTGCTGCTCGGCGTGCGCGCGGTGCTGGCTGAGAGCTTTGAGCGCATCCACCGCTCCAATCTGGTCGGCATGGGGATTCTGCCGTTGCAATTCAGCGCCGGAATGACCCGGCAGAGCCTCAAGCTCGATGGTAGCGAGATCATCGATCTGCCGGCGGCCGCCAAGCTGGCGCCGGGGCAGAAGATGACCCTGACGGTGACGCGCAAGGACGGCAGCAAGCAGCAGGTGGAAACCCTCTGCCGGATCGATACCGTCAACGAAGTCGCTTACTACAACAGCGGCGGTATCCTCAATTATGTGCTGTATACGATGTTGCATGACTAAAGAGCTTCAGGCATTTGGACGCGGATCAAATCTGATTTGTAGGGATCAGGCAAAAGAGAAGACAGCGGGGACAGGCTACGGCCTGTCCCCGTTTGCATGAAATACCCGTCTTTTTGCGTTGACGAGATATGACGATGAGTTTATTTTCATCAGGCAAGTTTTATCGCGTGGGCAGGGGAGGGGCCGATGAACGAGCAGGAGGGGAACGTCACATCTGGAAAAGAGCCGGCAGGGAGCAACCCGCCTGCCTCAACTCCCACCGATTCATCCCCACCGCCCAAACTCCTCGACCAGCTCCGCGCCGCCCTGCGCGTACGGCATTACAGCCGTCGCACCGAAGAGACCTACTATCAGTGGGTGAAGCGTTACATCTATTTTCATCAGGTGCGTCACCCGGCCGAAATGGCCGAAGCTGAAATCAACGCTTTTTTGAGTCATCTCGCGGTCAAGGAGAATGTCAGCCCATCAACCCAGAATCAGGCCCTTAGTGCCCTGCTTTTCTTGTATCGCCATGTGCTGGGGAAGGAAATCGACAGCCTCGGCGATGTGGTGCGGGCGCGCAAGCAGAAGCGGTTACCCGTGGTGCTGGTTGTTGATGAAGTCAAAGCGATCCTGGCGCAGTTGCAGGGCGATAAGTGGCTGATGGTTTCGCTGTTGTACGGCACCGGTATGCGCCTGATGGAATGCTTGCGGTTGCGGGTACAGGACGTCGATTTTGCCCAGCGGCAGATCCTGATTCGCGATGGCAAGGGGGGTAAGGATCGCCGTACCGTTCTGCCTGAAGCACTCAGGGCGCCTCTGGAGGACCATCTGGAGTCGGTCAAAAAACTGCACCAGAAAGACCTGGCCGATGGCTGGGGGCGGGTTGCCCTACCCAATGCCCTGGACAAGAAATATCCCAACGCGCCCGCCGAATGGCGCTGGCAGTGGGTGTTTCCCCAGGAAAACCGTTGGCGTAATCTGAAGACCGGCGAACAGGGTCGGCATCATATGCATGAAACCTTGCTGCAACGCGCCGTTCGAGAAGCAGTATTTCGGGCCAAAATTGTCAAACGGGTCGGCTGTCACACCTTTCGGCACTGTTTCGCCACGCATTTGCTCGAGGCTGGCTATGATATCCGTACGATTCAGGAATTGCTCGGTCACAAGGATGTCAGCACGACAATGATTTATACCCATGTATTGAACAAAGGCGGGCAGGGCGTAAAAAGCCCAATTGATGCACTTTGACACGATTTAGGCAGTCTGTATAAACCCGCTTCACAATTTTGCATAAATTTCGTAAGATGCAGAAATTATTAATTTAAAGCGCATTCTTTATAAAACTGGTTGGCTTATTTATACAGACAGAATGCTGTCTGTGTTTACAGTTTTATACAGACTGCCCATTTACCGTTAGGGGTTAAATTGAAATTTACCGTAATTGCAATTTTAACCATATTTTTAAGCACTCCAGTTCATGCATTCAGCGAACGATTTTCGGTTCAAAAAGACATGACCTACGATGGTGTTCCTGAGGGAATTGTCTACGAAGTGCATGGCACGAACTGGGACCAACCAGTTTCATGGTCATTCACTATCTACAATGGAAACAAAGAAATATATCGCCATACCGTCGAAAACGACGACAACATTGTGCATTTTGAAGATCCCGGATATGTCGATAACTGCACTGGCTTAGTGAATTGCCGGAAAGAGTGGTTCCTAAATCAAGCATTCAATTCAATGTTCCACGTTGTTCAAGCCAGCGAAACTCGTCGTCATGGCGATATTATTCAAATGTTTAAGATTCAAGCACCGCAATTTTACGTAAAAGAACTTAACTTAACAGAAGAGCAAGCTACTGCTAGCGTTAACAGGCTTGCAGGCTTCCTTAAAGATAGAGACATTGTCGGGTTCAGTATGCCGGAGTCACCAGTTCTATTTGGCACTCTTATGACCTTTGACAAGTTTCAAAATAAGTTTGTGCACCTATATCACCCCTAACCAGATGCTGAAGCGGACTGAATAAACAGCGGTGGTTTGCGAAAAGTTTCTACTCAATTGAAAAGGTACTGGGCAGCCGCTTAGCTCGGGCCGTTAGACAGCGGACACAGTGAGCAGCGATCTCCCTACTCTCTTGGCAACACTGCAACCGGTGCTTAATCCTGGTCGCTACGTGTTCGCAACGCTTCCCCGTGACCAGAAGATCGATCCAGAATCGGTAGTTGCCGCTGTCCGTGAGCCGGAAGGCCTCTCGTTGATCCTTGCCGAGCAAGACGCAATTGGCCTTGGCTTCTCAACGAGCTACGTTGCAGCCTGGATCACACTGACAGTCCACTCAGATCTGGCTGCAGTGGGCCTAACGGGAGCGTTCTCGAGCGCCTTGGCCCAAGCAGGTATTAGTTGCAACGTGGTGGCAGGCAACCGCCACGATCACTTGTTTGTTGCACACGATCAGGCACACCAAGCAATGGAAGTCCTGCGGGCTTTGCAAGCAAGGGCCGCTGTCTAACTATTCGTTCAAGCCGACGCCGCTTCGTGGCTTCACCTTTGCGCTTGCGCTACGCTAGCGCAAAGCTTTCGCCACTGCGCGGCGCGGCTTAACTCAGGTGTTATGTGTCAGAAAGAATGATGTCTATTTCAGAATTCATAATATTTGCTTTACCAACTGCTACGCTTGTCGCAACGAATATTTTTGCTGCACGCAAGCAATTTAGAAAAACTGTCCTCGTTCGAATTTGGCTTCTTACTTTGATCATTAGTGCTACTGCTGGCGCTGTCTATTGGGAAGAACATCATGAATGCACGCAGTTCGCCTCTGCAATGCTTACATCATCAACAATATGGTTTTCGGGGCCAGTACTTATATGGGCATATGAAAAAACTAAAAACAATATTTGGTCTACTGCGATGGCACTAGTTCTTCCCATCCCCTCATTTATATTTTGTTTCATCCTGTTGGGTGCAATGGGCCAAATTTGGGGAATGTAGAAAAAACACATAACCAATCAATAAAGGCGGACGAAGGACCTTCCCCCGATATAGTTGACACCTCAACCTAACCAAGGGGGTGTTGAGATGGCTAAGAACAAAGGGC